>Ga0105104_10004055_pt1 | contig 10275 bp, 9 predicted proteins | sample PPLLaktember2015_3_FD_87034 | JGI IMG/M metagenome (GOLD analysis project Ga0105104, IMG submission 87034) | Freshwater sediment microbial communities from Prairie Pothole Lake near Jamestown, North Dakota, USA - PPLs Lake P7 Core (6) Depth... | ecosystem: Environmental > Aquatic > Freshwater >... | reverse complement strand
CCATGACATGCCGGCAACAACGAGAAACACGGACGCGATTGCCAAACAAATCGCGATGAACAGATCACACCTCTCCATGTCCGATGAGATTTGGCCTGCAAGGGTCGTTTCCAGGAGAAACAATTCAGCAATCGTTTTACCTGATTGATCGATGACGGGAACACAATACTCTTCCGGAGATGCTTTATAGGTCTGCGGGAGTCGCAATATGATCTGGGTATTGAGGAGTTCTCCCAGCTCCGCGCTGAAACTTACTTTCTGAACAAAGCGGTTGGATATCGGAGAATTTACTTCAAGCGGCTCGCTCACCAGTACAGACAAGCGGGCGTCTGCAATTCTCCTTCCAACGGTCAGATACGTGCGCAATCCATATTGAGTGATCACCGTAAATGGCTGGGAAGCATGCGGATCAATTTCCCGGTTGTCTCCTGAAGCGATACTTGGACCATTCCATGCGATAAGATTACCGGACGAATCGACGAGGTCAATGGATTGATCATCAACTAATTTGTACGATTGAAGAGATTGGAATAATTTCAGCACAGCAGAATGATCAGGAACATTTCTCGCTGCGGAAAACGCCGTATCTCCGGACACGTTCTCGGCGATTTTTGCGAGCTTTTCGATCCTGACATGAAACGCGTTATGGATGATACGGGCCGCGTACGTCCGTTGTTCATCGCGTTCCGAGTTCCATCGATAGTGTTCATACCCCGGAATACTGTTCCGTACAAGGAAGAGGAAACTGGCGGCGGCGATACAAATAAAAAAGCCCCACAAAGCGGGGCGGGCATATCTTTTCTTAAGAGTGATCATGCCCTGTGGTGCATTAATAGATATTGAATTGCGTAATGACCCATCGGGAGTCCTGCCGTGTCAGCGATACATATACCTGCACCGATTCTTGATTCCCTTTTTGAACAAAAACAAAACGTCCCGTCGCATACGGCGCCGCACTCTTTTCATGAATTCTGGAAAATTCGAAGGAGATCGGCCTGCGCAATGAAAAATATTCAGAAAGAACCGATGCAGCCTGATTCATGGAGAAATATCCCCGTTCGCCTGAACCAATGGAGATGGTCACCATAGAACCAAGCTCTTTCTCGAATTCTTCAACCGCGCTTGAACGAATGCCTTTCTCAATAATTTGGAAGACATCAAACACCCGGGAACGCTGTTGGTCGACGCGGACAGGCGGTGCGCCCGGAGATTCTTTCTGCCGGCGGACCTCGGATTGTTGTTGAACCTGGGCGTCAGAAACAGAAAAGAAAAGTAATATGATCAACAGCCATCGCATTGTTCGAGTCCAAATTATCAGAAAACGCGGAGAAAGTCAATCAATGAAAAAGCGGTCTTTTCTCTCCAGTGTTGAGAAAAGACCGCTTCTTTTGACTGCAATCCATTTTATTTTATGAGAGCCGACTGTGTTCGATCGGATTGTCTTTCTCCGGTCCGCGATTTATGCGCCATCTTCAATTCTATATTTCCTGGTGCCGTCTGATATGCCCAATCAAACACGATACGACTTGAGGTGACATGCTGCACACGAATTTTTGCGTAATGATCGTCCACCGTCCAGAGAACATAGGTGTGTCCTGCAATCGCCTCTGCTGATTTCGACGGAGCCCAGCCATCTTTCGGCGAAACGGAAATGTCGTCCAGTGAACTGGTGAACCCCATATCCTGAATATCCGTGTCGGGCCATACCTGGAGGTACTGGACACCATACGAGTTCACAAAGAATACATCGGTATAAAGATCATTATAATTGAGAATGCTGTATCGTGAAAAACTGTACCCGGAGAGGTTTCTCGATGTACTCGTATCGAGAAGAGCGACGCCCATTCCTTCCGGACGCGGTGTATCGTACACCACATCCTTGCTTAAATCGCTTTCATTGTCATCATAATCATAAGCGCTCACGGCATAATAATACGTGTTGCCGTTGACAGCACCATAGTCGACCAATTTCGCAGAAGACGTTGATGCGATCAATTGATAATGCCCATTATATTGATCGCTGACCCATACATTATATCCGTTTACGTCTTCCGCCTGGCTTGGCAGCCATTGGATTTCGACAGCATTATCCAGTGAAATAGTTCTAATACCTTGCGGCGGCGGAGGAGGTGTTGTATCAATTTCATGAAGACACCCCATCAACACCATCGGTACGATGAATAAAGATAACATAAGTTTCATGGCAGTCCTTTCGAGTTTTAAGTTCACAGTGAATATCACAAGGAACGTGCCAAACGTAATCTATTCGAAATAATCAATTCTCATCATATTCGGCATCCCCTTGTAGAGAATGCTGATTACATTGTCCGGTTTTCTGAACACTTTTATTTTGCGAATAACGCTTTTCCATTGTTGATGATACCGACGGCCCTGCCTTTCAACGTCCGTCCATGAAAAGGAGAGTTTTTAGATTTTGATTTAAACGATTGGATATCCACGGTCCATTCAACCGCCGGATCCAGCAATGTCAGGTTGGCCTGTGCACCTTCCTCTATCCTGATGGCCGGCAAAGAAAGTATCCGGCGCGGATTGACGGAGAATTTTTCGATCAACTGATTCAGAGTAAGAACCTGTTGATGGACCAGTTCCGAGATCGATAATCCGATGGCGGTTTCCAGACCAACGATGCCAAACGGTGCTTGTGCAAACTCTACTTCCTTCTCATCGATCGTATGCGGCGCGTGATCGGTGGCAATGACATCGATGACACCGTCGCGCAACGCCTCCTTCAATGCCTGCACGTCCTCCCTGGTCCGAAGCGGCGGGCTCATTTTTAAGTTGGTGTCAAAACTGCACACCGCTTCATCCGTGAGGGTGAAGTGGTGCGGTGCGGCTTCACACGTGATATTCATTTTTTCTGCTTTTGCACGCCGGACACACTCAAGAGATCCGATGGTGCTGATATGCGCAACATGATACTTCGCCCGCGGGATATAGCGCAGCAGGACAATATCCCGAACGATCATCAATTCTTCGGCGATCGGCGGTATACCGGGCATCCCGAGCCGTGTGGAGACCAGTCCTTCATTCATCAAACCATTTCTGGTCAAGGTCGATTCTTCCGCATGCTGAATGATCGGCAGCTGATACATTGACGAATATTCGAATACCCGCCTCATCAGTTCTGCGCTCGCGATGGGCGAGCCATCATCGGAGAATGCAACGACACCCGCTTTTGCCAGTTCGGCCATGGGGGATAATTCCTCTCCCTTTCGCCCTTTCGATGCCGCTCCGATCGGATAGACATCCACCAGTCCATCCGTGGCACGCCGCCCTTCTTCCTGAACATAGCGTGCGACCGATTCTTCATCGATCGCCGGATTGGTATTCGGCATGCAGCAGACCGCGGTAAATCCGCCCGCGGCAGCAGAGGCACATCCCGATTCAATGGTTTCCTTATGTTCAAATCCGGGTTCGCGGAGATGAACATGCATATCGATAAATCCGGGAGCAATAATTTTGTTTTTAAGATCGATCACTTCGAACGATTTGTCGCTGGAGAGCGACGTGCCGATGCGTTCAATCCTGCCTTCCACGATCAAGAGATCGGTGGCGGCATCCTTGCCCTGGACGGGATCAATTAATCGGCCGGATTTCAAATGGAGTTTCATGGTATATTCCTTCAATTAGAAGTTCCAAGTAAGTAGAGTACCGACATCCTGATCGCTTCACCATTGGTGACTTGTTCGAGGATGACCGAATGCGGTCCATCTGCAAGATCAGCGGAAAGCTCGACATCCCTATTAATCGGACCGGGATGCATGATCGTGATGGGCATGAGCGCGCGATCGACTTTTTCCTTGGTCACGCCAAAATAGCGATGATACTCGCGGAGCGACGGGAAGAGCCCGCTTTTCTGCCGTTCCAACTGGATGCGAAGGACATTCAGGGCGTCGACGTGAGGAATGACCTCTTCCAGCCGGTGGTACACCTTCACGCCGAGGCTTTCAATGTTTCGTGGAATCAGTGTCGCCGGTCCGCAGACCGAGATTTCAGCACCCATGGTTTTTAATCCATAAATATTTGAAAGTGCAACCCGGCTGTGAACAATATCCCCGACGATGCAGATCCGCAATCCTTCGAGCGATCCGTGTTTCTCTCTCAAGGTCATCATATCGAGCAGTGCCTGTGTCGGGTGTTCGTGTGCGCCGTCGCCCGCATTGATCACATTTGCTTTCACGACCCGCGTAAGAAAATGCGGGGCGCCCGATGAAGCATGGCGGATAACGACCATATCGATTTTCATGGCTTCAATGTTGCGGGCAGTGTCTTTCAGCGTTTCCCCTTTACTGACGCTGCTGCCGGAGGCGGCAAAGTTTACCACGTCCGCCGACAGGCGCCGCTCGGCAAGCTCAAATGAGATTCTCGTGCGCGTCGAGCTCTCGAAAAATAAATTCACAATCGTTTTTCCTTGAAGCGGGGGGACTTTTTTAATGGGCCGTTCCAGGATCTCTTTGAACGAAACCGCGGTGTCCAGGATCAGCGTAATATCCTCTTTGCTCATTCCTTCGAGTCCAAGCAGGTGCCGGCTTTGGAGTTTCATTTTCCATTCTCCTTTTCATCATGGTCCATAAGATAGACTGCATCTTCTTCATCCTCTTCCGTCATAGCGACCTGCACTTCCTGGCCGCGCGATGTCGGTACATTCTTGCCGACAAAATCCGCTTTGATGGGAAGCTCGCGGTGTCCCCGATCGACCAGGACCAGGAGCTGGATTTCCGACGGCCGTCCAAGATCCATCAACGCGTTGAGTGCAGACCGGATGGTCCTCCCGGTAAAGAGGACGTCGTCAATCAGGACGATCACTTTACCGCGAATGTCGAATAGGATTTCTGTACTTTTTAATTCCGGCTGATCAAGGCGCCCGCGAAGATCATCGCGGTAGAGCGTAATATCCAGCACTCCCACCGGCACCTTCACATGTTCGATCTCCTCGATTTTCTGTGCTACACGATGAGCAAGATATTCGCCCCTCGTTCTGATCCCGACCAGGACCACCTCCTGCACGCCTTTATTCTTCTCTACCACTTCATGGGAGAGACGATTGACCGTTCGCCGAAGTCCATCGGCGTCGAGCACTTTTGTTTTCATCATCATCCACCTTTCTTAATAATGAAAAACCCCCAGTTCCGGCGATATTGGAAAAGGGGGGTTTGTAGTAAGTATCGAGTTACGAGTTTTGTTCTCGTCAGTATATCTTTTAACGCTTTTACTGACCACTGATAACTGATCACTGGGAACTGTTTCTCATCCCTTCCCTACCTCGCTGGATAGGAATTAAAGGAACATCTTCAAAGAACAAATTCTTCTTGTGGGCGCTGCGGGGATCGAACCTGCGACCTTACGCGTGTGAGGCGTACGCTCTGAACCAGCTGAGCTAAGCGCCCGCAATTTACTGCCTGATTCTTTTATCCGCTTTTTAAAGATAGATAATTATCTGTTCTTGTTCAACCACTAATTCTGTCAAGGACAAAGGCATCATCATCCTTATTTCCCGTTCTCATCGCACTGTTCCACACCGTCGTTCTCTCACCGATCGATCGTTGGACGAGGCGCTCCCGTGCAATGAATCCCAACCTCAAAGATTGGAATTGCATTAATCGACAGCATCAATTACATTGGTGAGAGGAAGCGAAGGTTGTTCATACTCTTCATCTCTACTTATACTGACAGACAGCTTCATCGCAGGCAATAATTTCACATTTTAAGGGGTAGCGCATGGCGAATAACTCAGAGAGTGTCACGTGCTCAAAATGCAATGGAACCGGCTTATCGGGTCCGCACATAAAATGCAGCGCTTGCAGAGGATTTGGTTTCACCTCTCCTCGATCTGCGGTTTGTCCGCAATGCAGCGGCACGGGTTTTAGTAAAGCCCATGTCACCTGCAATCACTGTGGCGGATTCGGCAGTTTACCGCAGAAATAAATCGGCGGGGGTCAGAGTTTTTACAGCGGTTAGTTTAATTGCTCTTCGAATGGAATCCGCCTTCACCGGTTCAAGGATCCCTCGACGGTCATGTCTTCAATCCACAGCAGTGATTCCCTTTTCCGGACTAGAACTTCATCATTGTTACGGGAGCATCTACCGACAATAACGATCCAGAGCGGCAGAAGCAGACCGATTCCCCAGTTGATTTGCCATTTGGAAATCTGCGCAGGCCTCTTTTCGTTTTTTCACGCCTATCTTTGCCATTCCCCGCATATAGAATGTATCGCCATTTTTCGGATTCAATCCAATGGCGACATCGAAATCGGCAATCGCACCATTATAATCCTGAATATTGAATTTATTGATGCCGCGGTAATGATACGGTTTCGGTTCGTTCGGATATAATGCAATCACCTTTGTAAAATCCGCTATTGCACCCTGATAGTCACCCTTGGTAGATTTATCAATACCGCTTTTATAAAGTTCTCCTGTGACCTGGGCGAATGATTGAGCCGCAATGAAAAAACAAAAGATAAGACTAGTGAGAACAATGGTGTTCAGCTTCATCGGACATACTCCTTTGCAGAGAACGTTTCCGGTCATCCAACCACTCTTCTTGTCCGGAGTTTATTGAACTGTAATAAATTTTAGTTCTTCATGCAAACGAGAATACCATGCGTGCGAATAAAACCTCCTGCGCAAGGTAATGGACTACGAAGGTATCGTGCAATGGAAAGCGGTTATTTACAGAGATTTCGCAATATTTCCCATGTGTATATCCCAGTTGAATGCCCATCCCCCCATGAAATCTGAATGGCATAATGCCCAACCTGTTCAATACCTGTAAGGTTGTATCTTCCGGGCAGATGCTGTTGCGGTTCGGGCTTGTACGTCTTGAGCAAAACGGTTTCACCCCGGCATCCTGCACAAGGACAATTATCGCGCAACGCACGGAGTGGAATTTTCCCTGTAGCGCCGTCATCCCAGGTTATTGAGAGTTCATCCGGTGAAGATAATTTTATCTGCGTTGCGATCATTTCAATATGTCCAAAGGGAATAGTTCATGATAACAAACATATAATGGATTTCTTCGGGCCGGGAATTTGAATAATCAATGCTGCAACCATGTATCTTCATATTCATTTCAGCCTCTTTGCTGTACAAACAGATTTTATCTGTCCTGCCGGGCCGCCCGAATAAAGGTCAAGATAAAGACTGTCGCTGCTGAATTTCCCGTTTCCGAAAATGGAAACGCTGTCGTTATGAAACGGAAACCTCTGTATGCCCAGCATGACACTATCTCCCCTCCGTTCACCGGTCAGAGTATATGCCTGCGCATAATTCTCAAATTGAATTTGATGCGGCTCTTTGGCATTTCTTACATGGATGGTATATGAGTTTGACCCTCGAACACCTTGGTACGGTCCCTCTGATATTTCGAAGCGCTCGACTAACACATATCCACCCGTATAATCTTCTTCTCCTGCTGCTGGCTTCAATTTGAGTATTTCACTCCGGCAGCCAGTCAAGAATAACAACACGATGATCCAAACTGCAGCAGTTCCCGGCATCGGTCTATTCAGATTTCCCTTCCGCCCCGCCATAGCTCATGTTATTTCATTAAAATCATTTTTTTGACCTGCGTGAATTGCCCGGTGCTCAACCGGTAGAAATATATTCCGCTGGCAAAACTGCGGGCATCCCACACCACTTCATAACTTCCCGGCGGCGTTTCTTCGTTCATCAGAACGGCAACTTCGCGCCCCAGGAGATCGTAGATCCGAAGTGAAGTATGCTGATAGGTGCCAATAGAAAACCTCATGGTCGTCGTGGGATTAAAAGGATTAGGGTAATTCTGTTCCAGATTTAATTGGGCAGGCAGTTCAGAGGATCCCGCAATTCCCGTGCTCGTCAAAGGTATAAAAACGACACTGCTGCCATTAGCCGGTATCCGAACCGTATCATCGCCAGCATCAAGCCAGCTCAATCCATTCGTTGAATCCTTTTGAATACCAATTTTAATGGACTGCGCAGTTACCGGTACGCCGAACCGCTGAACGTTGACCGTCAGAGAACTATTCGACGCATCAAGAACGAGCTGGAATGAATTCGTCGTATCTCCTTTGCGTTCAAATGTACCGACATTGATCCAGCTGAGAATGAACCGGTTATTGACCGTTTGGTACATGATTCTTCCGCCGCCATAGGTGTCGGTCCGTTTTAAGTCATAATCATTATAGGCAACCGCGATCGATGCAGGAAATTGAATATTGCCCGGCCAGAAAATATTAGGACTGAAATATCCAAACGAGCTCAATGACGGTGCTCCATTGTCGGCGACATTCAGCGCTTGTTGTGTAAAGCTTACAAGACCGTTGATGGCAACAGAGATGGAATTGTATGAATGTCCGTAGTAATTGAAATTGATTCCCAATGGAATCGCCGACGACGTATATCCGTCATCAAGCGCCGTATCCCCTGTCAACGTGCCATTCACCCAGTTTTGAATCACACTTCCGGAAGAAGAAATATCCACCCAGTTGAATGCCGTTTTATTGGCGGAATAATCGTTTGTCACCGGCACGCTGGATATGATCTTCACATCGAACCGGATCGAATCGCCGGCGGCGGGACCGACGTTCGTGATCGACAATCCTCCCGGCAGTCCATCACTCAAAAAGCTGGAAGGATTGGTGGAATCCCCTATAGCCGTTCGAGCAACATCACTGGTCAGATAAGCATTAGAGGGCAATCCGTTAGTCCAAAGCGTTCCATTCGGACGATAAATATAGATTTCATCAGGCGGCCCCAAAGAATTTCCGTCTGCACGATCGTTGATACGGTAAATGATTAAACCGCTTCCCGGAAGTTCACTTTCATACAAACCGGTCTTCTTCCGGAACTCCAGAAGAAAATATTCACGTGCGCTCCGGGACGATAGGATTTTATATACGTTTTTAACCGGAGAGGTGGATACATTGAGTGCATACGTGCCGTTGGAAGTAATTTCAGGAATCGAGGAAATCCATTTGCCGTATTTATACTTCATATAATTCGTCATATGTGCATTCCCGCTGCACATGATATCCCATGAACCGCATGGGCTTATCGCCTGATACGTATAACGGTAGAGGTCCGGCATACCCACGCTATGGCCCATTTCATGACAGAGGACTCCCACATCAAACATGTCATCAAGCTGAAAGTTATAAGCAGAAACCGCTGCGCCATTTATCCTAAATTCAGACGGCGTTAAGTACGACATATGAGGCCAAAGAAGATCCGCCCAGCCCGCTGCACTGCCGGAGACGACAAATGTGACATTATCCACAAATCCGTCATTGTTGTTATCCATCGGGAGAGTCGGTGGAACGAGCGGTTTCACTGCGGCAAGGGCGCTATTCAGAAGAGCGGTCTCTCGTGCATCCGCATCGTTGGTATATCCGCCCGGATTTGTCACGGCATCGTATTTTTCGAAGTATCCGCGCGTATGACTGTCCTCATAGGAGGTTATGAGATTTCCTGAATGTTGATAAAGAAAGCTCGTCACATCAAATTGATTCCACGAAACTTCGTGGTAATACTCTTTGAGCGAAGGTCCAATGGAAGAATTAAACATGGAATCATACCGGCTGAATCCTTGGGAAAATTCCGGTTCGGATTTAAAGCGAATGAAAATCACCAGATTGGTAAAACCGCTCGTCTGTGCCTTTTTCAAAACCGTCGACGCGGCAATGGTCTGCAATAATTTCTGCTGTCGAGGAGAGAGTGGATAAATATTCACTCCAGAGGTTAACCCTGCGACTTTTGGATTGATTGTTCCGACAACGTACGGTGATGGGAGGAGCATTCCTTTGCCAAGAACGGCATACACATAATAATGCGTGGATGGATCCTGGAGAATGGTATAATTGTCCTTATCATGCACCCAATTATAGTATTCATCGCCGCTGGCATAGACATGCAGCCGCGTCCCATCCGGCTGAACCAACTCGATTGGAACGAATGAGCGGGGAGCCGAATGAAGCATCGATACAGAGAGAACGACGATCAGGAAGCCGATGAATCGAGAGGTGCGTTTCATACTTATCTCTTCTGATATGAAGCTGTGGAGTATGATATTTGCCGAAATGGTACTGGAATATTTCACGAATTGCCAGAGAATCATTCAGAGGCATCCGGTTATCATTCATAATACATTCAAAATAAATCAATCGTTCCATTATAAAATGAAAAAGGACAATCAATCTGATTGTCCTTCTCGTGGACCGTACCGGGCTCGAACCGGTGACCTCCACAATGCCATTGTGGCGCTCTCCCATGCTG
>Ga0105104_10004053_pt1 | contig 10277 bp, 9 predicted proteins | sample PPLLaktember2015_3_FD_87034 | JGI IMG/M metagenome (GOLD analysis project Ga0105104, IMG submission 87034) | Freshwater sediment microbial communities from Prairie Pothole Lake near Jamestown, North Dakota, USA - PPLs Lake P7 Core (6) Depth... | ecosystem: Environmental > Aquatic > Freshwater >... | reverse complement strand
TCGTTGGCCGGATTTGCCTTCGTCAGATTAACCGGGTCACCGCCCTTCGTTGGAATGAGGAAAATATCATTGTTGGTCGTAGCGGCCCGATTCTCGTCCAAATTCGCGACGACGGCGACTGCGCTGCCGTCCGGAGTGAAGGCGATATCCTGGTACCCACCCAAGGCCAGTGTCGGGTAATCGGCGTCGAAGGGTGTCAGATCTGTCGACTGACCGGTACGGAGATTGAGCAGGAAAACATGCGACCGGACGCCGGTACGCCACTCGTTCCAGTGCCGATAGAACAGGTCATCCCAGACCTTGGCCTGGCTCGGGAACCTGTCTTCCTGCTGTTCAGGGAACGTAACGTCGGCCGAAAAAACGATGCTGTTTCCGTCCGCAGACCAGGTCAGATTGCTGGGCCCCACCTTGAGTCGCGACACTCTTTTTGGTTGACCGCCGGTCGGTGAGACGACGTAGATCTGACTGGAGCCATCCCCATCGGACACAAAAGCCAAACGTTTACCGTCCGGAGACCAGCGAGGCTGCGAGTCTGATCCCGGTTTATTGGTCAGCTGCCTGGCGGGCGTCCCATCCCCGACGCCAACAATCCAGACGTCGCTATTGCCCCGGTTAGCCTGCAAGGAATGATCGGTGACGACGAATGCCGTGAGACGGCCATCCGGTGAAAGCTGCAGGTCGGAAACCGCGTCGAGGCCGACGAAGTCCTCAAAGGTAATCGGGTGGCGGGCGGGTGACGGATCGGTTTGCGTGCCGGCTTGGGCGGACACCAAAGCAATCGTGAAGCTAAAGAACGAAACACGGAGGACAAGCTTGCGGAGTGTCGACATAGGCGTTTTTCCTGCAGGCGCCAAAAGGGTTGCAGGCGGTCTATTATGGCCGGACCCTTCAGCTTCAGAGTCCGGCTTACTGCCAATGCGCCAAGCCGGATTCTGGAGCTGGAGAGTCCGGCCACGATAAAGGAATTTCTGAGTGCGGCGTCATTTCGACCGACGATAGACGGCGGCGTAGACCTTGCGAAAAGGCGAGACGCAATAATCTTCGATGAGTTTCTTGCTCGCCTGAGGGTGCGCCAGAATCCTGTCCACGAATTCCCCGTTGACATGAAACGACAGGCGCATGATATCCGCTTTGTCTTCGCGCTTTTCCACCGTGAATGCTTCTCTCAGGTTCGGCTCGAATTGAAGGATGTCCCGGAACGGATGATTTCGGAGCTCATATGGGCTTGGGACGTTCTGTTTTCCGGTTTCCTCGTAATACGCGAGCAGCCGCTCCTGAAAGTCGGCGTAATCGAACTTCGCCACTTTGTTGTTGACGCTGACTTCGATGATGATGTGGTTACCAGCCCAGATCGAGCGGAGCCCGTACGTAAAGTCCAGACTATCCTTGTCGAACTTTATGCGGTGTCCTTTCTCGTCGTGGAATCTCTTGAGCTCCTCTTCCTTATTCAGTTGGGGATTGTCTCGAAGCTGTTCCTGGGTAACGTAGTAGGACGACACTCTTTCGTACCACTCGTCGATAATCAGGCTTAATATTGAGTCGACTGTCTTCTCCGGCGTTTGATTTTTCTTGATCGACATGTACCCCCGTTAGCAGGAGGTTAATTTTAGAATACTTCCCGGACCTTGGCAAATAAGGTTGCGACCGGTTCGAAGCCCTGATTCGGGTCCGGCGCCCCAGCTCACCATCAGATGCGCTGGTTGGCGGCCCCCTATCCCGCCCGGTTGGTACCTCAACCCCTATGGTAGAATACGTTTGGCCATGAGATACCGATCAGTGACAGTCCTCGGCCTGGCCTTTCTATTTCTGGTTTCTTGCTCAGGTATCAAACGAATAACGAAAGTTAAGGTTCCGCCCGACAAGGTTGTCCAGTCGTACCGCCTGGTTGCCGAGGGAGACAAGCTTCTGGAAGAAAGCAAGGACCACCTTGCTCTCCTGAAGTATCTGGAGGCGGCCGACCTAAACCCCTACCACGAAGTCATCTTCAACAAGCTGGCCATTACTTATTCCAAACTCGTTCAATATCCGCAAGCCAGGAAGGCAGTGGAAAGGGCGATTGCGCTAGAGCCGAAGTACCCTTTTGCACACAACACCCTGGGGATCGTCGAGCTGGCGGAACAGGATGCGAAGGGCGCGACTCGTGCCTTCAGCACGGCTATCGAGCTGAAACCGGACGTCGCCAGTTTTTACGTAAACCTCGGCCACGCCTACATGCAGCGGCACAAGTTCGAGGAAGCCCGGGAAGCATATCTCAAGGCGCTCGACATCGATCCGAAGGTGTTTACCAACACCGATACCATGCAATTGTCGTTTCCGGAAGACAGAAAACCCGACCCAGAGCGCCCCTATCAGATGGCTGTTTTCTTCGCCCAACTGGGAGACAAAGCCGCGTGTCTGCAGTATCTCAGCAAGGCATTTGTAGCCGGGTTTAACGATGCGAAAAGGCTTGCTGCGGAGGAGGCGTTCGAACCGTTACGACAGGACGCAGATTTCATCCAGCTTTTGGAATCGCACGGGCTGAGGACGAGCGCGTCGCGGTGAGGCTTGCGGCCGGGTGGCCTGTTGGTCCTGTCTCTTTCTCAGTTCATCATGCGCTGGATGCGCTGTTCCAGCTCGGATCGGGTGAGGAAAAACGAGGGAGTCTCAGTCTCCTCCGTGTCGTCAGACATGACTCTCAATTCAAACAGGGCGCTCTCGGTCAAAATCTGATGGACCTCCCCGGAAGTCAAAGAGGAGGGATGTGGTCCAAGGGGCGAAATCCAGAGCTGATGGTCCCCGTCCTGACAGCCAATGACCATGCGATTCTGCTCGCAATACAACTCCAGATAATCTAAGGTGATCCACCGGTTTTCCGAGCTCATGGGCACTACCTCAAGTATCGCATCCGCCCGTTACCAGTGCAACAATGGGGATAGCACGCGACCGACCAATTTCAGCTGCGAAAGAGGACCCTATGGCGATCATGAACGTCATTCACAAGGTTTCGGACACCGTATGGGAACTGCCGGTCTCCTACAAGGAGGGTATGCGCGTGCCTGCGCGGATTTACGGGACCGAGAAAATCATCCGCGAGATGGATGACGCCGTGTACGATCAGGTCACCAACGTGGCCACTCTCCCCGGGATTACTCGCTTTGCCATGTGCATGCCCGACGGTCATTTTGGGTACGGGTTCCCGATTGGCGGAGTCGCGGCCATGGACCCCCAGGCGGGCGGTGTCATCTCGCCGGGTGGGATCGGTTTTGACATCAACTGCGGGATGCGGCTTGTCACCACCAATCTTACCTGGAAGGAGGTGCAACCGAACCTGAAGCAGCTGGTCGATAAGCTCTACGAACGAGTCCCGGCCGGAGTCGGGAGCACTGGATTCCTCAAGCTCTCCAAAGACGAATTCCGCGATGTTGTGGAACACGGCGCCCGGTGGTGCGTCAAGCGGGGGATGGGCTGGGAGGAGGACCTCGAGCTTACCGAGGAGTCGGGCTGCATCGCCGGCGCGGATGCCTCGACGATCAGCGAGCGGGCCATCGAGAGAGGCTTCAACCAGATCGGCACGCTTGGCTCGGGCAATCACTATCTGGAAATCCAGGTCGCGAAGAAGGAGAACATCTTCGACGAGAAATTGGCGGAACGCTTCGGAATATCGATTCCTGACCAGGTCGTCATCATGTTCCATTGCGGGAGCCGCGGCTTTGGCCACCAAGTCGCGACCGATTACCTGCAGCAGTTCCTGAAAGTGATGGAGAGTCGGTATCGAATCAAGATCCTCGATCGCGAACTCGCCTGCGCCCCGTTTGATTCGCCGGAAGGGCGCGCCTATTTCGCCGCCATGAAGTGCGGGCTCAACATGTCCTTTGCCAACCGGCAAGTCATCCTCCACCGCATCCGTGAGGTTTTTTCCCAGATCTTGGGGAGGCCGGCCGAAGAGCTGGGCCTGCGGATGGTCTACGACGTGGCGCACAACACGGCGAAACTCGAGTCCCACAGCATCAACGGCGAGAAGAAGAAGCTGCTCGTCCACCGGAAGGGGTCCACGCGCGCCTTCGGGCCCGGCATGGAAGGACTGCCTGCGCGCTACAGAGAGACAGGACAGCCGGTCATCATCGGCGGCAGCATGGAGACCGGGTCGTATCTCCTGGCCGGCGTTCCCACGGGCGCGGAGACATTTTTCAGCACGGCCCACGGGAGTGGGCGCACTATGAGCCGGACCAAAGCCAGGAAGATGTGGCGCGGGGAGAAGCTGCAGCGCGAAATGGAGCACCGAGGGATCTATGTTCGCACCGCTTCATGGAGCGGACTGGCTGAAGAAGCGGGCGGGGCTTACAAAGATATCGACGAAGTGGTCCAGGCCTCCGAGCAGGCCGGAATCAGTAAGCCCGTCGTCCGGTTTCTGCCGGTTGGCAACGTGAAGGGCTAGACATGGCTGCACGAACGCCGATGACACTCATAACCGGGCCGTTGGGGAGCGGTAAAACCACCCTCCTCCGGCACATACTGGCGACTTTGAACCGAAAAATCGCCATTCTGATGAACGAGTTCGGAGAGATCGCGATCGACAGCCGGATCATCCAGGGGAAGGACATCCAGATCGCGGAGCTGGGCGGCGGCTGCGTCTGCTGTTCGCTTCAGGGAGAGTTCGAAGCGGCCGTGAGGGAGATCCTCGCGGTCGCGACTCCCGACGTCATCGTGGTGGAAACGACTGGGCTTGCGGAACCCGAGGCGCTCATCTTCGACATCGAAGATAGCCTGAACGAGGTACGCCTGGACGGCGTCATTGCTGTGGCAGATGCCGATTCGTTAGTCCGTTTTCCGCAAATCGGTCACACCTCCCGCCTGCAAGTGCAGGATGCGGACCTGATCCTGCTCAACAAGATCGACCTGATTGAACCGAGCCAGGCAGCGGCGGTCGAAGAGAAGCTGCGGGGCATCAACGAGACAGCCGCGATCGTTCGCACTATCCGGGCGGAAGTCGACCCCCAGCTCCTGTTCGGCATTTTTCGAGACCGGACGGCCACCCCCGCCTCACACCTGCATCAGCCCGAATTCGAGTCGTTCTCTCACTCGGCGGAGGGCCTCTACTCGCGTGAGTGCCTGAACGCCTGGGCGGAAGAGTTGTTCGGCTGGGGCGTGTACCGGGCGAAGGGGTTTGTACGAGCCGACGAAGAGTGGTGGTTGTTCAACTACGTCGCCGGTCGGTGGGAGTTTGAACCGTTCGAAACCGAACAAGGCGTCCTCGTCTTCATAGGGAAAGGCGTCATCGGGCACCGAGAGAAGATCATTGCGGCGCTGGCGGGGTGTGAACTATGCAATACCGATTCCTCGAAGACGTAGCGACGGCTGACATCGCGTTTGAGGCGACGGGAGCGACTCTGGAGGAAGTCTTCACGGCCTCCGCCGAGGCCACGCTTAACGTGATGATTGAGGATCTGAACACGGTGAAACCGCGAGAGGATCGAGCGATTTCTCTCGCGGATACCTCGCTCGAAATGCTGCTCTTCAACTTCCTCCAGGAGGTGATTTACTACAAGGATGCCGAGCAGCTGCTCCTGAGGATCACGGACTGCATGGTCGACGAAGCAGAAAGCGAGTTTCGGGCGACGGCGACCGGTCGTGGGGAACGTCTGGACCCGGAGAGGCACGAGCAGCGGGTCGACGTGAAGGCCGTGACCCTGCATCAGTTTCGCCTGGAGCAGGCCAATGCCGGCTGGCGTGCACACGTGATTTTGGATATCTAGAGCCTTTGGACGAGGTGGACGACATGGACGAAGTGGACTAAATGGACGTACAATCCGCATGTCCACCTGGTCCATGTCGTCCACTTCGTCCACTTGGTAACTACGCCGCCTGCGAGATGCTGCGCTTCAACAGCGCCATCAGGTCGACAAATTCCTCCTCGGCCTCGACGGTCGGCTGGGCACGGATCACGTCCTGATCCTTCTTGAACTTGGCTTCGACCAGTTTGGTCAGCTTTGCGGTCACTTCGTCGCGAAGTTCTTCTCGGGACAGGGTTTTCTCGGTCAGCTTCTTGATGGCTTTTTCGATTCCCGCCACCTGTTTCGTGCTGGCCGATTGCCGCTCCGGCAGCCCGATGTCCTCCGGCTTCCTGACTTCGTCCGCGAACCGAAGGGTCTCTGCCCGTAGAATCCCGTTCTCGGACAAAATGGCGACGAGGTACTCCTTGTCCCGCATGACGAAAGTAGCTACGCCAGCCCTTTGTTCCTCTTCCATGACCCGGGCGAGCAACCTGTAGGCCTTGTTGGATTTTCCGGCGGGGGCCAGGAAATACGGGCGCTCGAAAAAATAGGGTCGAATCTGGTCCGCCTTGACAAACCGGCGCAAGTCGATGTCACGCGACTTTTCCGGCTCCAGAGTTTCCAGCTCCTCGTCCTCGATGATTATGAACTGGTCCTTCTCGATCTCGTATCCCCGGACGATCTCGTCCCCCTCGACTTTTGCCTCATCAGCCGGGCAATAGTAGCGGCGCCTCAGCGGAGTGCCGTCTTCGTCGAGCGTCCGCAAGTGCACGCCGTAAGATTGAATTGCCGGGAACAGGTTCACCGGGACATTGACGAGGCCGAAGGTGATGGTCCCTGACCAGATGGGACGCAGGCTGGCTTCTTCAGGCATGACTTCTCTTCCTTACCGCCGCGAGGCTGGCCTGCAGCGCCCGCTCCAGCGACTCCGAGCCGGTTTTCTTCTTCGGCTTGACGAGTTTCAGCTTCTTGCCTTTGGCTTTGTCCTCGACCATTTTCACTACCTTGTCACGGAACTCGTCTCGGAACTGCTCAGGTTCAAACTCGTCGACCATAGCCCCTATGAGCTGCCGGGCCATGACCAGCTCGTTCTTCTCGAGCTCGCGCCCCTCTGGCGCGTCAAGATCTTCGGCCAGGACCACTTCCTCCGAGAAGCGAAGGGCGATCAACATCAGGTATCCATTTTCGATTCGCAGCGCACCCGCGTAGTTTTTGTTCCGCATGACCCAGCGGACGACACCCTCCTTCCCCTGCCGCTCTAAAGCTGCGACAAAGTCCCAGTAGGGCTGCTCATCCTCGCCGTCCGGACCCAGATAGTATGGCCGCTCGAACCACTGATGGCTGATGGCCTCCGGGGGGACAAAGCGTTCAATCGAGATCGTCCGGGAAGGCTCCGGCTCGGCTTCGTTCAGCTCCTCCTCGTTCAGGAGAACAAAGACCCCGGGTTCGACCTCTGCCCCCTTGCGGACCCGTTCTTTCGGCACTTCTTCTCCGGTGTCCGGATTAACCATCATCTGCTTGATCGGCTGGCGGTCTTTCTTGTGGAGCAGACGGAAGTGCACGGTACGGTCCTTAACCGCCGAGTAGAGTTTGACCGGCAACTCGACGTTTTCAAACTGAATCACGCCTTTCCAGATAGCGCGGGCGCGCACCTGGGTTGTGGTGGTAGACATCCTTACTCTGAGATTAGCACGGGAAGGGGGCGGGGTGAAAAGACGAGGGCGTCTTGCCGAACCGGAAGGGACCTAAGCGACACAAGGGACACAAGGGACACAAACGGCCTCTAGGGTCCCTGTCGTTTGTGTCCCTTGTGTCCCTTCAGTCGCGTTAATTCGTTTGATTCCTGAATTAAGCCGGTTAATATACCGCCTCGTGAAAAAGTTCTGGCTCCCGGTCGCAATTCTTGCTGCCAGCCTGGTTGTGCAGGCGGCCAACCCAAAGTTCGAGCTCTCGGTGGAGAGCATTATGCGGGGCCCGAAACTCGTCGGCTATCCTCCCTCGTCCCTGCGCTGGTCGGGTGATTCCTTGCATCTGTATTTCGAGTGGCGAGAGCGGGATGCGGACGAAACCTCGACCTGGGTGGTCAACGTGGACGGGGCCGGCTTAAGGAAGCTCACCGAGGACGAACGCAAAGCGGTGCCTCCTGCCGCAGCGGTCTGGGACCGCCAATGCCGCCGCGCCTTGGCCGCCGTTAGCGGGGACATTGTCCTGTTTGACACCGTCGCCGGTACCCGGCAACTGATCACTCGTACTTCCGCAGCCGAGTCCAATCCCCGCTGGGCCAGGAACGAGACGGCCGTTACTTTCTCCCGCGAGAACAGCCTCTACCTCGTACCGCTGGGCGACGGAGATCGCCTGGTCCAGATTAACGACGCCGGACCTCGAAAGCGGGATGCGCAAAAGACCGATAGCCAGAAGTACCTGGAAAAAGAAGAAGAAAGCCTGATCGAAGCGATCAAAGAGGCGGACAAGCGGCTCAAGAAGAACGAAGAACGAGCCGAAAAGGAAAAGCTGCCGCTGCTCGAGCTGACGGAGCGTCAGTTGGCATCAGATCTCATGCTGGCACATGACGATCAGTACGTCTACGCCTTCGTGACTGACCGGGCAAACCATGCGAAACGGGCCGATGTGCCGCGTTACGTTACTACGAGCGGGTATACCGAAGTAGTGCCAGGCCGAACGAAGGCGGGCGATGCACAGGAAATCAGGCGGGTAGCGATACTGAATCTGAAGACCAGGAAGCAGGTTTGGGCCACGCTTGATTCCGAGGCGGCCGATGCCTCTCGCGCGGCTCCGGTCACCGAACCGCAGACGTCCGCACCCGGAACCCAGCCACGCGCGGAGATCCAGTGGAACATGCCGCTGCTCTCGCAAGACGGCAAGTATGCCGTTTCGACCGCGCGTTCGGCAGACAACGAGGAGCGTTGGCTGGTGGTCCTTGATCCTGAGACTGGGAAGAGCCGCGTCTTGGAGCATGTCAAAGACCAGGCGTGGGTGCTGGACGGCCGGCGCAATCGGGGTTTTGGCTTTGTGGGCGACACGCATCGGTTCTGGTTCCTTTCGGAGCGAGATGGCTGGATGCACCTGTTCGTCGTGGATGTCACCAATTCGGCGGCGACGGTCCAGCAGGTGACAAGCGGGCCCTGGGAAGTCAGGTCAGTCGAGGTCGCGCCCGATCAGCAGACCTTTTTGTTGAGCACAAGCGAAGCACACCCAGGCGATGAGAGCCTTTACTCCGTACCAGTCACAGGGGGACGGCGGACCAGACTGACCTCCATGACCGGATCGACCGACGCCCGAGTGTCGCCTGACGGAAAAGTGCTGGGCCTCATCTGCTCGTCCAGCAATCGCCCGCCTGAGGTCTTCCTGATGCCCAATCAGCCGGGCGCTCCGGCGCGGCAGGTCACAACCAGCCCAAGCGAGGAGTGGTCCTCGTACCGCTGGGCCGAGCCACGACTCCTGACGTTTCGCGCGAGAGATGGCGCCCAAGTGTATGCCAGGCTCTACACGCCGGAAATGGTCGGCGCCTCACGCCAGGCCCTTCGCCCGGGGGTAGTTTTCATCCACGGCGCCGGTTACCTGCAAAACGCTCACAAGCACTGGTCGATTTACTATCGCGAGTACATGTTTCATCACCTGCTCGCCTCCCGCGGCTACGTGGTTATCGACGTTGATTATCGGGGGAGTGCAGGATACGGTCGTGATTGGCGAACCGCTGTTTTCCGGCATATGGGAGGGAAAGACCTCGAGGACGTTGTGGATGCGGCTGCGTACCTGGTCCAATCCGAGAGCGTCGATCCGAAGCGAATTGGCGTTTACGGTGGCAGCTACGGCGGTTTCCTGACCCTGATGGCGATGTTCACGACGCCCGACGTCTTCGCGGCCGGTGCGGCCCTGCGCCCGGTGACCGACTGGGCGCACTACAGTCACGGCTACACCTCTCAGATTCTCAATGAACCCCAGATAGACGGAGAGGCCTATCGGCGCAGTTCCCCAATTTACTTTGCCCAGAATCTTAAAGGGGCGCTACTGGTCTGTCACGGCATGAGCGACACCAACGTCCACTTCCAGGATTCGGTACGACTCGTGCAACGCCTGATCGAGTTGCGGAAGGACAACTGGGACCTGGCGGTTTACCCGGTCGAGGACCACACGTTCGAGCAGGAAACGAGTTGGGTGGACGAGTACAAGCGAATACTAAGGTTGTTCGAAACGCATTTGTGCCTGGCCTCATAGTTTCGTAGCCTAAAAATCTGCCCCCACCCCGCCGCTTGCTTGTCCCCTGGCTCCGCTGTAAGATTGAAATAGTAGTTCTCGTTAGTTCTCGGTAGGCCTTCATCCTGTTTCTCCAAATCTGAAGGGGGGTATGAGTTTCCTACGTGTGTCGAGTCCCATTGACTCCCGGGAAGATACGGTTCACCTTCGCCCCGTCATCCCGGCTCGCAAGATCACCAGCATCCTCTTCCTGGTCGCATCCAGCTTCCTGATTCTGCATCTGATCGCCTACTACCTCTTCTATCATGCCCC
>Ga0105104_10004052_pt1 | contig 10282 bp, 9 predicted proteins | sample PPLLaktember2015_3_FD_87034 | JGI IMG/M metagenome (GOLD analysis project Ga0105104, IMG submission 87034) | Freshwater sediment microbial communities from Prairie Pothole Lake near Jamestown, North Dakota, USA - PPLs Lake P7 Core (6) Depth... | ecosystem: Environmental > Aquatic > Freshwater >... | reverse complement strand
TATGACAAATATTAAATAAATATCCCAGGTATCTGGAATACCCTCGATTCTTTGGTCGCTTACCCAAAAATTTTTATGCACATGACAAATCTGGACTCAGATTATACTATGCTATAATCCATGGAAATTCCCAAAGGACACAAAATTTTAATCAGATGGATACAATAATCAAAGCTGAATACATAAATGATATAACTAGAAAAGAAAAACTATATCGTGGGCTTGAATTACTAAAAGCTTTATTCCTTAGAGACTTCAAGGCTCGTTATCGACGATCCCAATTGGGTGTACTTTGGAATTTCATTCAACCACTATTGACGATGGTTATTTACGTCATTCTACGGGCGCTCTTCAGAATATCTAACGAAGGAGCGCCGTTTATCTTGTTTATCCTTAGTACGGTAATCCCTTGGCAGTTTTTTTCTCAGGTTTCATTAGGTGCACCGAATTACATCATGGGGAATACAAGTATCTTTAGAAAGATATCGGTACCTCATGAAGTATTCCCTATGATTGGTGTAGCGATTTCTATGGTTGATTTGCTGATTAGCCTAGGAGTATTGGGTGTCATAATTGCTATTTATCAGATTTCGATAGGTTTTAATATATTTTGGTTGCCCATTTTAATAATTATGTTGGTGCTTTTCTCCTTTGGGATTGGTTTATTGTTAACTGCTATAGGTGTCTATAAATCAGATATATTGACTTTAAGTTTTTCAATATTTCAGGTTTGGTTTTTTCTTTCTCCAATTTTTTATCCCATATCTGTTATCCCAGAAGAGTTTCGTTCAATTTATGTACTTAATCCTATGGTCGGCTTGTTGATAGGATTTAGAAATGTCCTTGCAATGGGGAAATCACCAGATTTACCATTACTTATTCCTAGCTTGATAGGGATCATCGTAATCTGGGCTATTGCTTGGCCGTTATTCAAACGCGTTGCCCCTTATTTTGGGGATGTTCTTTAGGAGAAGTATGACAAATAATATGGCAGTAAGCGTCGAAGGCCTCTGGAAGAAGTATGGGGCTCCTAGTCTTGAATTTAGTTATATTTTTAAGCATTGGATTGGTATAGCTAGGTCCAAAAATTCTTCTATTGCTCCACAAAGTTTGGATACAATTTGGGCGTTACGCAATATTAGTTTCGAGGTTCAAAAGGGGGAAACTTTAGGAGTAATTGGTCGCAATGGTTCCGGAAAAAGTACTCTACTCAAGGTTTTGGCTGGAACAACTCCCCCCACTTATGGTCATGTCGAATTACATGGTCGTATGTTCTCAATGATCGAACTCAATGCAGGGATGAATCCAGAATTGACCGGAAGAGAAAATGTACGGTTGTTGGGCGCTATCATGGGATTTTCTGAAAGCGAAATCAAAAAACATATACCTGGCATTGAAGAATTTTGTGAGCTGGGTGAATGGTTCGAACGTCCAGTCCGGACATATTCAAGTGGAATGCTGGCAAGGTTAGGCTTTGCTGTAGCAGTAAACGTAGATGCGGAAGTATTATTGATCGATGAGGTTTTGGCAGTAGGAGATATTGCTTTTCAAAAGAAATGTATAAATGCAATCACTCGATTACGTGGTGAGGGAGTGACAACAATCTTTGTATCTCATAGTCCTTATCAGATCGAACGGATGTGTGACCGGGCATTAATGCTTAACAATGGGTCTCTGGTGGAGATTGCTAGCCCCGAATTGGTTATCCCAATATACTTAGAAATGGTCGCAGAAAGCAGCAAGAAAAATTCATCATTGCGTAATGATCTACGGACAGGGACGGGTGACCTGAGGGTAACGGAAATCGAATTTCTAGATGAGTATGGAAATAAAGTCTTAGAAGGATTTTCTGGGAAACCCTTGACGATCCGCCTTCACTATGATGCTACCGTCATGGTACGTGAACCACACGTAAGTATTCGGTTTTTCGATCAACAAAACACTGAAATTATTTGTTTAAATTCAACTGCAGATAAAAAGGGTGGTGAATTGATTGGTAAAGGATACTTTGATTGCAAAATTTCATACCTTCCTGTTGTGCCAAAATTTTATACTTTACAGATAAAAATTTCAGATGGCGCGCTCTTGTTGGATGTCCTCCATAACGCTGGTGAGATCGAGGTGAAGGGATCGTCAAGGGTTATGGTTGAAACAGCAGGAAGAGGGATAGTGTATGCTCCTGCTAATTGGGAAATCAAACAATTAACTGATGATCAGGTTTTGTTTTCCAAAATTTCCGACCCAAAACGTTCATAAAACAGTATGATAAAAAGATTTATCCAGAGAAAATTTTTTGCCAAGGATAAAAATATACATCAGGATTTAAGGAAAACTCATCAAGAAGACTTCATTTTTGTAACAACAATTTATGGAAGTCGCCATCTTCCTTTCCTGGCTCCTCACTTGCTCTCAGTGTTGAACAGTAATCCTGGAAAAAAAGAGATTGTTCTTTGGGATGATTTGCCCTCAGATCAAATTAATTTAATTCAGCAATGCTTCCCTTTAGTTAGTTTTATCCACATGCAAGAAAGAATCCAAGGGACAATCGATCAAAAAATTAGTCGTAAATTAAATTACTGGCTGCAAGCATGCAAATTATTTCCCGATACAAAAATAGTTTTTATTGATACAGATACATTGGTTCTCAAGTCGATAGAAAATTTGATTTCGGGCAGCTACGATTTCCTCTTTACCTGGAAAGATGAAGTTTATCCAATAAATACTGGGGTGATTGCTGTTAGAAATGGAAAAAGAGTTTTACCCATAATAACCGAATGGGTAACGAGAATTGAAAAAATCATTAGTAATCAGCAAGATCTAAATCTCGCTTTGGTGAGGAGTGGAGCTGCTGATCAACATGCTCTACGAGAAATAATTGGATACATAAATTACGATAGACCCTTCATTCGTCAAATTAATGGTGAGGAATATCTGTTCAGGGGAGTTAATTGCCAGCTTCTAAACGAGACGAATTGCTCAGTTATTTCCGAAGATACACATGTAATTCACTATAAAGGTGGTTGGCATCCTCTTATCCTAGAAAAAAAAGGGTATTCAGTAAATCGACCGAAAGAGCGTTGTCAGGAAATGCATTTAAAGTGGTTAGATATGACAGAGCAAGTCGAAAAATTACTCTGTGAAACCCTTGTGATAAATTCCGTTAAAGAAGGGTATGAAAAATTCAAGGCAATCCTGCCTTCCTATGAGGAACGAGGTATCTTAAATAGTGAAATGCTTGCTGTATGTGCCATCAGCGAAGCTTTAAAAGTTGATATTATTATTGAGTCAGGTCGGTGTAGAGGTCAGAGTACTTTAGTATTAGCGAAATACTTTAGTGGGTCTCAGGTAAAGATTATCAGCATAGAATTAGAAAGAGATAATAATGCTGATTTTGCTGAAATACGATTAGAAGGTTTTGAAAATACACAATTACTTTACGGAAATAGCCTTGATCTTATCCCAGAAATTTGCCGGAATTGTTCAGACCAGAAAATTGCCTTGCTCATCGATGGTCCCAAAGGGAAAATTGCAATAGATCTGATTACAGATATTTTTAAGGCAAATGACAATGTGCCAGTAGCATTTTTGCATGATACACGTAAAGGATCTGATGCACGCAGAATAACTGAACAATTATTTTTAAGGCGATATTATACGGATTATGAAAAATATATTGAGAATTTTTCTAATTTGGATGATAGCTGTTTACCTCAATCCGGATCCCCCATAACTACTCATACGTGGCGGCCCTATCATAAAGGAGAGGATTTGATTGAATCCTATGGGCCCACTCTTGCAATCCTATTCCCGAATATCAATCTGTAGAATCGCTTGAATTCTTGCCGAACCCTGATTATCTCAAATAATTTAAGATAAATATGCTCTTTCAGACGGATTTTGTTTATACAGATCGCACTTCAAAAGCCAAATACGTTTGGTTGAAGTACCATTCAATATTAACAGGATCTATTCTTGATGTAGGAGCAGATGAGTGCCATTTGAAAAGTCATTTGCCACCAGAAGTATCCTATTGGGGGATTGGCTTGGGTGATAAGACAGATCAGCAGGTGAATTTAGAAACTGAAAAAATCCCTTTTGCAGATCGTAGTTTCGATTGCGTAATTTGCTTAGATGTATTAGAACATCTTGATAATATCCATTCTGTTTTTGATGAGATTTGTAGAGTGACAAAGCACTATGCCATCATTTCTCTACCAAATCCCTGGGGGAGTTTTTTAAATACTTTAACTCATGGAGACTACAAGCCGGGAAAACCAATGAAGTTTTATGGATTACCCTCTGAGCCACCCGAGGACCGTCATAAATGGTTCTTTTCGCATGATGAGGCCAAGACATTCATGTTAGATAGATCACAAAAGAACAATATGATCATAGTCCAAATGGATTATGAAATTTGGGGAAATCCAAACCAAATCCAACAATTTAGGCCAGATATTGACCGTTTGAATTTTTCCGCTGGACCGCTATGGACTGTTATAAGTCATAAATTTTAATCACTTTATGAAATTATCCAATTTAAATCTAACCCTTTTTTTTACACGTCCATTTTCATTGCAAAGTTGGGATAAGGGTGGAATGTTGGATCGAGAAGTGGCTTTATATAAACGGATCCAATCGTCAATCAATAATATTACATTCGTAACTTATGGGGGAAAAGAGGATTTGACATTTGCGGATCGAATTAATGATATCCGCATTGTATGTAACCGATGGAATTGGAATGAGCGAAATTATATTCGCTACTTAGTAAATATTTTCCCATTGTTTAGTCGTAAACCCGCAATATTTAAAAGTAATCAAGTTCTAGGGTCTGAAGTGGCATTAGCGTCGGCTAGGAATGGTCGAGTTATATTCATTGCGCGATGCGGTAACCTTCGATCGCTAAATGCTGCGAGGGAAGCAGGACCCGATTCGGACATCGCTATTGAGGCACGAGAAATCGAAAAAAAGGTTTTTCCCGCTTCAAATTTGATCGTTGTGCCAAATATATTGATGTCTCAATATATCCAGGAGCAATATAAAGTTTCAGAAGACAAAATTACTGTGATACCGAATTATGTTGATACAGAATTATTTAAACCAAATACAGAAAAGACATATGCTATTAATGGTGTCCCCCATATATGCTTTGTCGGGCGTCTCGAACAAGTCAAAAATATCACCGCTGTACTTGAAGCACTAGCAGGATTAAATGTCAAAATAACGATTGTGGGAGATGGTTCCCTACGGCAAATTCTGGAGACGCTCTCTCATAGATTAAACCTTAATGTTAATTTCATGGGAGTTATCCCAAATAACATGTTGCCGTCAATATTACAATCAGCAGATATTTATATTCAACCTTCTTTTTATGAAGGACATCCAAAAACCATTATTGAAGCAATGGCTTGTGGTAAACCTATAATCGCGGGAAACGTTTCAGGAATAAGTGAACTCATAACCCACAAAATAACTGGTTATCTTTGTGGAACCACAAAGCAAGAAATTCGACAGGCTGTACAAGAAGTATTGTTTGATGTTGAGCTTCGAAAAAAAATTGGTTTAGGTGCCCGAAAATACGCTGAAAGCTCTTTTTCCTTGGACCGGGTAACGGAAATGGAACTCAACATTTATGAGAAGATATTATGGCAAACAAAATTGAATTGACCGTTGTAATGTCTGTCTATAATGGAGAAAAGTATTTATGTGATGCAGTGGATAGTATATTAAGTCAATCCTTTGAGAATTTTGAATTCATAATCATCAATGATGGCTCAACTGATTCTACTAATCAGATTTTAGATAGATATAGTAAAGTAGATAAGAGAATAATCCTGATTAACAACTTGGTTACTGAAGGACTGGCAGCATCTCTAAATACCGGCATTTCATGTTCAAGAGCAAATCTAATCGCACGTATGGATGCGGATGATATAAGCCTCCCAAGCAGGTTTTCAACTCAGGTTAACTTCCTTGAATCACATCCCGAAATCGGCGTATTGGGAACGTATTTCAAATTAATAGACAGTACAAATCATATAATCACCGAAGAAATTGCATTTCCTACAGATCCCGATTTTATTAAATGGAGTTTCTTTTTTTATAACCCGCTTGTTCATCCATCTATAATGATGCGAAAGGAGATCATCACCTCAATTGGTGGTTATGATCCTAAAGTTGATCGCTCTCAAGATAAAGATTTGTGGATAAGATTATTCTGGAAAACTCAATTTAGCAATGTCCCTGAAACTTTGTTATACCTGCGTAAACATAGCTCAAACAATTCAATTACTGGTTATTCTACAGGATTAGAACATAATGTCGGGATTTTGAAGAAGTTACTTTCCACTATTGTTGGATACGATGTTAGTTATAGTTGCATTCGTAATATTTATAAAAATGATTTTCCGTCAAATGAAGGAGTCTTAGAGGCAATACAATTAATTTTGGATCTGTATAATAAATATTCAATGCTATGTAATCCTACTCAGGAGGCGAATGAGTTGATTCGTCTTGATGCATATCAGCGAGTTGGGGTACTATTGGCAAAATTACCCCCTACATGGCGGGAAAAGGTAGTCTTTCCTGGATCCTGGATTAACCCAACCAGTCTTACAAGCCCTTCGTCTGGGGGATAACAGCTGTCCAATATTTTAGGTTCATCCAGCAACCCATCCTCAGAGTGTCTTCAAGGAAGGGGAGATGTAGTGTGGTAAAATTTATACTTAGTTTTGGATGATCCTAAACTTCCAGGCGTAAGATCTGTCCAATCCCATACTCGGAGGCTAAATGAAAATACTCATTCTCGGTGGATCGGGCATGCTCGGTCACCGGCTATGGTTGAATTTGTCAAAATTCCACGAGACGTGGGTGACCGTGCGCGGGGATGGCTCGGAGATCCCCAACATCCCCGAATTCCCCCGAGAGTACATCCGCCCGATGGTCGATGCGCTCAATTTCGACCAGATCATCCGCTCGCTGGCTTCCATCCAACCCGACCTGGTCATCAACTGCATCGGTCTGATCAAGCAGCAGGGCCACATCGCAAAAGACCCCCTCTTTTCTATCTCCCTGAACGCGATGCTGCCCCACCGCATCTCCATGATCTGCCGGACCGCGAAAATCCGCATGGTCCATATCAGCACCGACTGCGTATTCTCGGGGAAGAAGGGCAGCTATACCGAAGAGGACCAATCCGACGCGGAAGACCTGTACGGGCGGACGAAGTTCCTGGGTGAAGTGGCTTACCCGCACTGCGTCACGCTGCGCACCTCATTGATTGGCCAGGAGCTCAAGACCCACCTGGGTTTGATCGAATGGTTCCTTGCCCAAAAGGGCACTATCCAGGGCTTCACCCGTGCCATTTATACCGGGTTCACCACCGATGAGCTGTCCCGGGTTATCAAGGACTGCATCATTCCCAATCCCGAGCTGCGTGGCGTTGTCCAGGTTTCCAGCGACCCAATTTCAAAATATGACCTGCTCCAGCTGGCAAAGCAAGCCTACAAACGTGATGATATCAACATCGTTCCGAACGACGAATTCTTCTGCGACCGCAGCCTGGATTCGACCCGCTTCCGCCAGATAACCGGGTACCAGCCGCCATCCTGGCCTGAAATGGTTCAGGAGATGGCGAGGAATTCAACATTCTACAAAAAGATCAGGTAATCTCAATGATAATCAAAGATAGACGAATCCTAATTACCGGTGGTACCGGATCGCTGGGCAAAGTTTTGGTCCGCCGCCTGCTGAGCGGCGAGCTGGGAATGCCTCAAAAGGTGATTGTGTTCTCTCGCGACGAGGCCAAACAGCATTTTATGCGCATGGAATATCTGCAGAAGAAGGCCGCGACGGACGAGGTAATTTATAAAAATCTCGAGCGGATCCTGGAATTCCGGATCGGGGATGTTCGCGATTACCACAGTGTGTGTGGCGCTTTGCAGGATGTGGATGTGGTGTTCAACGCAGCCGCTCTCAAGCAGGTACCGACCTGCGAATATTTCCCATTTGAGGCAGTTCAAACCAACATTGCCGGCCCCGAGAACATCGTCAGAGCGATCCAGGAACTCCGGCTGCCCATCGATACCGTGGTTGGGGTCTCTACGGATAAAGCCGCGAAACCGGTGAACGTAATGGGGATGACCAAAGCTATCCAGGAGCGGATCTTTATCCAAGCGAACATTCGCTGCCCGCAGACTCGTTTCATTTGTGTCCGCTATGGGAACGTGCTCGCCTCGCGCGGGTCGGTGATCCCCCTGTTCCACGAGCAAATCCGCCGTGGTGGTCCGGTCACTATCACCACGGCCGATATGACCCGGTTCCTGCTCAGCCTGGACCAGGCGGTGGATACCATCTTTGCGGCGGTCCGCGGCGCTCAGAAAGGTGAAATGTATATCCCCCGCGTCCCGTCGGCCCGCGTGGTGGATATCGTGAATGCATTGGTTGGAAGCCGCCGAATAGAAACAGTCATCACCGGCATCCGGCCTGGGGAAAAGGTGCATGAGATCCTGGTGTCCGAAGAGGAGAAGTACCGGACGGTGGACCGTGGAAATTATTATTCTATCCAGCCGATCTTGCCAGAGCTCAAGCTTTCACCGACCCTGGAAACTACCCTGGAAGATGAATATAGTTCCGCAGACAATGTGATGAACCTGCAAGAGGTCGAAGAACTGCTTAGAAAACATCACCTGATGGTGGAAGATACCCTGGTTGAAAATGGGGAATTGCTCCGATGAAAGTGATGACCGTGTTGGGCACCCGGCCGGAGATTATCCGCCTGAGCCGGATCATCGAACAATTGGATCAAACCTGTGAGCATACCCTTGTCCACACCGGTCAGAATTACGATACCAATCTGAATGACATTTTCTTCCAGCAGCTCGGGGTCCGCGCTCCGGATCACTTTCTGGGCGCCCAGGGCAGCCTGGGAGAGCAGGTCAGCATCCTCCTGTGCAAGATCGAGACGCTGCTCAAGGAAGTCCGCCCGGATCGTTTCTTGATCCTTGGAGATACCAATTCCGCCCTGACTGCCATCATCGCCAAGCGGATGGGGATCCCGGTCTATCACATGGAAGCCGGCAACCGCTGCTATGATGACCGGGTACCCGAAGAGGTCAACCGCCGGATTATCGACCACAGCAGTGATATCCTGATGCCTTATACGGAGCGGAGTCGAAAGAACCTGCTCCGTGAAGGCTTTGCGGGCGAGCGGGTGTATGTCACCGGGAACCCGATTTTGGAAGTCATTGAAAGCTACCAGGCACCCATCGAAGCATCCACAATTCTTGAGGATCTCCACCTGGATTCCGGTGAATATTTCCTGGTTACCCTGCACCGTGCCGAAAATGTGGATCTGGAACAACGCCTGCGCAACTTCACCCTCGCACTGGAACGCCTGCATCAAAAATATAAGAAGCCGGTGATTGTCAGCACCCACCCGCACACCCGGGACCGGATGCGCTCATTCGGTATCGCAATCGACCACCCTGAGATCCGCTTTCTGGAGCCGTTTGGATTTTTTCAATTCATCAAACTCGAGAAGAATGCTCTGTGCTTGCTTAGTGATAGCGGCACGGTTCAGGAGGAGGCTTGTATCTTCCGGGTCCCCAACGTCACACTTCGCGACGTCACTGAGAGGCCTGAAACGATTGAGTGTGGAAGTAACGTGCTTACAGGTGCTGACCCAGACCGCATAATAGGATGTGTGGACTATGTTTTATCGAAACCGGCCGATTGGCAGCCGGTGCCTGAGTATTTAGTCCACAATGTTACCCAAACCGTAATGAATATCCTTTTGGGATACAACCGGTTCGTAGGGTAACTGGATGGGGGGCAAATGTCCACCCCAAAGGTAAGCATCATTATTCCGGTATATAACGGAGCTGATTTTCTTTCTCAGGCAATTGATAGTGCGCGGAGTCAAACTTATCCAAATATCGAGATCCTGGTGGTTGACGATGGCTCGATCGACCAGACCTGGGAGGTAATCCAATCTTATGGTCAGTGTGTCACCGGATATCGAAAAGAAAATGGTGGGGTTGCGTCCGCATTAAATTGGGGGATTCAACACAGCACGGGTGATTATATTGCCTGGCTGAGTCACGATGACATGTTCGAGCCAAACAAGATTGCGGCTCAAGTTGAGTTTCTTCAGAAGAAACCGGATTTTATTGCCTGTTATACCGATTTCATCGTGGTGGATGCGCAGGGACATTTTCACCACCGGATTACGTCACCCTGGTTTCCCCGTCAAGAAGCGCTCCGCCAGTTGTTCGCCTGGATG
>Ga0105104_10004051_pt1 | contig 10284 bp, 7 predicted proteins | sample PPLLaktember2015_3_FD_87034 | JGI IMG/M metagenome (GOLD analysis project Ga0105104, IMG submission 87034) | Freshwater sediment microbial communities from Prairie Pothole Lake near Jamestown, North Dakota, USA - PPLs Lake P7 Core (6) Depth... | ecosystem: Environmental > Aquatic > Freshwater >... | reverse complement strand
TGTGGCATCATACGTATTCGCAGTGACTGCCGCAAACAGATTTCCATCTTTGTCTAGCATTTGCAGCAGAAATGGTCCTGCTAATGTACGTACAGACATGGTCGTTAGGGTACGTAAGCTGCGCCAATGACCACCCGCTCCACGGCTCCCGCTGAATCGAAACGGCACGAACACCGACCTTCGGCATCAGTGAACGTGGTGAAGGGGGTCAACGTCCCATCCCCTTGGAGGATGCGCCAGTCCACACTCTTATGTGGAGGACCAATGAAACACAAGATGGCCCCCCCAGTCTGCCGTACCGGTCCCGTCACGTTATAAATGCGCGGGTGGTAGGTATAGGCCGGTGGTGGAGGTGCCCCCAGTCCCACGTGTGCCGTCATGTGGGCTTGGGCAGTGGCCGCTTCGAACTTCACGACCTTCCCCCGGATGCTGGTCATCACCAGCCCGACCGGGTCACACGTCTGGTCGAAGGCCAGATACCGCCAGCCTGCCGCTGTAGCGACGAACGTGATGTCGTCCAGCGTGGCCGTCAGCGCAAGGTCATGACTCTTCAGTGCAGCCGTCGCCACCAAGGTGGCAGGCGCACACGTCTGGTCGAAGGCGAGGTCAGGCATTGCCGTCTGTGATGGCGAAGGCGGTCACATTCACTGGCTGACCAGCAATGATGGTGACGTTGTCGATGGTCATGTTGCCACCGCCACCGGTCATGGTCAACGTGCCTTGACAGTGGGTGGTAGCACCAGCCTTCAAACGAAAATGCCCTGCGTTGGTGCCCGGTCCTGCCGCCGCATCCGCAATGCCCTGCCACGTCCCTAGCTTTGACTTGTTACCCAGTGCGGCAGTGGTCAACCAGTCGGACGGAAGGGTGATGTCACACAGCATGACACCCGCATCCGCCGCCGCACAATTCGCCGGGGGTGGCCCTGACCGAATGAACAGATGCGGACTGGTGCCGAGCGTGGTTTCGAACTGGTTGATGCGGTTGTTCCGCAACGTATCGCTGAACTGCAGCATACCTGACTCCTTATGCGGGGTAATACCACGCGGTTTGTGACTCGGCTCTCTCCACGAACGCCCATGTCGTCTGCCCGGTGTCGGTCACAATCTGAAAGAGTTCCACCGTCTTCCCATCCGGGTTCTTATACAGCACCGAATCCGCCGCATGCCCGTTGTATCGAGGGTCTGTGCTCTTCTTGACGTGGCCCCACGCGGCACTCACATCATGCATCCCGATCACACACGCTTCCACGAACTTGCCCTTGCCATCCGTCGTCTTCAAGTCCCATGGCTTGGAATTCTTAGTACGGTCCACAATGTACGACATGTTCGGTGCGGTTTCATTGGTGGGCGGGGCTGTGGGATCGTCCTTGATGACTTGCATCTCGTGGTTTAAGTAACTGTCGTGATTCGTATCGGACAAGCTGGGGAGCCAGATGCGGCCTCGTGGGTGTCCACCCCCATCGATCATCACCGACATGGCATTGAATGGCCAGTCCGTGGTGGGCTTTTCATTGGGCTTTGGATTGACCTTCATCCCTTGGTCAGCCAACCCCTTGAGCACCGCCTCATAATCATTGGCGGGCTGGTCCATCTGCACGTCGGCAATCGAACAGAAGTAGTCCCGCCACCCGTCCATCGACGTAGGCGCACCCGCATGGGGAGACTGAGGGGTGTCGCCTCCCTTGTCCTCCCATGCCCAAAGATACCGCTGGTTCCCGGCTCCGCCGCTGCCGGGAGGGCCGGGTCTATCCACGGCGGTGCCCGTCCCTTCCACTCCGCTGACCGGGATGTCATTGATGTTCGTGGGGGGCACCTTGATGCTTGCCGTGACCGCTACGAGGCCAGTGTGCGGAGGGGTGGCCTCGGGTGACCCTGTGTCCTCCCAGTCGCCTGCAGGGGACGCCACGTAGTAGGGTGACCCCTCACAGGCGACTTGGATGATGGCGGCACCACGGTTGTCCGTGACGGCCATACCGACCGGTGATCCGGAGCCTGCCACTTGAGCATCGACCACGTAGTAGCCCACGCCTTGGTTCATGTCGTCCATGGCCTGCACGAGGACGGGGATCTTACGACCCTGCCGGGGCACCCTCAAAGGAATAGGGACGGTAATCCGCACCGGCTCTGGCACCATCTGAAACCCACGCACACGCACCGTACAGGTGCCGGGAGGGTCATCAGGCGTGCTCTCACAAATCAGCAGACGACGGTGAATCTTGTCCCACGCCATCCGGACGTAGTCAAACACGACATCCAGTCCGCTGTCTCCCCCGTACGGCTTCCCACCCTCCAGTGGTGGAAGCTTCGCGGCTCCCAGCACCTCACCCCGGACATAGTCCACCAGCACTACCACACGATTCTGCAGCAACACATAACACCGGTTCTCATCCTCCAAGGTGATGTACACAATCTCGGTGGCCATGGGAAGGTCATAGAGCCACTTCCCGGACTGCCAGTTGTACACCCCCAACGAGAAGACCGATGCACCTCGACCTATTGACGTGATCCACCGGCCCCCACCCGGCACCACATCATCAATCACAAATGTCTTCCCCGGAATGATCGGCAGACCATTTTCCCCATACTCCCAACGGTGGTAGTCCAATGACGGGCCATCAATGATCCAGAACGCCTCGGGATTCTTGACTGTTTCCCCCGGTAGCACCGTCACGATGTTTCCGTAGTGAAACGGCCACATCCGAGCGTTCGCCCACTCAGCCCCCCAATATTTCCCTGACCGAGACGTGGTCACATACAAGGTGCTCAAAAACCCCGGAGCACTTACAGACCCAGAACCCAGCAGTTCAAACTCTTTGACCAACTTTCCGGTGACTGAATGGTATCGCCAACCACGAAACCACACTTCGTTATAGGGATTCTGTCCAAACAACACTCCGGTCATGATGATGCTGGCGTCACCCGTGATATGAGGATTTGGATGGCACACCATGCTATACATGCCCGCGAAGAAATACTCTCCCGCGTGCTTATACTTCACCGGCACGGTGCGGAAGACTTCCTTCAGCATGACAAGGTGGCCGTCACCACCGAATTTCCCGTGTCTCCCAGTCGGTACTGCACACGAGTGGTTGCATACCCGTTCGCATCTGTCAACGTCTGCGGGTCAAGGAGCGTTCCCGGCCCTACCATCGTCCAGTCAATCAGTTCCCCCGGAGCCGGATCATTGTGAGCCCCGGTGACCCGGACCCGGTAGGTTACGACCTGACCGGACTTCACCGTGCCTAACACCCGCTCGACAGGCGTGATGATGGTGGGCTCGACTTCCAGACTCCAGATGCGAATCTGGTTGGACTTCCCATTCAACTCCGGATCAGAGACGTAATTATGCCCAGTAACAATAACCCCAAAGTCCGTCGCATACACCATGGAGTAACACTTCACGCCGAAATAATAGACCGGAGACGACCACTCCCGTCTCACCGTGTCATAAAAAGCCGCCTGCACGTTATTCCCATAAACACTGACGGTTACGAACACTTCTGTCTCTGACCGTCCGGGATGAATCCGTCCACTGGTCATGGTGCCAGTCCATGGTGGGGGTGGCCCCTCTGGCACCTCGGTGACTCCATCATTCAATAAAGCTCGGAAACTGTGAGCCCCCACTGCAGAATAACGAAGTCGGCGGTCTGGTAACCGAATATAGGGCGCATTGCGCTGAAGTCCCGGTATCGTCTCTGGTCCCGTATACTCCTGCGCGAAGGTGATATGGTCGTACATCAATTCCCGTGTGCCGTCTCCGGCATACCAGTTCGACTGGACCACCCGCTGCTTGGCAGGCCACCAGCCCTCCCACCCCATCGGCTCGTTGCCACGGTCACAGACCCGTCCATCCAAGGTCATCATCCCCAGATTAGCGACATACCATCCACCTTGACCCGTCACCGAAGACAACATCACGCCAGACCCCGGCACCCACATACTGGGCACCGCTTGAATCACCAGATCAGCCGGTTGATTGTCCATCACCGTGGTATCAAACGGCCCTGCCAGCAGTCGCACCGCCATCGCATTACCGGCGTCCCTGCTGGCGCACAACCTCGTGCTCCAGCCAATCTCGCATCGTCATGTTCAGGGCATCGGGGTGGAGGGAGACAATCATGCCTCCAGTACCTCCACCACCGGTCTGCACCGCTGAAGCTCCCCCGTCTGCGATGACCACGCCTCCGTTGGCATAGCGCCGGGGGATGACATGGCCCAGTGCAATTGATTGCACGACTCCACCTGAAGCGAAGGGGAGAATTCTGCCTGTCCGGATGCCTTCCAGTAGGGGCATAAACCGTGCGGCCTTGGCGGCGGGCATAATGTGCTCACCGGCTGACAACATGGCCGGGATCGAATCACTGGTGCCGGTCCCCGGACCTTCGACGGGGCCACCTCCCGCCATGCCCATCCCAAATCCTGTTGGCATCATGAATGGCGGAGTCTTATTACCTCCACCGCTGTTCCCGAAAATACCCCCCATCAACCGGTCTACGAAACCAAACAGGTTGAGCTTCTTGAACAGGTTCTGGGTGAACGCCTTCGTGAAAATCCCGATGATTTCATTCGTGATGGACTTGGACAACGAAATGAACGCCTCTCCAGCGTTCTTATAATCTGTGACAGCCGTGGCCATGGCATCTGCCAATCCATCCACAAACTGTTCTTTGAGTTGTTTGCTATACAGTTCCGTAGAAGCCGCCAGCGAGACTCCAGCCTCTTCTAGTTCAAGAAGGGCGGCTCTATTTCCCGCAAGAATATCGTCCCACTTCTTCTGAGTTTCCTGCGCCTGTAGCGTGTGCTCTTCTTTCGTCAGAAGACCAGCTTCCATCGACTTCTGCAATCCTGCCAATTCCCGCGACATCTCGATTTCGTTCTCCAACAGTATTTGGGCTTCGATATCAGCCTTCTTACGGTTGTCGGCAAGATCCTCTTGAATCATGGCATTACGAAGTACCATGCCTTGCGCTTCAGACATAGTCCTAGACGCCACACTCGCATCAATACGAGCCCTATCAATAGCTCTCCGTCGCTGAGCGACATCGAGATAACTCTTTTCCGTTTCTAGCTCACCCAGTCGAATCTGGTGGGATCGTTCTGCCGCTTTGTTGTTAATGTCGTAGATCCCTGCCTGTTGTTTCTTCAGCAGTAAATCTTCATACCCCACGATATTCGACGCTCGATAGGCTTTGGCTTCCTGTTCGATTTGAAAATTCAACTGAGCCAGAGCTTCTTCTGTACCCCCAAATTGGGCACGTTGTGCGAACGTTTTGGTTTCCACCTCTCTCGTCAAATCTCGACGTTGCTGCGCTCGCTGGAGCCGCAACCGATCCGTCTCCACTTCCGCCCGTCCACTAATTTCTGACAACCGACGTTCTTCCGCTTCCACCTTACGTTCACCAGCCGCTTTGGCTCGTGGATCTTCTTCTCGTGCGGCCAATGCCCGTGCTTCTTCTAAGCGAAGAGTCTGGATTTCCCGCTCAGCACTCGCTTCAGCCTCTACCCGGTCAATCCGTTGTTCGAAATACCTATCAAGACTCACCAGATTTTGGCGATACTGATCCTCTAAGGCTTCATTTTCACTCGCATGAAGGGTTTTCAGTTTCGACAAGTAGGTTTCAGCCGCTGAAATTTGAGGTGCATAGAACCGCTCAACTGCCCCCTTGCCCTCAGCCACCAGTGGGGCTCTAACCGCCAATCCCGCTTGACGCACTCCAATCTGGGCTAAACCCGTCGCTTCTCGTCCTAACGCACCGGTCCCCGGAATCCCTAACGCTTGAACATCTGCCAGCGTTTTCTTCAGACGAGTCAGATCCACCGGTTGCTGAGCCGATTGTCCCAGCGCCGTAATGCCCTTTTTGATCTTTTCAGCAATCTGCTCCGGCACCGCTCCTTCTTCATCCAAAATCTCTTGAGCATCGCCAAGCAACGTTTCTAACGCAGACACCTCTTTCGCAAACTGCCCGCTCATCACCTCCCCTTCAGGTGTGAACATGAATTTGCTACCAAACAACGTCTCGGTAGAGGTCCGAATGCGCTCAGCACGATCTGCGACTTCTGTCATCCGAGCTTTGATAGACGAGAGAGCTTCTTCATCTTGTTTCCGCTCAGCATCTGTGAGCTTTTCAACTTTCAAACGAAGCTCAATCTTCTTCTTCATTTCTTCAAGGATGGCTTTCTCAACGTCCATCTCAGCTTGGGCATGAGACACGGCTTTCCGGGAACCAGTCTCCCGAATCTGGTCATAACGAACTTGGGCCGCGTCATACTTATCAATCTGAGCATCCACATCCTCGCGGCCTGCGGTTGGTACACGAGTTCCCGCCGCTTGAACCATCTCCTTCTGCAAATCCACGAGCTTCTTCTGACGTTCTTCTAACTGCCGTTGCACGGTAACCCGTTCAAGCCCTATCGCCCGTTTATCTTCGGGCGTCTTTGATGCCAGTTGCATCTTCCGCAACTGCTCGCCTTCCGTCGTCAACCGCGTGACTTCCTCTCTCACTTCACCAATTTTGGTCTTGTAGTCATCCAACACCGAGGCATTTGCAATAAGCGGCGTAGTTTTACGGTACTCGACTACCGACCTCGCAAACTGTTCCTGTAACTGCTTTTCACTCTTCCCCGTCGCGTCGATCTGCTTGCGCCAGTCTCTATAAATCTCTTGAATCGGGCCTCCTGCCCGTCCCAGTTGCAACAACTCCGTGATGCTCTCTACCGTCGTTGCTCCAAGAACCGACCCTTCTGCGGCTTCAGCGGCTCGCTGCAACACCGGCTTCTTCATTTCCTCTTCGTGTGCGGCTCGGATCTTGTAAATGATGTAGCCCACAATAGGGACAGCCATGATGGTGGCAATCGATCCCCACGCCAGCGCCAACCCACTGACAGCCGCCGTTGCCCCGGCTGCGGCTGTGCCTGTCGCCGCAATACCCGCTGCCGCCCCCGGAGCCGTCGCCGCTACCGCTGCCTGTGCTGCCGCCACGCGGGCTTGTGCTCCCGCCACAGCAATAATCTTGATAGCTTCTTGCGTAGACGCTGCCCCAATTGCTTGAAGCGCAACAGCAAACCCTATAGCCCCCATGCGTAACGCCACAAGCACATAGCGGATATTATTCAATATCACTAAGAGTCGCGCCAATCCTGCCGTAACAGCAAGAGCCGCATTGACCAAGAGAATGGCTGCTCTCCATTCCAGATACCACCGGGCCAACACCACCAATTGATCGATATGCTTGGCGATAAACAGAATAATTTCAGAAAAAGTCGTAGCAACAGTGGTCGCGGCATCGGCCCACTCTTTCGACCGCTCTCGATTGGCTGAAAACTCCTGCGACAGCAGAATGAGTTTGTCCAGTGTGGTCGATATCACCCGGACGATATTGGAGTACGCAGGAAGAAGAGACTCCCCTAACGCCGCTCGATAGGTTTCCGTCAACCGATCCAACGAAGTCAACTGCTTGGCGACATCGCCCATCGCACTCGCGTAGGCTCCCTCCAGCAACGCGGCCTTCTCCAACACCTCCTGCATCAAGGCTTCTTGCTGCTGACGTTTGTTCAGGGCTTTGGTTGTGTCTTCCTGCTTCGCTTTGAATTTGTCCTCGGCCGCTGCTCGATCTACGACAATGCCCATCCAGCGCAGACCCAACGCATCCAACTGCTGAATATTGACAATCAGCCGTTTGAACGTATCTGACGAGTTCATGCCGGAGATGACCGCCAAATCCTGTGCGGCTCTGGCTAAATCCTTGGCATACGCCAGCGGCAAACGAGCTTGAAGAAACGAGGTCAGCGCCTGTTTCGATGCGGCAGCAGTGACTCCCAGCTTTTGGACTGACTTATCAACTTCATCAATCTGATCAGCGGTATACCCTGCATTTTGGGCCACCACATGCAGCACAGTAGTTAACACTTCAACTTGTGCTGCTTCGTCTGCCAATCCTTTGAGAAACCGCACACTCTGAAGGGCCAAAAACCCCCCAGCCATAAACTTGACTGCTCCAATAACCTTATGAATAGCGGATTCGATATTGGCGATGGATTTCTCAGCGGCTTGGGCAGCGGGAGGAATAGCATTCAACCCAGCCAAAACAGGAGCAGTCGTAGCACCCGCACCGCCACCTCCAGCAGCTTTCTGCTGAAGTGAGGTCAACATATTAGAAAGTTGGTTGACCTGACTCGTCATATTCTGCAGGGCTTGCCCGTTCTGCAGAATACTGATGAGAACTTTCAGTTCCATCGCCGCTGAGGTCGGAGGCATCTAGTCGTCTCCCTGCAAACTCGTCAGAAACTCTCGGAACACCTTGCTATCCGTGCCCTGTGTATGACGAACGGCGACGGTCAAATCATGAAGCCGCTGACGCTGACGAGCCGTAATCAAGTCCACATACGTCTGAATCGCCGGGATGGTATAGCTCCACACCACAGTGGGTGGGTGTCCATGAGCAATCAGTAGCTCTACACCGGTTGCAAGACTGTCGGAGAAGGCGTCTGCTGGGGAGGTAGCTCGTTTTTTTCGGAGAGCTTTTGCAGCACTCTGGTCACCTCGGATAACAATAGGCTCGCTTTTTTTTGATCCGGTACAGATGCCTGCCATATTTCAGACAGTGCAATCAATTGCACGGTGGCGGGCATCCGCTGCTCCACCACAGGGGCTGACTCCGGGTCGTCAGAAGCCATCGCAATGATCTTGGCAACCATCTCTGGGGCTGACAACAGGAATGGCCCTAGCGTCTCGATGGAAGTGTCTCCAGAGATGCCTGCGGCATAGAGGGGGAGGAAGACATCCCTCGACTCAATGAACAACCCCACCATCTCCCGGAGGTTGAGCGCCCGTACCAGAATCTGCTGGTCTTCGGAGATATCGACAGTGCGACCGAGTTGAGCGAGGTCCGCTATCTTGACAGTCTTCTTGGCCATGTCCACTCCTTGTCTGGCCGTTAACGAAAAAACAGTGGGTGGCGACTCCCACCACCCACCGTACCCACACACGAACGATTAGAAGGCGTTATCCGCCGCTGCCTTCAGCTTCTTGATGCTGAAGTAGTTGCTGCCAAAGAGGCGGGTGTCGTCCTTCAGGACCGAGCCCTCAATGACGAACTGCCCGAAGGTGTCTGACAGGAGCGCCAGTTCCTTCAGCGGGTCATTGGAGAACCGGAACACGTCCACAATGACCGGTGAGTTCTCTTCGACGGTGTTCAAACCTTCGAAGCGGAGCCAGTTGTCGGTGATGGGCCGCGTCAGGGCGTCCACGATGTAGTGCTCTTCGTAGTCATACGCGGCTGTCAGGATGTCCCCTTCGGGGAGCGCCGGAGACTCCGGCACGTAGGCTGAGAAGTCGGCCAAGATGCCGTCGTTCAGCATGATAGAGCCCGCCGCCGCGTTCAGCTTGTAGTCCCACGGATCCTTGCCGGGTTCCACCGTGGTGCTGTACTCGACCAATGCCGTGCCACCCTTGCGGACCACGACGTTGGAGAGGTTCAGGTAGCGGAGGCCGGTCACCAGACCGGGGAAGCCCATCACCTCTTCGCTGTAGCCGGAGCCTGCGGGGATCAGCGTGTCGCTGCCTCGGGTGGCTTCCGCGAGGTTCTTGGCGTTCCAGTTCTCCACCGTGATGGAGGCCGTCACGTTGACTTCCGTCTGCAGACGGGCGTCCGTGGCACGCTGGCCGTCCTGCGAACCCTTGTGGTTGACGACGGTGGTGCCGACCGTCAACCGCATCTCAGGACAGTTGCCCACGGGACGCAGACCAATCGGGTTCCCCGTCACCGGGTCACGCCGACCGATCATGATCACACCTTGGCCACTGAAGTACCAGTTGGCCGCATCAAAAGTACTCATGCTCTTCTCCTCAGTTAGCGGCTAGTACTAGCGGCCCTTCTTGCTGTCGCCCCGGCTCGGCTCCTGACGCTGGTCCAGACGACGCTTGATCGTCAGGTTGCCTGCCGTGCTGCGACCTTCCTGTGCCTCGGTGCCTGCGGCGTGGAACTGAAATTCCAGCGGCTCGCTGGCGTCTCCCAGACCCGTCTTCACGATGACGGGCAGGGGATGCGACGGGTTGGTCCAGACGGCCATGTTGACGCCGGTCGTCAGTTCGTTGCGGGACACGAACGTCGTCGGTTCATCGTGACCGTTGAACACGATCTTGGAGTCGGGTCCGAAGCCTGTGCCGTGAACGTGCAGCGTGAAGCTGGGGTCACCCACGTTGGCTGACGACGGTTCCAGTTCGGTCACCGTCAGTTCCAGTTCCTCCCCTGTCGGGGGCTCTTCCATGCCCTGCATGGCCTGATA
>Ga0105104_10004050_pt1 | contig 10285 bp, 10 predicted proteins | sample PPLLaktember2015_3_FD_87034 | JGI IMG/M metagenome (GOLD analysis project Ga0105104, IMG submission 87034) | Freshwater sediment microbial communities from Prairie Pothole Lake near Jamestown, North Dakota, USA - PPLs Lake P7 Core (6) Depth... | ecosystem: Environmental > Aquatic > Freshwater >... | reverse complement strand
CGTCCTAATTCGGTTGGTTCGGTGGCGGTAGCGGTCGAAATCAAAACTCGTCCGTCGGTCTGAATCATGACACCGGTTGCATCCTGCGGAACGGTCAGCGGAGGTTCCAGCGGCAGTCCGTCCGCATTCACGACTTGACCATCGGCGGAAATCTTCCAGGATCCGTCACGCGTGTACGCAACCTGTCCGTCCGGCAGCAGCACTTGAAAGAATCCGTTGCCGCGGATGTACAGATCGAGCGCATTACCCGTTTGCTGAGCCGAACCTTGCTCAAACGTTTTTACGGTTGCGACGGGTTTCGTGCCGCCGCCGACCTGCAATTCCGCGGGAACCGATGTGCCTTGAGCCGTCGGAGCCGTGCCGCGCAACGTCTCATAAACAAGATCCTGAAACTCCACACGACTGCGCTTGAAGCCGGTCGTATTGACGTTGGCGATGTTGTTCGAGATGTTGTCCAGATTCGTTTGCTGGGCGTTCATGCCCGAAGCGGCGGTGTATAGTGATTTAATCATGTTTCTATCTTCCCTTAAACTCTGCCGATTTCGTTGGTCGCATGACGCAGCGTGTCATCCTGCGTGGTCAACAGTTTGGCGTTGATTTCATAGTGGCGAGCGGTGGCGATCATCTCCACCATTTCTTTCACGGCGTCCACGTTGGACGTTTCCAGAAAACCCTGTCGCACAACGGGAGCTTCCACCGGAACTTCCGCGTCCGTTTGATCCGATTTCGTGAAAGCCGATCCGGCGGCTTTTTGCAGCGTTTGCGGATTATCGAAATCCACGACCCGAAAACGATCAATCACCGCTCCTTCGACGCTCACAACGCCGTCGGCGGACACCGTGACCAGACCTTGCGGCAGGGTGATATTCCCACCTTCGCCCTGTACCGCGCGGCCCTGCACATCCACGAGCAAACCGTCCGATGAACGCTCAAAATGTCCGTCACGCGTGTAGCTTTCGGTTTGACCGTCGGAAACTACGAAGAAACCCTTGCACTGGAGAGCAAAATCGAGAGGACCTTCCGTGGGATTGAAAGCTCCCTGCGAAAACACCGTATAGTGCTCGGTCTCAATCGAAAGCGGATTGTTGGTAATGTTCGCGTTGTCCGCCGCAATGAGTTCCTGCGCGAACAGCCGGTCGCGCTTGAAGCCCGTTGTGTTCGCATTGGCCAAGTTATTAGCAGTAATATCCTGACGGAGTATTCCCTGCCGCAAGGCCATTGACGACGTATAGATACCTTTGATCATGGAAAAACTTCCGGTTTTACAACAAAGAAAGGAGCAAGGATGGTGCCACTGTCTATAGCACGTTCAAGCTATCTGATATAGCACCTAAAGCTTTATTTTCAGAATAGTTGTAAAACTGCTGGAGGTTTGTTTCGGAGGGCTAAAGAAGGGTGGGAAAACTCTGCCGACTGGTTAGGTTCCGAACTGCTCAGGTGTGCAGATCGAGAGGGGGACTCTGCCTGCGAAAGCCGTGCGGGAGCGGTGTCGGAAGCATACGGAGACGGATTCGGGGGAAAATCGTCAGCACTTGGACGTTGATCTCATCGCCGGGTGACACATCATGCTCCGGTTCAGCCACCAGAGTATGGCCTTTCAGCGAAATGAGAACGCGCGTAGCGGACAGTTTGCGCCGTACCGTGGCGGAGAGAATTTCTCCGACACGGAGCGGCATACGAAGGATAGCCAAAACGACAACTCCGCGGTTATTGTTTATTGAGATCGAGAATTAATTTAACTTCGTCTTGACCCATTTGCAGTTCTTCCGCGATGGAAGCCACCGTCCGGCCTTCGCCCGACAATTCGAGCACGCGGCGGACGCGGCGATCCATCACACTTTCGCGTAATTCTTTTTCCGCGTCTACCGGCTCCGGTTCAGGTTCGGGTGCAGGCGGAGCAGCGGTTTTGGCCGCTTTACGCGGCGGTTCTTCCTTTACCGCTTCATCGAGAGCTTCCATTCCCTGAGCTAATTCCTCGGAGAGATCCGCTTCCTTGGGTTTGCGCTTGGGCAGACGTATTCTTGGCAAGTGGAATGATATGCTTTTGATACGGCCGAGCAATCCACGCACAATCAGACCGAGAATAAATCCCACACCTGCGGCTCCAGCCAACAGCGTGATTGGGGAGAAGTTCTGCAATTGTACAGGAAGATTCCACGTCTTGGGCTGCGGCTTCACGGCCTGCTGGGGCGGAGTCTTGCCCGTTCCGGATTCATGAAAGAGATTTAGGGCAGAACCGGTCAATTGCTGATACAATCCTGCCTGCTGTTTGGCTTCGGGAGTATCGCCGCGAGCGAGATAATAATAAGCAAGTACCGAGCGCAGCCGCGCGGGATCGGTCGAATCCTGAGCGGTCGGAACGGTCTCCGCGAATTTGGTGGGAATCGGCTGATCGCCGGGAATGTATTCCGGTTTTTCTTCGGTCTGATCGGATAAGCGCGGCGCGAGATCCAAAGCCAACCTCCACGGGCGGCCCGCCAGCGGCAATTCCGTCGGCATCGCGTCGCGTGCCAGCATAATATCAAATACCACGCCGTCAGCACCCTCGCGGCGGACGTCAATCCCTTTGAGGATGGTCAATCCGCGCGGCAGCATCGGAACGGAAAAGCGATCCGGAATGTGGATATTGGCAAAATGCACTTCCACTTTCTGGTTGGCTTTCATGATGACGCGACTCGGCACTTCGGAATCGAATTCGAAGACGATCCGGTCGAAGCTGCGGTGCGGTCCGACGCGCACGTCCAGCAGATTGCTTGCGTAGACCGGTCGTACCGGAAGCAAGCCGATCCAACAGAGAGCCAACAGGCTCAACGGTGTGAAAATGCGAGTTTTCATATTATACTGTGATATCAAGATTCCGGTCGTCCCGGGATTTGGAATCCGGTTCAAGAGTGTCTTCGGACTTCGGATTTTCTTTTTTTCCCTCTTCATCCGCGGCGGATTCGTAGGTGTCTTCCCCGAACTCCGGAGAGGGTTGGTGCTTTTTATGACCCTCGCGAGTCATTTCCTCGACGGCATAAGCAAAGTCCCGTCCGCCCGGCCCATGGTCTTTTTCCGTCTGCTTGACACGGTTGATGTACTCGCCGGGATTAAGTCTTTCCTGATTTTCAACGGGGCGAAGCATGGAACACCTCCACGGTTCTCGCCTTTAACCGCTCAGCGGTTCATTCTACGGCGGACTCCGGCCCGAAGTTTCAACACAGCTTTGCTGTGAATCTGCGAAACCCGGGACTCGGTAAGTCGAAGGATCTCCCCGATCTCTTTAAACGTCAACTCCTCATAGTAGTACAGCGCCAGAACCAGCTTTTCCTGATCGGGTAGACTTTTCAGATTTTGAACCAGCAAATCGCGCAGTTCCTGTTCCTCTACGCGATCATGACTTGTGACGGCATTCGGATCAGTCGCCACTTCCGACAGGCATGCGCCGTCGCCATTCTGGGTAGGGAACGTATCGTCGAGCGATAGCAAAACGGTGACGTTCACTTCATCGAGCATGCGCGTGTATTCATCCACGGAAACGCTGAGCCGCGTGGCGACTTCTCCGTCCTCGGGCGGACGGCCGTACTGCTGAGTCAATTCTTCAATCGTGCGTTCCAAGAGGCGCGCTTTCTGACGCACGGAACGGGGCACCCAATCCAATTCACGGAGACTGTCCACCATTGCCCCGCGAATGCGGTTCATAGCAAACGTCTCGAATTTAATTCCCAAGGTCGGATCGAAATTATCCAGCGAGGAAAGCAAGCCGACCACTCCCGCCGATACCAAGTCATCCATGCGCACGCTGCGCGGCATAGTCCCCACCATTCGTCCGGCCACGCGGCGCACCAATGGCAAGTACTGCAGCAGCAGCTGCTCGCGTATCTCGGGACTGCGGGATTGGGTGTAAGCTTCCCAACCCGCGATGGTGGGATTCATGGCTTTCATGGATTACGGATTTCGATTTCCTGCAGGTACTGGAAGATTCGATCCTTTTTTATCGGGCGCCGCCTCGTCATCTTGTCGCCGCGCCGCATGATAACTCAAATATCGAAAAGCAACGTCCACCAAGCCGGAACTGATATATAACACAGCCCAAAGCAAAGCCAACCGAAAAGCGAGCGCAGGATACGGCATGCCCCGCGCTAAACCGAAGGCGGCCACGGCCAGCACGATGATTCGCCGCAGCAGCTTCAGAAGCTCCATAAGATCGGAATTCGGTTGTCGTGCCATGAGATTTCAATCAGACATTCACAAGCGGTGAGAAAACCGTTTCATCCGCCGGAATGTCCACGGCCTCGCTGAGTACGATCCACTTGCGCAGATGCTCCGGAGTAAAGCGCTCGGTACAGCCGACGAATCCCTGGCCTTTACTCAGCCAGGCAACGGGCCGCTCCGCGGCTTTGATGACGTTGACCAGATAGCCGTGCCGCATGGATTCATCCAGCCGCGTAAAACTCAGATGCGTGATTCCGATTTCGCGGAAAGACTGCGACGCATAGATCTGGTCTTCATCGCGCACCGATGCGTTCAGCACCAAATGGATCTCATCGGGATCGAGTGGGTCGAGAAACGTTTTCAATTCCTGCATGCGATCCGGCTCCCCGACCGAACAGCCGAAAGTATCCACTAAAATAACTTCACAATTCGCCAAGCGAGCACGCGCCGCGGCCGCTTGCGAAGGTTGAAATAATATTTCCAACTGAACGCCGGCAATCCGCGTGAAAGTCCGCAGTTGTTCTACGGCCGCCATCCGGTGCGTGTCTATGGAAATGATGCCGATCCGACGTTTTCCGTATATCCCCGGATCGGATGACAGTTTCTGAACTAATGTAGTTTTACCGGCTCCGGGAGATCCTGCCACGGCAATCGTATAAGCCGGACGGCGGGAGGTCATTTGCGGCGCGGGCTGGGCAATTCGCGACAAGCGGTTTACCATATAGTTTTCAACAGCCTGGGCAGAGACGAGCTCCTCCGCACCCAATTGAACCAGAGCCTCCTGAGCCAAATCGGTTGCCCACCGATCATTTATTCCGGATTGTCTCAGGCTCTCATAGAGCCGCGCCAGTTCACGGGGAAGATTGGGTAAATTATTGTACTTGAAATATCTGCCGATATCCGTGAGGTCTTCGCGAAGCTTGTTCACTTCGTCGCGAAGCATGGTCAATTCAGCGTTTTGTTGGGGCATGGGTTCGGCAGAAGGCGGCTGTTGCAGCGTTCTTTCAAGTGTTTGTGCAAATTCAGGGCCACCTTGCAGATCTGCTTTAACTTCATCAGGCGTAGCTGCCGTAACTTCAATGAGTTCGCGCTTCGTGAAGGTCAAGGCACCGCCGGTTTTTACCTTTTCCGATTTAAGGATAAGCGCATCTTCGCCAAGTTCTTCCTTGACGCGAGCCAGTGCGTCCTTCATGGTCGGAGCAACGAATTTGTGAGTTGTCATCGTCGGTTATCCTTCGAGATGAACTGTCCCCATCGGGACAATCTGCGTCGTGGGCGGTAATTCACCCATAGACAATACGATCAAGTTGGACATTTCCGGTTCCACCATGCGGCGGATGAAACTCCGCACCCCCGGAGCCGTCACAAGGATCGGCTGGAAGCCGCGTCCCAACATGTTTTTGGAGAGATCACGCAATCTCTCAACGACTTTCTTAACCATGGATGACGGCAGCGCGAACTCCGAACCTTCTTTAGCGGAAGTGCGCAAGCCCTCGGAAATCATATATTCGAGTTTGGGATCAATGGTTAATGCCGACAGCTTGCCGGGTTCATCTTCATAGCGATGCGCAATCGCGCTGGATAATGCCACACGCACGGCTTCCGTGAGGAATTCCGGATCTTTGGTTACCGGAGCATAGTCGGCCAGCGTTTCAAGAATCGTCACCATGTCTCGAATCGGGAGACCTTCTTTTAGCAGACTCTGCAGGACTTTCTGTATTTGTCCCACACCGAGCTGACCGGGAACAAGCTCCTCGACAACCGTCTTATGCGTTTTCTTAACCGCGTCGAGCAGTTCCTGAACGGCGTCGCGGGACATGAGACGGAAGCCTTCCTTCTTCAGAATTTCAGAAAGATGCGTGACGATTACCGCAGCGGGCTCGATCACGGTGTAGCCCGAAGTCTGCGCCTTTTCCTTTTCCGGACGGGGAATCCAGATGGCGGGCAAATCGAAACTCGGTTCGCGAGTGGGAATGCCCTCAATGCGCGGAGCCTTTTCGCCGGGCGAAAGGGCCAGCAGCATATTCGGTCTTAATTCGCTGCGCGATGTTTCGGTTCCGCGTATTTTTATCACATAAACATTCGGTGCAAGTTGAGTGTTGTCCCGAATACGCACGGGGGGAATGACCTGACCGGTTTGCATCGCAAATTGACGGCGGAGATTCGTGATGCGGTCGAGAAGATCTCCTCCCGGGCCGCCCTCCACCAGCGGGATCAAGCCGTAGCCGATCTCAATTTCGAGTGGATCCACAAGAACAAAATCCTCGACGCGCTCTTGTTTGCGTTTCTCGCCCGCCGCGACATCCGTCTCCGCCGGTTTGGCCGCCGCCGCATGCTGGGCATTCGCGCTCAATCGGGCTAAAGTGAATGTCGCTGCAGAAAGCGTCAGGAAGGGAATCAACGGCATGCCGGGCGTCAGCGCAAAAAAAGCTAAAACACCGGAGGCAATGTATAAAGCGCGCGGATACGAAAGCAATTGAGACGTGACGTCATGACCCAGATTGCTTTCCGATGCCGCGCGTGAAACGATGATACCGGCGGAAATAGAAATAATCAAGGCGGGAATTTGCGCCACCAAGCCATCGCCCACAGAGAGGATCGTGAACGTCTGCAAGGCCTGCAGGAAGGGCATCTTCATCTGCGCCATGCCGATGACAAATCCACCGACGATGTTGATGAAGGTAATCAAGAGACCGGCCACGGCGTCGCCGCGCACGAATTTTGACGCGCCGTCCATCGCTCCGTAGAAGTCCGCTTCCCGGTGAATTTTTTCGCGGCGGCGGCGGGCTTCGCGCTCGTCAATCAATCCCTGATTCAGATCGGCGTCAATCGCCATCTGCTTGCCGGGCATCGCGTCCAAAGTAAAGCGAGCCGCGACTTCGGCAATTCGGCCTGATCCCTTCGTAATCACGACCAGATTAATAACCACCAGTACCAAAAAGATGATCAGACCGACGACGTAATTGCCTTTAATGACAAATCCACCGAATGCCTGAATGATTTCACCGGCGTATCCGGTGCCCAGAATCATTCGCGTGGTTGCCACGTTCAGCGAGAGACGGAATAGCGTTGTGACCAATAATAAACCGGGAAAAACCGAGAACTTCAGCGGTTCTTCCACATAGAGCGCCGTCAATAAAATCGCCAACGACAACGTAATGGAAAGAGCCAGACAGAGATCCAGTAAAAACGTGGGAATGGGAATCACCATTACCACGACAATGGCGACCAACGCCAGAGCCATCGCAATGTCGCTGTGCTTCAGCAGCTTCCGCATTGCACTGCCGTCTTTGTGTGCTGTTCCTTTTGTCTTGGCAGCTTCCATAATCTATTAGGCCACTCCGAAGAATTTGCGTTTCAAACGATACACGTATGCGAGAACCTCCGCCACGGCCTTGTACAGATCCACCGGTATTTCCTGTCCGATCTCCACCATTTTGAAGAGAGTTCGCGCCAGCGGCGGATTTTCCACGATGGGAATATCGTTATCCCGGGCGATTTCCTTGATCCGCTCCGCCACTTTGCGCATTCCCTTGGCCACTACGATGGGCGCCGAACTCTTGGCTCGATCATATTTCAACGCAACGGCTACATGAGTCGGGTTGGTAATCACCACGTCGGCTTCCGGCAGCTTGTTCATCATGCGGCGGAAGCTGTTTTTGAACATAATCTCGCGGATCTTGCCCTTAACCTTGGGATCCCCTTCCGACTGCTTGGCTTCTTCCTTCACTTCTTCCTTGGTCATCTTCAGCGATTTCTCGAATTCATACCGATTGTAGGCATAATCGAGCACACCGATAATGATCAAAGATAAAGAAGCAAGCAGAAAAATCCGTCCGAGAATCATGCCCACCACGCCGCCGAGAGCCTCGATGGGAACTTCCATCAGCGAATAGAGCCGGTCAAACTGCGAAGAGATCGTAAGGTAGACAATTCCGCCGATCAATACGACTTTGAGAATGCTCTTCCCCAATTCGACAAATGACCGAACGGAAAACAGCCTCTTCAGACCCTGCATCGGATTGATCCGCGAGAATTTCGGCATTGCCGCTTTCGCAGTGACCCGGAACCCCACCTGTCCGACGTTTACCGCCACGCCGATAATCATCATGCCCAGAAAAAGCGGACCAAGCAGCAGCGCCATCACTTTCATTCCCGCCCACAGATACACGGGCAGCGAATCCAAAGTAAACTCCATCGTGCCCATTTCCCGGAAGAGCGTGATCATCACCTGACGCAAACCGGTCATCATGGCGCTGCCGAACCAAATCATCAAGATGCTGCCCGTAATCAGCACAGCCGCCGTGTTCAACTCCATGGACTTGGCTACACTGCCCTCGGAGCGCGCTTTTTCGCGGCGCCTCGGGGTTGGTTTTTCAGTCTTGCCTTCGTCGTTCAGGAAGCTCATGGAACTGCGAGCAGCCTCAGAAATCCGGGAATACTGCGGGCAAACTGCCCGACCTGTGACGTAAACACCAACATGACTGCGTTCAGCGTCATGGATATCATCACTAAAGTAATAACGATTTTAAGGGGAAAACCGAGTACAAAAATATTCAAGGTCGGCGCAACTCGCGTCAAGATACCCAGGCCGATATCCGCGACCAACAACGTGACCATCAAAGGAGCCGCTAATCGCACGCCGTCCGCCATGACGGCGGTAACGTTTGTCAGTGTCCATTGCGGCAGCTCCGGCCCCACATGCAAATGCCCGATAGGAATTACCGTCATACTGTCCACTAACGCCTTCAGCATAAAATGATGGCCGTCAATAGTGACAAAGATCAACAGCGCGGTCAGGTTGTAAAACTGAGTGAGCACCGTGGTTTGCGATTCGGTATTCGGATCAATCGAGGAGACAATCGAAAAGCCGGCTTGAAATCCCACCAATTGTCCGGCGATCTCAACCGCATAGAAAAGAAACTGGCCGGCAAAACCCAGCAACAAACCGCAGACCGTTTCGCGAATCGCCAGCATGAAGTAATCCATAAGCGTGCCGCTGATCGGCGGAAGGCCGGGAGACAGCGCGGGAATAAGCAGCAGGGAAATGAGTCCGGCCAAACCCGCCTTGGCGACCGCCGGAAAAGCCGTATGGCCGAAGACCGGCAGCACCGCAAGAGCCGTGGCGGTGCGGATGAATACCAAGGTAAAGAACTCGATGTGCGCGATGTCAATGGGCATGACGATCTTGCCTGAAGCGAACCTTACTCGCTTTCAGCCAGCACTCCCACCTGCTCTTCGAGATCAACACTCAGGTCTTTCTTGATCGTGTCATACAGTTCGGAGGAGACTTTGCATGCACTCAGCAGCTTCTCGTCTACCGCCTGATCCTCACCGCCTCCCGAGCCGACGCGTAATTCCCTCACCATGGCATCCGCGACCGCAATGAGAGCGGCAATGTCCGACCGGCTGGGTGCGCTTTCCGGCTCATGATGAAATCCTACGGCCACACGCAATACTTCGGGAAGATTCCAATGCACGGCCAAATGCCGTCCGATTTCCGCGTGCGTTGTTCCCAGCGTTTCGAGTTCGGCGTCTTTCATGGTTCCGCCCTTGGCGTCCAAAGTCTGAATGACTTTTACGAAGTCTTCATGAAGATACCGATCTAATACCAGCTTGCCGACGTCGTGAATTAGTCCTGCGGTAAAAGCCGTTTCGGGATCAATGATGTTCGTACGCGCGGCGATAGTACGAGCGGCTCCGGCGGTTGCCACGCAATGTCTCCAGAATTCTTTGCGATTGAAGCTCCCGACGCAGCCGTCCCGATCGAAAAGATTGGATACAGCGCTCGACAGTACCAGATTCCGCAAATGAGCCATTCCTAAAATCATCAACGCGTGGCGAATGCTGGTCACTTCATGCTGCACACCGAAAAATGAGGAATTCACAAGCTTGAGTACGCGCGTCGCCAGCGCCGCGTCGCGCTCAATCCATTGCGCCAGATCCCGGACCGACGACGTCGGACTTTCGCCCATCTCCAGCAGCTTGACCGCAACGTCCGGCAATGTCGGAAGATTTTTCACGTCGCGCAGGACGACGGCGATTTTTTCACGCGTATTCATCGAGCCACCTGTGGAATGATTTCGAATAT
>Ga0105104_10004049_pt1 | contig 10286 bp, 6 predicted proteins | sample PPLLaktember2015_3_FD_87034 | JGI IMG/M metagenome (GOLD analysis project Ga0105104, IMG submission 87034) | Freshwater sediment microbial communities from Prairie Pothole Lake near Jamestown, North Dakota, USA - PPLs Lake P7 Core (6) Depth... | ecosystem: Environmental > Aquatic > Freshwater >... | reverse complement strand
GAAAATATATTATGGGAAAAAAAATTACCGGAAGACGTAATCCTTCATTCTTTATACGGAGATGCTTCGTATCAACAGCAATCAGCGGCATTATCTCCCGCACCGGCCGGCAAGCGAAAAGTTATACTTTCCACAAGTATTGCCGAAACAAGTTTAACGATCGATGGAGTGTGTTCGGTGATTGATTCCGGATTGGCTCGCACTGCCCGTTTTGATGTACGAAGAGGAATGTCCGGACTTGTCACTATCCAAGTTTCTAAAGCTGTCGCCGATCAGCGGCGCGGACGTGCCGGACGTCAGCAGCCGGGAGTGTGTTACCGCTTATGGACAGAGACAGAACATGAAATGCTGCCCGATTATCCACAGCCTGAAATAAAAACTGCCGACCTTGCACCGCTTGCGCTTGATTTTGCATTGTGGGGAACGCCGAACGGCGAGGACCTGCAATTCCTGGATCCACCCCCCGCATCTCACTTGCTTCAAGCTCAGTCGTTGTTGAAAGAACTCGGTGCAGTTGATTCAACCGGAAGACCTACAAAGCATGGACGTGCAATGGCGGAATTACCGCTTCACCCGCGGCTTTCTCATATGATTTTACGCGGAAAAGAACTAGGATCAGGATCACTTGCCTGCGATATTGCAGCTCTCCTGGACGAACGAAATATTCTTTCAGGGAAAAAAGATGCCGATATTGATCTTTTATCACGTTTACATTTCCTTTATGAAAAACAGAAGACCGGTGATGGAATTCGTGAACGCATTCTTTCTCAATCGAGGCGGTTAAAACAACTGGCAGACATCCATCAATCAAAAGAGAAAAAGGAATATTCTGCAGGAATTCTTCTTGCGCTCGCTTATCCTGAACGGGTAGCCCATCGACGGGATATGAAAAGCAACCGGTACCAGATGACGAGCGGGACAACAGCAGTTTTACCGAAAGACAGCCTTCTTGTGCGCGAAGAATTTCTCGCTATCGGCGAAGCAGACGGAATCGGGGCTGAAGTTCGTGCATACCTCGCTGCATCGCTTACAAAAAAAGAAATTGAACAGGTTTTTATCGACTCTATTATAGAGGAAGAAGAAATCCGCTGGAACGCGGCCGATGAATCTGTAATTGCACGTCATATATCACGATTGGGTTCCGTGATTCTTTCGGAACAATCGATTAAACCGCACGGCAACAAAGTCGTCTCGGCTATGATTGATGGAATAAAACAATTAGGAATAAATTGCCTGCCCTGGGATAAAGATACACGATCGATCCAACAGCGTACAGAGTGGCTTCGAACGAATTCCACTGGTTCTCAATGGCCCGACTTGAGTGATTCGAACCTTATCAATACTTTGGATGTATGGCTCGCGCCTTTTCTGGATGGAATACGGAAAAAAGAACAGCTCGCGGCACTTCCGCTTCTTAAAATTTTACAATCTTACGTCACAAAAACACTCATTCACAAAATCGATACACTCGCACCCTCGCATCTCAAATTACCGAGCGGTTCTGTAGCGATGCTGGACTATTCCGGTGCTCAACCCGTGCTTGCAGTCCGGTTGCAGGAATTATTCGGTCAGACAGATACGCCCATGATTTGCAGCGGGAAGGTAAATGTACTGATACATCTATTATCGCCTGCGCGGAGACCGCTGGCGGTGACGCAGGATTTGCACAGTTTCTGGACAACAGTGTACCCGGAAATCCGCACACAAATGCGTGCACGTTATCCGAGACATGTCTGGCCGGAAGATCCGCTCAATGCAAAACCTACGAACAAAACGATTAGAAAGAAGAGATAGAACTTAGATGTTATCTTTCTTATTATTCTTCTTTCTGATATTGATTCCGTAAAGCAGCCAGCTTTTTGACTTCTTCAATACCAAGCGTTTTTACATTCCCTAATTGACGTGCGATAAAAATAATATGAGCGGTATGTTCGAGTGTTTCCATCTTATTATAGGCGTCGAAGATATCAGTACCAACCGTTAGTACGCCATGGTTTGCAAGAAGAAACGCATTTGAATTTTGGAGATATGGAGCTAAATTTTTATAAAGTTCTTCCGATCCCGGAAGCGCATATTCGATCAACGGAACTGCTCCCAGAATTATTTCCGATTCAGTCAGAGCGTACCGATCCAGTACAATACCTGCAGCCGCAAATCCCGTGGCATACGGCGGATGCAGATGGCACACACTCTGCACTTCCGATCGTTCCTTGTAGATTTGAAGATGCAGCCGAAATTCAGAAGACGGTTTTTTCTTTCCGCTCAAAACAGTTCCATTCATATCGATAACAACAAGGTCGCCTTCTTTCATGAAACCTTTGTTTATTCCTGCAGGAGTGATAAGAATGCTTTTCTGATTGATCCGTGCACTGATGTTACCGTCATACGCCGCAGCATAACTGCGCATGTATGCTCTTTTGCCGGCTTCTACGATATTTTTCTTTAAAAAAACGAGGCTCTGTTTCAATGGAGTGATTCCTTACAATATTTCAACGATTATGCATTATTGAACGGTAACATAGGAAGAGATACGGTTTTATTCAACTCGTTTTTGACTGTAATTCTTCCAATTCATGCCAGCGTGTATAAAGCCGGTCCACTGCAGCTTTTGCATCGGAAAGCTCTGCTGATAATGATACAGTCTCGTCTCCATGCTTTTCATAGAAATCAGGCGAAGCAAATATTTTTTCAATGCGTTCGATTTCAGCTTCAGCCTTTAAAATATCCTGCTCTATCGCCTCAAGTTCTTTCGCTTCTTTCCATGTTAATTTACCGGACTGCGCTTTCGCCTGCGGCTTTTGTTTTTGCGGGATGGCGGCTGTATTTACTTGAGCCGATGCTTCCGCTTCTCTTGCCATGCGTTTCTCGATATAATAGTCGTAATCGCCTTCGCTGAAATGAACCTTGCCGCCGCCTTCGAATGCAAGGATGCCGTTACAGACTCGATTTAAAAAATACCGGTCGTGACTCACTACAATAACACAGCCGCCAAATGAGACAAGCGCTTCTTCCAGCACCCGGAGCGTTGTGAGATCCAGATCATTTGTCGGTTCATCAAGTATCAAAAAATTTCCGCCGTTCTTCAATACTTTTGCAAGCAGAAGCCGGCTGCGTTCTCCGCCGGAGAGTTTTCCCACCGTGGTATTCATCCGGTCATCGGTAAAAAGGAAACGCCGGAGGTATGTCCATACTTTCATCCGGTCTTCACCGAACATGATCCATTCGCGTCCATCGCCGAGCTCCTGGATAACTGTATTCTCATCGCTCAATGCCACGCGCGACTGGTCGATGTAATTGAAGGCCGTTCTTTCACCGACGACAACATTTCCTTTATCAGCCTGAAGCTCGCCAAGTATAATTTTTAACAGCGTCGTTTTACCAAGGCCGTTCCGCCCGATGACCCCTAATTTTCGCTTTCTATTAAAATTAAAATTCAGATCTTCGAATAATTTCTTTCCGCCTAATTCCATTCCCAGATTTTTCAAGTTGAGAACAGTTGTCCCGAGGCTTGATGCGGGGGGAATGATCAGCTCTACTTCTTCGGCTGTCTCGGGGCCTTTTTGCTCAGCAGCTTCAAAATATGCTTTGAGCCGGCTTTTCGCCTTTGTCCTTCGTGCACGCGCGCCGCGGCGCACCCATGCAAGTTCACGCCGCAGAAAACTATTCCGCTTCTTTTCTTCAGTTTCTACTTGCGCTTCCCGTTCTACTTTGTCCATCATAAAGTCGTTGTAATTACCGTCATGTGAATAGCATTCACCGTTCGCGAGTTCAACAATTCTGTTTGCGATCGAGTCCAAGAAATACCTGTCATGCGTAACAAAGAGACATGCACCGGAATAATTTTCCAGGAATTCTTCCACCCACTCGATCGACTCAGTATCGAGATGATTTGTCGGTTCATCGAGTATGAGAAAATCCGGACGGGAAATGATCGCTTTGCACAATGCCACACGCCGCTTTTCTCCGCCTGAAAGGGAATCGATATCACGATTCTTACCGGGAACATTCAGCGAATGCATTGCTGTTTCGATCCTATTTTCAAGATTCCATCCGTCACGATGAAGAATTTGCTCTTCTAATATATACCGTTTCTCCGATGTATGCGGCAGGTTTTCATATTCACGCAGAACATCGATCACATCGTGGGCGCCGTCTATGATGTTGTCGTAAACAGATTTTTCGGCGTCTAGTTGGAAATCCTGTGCCAGGTATCCTGTAATGACATCTCTGCGGCGGGAAATCGATCCTGAGTCCGGCTGCATGATGCCGGCAATAATTTTCAGCAGTGTGGATTTACCCGAACCATTGCTGCCGATAAGTCCGATCCGGTCGGTTTGGTGAACATTCAATGCAGTGTTCTTAAGAACCACCTGGGGCCCGAAGCGAACTGCGATATCTTGCGCTGCAAGTATAACTGGACTGACGGTTTTAGACATGATTCAAGATACAACAAAACTATTTCCAATAAAACCATTAAGACCAAACAATACAAACGGAAAATTTTAAATAAACATTTTTGCTTTAGGCCATATCTCTGTAACAGGCATTTTCGGCTTGCGGCAAATCCAAATCGTTCGATTGCATTCGTAATTCATCTGCCAGCCGGCGGATGTTCGCGTTCCTTCGTGCACAACATAAAAAAGTTCTTCCATACGCGTCCGTGAATTTCCAACCATTATTAGAACCTATTCTTGTTCGCCCGCTCCCCACAACCAGTAGCTGTTATGTCCGCTTATCACTTGCGGAAAATTCAAAGAACGCCCGTAATATTCCAACGCACCTGCCTCACCATAATTCTGTCCGGCAAGAATGGCGGAGTTGCGCTCCTGTTCGGGTAATCGCCGAATCACTGCGGCGGCAGAATCCGCGAGCTCCTTCCACCCGAACCTATCTGCATAATTCTGGGGTAGTTTTGCCGTAACTCCCTTTTCAAAACTCGGCTGCATACCGATCTTCTGCAAATACTCTGCCGTCGACGACGGAGACATAATAAGCAGTGCAATCGGTATCGAAACCAATCCAATCGTAATTATTAAAACAGCGATGAGGGGAATAAGCCATTTCATAAAACGCTTCGCATTCAACCGCTCCCAGACGGCTGCACCGCCTGCAATAAGCACAGGAATATACGATGCGATTCGATCCGCTTTATATAAAAACTGATAAGAATGTCACTTGGATGGAGGACTATCTTATAAGATAGAATATTTTCGGGTCTTACTTATGAAGTAATTTTTCAGTCGCGTTAATATCCAGGGCTAAGAAGTTTTTCCCAGTTATAATCCACTATTTCACCGCGTTTGGTTGAATGAACTAGGGTATATTCATTAAAACCGGTAAGATCAACAAACACAAATTCCACACCTCCATCTAATTGATGATAACTCCATATTTCATACGGCCGGTTGTTGGTAAAATTCGGATACCGTTGTATCTCGTCTGGTTCTCCATAAAGCAGGTAGACTCGGCCGCGATCTGAGCGCCATCCTTCCTTTGATTGCCCTCCATACCGTTGATTTGCCAGTGAGACTCTCTGGATGAAAATCGCTCTTGTCAGATTTGTCCGGTCCCGGTTTTCCGTCTCAACTCTAGTCCAAAATTTTCTCATGAATCCACGAATTGATTCAATGGTCGTCAATTTTTCGAATGTTTTAATTTCGTCAGACAAAGCTATATATTGTGCAGTTCGAAATTCTTCTTCCAGTTCTTTAAAAGTCATACCGGAAAATTCATGTTGCTGATCTCCTGCAAACTCAGTCGTTGATTGCTTTATTTGTGGATTATGAAGATATATAACGCGCTGTGACCTGGCCAATTCCCGACCCAGTGAATCGGAAAGTATTAGAACTAAATCGTATTTTCCTGATAATAAAGATGTGACATTTAGTGAAGTAATATCAACGATATTTGAAGCTATAAACCGTCGATGGTAGATTCGATTCTTCTTAATGTTTTTATTCTGATCTAATATACGCGATTCTATTGTGTAAGTTTGGCCTACGCCGACATTATAGCATTCCATATAAGTAAACACTATCGGAGATGTTGTTGAACCAAAGACACAACTTGGCTGTGGAACTACAATGTATGAGTTCTTATAAAGACTATTATTCTGATCCGAGGATGCTGATATATTTGAACAGAGTTCTATATCGCTCAATGCCAAAGAGCCTGGTTTCTTAAGAATATCAATTACAAACTTAGCGCTATCGCAATGTGAACGGTCATAACTGTCAGTACCAAGAACAGTTATCAAATACGTACCGCAGTCAAGAGAATAAGTTCTATTGTTTACAAGATAATTTGTTTTTTTGAAAGACAGCGAGTCCATAAAAAGCAGCGGTATATTGAACCTGTCATTGTAAATAACCGCATTCGTCGATTTGTTTTGAATGACAACCCTCATTTCAATTTTGCCATGAAGACCAGACGAATCCTTTTTAAATATTGTAACGCCTGGATAGACCGCTGTTGAGATTTCCAAATATCCGGTAGAATCATTTTTCCAGAACCGGCAATAGTCTGTATTTATAACAAAACGTTTTGCAATAAATTGGTTCTGTGCCGGTGAGGCAATATAAATCACACACAATAAAACATTGAGCAGTAAAAAGAAATAATAATTTTTCATATTTTATCTACTTATAATTATAAGTTTTATTCAAAATATTTACCAATAATACAGATATAATAATCAACGGACAACCCTCACTCATAAGAACCTGCTATTTCAACAGGATCATTCTTTTCGTATCAATAAAATTTCCTGCATTCAAGCGATAGAAATACACACCGCTTGACATGTTTGATGCGTTCCATTGTATGTTATAAGTTCCTGCCGGTTTTTCTTCATTCACTAAAAAAGCTATTTCGCGTCCTAGAATATCAAAAACTCTAAGAGTGACTAGGCTGGTTTGAGGGACTTGATATTTGATTATTGTTGAGGGATTAAATGGATTGGGGTAGTTTGCGAACAATTGAAATCTCTGCGGTGCGAAGGCCTGTTCTTCAACTCCTGTACTCATAGAAAATTGCATCCAATTTAGCCGGAATCCTCCATGTAAGGCATACATTCTTATGAATTGGGGGCCTTCAGAAAGCTCTACAGTGGTCGAGACACTTTGCCAGGTATCCCATGATCCTGTCGCCGGCAAACTTAAAGTCGATACAACATTACCATTTGTTATTAATTGAATTTGTCCGGTGTCTGCAGGACTTGATATACGATATTCCAATATATATTTGCCAGACTGAGATACGTTAGCATAGTAGTCCGCACAATATCTATTATTGATACTAGTAAGACACTGACCTGCCCCAGCATCAGAACAAGCTGATATATTTAAACCTTGGCGAAAAAAACATTCCTCTGATTCGATTTTAGTCGGAATATTATGAATTTTAGAATAATCATTAGAGATGTTATATACCGATGCGTTTTCAAAGGCAGTTAATTGCCCGCCATCATAGGACTGTATTTCTCCAGGGGTATAAGAAATTGTATAGATGTTTGTTTTTTTAATACTATCCTCTAAGGCTAAAATGAATGTAGTCGAGTCATAACTCTGAAGACTTAAACCAATAACATTAACTGAGGTACTACCATTGGCAATTAATGAAAATCCCGCTGGAGCAATCGGCGGTGCTGCCATCTTCTTATTAAATGAAATCTCCATGCTCTTGGCTGTGGTGAAACTTGCTGAATATAATTCGGGAGAAGAACCTGCAGGGGAATCATTCAAAGAAGAAATACCATCTCCATATTTAAAGAGTGGGTTGTATACTGCATCTCCGACATTGACCGGAATTTGAGATACGTCTCTCGGCCAGGTTTGAGAGAGACGCCCAGCAGGCGGATAATCGCCAAAGAGCACATCTGTAATTCCTTCTCCTTCTGTACCGGGCAGCCATGCAGCAATGAGTGCATCACAATGATGAAGGATAGGATTGATGATCATCGGACGCCCTGAGATAAGAATTACAATAACAGGAATATTATAGTTCCTTAAATTTCGAATGGTTTGTACGTCTGTAGAAGTGAGGGATATGTGCCCATCTCCAACATATTCAGCGTACGGCGTTTCTCCAATAACAGCAATACCAATGTCAGCGCCTTCAGCACCATATCCATCTTCCGAATAAGTGACTTCTGCGTTCGGCGCTGCTTGTCGAATAGCTTCTTTAATGGTTGTACCGGGAGTAATATATCCGCTTGATCCCTGCCAACTTATCGTCCAACCGCCGCATTGATACCCCATGTTATCGGCATGACGCCCTGCAAGATGAATCCGCTTGATGTTTTTTAAGATAGGCAAAAAACCGTCTTTCTTTTTCAAGACTACCAATGACTGTCGAACACATTCTCTGGCCACTTGTCTGTGCTCAAGTGAACCTACTTGACTTAAAAGAGATTTATCGGCATAGGGACGTTCAAAAAGACCCAACCGGAACTTTTGCGTGAGAATTCTTTTCACGGCGTCATCGATACGTTCAATAGTAACAACTCCTTGGTTTATCAGAGTCTTAAGAGTATCAATGTATGTGCGATGATTAAAACCGGATAAGCTAGACATCATTGCCATATCGACGCCCGCATTGATGGAATGTTTAATCGCAGCTCCGTACAGTATGCGGTTCGGATATGGAATAGTTGGATCGCCGGCATATAAAAAGCTATTTGCATCTGAAATAACAATACCCTTGAATCCAAGCTCTTGTTTCAAGAGAGTGTCCAGTAAATAGGGATCACCATGAGGATGCATACCGTTCCACTGGTTTTGAGCTACCATAATAGAACCAACTTTTTGTTCGATAGCCGATATGTATCCTGGCAAATGAATCGCTCGTAATGTCTGCTCATCACAGACAGTGTTCCCATTATTTACTCCGCCTGTTGTTCCTCCATCTCCAATAAAATGTTTTGCACAGGCAAGGATGTTTACGTTTTTAGCTGATGTATCGCCCTGAAAACCGCGCACTGCCGGTCCAACCATCTCGCTAACTAGGTCAGGATCTTCTCCAAATGATTCGTAGGTTCGACCCCATCTTTCATCTCTTGCCACTGCTGCTACAGGGCCTAATGCCCAGTCAATACCCGTTGCAGACATTTCCTTTGCCGTGATTTGCGCTGCTGTATCGATGAGTTTAGGATTTCGTGTACAACCCAAACCGATATTATGGGGGAAAACTGTTGCACCATATATTGCACCAAAACCGTGAACTGCATCAACTGCAAAAATCAGAGGAATTTTTAAGCGAGTTTGTAAAGCATAATTTTGGAGTGTGTCGTAGAGATCCGCCCATGCCTCCGGTGTCCTTCCCGCGGGTCCATTATCGGCATAGGCAAGAAGCGATCCTAGATAATATGTTTTAATATCGGAATTCGAAGGAAGATCGGAAAATTCCATTTGTATCATCTGACCGATTTTTTCATCCAGTGTCATTTGACTAAGAAGGGAATCTACTCTAGCCTCAATTGTCTTCGTCGTATCCAAATAAAACTGGGCTTTACTTTTACCGGGGAAAGATAAAATGACTGCTGCTATTATTATCAGCAGGTGATATTTCCTGGTGTATTGATATTTATTTTTCTGATCCATTATATTATTTCTCCATGCTGAATATAATAACTCTGCTTTTCAGCATTTCTTGAAAAATCCTATTTAGTATGATTCCTTTTCCCCTCAGCAGCCGTTTTCTCAAACAAAGATCTTAATTGTTCGGTTTGAGGATAATTTTTCCCTTTAAGCCTTTCAAATTCTTCAATTGCTTCTTTAGCTTTTGGAATGTCGCGTTTTATCATATACAAAACACTGAGGCAATAAATCAATGACGGGTCGTCCTTGATTTCTCTATGTGCTTTCTCAAAGTACTGTAAAGCTTCAACATTTTTTTGTGAAAAAAGTAATTTTCCAATAAGAAGATTGGTGTATGCTATTTCCCGGATTGTATTGGCTTCTTTCAAAACAGATAATGCTTCAGTTAACTGTCCATTTTTCCTCAATGCTTCAGCTTTTTCTAAATAAGGTTTTATTTTGTTTGGGATCAGGATGATAAGATTCTTCTCTCGTACGGATTCGCCAAAGGCGGGTTCTATTTTTTTAATATTAGCGAGCGTATTTTCTGCGTCTGAATCAAGACCTGAATCTTTTTGTATGTTGTATTTAAGTTTCTGAGCCTGCAATAAAATATTTTCGTTCAGGTTGTTTTCCTGCAATCGTTGTATACATGTAAGGGCCTCTTTATTTTTCTTTTGAGAATGATAAATAGAGGCAAGAGTAAGCTGG
>Ga0105104_10004048_pt1 | contig 10287 bp, 2 predicted proteins | sample PPLLaktember2015_3_FD_87034 | JGI IMG/M metagenome (GOLD analysis project Ga0105104, IMG submission 87034) | Freshwater sediment microbial communities from Prairie Pothole Lake near Jamestown, North Dakota, USA - PPLs Lake P7 Core (6) Depth... | ecosystem: Environmental > Aquatic > Freshwater >... | reverse complement strand
CGTGTCGCCTCCAGCGGAGTCATCTTTCATGGAGGTGAAAATAACCGGCTGGCTGGGTGTGGACAGCAGTGACAGGGCACCTTTAACCGTAAGCATCCGGCTCGGGTTGAACTTAAACACGGTCCCAGAAGGAACGGTCACCGTAGCCAGATACCCTGTTGGATTGGTCACCCCGATCGTCACATCGTTGGCAGGTGTGTAATTCACGTTCCCCACGGCGACCGTCAGCGGGAAATTCCCAACCACCGCGTAGGGAATCCCTGGGATGCTCGGCAGGGTGCCGGAATTATTCCATGCTCCCGCCAATCCCATGGCAGGCGCCAGATCGGGTCCGGCCGCCAGGGCCGATTGAGGTTGAGCAGGGACCGACAGTGGTTCGAGGCCTGGTTGAATGCTGTCCATCGCGGCTTTGTTACCCGGCAGGTCCATGCCCTCGATGGATACCTGGCCTATCTCCGGGATGGAATCCGATCCCGCAGCCACTTCCTGGGATGAAGAGTCCAGGTCCTGAGTAATCGTATTTCCTTCCACAAACGAGGGATACGAAGTTCCACCCAGGTAGATCGGGTAATGGGCAATATTTTGGAAGGTGATGTTGGCGAGACTGGGCTGGATGACCCCGGTCGCTTTATCCATGGCAACGGTCAGCAGGCCATAGTCGCTGTTCCGCATCAGGATGTCGGTCAGGGTGGCCTGGATGTTCCCGGCCCCGGGATAGGTGATCAGCTGGCCCCCCACATTGACCTGCCGCCAGCCGATCACCAAGGCAATGCAGGCCGAATTGTTCTCCATACGGGCGCGTTCGATGTGGGTGGTTGCCTGGGTGTTTTCCGGGCCGTCATAATATACGCCGAGGCCCGCTGTCCCATACTGGACGATCACGTCGTGGATGTGATTGACCTTTCCCGGGAAATCGAGCAGCCACACCGTCTTCCAGGCGCTCCTGGGAGGCGTCGTGGCGCCATCGTGGTTGATGTCGCCGGCGTAGAAATCATCCCGGTAGGACGTGAATACGATTTCGTGCGTGGGAGAACTCTCCAGGTCCAGCAGGCTCCAGGCATAGATATATTTTCCATCCATCAGTTTGACGATGGTATCCGCCGGGATTGTGATGGTCGGGTCATCCAGGTAATACTCCTGGGACACATTCTCCTTGACCACATAGGGCATCATTTGGGAGAGGGTATTATCGTACACCAGGGTCCAGGTGGCATCCCGAGACCAGACACCCCCCAGGGCAATGGCCGGATGGGTGTTGTCCCAAAACAGGTTGTTTATGTATACCGGATCCGCCGAGCCCTGGAGATAAATGGGGAATTCGCTGTGCAGTTGGAACCTGTTGGCGTTCAACGTTGGGTTGCAGCTACCGTCGTGCAAAGGGATGGCAGCATTCGTATACGTGTGGAATCCATGGTCATTGGAAACGAACGTATTGTCTCCCACCTGGGAGAGCACATCGTAGCTCGATTCGATCTGGCAGGTCAGGCCATTTCTATTCTCGGTAAACGTGCTGCCTGTAATGGTGGGCTGGATATTCTGTGTCCCGTTCTGGAAGAGCACCAGGCCCTGGTCTGCCCATTTGATCGTCGAGTAAGAGAAGGAGGCCGTATTGGGGTTCGAAACGTAGACCCCCTTCCAGACTCCACGCGTGGGAGCCGGATTGGGGTTGGGGGTACCGTTCGTATCGTCGTAATAATCGTCGCGGTAAGAAGTATAGTAATTCGGGCTCGCCTGCAAGGCGTTATGGTCCAGCCTGCCATAATACCTGAGCTCCACGTTATCGTTGAATTTATAAACCAAACCGCTGTCCACCCAAGCAATGGTGTTCCAATCGAAATAGGCGCTCGCCCAGACCACGTAGGGGAACGTCTGCCCACCGTGGTTAACATCTCCCGCAATCCGCGGAAATCTGGAACTATGGCTTATCCCGCCGAAGTACCCGCCTAAAGCAATCGCCCGGTGGGCATTGTTCTGGAAGATGTTGTTCGATTCGAGAAATTCGAGGGTTGCCGATCCATTGAGGTAAATGGGGAACTGGCTGCTCAACTCAAACGTATTCAGCCGGATCACCGGGACAGACATTCCGGTGGCTTTTGATGGGGAGGTCAGCGTATTCCTGGCGAAGGTACCCAGGCCGTACGAGTTTTGCGAGAACACATTGTTCTCGATCAACGGGGTGATGTTGGCGACGTTTTGAACATCCAGGTAGACCCCAAACTCGTTCGATTCAAAACGGGAGTGGGTGATATCCTGGTCCAGAACATAGCCGGTGTTGGTCGCATGGCTCTGCAAGTGAAGCGCTTTGTCACCATACCGGAAGATGGTATAGTCGAAGTTGCTCAGCCGGTTGCGGATCAGGACATCTCCCCAATCCTGTTTCGCAGGGGGCACAGGCTCCGAGCTGGTGTCTCCGCCGTACGCGTTGTCGTAGTAAGAAGTAAAAACCGTTCTCACCGCCGGGTTCGATTCCACAGCGAGGATCCCCGATACGGTCAGTTTAGACTTGTACGCCGTCCGGTCGTAAATATTTACGTTGAATTTGATCACACTGCCGGCCGGGATGGTTAACGTCACCGCATCATCGTGGAGATTGCCTCCCAGATTGCCGATCTGGGTATCTCCGTGAACGAGATACGGCATCGGTGTCAGATCATTGCCGCTGACGGCCGTCCAGGTGGCGCTCGAGCGCCAGCTGCCCGCTACGCCGATAGCGGGGTGTTTGTTATTGGTAAAAATGTTATTGATGTAAGCGGGTTGGACAACGTTTTCGAGAAAAATTGGTACACCCGGTTCGGTCTGATTTTTATTGATGGGGATGATCCCATTCTCTTCAAACGTACAGTCTTCAATGGCCGACTCCAGGCGGGAGTTTTGGTTACCGCCGATGGCCTTCAACCGGAGCCCGTTGACATTTTTCTTGAAGGTAATATTGCGAAACGTGGGACTTCGAGTGGCATTGGAAGTAACATCGTAGAAAATCCCATTTTTCGCATTCCGGATTTCCAAGTACTGGATAGTGAGGTTCGTCGCCCCCGTCGCAGCATTATCCCGATAATAAATGGCATCCCAGTCTCCCGCATACCCCTCGGTAATGTCCCCGTCTCCATTGGTATCCCCCACGACGGTATCGTCCCGGTAAGAGGTAAAGATGATGGGCTCTGCCTCGGTACTGGATAGATTAAACGTCCCATAGACACTGATTTTTGGAAGCGGCTGGGGCGGGGTGGTAACCGGAATATCGAACTGGGTAAAGAATTTGACCACCGTCCCTGCTGTCACCGTAACGCTGCCGGTCAGGTCAATATCCACCGGCGTCACGACGACGAAGGGCATATCATCGACCACCGTCCAGGTCCCTGACCCATAGAACCTTCCACCCAACCCGATGCCGAGGTGTTCGACCGTTGATCCAGTACCGGTAAAAACATTGCCGCTGTATGTTGGATAGGACGTCCCAAATAAATAGATCGGCAAGGTGGTGTTGCCGATAAAGGCATTGTTCGGGATGGAGGGCAAGACCTGGCCCGTCGAGGTTGCGGAAGTGCACAGCCCATATTTGTTATATTGAAACAAATTGTCGCGCACGGAGGTCTGGTTGTTGTATGTGCTGGCCGCGGATAATGTCAGGCCGCATGTCGATTCGTAGAAAGCGACATTTTGGACCGTGGGAGACACACCCTGCGTTGATGAGCGAATATTCAGGCCATCTTTGCTGTAGCGGAAGGTAAGGTTCTCGATCACGGTTCCCGGATCCCGGTCTACCAGTATGAGTCCCTCCCAATCGCCTAAATCTGGGATCGTCTGATTCTCATCGCCGTTCGTATCCCCTCCGGACGTATCATCGCGCCCGCTGGTGAACAAGACACGCCCGTCGGTTGGGTTGGTATCCTGGAACGCCAGAACTGCGCCTTTATCGATGACAAGGCTGGATAATAGGGCATTTGGTTGTCCAGGGTCCAGGGGGGTATCAAATTTAACGATGGTCCCTCCAGGGATCGTAAGCGTGGTCCCGTTGGTTACGTGGACATCCCCTATGACGTAATAAATATTGCTCGAGTCCCAGACCGTATTTGTGTTGATCGCGCTGAATACACATACTACTCCCGCCGTAGAGCACGGATCCGCTGCCTCGACCGCACGGACCGGGAATAGAAAATTGCTTAAGATGAAAAGAAAAATTAACAACAGGCCATACAAGAGGCGAGTAAATTTCTCCCGGCTTGTTCTAAGAAGAAAGGCGGATGGAAAGCGGCGGATGCGCAGGCTGAGAGCGGTGAGTGCTTCCATGTGAGTCCCTTTCGTTTGAGCAATGGAAATTAATTCTTCAATGATGGACAGGGCACAAATGAATTGAGAGAGAGCTGTCTGGAAAGAGGATCTATGCGCACAGCTTTATTCAGGAACGACCAACAGGAAATCGCCACCCAACGAACGGTAGTCCCCTGAAGTCAATATTTTTCGCGGAATTAACCTCTATTTTAATCGAGTTCGAAATATTCACACCTTACAAATCGTCTACAGCATTTTCATACCCTTCCGGTATTTTGGTCAAAATCTCGAATGGCCTAGTTGAAGGGTAGCACCACAATTAACCGTGGAGGAGTTTGTGGCCACAAGAACACCCACGCTTTATTGCGGTGCTACTGGTTGAAGACGATGGTGTGCCCAATTCGCTTTCTACGAGACTGTATGGCAGGAAAGCCCGCTACAACCTTCCTCAAATGCTATAATCCCACCATAGCGAGGATCGAAAACCCATGAAGCAACTGCTGCAAGACTTGCGCAACGGCGAAACCCGGATCGCGGATGTCCCGGTGCCGCAGCCCCGGCCGGGGACGGTCCTGGTGCGGACGGCGGCTTCCCTCGTCTCAGCCGGCACGGAGCGGACCCTGGCGGCGTTCGCCGAGAAAAGCCTGGTCGGGAAGGCCCGCTCGCGGCCCGACCTGGTCCGGCAGGTGGTCGACAAAGCCCGCCGGGAAGGCCTCCTGACCACCCTGGAAGCCGCCCTGAACCGCCTCGACCAACCCATGCCCCTGGGGTATTCATCGGCCGGGACGGTAGCAGCCGTCGGGGATCCCCTGCCGGGCACCGGGCATAGCATCCGGGTAGGGGACCGGGTCGCCTGCGCAGGAGGAGGGCACGCTGTCCACGCCGAATACGCCCTCATCCCGCTCAATCTGCTGTCCCCTATCCCGCCAGAAGTGGATTTCGAAGCGGCTGCTTTCACCACCCTAGGGGCGATTGCCCTGCACGGGCTGCGCCTGAGCCAGCCGCAGGTGGGGGAGCGGGTGGCGGTCATCGGGCTGGGCCTGTTGGGGCTGCTCACCGTGGGGATTGCCCGGGCCGCGGGCTGCGCGGTGCTGGGGATCGATCTGGACCCCGGCCGGGTGGAACTGGCGCGTGCGCTGGGGGCGGAAGCGGTCCTCCGTCCGGAAGCCGAACAGGCGGCTCAGGCGTTCAGCAGGAGCCGCGGCTGTGATGCGGTCCTGATCTGCGCCGACACCCGCTCCAACGATCCCGTCAAGCTGGCCGGGGTTATCGCCCGCGACCGGGCGCACGTGATTGCCGTGGGAGCGGTAGACCTGTCGATCCCGCGCAAGCAGTATTACGAAAAAGAGCTGTCGCTGGTCGTTTCCCGTTCGTACGGTCCGGGGCGCTACGACAACGCCTACGAGGAACAGGGCCGCGATTATCCACTCGGCTACGTGCGGTGGACCGAAGGCCGCAACCTGGAAGCCGTGCTGGACCTGATGGCTCGCAGGCAGCTGGACGTCCACCCGCTGATCACCCACCGCTTCCCCATCGACCAGGCGTCCCAAGCGTACGACCTGATCACCGGAAAAACCCACGAACCCTACCTGGGGGTTTTGATCACTTATCCGGCCTATGCGGATACCCCTTCCGGCGAAGAAGCGGGCCGGAAGACGGCTCCCTCACCCGGCGCCGCTTCGCTTACGCGGCCACCCTCTCCCGCCGCTTCGCTTACAGGGAGAGGGGGTGAGATCTTAGCCCCTCACGCAGGGTCTACCGCAATGGTTACACCACCCACAGCAGGGCGGATGGAGACTGTAGACGGAAAAGCCTCCCCCGGCGCAACCCTGGGGATCGGCGTGCTGGGAGCCGGGAATTATGCCTCCGCCACCTTCCTGCCCGCCGTCCAGGCAGCACTGCGAACCGGCCACGCTGGGCCGGTAAAGCTGCAGGGGATCGCTTCCGCCACCGGGTTGAGCGCCCAACATGCCGCCCGGCGGTATGGCTTTGCGTTTGCCACGAGCCAGGAATGCGACGTGCTGGACGACCCCGCCGTTCGGGTGGTCGCCATCCTCACGCGCCACAACCAGCATGCCCGCCAGGTCAGCGAGGGCCTGGAGCGGGGGAAAGCGGTTTTTTGTGAGAAACCGCTGGCGATCACCGCGTCCGAATTGGATCAAGTGGCCGACCTGCTGAGGTGGGGAGAACCCCCCCTGGATAACACTCCCCTCCTAACGGTTGGCTTCAACCGCCGCTTTGCCCCCCTGGCGGTGAAGCTAAAAACCTTCCTGGAGAACCGGACCGAGCCGCTGGCAGCCCACTACCGGATCAATGCCGGCTTCCTGCCGCTCGACCACTGGCTTCACGATCCCTCCCAGGGGGGTGGGCGGATCATCGGCGAAGGCTGCCACTTCGTGGATTTCCTGACCTTCCTGGCCGGAAGCCCTCCGGCGTCGGTCTGGGTGCAGGGACTGCCCGATGCAGGGCGGTACAGCGAAGATAACGTGACCCTGAATCTGAGCTTCCCCGACGGCTCGCTGGGGGTGGTGACCTACCTGGCGAATGGGGATAAATCCTTGCCGAAAGAGCGCCTGGAGGTGTTCTGCGGCGGCCGGGTGGGCATCCTGGATGACTTTCGCACCCTGGAGCTGGTCAGCCGCGGCCGGAGAGAACGGATCCCCAGCCGGCTGAGCGCCATTAGTAACCGGCAGAATAAAGGGCATCGTGCGGGTTGGGAAGCGTTTTTATCCGCCGTCCGCCAGGGAGGACCACCGCCCATCCCGTACGAACACCTGCTGGGGGTGACCCGGGCTACCTTTGCGGCGGTCGAGTCGCTGCGTACCGGCGAGCGGGTGTGGCTTCAAAACCCGTAGTTTTGTGGAAATCTGTCCGCCAACTGGGCTTGAACCAGCTGGCTCTCTTCGCCGCCTACCGGTTGGGACTGGTGAGCGGCTATTACCGCGTGCGCACGCCTGCCATTCGGGCAGAACAAGAACCTCACCACAGAGCACACAGAGACCACAGAGAAAAGCAAGGGATATATCCTCCAGAAACGGTTCCCTGGCTTGAGCAAAGGATCCTCTGTGTGCCGGAGGGGAATGCGCTGGCTGCCGTGATGGGGGAACGAGCCGGCGAGGTTATTCAAGAGGCAGACGAAGTCGTCGCCGGTCAGGCGCGTTTGTTCGGCATCCCGTCTCGCCTGCAGGCCGGTTCGCCCGATGGGGAGCGAAAGGCGCTCGACCATTGGACGGCATTCGAGGGCAAGGACCACCCACTCGTCGCCGGGCAGGATATTCGCCTGATCTGGGAAGCCGGGCGGTTGGGATGGATCTACCCGCTCGCCCGCGCAACCCTCCTCACCGGTGACGATGGCTATGCCGAAGCCTTCTGGCACCATGCTGAGGCGTTCTTATCCGCCAACCCACCGAACCTGGGGCCGCACTGGTCGTCGGGGCAGGAAGTGGCGATTCGCCTGGTTGGGTTAGCCTTTGGCGGGCAGGTATTTGCCCACCTCGCGGCTGCCACGCCGGCACGCCTGGCCTGGCTCGGCGCAGCGATCGCCCACCATGCCCGGCGCATTCCTCCGACGCTGATCTATGCCCGGGCGCAGAACAACAACCACCTCGTGACCGAGGCTCTGGGGCTCTACGCCGCCGGGGTGCTCCTGCCGGACGAGCCGGGCGCAGGCCGGTGGCGCAAGCTGGGATGGCGCTGGTTGAACTACGCTTTCCAGCGTCAAATCCGCGAGGACGGAACCTACGTCCAGCACAGCACCAATTATCACCGCCTGATGCTGCAGGCGGCGCTGGGGGCATGGGCGCTCTCCCAGAAGGGCGGGGAACTCTGGCCGGACCAATCACTGCAGCGCCTGCGCCTCGCCACCTGCTGGCTGTTCGCCCGGCTGGACCCTGTCAGCGGTGGCGTCCCCAACCTGGGCGCCAACGATGGCGCCACCCTTTTCCCGCTGGATTCGTGCGGGTTCCACGATTACCGCCCGGTGCTCCAGGCCTGCGGGCGGGCGTTCCTGGGAATCGATCTCTTTCAGCCCGGTCCATGGGACGAGATGAGCCTGTGGTTCGGCCTGGAACCCGCCGGCCGCGTGCCGGATGGGAAAACCGGGATGTCCTTGCCGGCTGCCGCGGCGGCAGTAGCCGCGGCGGCCCGATCTCGCCTGGACGACCCGCCATCCCAATCCTGGGCCAGCCTGCGCGCGGTCCATTTTCACGAGCGCCCCTCCCATTCCGATCCGCTGCACGTCGAGCTGTGGTGGCGCGGGCAGAACCTGGCCTGCGACGCCGGCACGTATTCCTACAATGCAGACCCTCCCTGGGATAACGCCCTGGTTGGAACCCGCGTCCACAATACCGTTCAGATCGACCGACAAGATCCCATGCTGCGGGCCGGAAGGTTCCTGTGGCTGGATTGGGCCCAGGCACGCTTCCTGGAGCGTTCTTCCGATCCGGATCGAAATGGGGAGAGGCTGACGGCGGAACATAGCGGGTACGCTCGCCTGGGGGTGATTCACGAACGGAGCCTGACCCGCGGCGGCCACGGCACCTGGCAGGTGATCGACCGGTTAAAACCCGTCGAGCCGCCCGGTGGGGTATCCGGGCTGCAGGAGCAGACCCCGGCCGGGCCGCATCGAGCCGAGCTGGTCTGGTTAATGCCGGACTGGCCGTGGGAGATGGATTCTTCCTCTTTGCGGCTAAAATCGTCCTACGGCTGGGTGCAGGTAGATGTACAGGCAGGTTCCGGCAGGTCCCCTGGGGAAGGAGAACGCCTGCTTCTGGCCGGCCAGCTGATCCGGGCAGGAGAAATCCTGGCGGGCTCTCCCCCGGCGGATCCCATCCACGGCTGGTATTCTCCCACCTATGGGCAGAAACAGCCGGCGCTCACCTGGTGTATCGCCGTGGAAAGTTCCCTCCCCTTCTGGTTCACCACCCAATGGCAATTGCCCGAGTAGGAATAATATAAGTGTTTGAATGACGAGCGATTAAAGGACACGCCTATTCTGCATGTCGTTGCGAGCCCCCGCCACTTATAGGAAATGCGGCCCTTCTGGCACAGGGTGAACTCCTGGAATCATCCCTCTGTCCCAGAAGGGGGAGTTCCAAGTTCCCGGTTGTCGAATAGCCGGCGTGGAGATTGCTTCGGCCCCTTTATAGCCAGAAAGTAGATGAGGAGGGGGGGACGTACGTGCCAGATGGCTTGATGCGAGGCCTGGTCCGGGGCCTCGCAACGACAGATAACGAGATGCCATTGGGAGGAGCAGTCTGTTAAGGCTCCCCAGTCTGAAGATACGCAGCGACGATCCGGTCGGGGGCCGGCGCCATCTGTTTGTGGCTCTTATGGCTTTCATAGCTATGGCTTCGACCCCTGGTTGGCTAGAGGGCTGAACACAGGGAAGCCGTCGCCCTGCGAGCTGTCCAGACTTATCGCCCAATGGGATCTCGCAAGGGCTTTGAGGCAGGTTGTCCCTGAAATGAGGAGCCCCCGCACATCATCTGCGTTCAACCTCGTAGCCAATATCCCTTTAAAGCAAGGACCCTGTCTTTCGACAGGGTCCTTCTCCCGGTGGGATCTGGAGGCAGGTAGGTATGTTCTGTGAAGTGAGCTGTGGTGTTCGGTGTGGCCTCCGGCTGCGATGGGGCTGCGATGGGCTACGGTATCTTCTGCATAGGGGCTTTGCCAGCTGCGTTGCGGTGCGATGTTCTGTGAAGGGCTAGGTGCTCTGCGTTGTGCTGTTGTGAGCAGTGATGTAGCTGCGTTGGGCTCCGATGGACTGCGGTGGTGCGGTGATGATGTGCGTTGTTCGGCGATGAAGCGGCGTTGTTCTGCGTTGTGCGGTAGTGATTCAGTGATGATCTGTGATGGTCTGCGGTGCAGGAGCGTTGGGCTACTATGGGCTGCTTTGGGCTGCAGTGCGCTGCAATGAGCTGTGCTGGGCTGCGATGTTAGATGGAATTGACAACGTTACTGAAGATATTGCCGATCGCCGGGCCAAGCAGGGCGAGGATGACGATAACGACGACAGCG
>Ga0105104_10004047_pt1 | contig 10287 bp, 10 predicted proteins | sample PPLLaktember2015_3_FD_87034 | JGI IMG/M metagenome (GOLD analysis project Ga0105104, IMG submission 87034) | Freshwater sediment microbial communities from Prairie Pothole Lake near Jamestown, North Dakota, USA - PPLs Lake P7 Core (6) Depth... | ecosystem: Environmental > Aquatic > Freshwater >... | reverse complement strand
TCCGCGGTGACCTCGCCACCCGCGTCGACCGGATGCGGCGAGCCTGTCGCGCCGCAGCCCAGGTGCTCCAGGAGCTCGGCGGGCGCGTCGCCCCGGGCATCACCACCGACGCGCTCGACGCCATCGCCCACGCCGCGTACCTCGCCCGCGGCGGCTACCCGAGCACGCTCGGGTACCACGGCTTCCAGAAGAGCATGTGCACCAGCGTCAACGAGGTGGTGGTGCACGGCATCCCCGACGACCGTCCGCTCGAGGCCGGCGACATCGTCAACTGCGACGTCACCATCTACCTCGAGGGCATGCACGGCGACTGCTCCGCCACCTTCCCCGTCGGCGAGGTCGACGAGGCCGCGCGGAAGCTCATCCGGGTCACCGAGGAGTCCCTGATGAAGGGCATCGAGGCGGTGAAGCCCGGACGTCAGGTCCGCGCCATCGGCCAGGCCATCGCCGCCCACGCCGCCGCGAACGGCCTCGGCGTCGTCCGCAACTACTGCGGGCACGGCATCGGGGAGATCTTCCACACCGATCTCCAGATCCCCCACTTCGACGACCCCTCGGCGACCACCCTCCTGGAGGAGGGGATGATCTTCACCATCGAGCCCATGCTCACCGAAGGGAGCTGGGGCGTGAAGCACTGGAACGACGGCTGGACCGCCGTCACCGCCGACGGCCTGCGCTCCGCCCAGATGGAGCACACCGTCCTCGTCACCCGCGACGGGGCGGAGATCCTCACCCTCCCCTGACCGACCGGTCGGCATCCTTCCTGGACCGGGGCGCGGAGGCCACCCCACGACACTCCGCGGCCCGGAGGCCTCGCCATCGCCCGGGTCCGTCGACAGCTTGCGCCCGCCCGCCGGACGATTGCGGGTCGGGGGTGGCCTCCGTCACGGCCCACCGGTATATGGGCCCGCCGAGATTGGGTCGCCCGGGCGTCCCGAGGAGAGCCGATGCCGTTCGACATCCAGGTGACGCGGACCCGAGAGCCGAAGCCCCGCCCCCCCGCCGGAGACCTCGGCTTCGGGCGCTTCTACAGCGACCATCTCTTCCTCGCCGACCACGAGGGCCGCGGCTGGCAGAACCCCCGCATCGTCCCCCACGGCCCGATCCCGCTCGACCCGGCCGCCAGCGCGCTGCAGTACGCGCAGGCGATGTTCGAGGGGATGAAGGCCGTCCCCGGCGAGCGTGGCCCCCTGCTCTTCCGTCCCCAGATGCACATTCGCCGCTTCAACGTCTCGGCGCGCCGGCTGTGCATGCCCGAGGTGCCGGAGGAGGACTTCCTGCACGCCCTCCGCGCGCTGGTGCGCGAGGACGCCTCGTGGGTTCCCACCGAGCCCGGCGCGTCGCTGTACGTCCGCCCGACGATGATCGGCACCGAGGCGTACCTGGGTGTCCGCCCCTCCCGGAAGTACCTCCTCTACGTGCTGACCTCGCCGGTGGGGAACTACTTCGGGCCCCGCCCCACCCCGCTGCGGCTGTGGGTGGAGACCGAGCACGTGCGCGCCGCCCGCGGAGGCATCGGAGCGGCCAAGGCCGGTGCCAACTACGTCGCCGGCATGGCCGCCGCCGAGCGAGCCAAGAAGGCAGGCTTCCACCAGGTCATCTGGCTCGACCAGAACCACCAGCACGTCGAGGAGGCGGGGACGATGAACGTCTTCTTCCGCATCGGCGACACGGTGGTCACGCCTCCCCTCGAGGACTCGCTCCTCGCCGGGGTGACCCGCGACTCGGTCCTCCACCTCCTCCGGGAGTGGAAGGTGAAGGTCCAGGAGCGCCCGGTGAGCATCGCCGAGGTCGCGGAAGCCTCCGCCCGCGGCGAGCTGAAGGAGGCCTTCGGCACCGGCACTGCCGCCACCGTCTCCGCCATCGGCGAGCTGCAGTGGGGCGAGAAGGTGATGCGGCTCGGAGACGCGCGCGGCGAGATCGCCGAGCGGCTCTACCGCACCATGATGGAGCTCTTTGGCTCGCGGCGCCCGGATCGGCGCGGGTGGCTGGTCCCGGTCGATCCGTCGTAGAGCTCCATCCGCTGCAGCGGCGGAGCGTACAGGTGCAAGCTCACCGCCCGGACCCGTCCGGCGTGCTCCACGTGGTGGATGGTGTGCGGCTGCTCGTGGAAGACGCTTCCCGGGCCGTGCTTCCGGCGCTCGGCCTTGAGCACCTGGCCGCCCGGGGCGAGGCGGTACTCCACCTCGACCAGGCTCCCCTCGAGCACGCAGGTCACCCCGAAGCTCTCCGCGTGGCCGTGCCGCGCGGTGCGCTGTCTCGGGAGCCAGCCGACGAGGAGCGCCTCCCAGGCCGGCGAGCGGTGGAGGATCGTCCGGGTGTAACCCTGGTCACTGAAGCAGGCCTTCGCGGCGAGCTCCTCGACCTCCAGCGCATCGGGCCAGCCGGCGGCGAGCGCACCGAGCTCCTCCGGCCTCATCCGGGATGGCGGCAAGCTCCCGAGGAGCCTCTGCAGTTCGAGGAGCGACATGTCGAGCTGCCACCGTGGGGCGGACGAGCCTCCGATGGAAGCACGCTTCCGCTAGGGTCGTCCACCTCATGACGGACGGTGTGGTCATCCTCGGCGGTGGCGCGAGCGGCACGCTCACCGCGGTCGCGCTCTCCGCCCTGCCGGACGTCGGCCCGCTCACGCTGGTGGACGGAGCCGGCGCCTTCGCCCGGGGCGTCGCCTACTCGACGGAGGAGCCACGCCACCTCCTCAACGTCCCCGCCGGTCGGATGAGCGCGCTTCCGGACCAGCCGTCGCATCTCCTGGAGTGGCTCGCCGTTCGGGGCGAGACACCGGACCCCGAAGCGTTCCTTCAGCGGCGGCTCTATGGCGCGTACCTCGGCGAGCTGCTCGGAGCGACCGGCTCCCGGGTCCAGCAAGTGGTCGACCACGCCGTGGCCCTCGCACCCGACGGACCGGGGCTGCGCGTGGACCTCGCCGGCCGGCCCTCGCTCCGGGCCAGGGCCGCGGTGCTCGCGCTCGGCAACTTCCCGCCCGAGCTACCTCCCGGCTGGACCGCGCTGCCGTCTCGCCTGGCCTGGCGCACCCCCTGGGCCTCGCCCGAGGACTGGCCGGCGCCCGAGGCCGAGGTGCTCCTCCTCGGCGCCGGGCTCACCGCAGTGGACGTCGTGCTCTCGCTCCTCGCCCGCGGACACCGCGGCCGCATCCATCTCCTCTCGCGGCGCGGCCTGCTCCCCGCCACCCATCCCCCGCGGATGCTCGCAGCCGTGCCGCTCGGCCCCCGGACGCCGCGGCTCCGCGCGCTCCTCCGCATGTTCCGTGAGACGGCGAGGAGGGAGGACTCGCGGGCGGTGCTGGACACGCTCCGGCCCGAGCTCGGGGCGCTCTGGCGCGGGCTCACCCACCCCGAGCAGCGGCGCTTCCTCCGGCACCTCCGGCCCTGGTTCGACGTGGTTCGCCACCGGCTTCCTCCCGAGGTGGGCGCGCGCATCGGGGCGCTCGAGGCCGAGGGCCGGCTGGTCCGCCACGCCGGGCGGGTGGTGTCCATCGCCGAGCAGGACGGACGCGTGGCGCTTCGCTACCGGCCGAGGCGAGCGCGGACGCTCGCGGTCCTCGCAGTGGACGTGGCGGTCCCCACCACCGGACCGGCGATGGACGTGCGCGCGCTGGACGATCCTCTCGTCCGCTCGCTCCTCGACTCGGGCCAGGCCCGCCCGGGGCCGCACGGTCTCGGGTTCGCCACCGCGGCCGACGGCGCGGTGCTCGGTCCCTTGCGGGACCGGCTCTGGACCCTCGGTGGGCTGCGGCGGGGGGACCTCTGGGAGGCGACGGCCATCCCCGAGATCCGCATGCAGGCCCGCGAGGTGGCCGAGGCGCTCGCCGGCCAGCTCAGGACGGCAGGTGCTGGATGAGGTCCCAGACCAGCGCGGTGCTGAGCGCGTCGAAGGCGAGCGCCACCAGCAGCGCCACGAGGGCGACGTCCATCACGGGAGGGCGATTGTCCGACATCACGACACCTCGATGCGTCGGGACCCGGGATTTGCAAGCCCGGTTCCAGCTCACGACCCCGAGCAATTCCGGCCAGCTGCCCGAACGCGTCACGACGTCCTGATCACGTCCTTGCATCCTCTGCATTGCAGGGCGTGACAGGGCGCCCACGGTCGGATCAACCCGGGACCTCGGGAGAGGTTGCGCGAGCGGGTGTCCACGTGACGGCTCGGGGGATGGAATCGGGTGGCGCGAGCCCGGGGGGTGGGGCATTCCACGGACCCCGCCCGTGCCCGCGCTCCCCCGACGCCTCGTTCCCATCTTCGCGGTCGCGGCGGGCGCGGCGGCCGCCAACCTCTATTACGCCCAGCCACTGCTCGTGGATCTGCAGGCGGACTTCCACGCCGGCCCCGGGGAGGCGGGCTGGGTGCCCACGCTCGCGCAGGTGGGCTACGCGCTGGGGATGTTACTGGTGGTGCCGCTCGGTGACGTGGTCGCGCGGCGACCGCTGATCCTCCGGCTGACCGCGCTCACTGCCCTCCTCCTCGCCGCCGCCCCGTTCTCTCCGTCGCTCGCGGTGCTCGCCGGCCTCCACCTCTTCATCGGGCTGTGCACCTGCGTGCCGCAGCTGCTCGTGCCCCTCGCTGCGGACCTCGCGCCCCCCGAGGAGCGGGGGCGGGTGGTGGGCACGGTGATGAGCGGGCTCCTGGTGGGCATCCTCCTCTCCCGGACCTTCTCCGGAGTCGTGGGCGAGAGCGCCGGGTGGCACGCCGTCTTCTGGGCCGGAGCGGGGATGACCGCGCTGATGTGGCTGCTCCTCCGGACGAGCCTTCCGGACGAGCCACCCCGGCCGAGCGTTCCCTACGGGGAGCTGCTGCGCTCCTGCTTCACGCTCGTCCGCCGATACCCGGATCTCCGGCTGCACTCCGCGCTCGGCGGGCTCGCCTTCGCGGCCTTCACGACCTTCTGGGTGACCCTGGTGCTGCATCTCTCCCGGCTTCCGGGGGGATATGGCGCGCGAGCGGCGGGGCTCTACGGCGTCATCGGCGTCGTCGGGGCCATCGCCGCCCCGGTGGTGGGCCGGGTCGCCGACGCGCACGGCGGACGGGTGATCAACGCGGTGGGCTGCGCGTGCATCGTCCTCAGCTTCGGTCTCCTCTGGATCGGGCGAAGCTCGCTGCTCCTGATCGGCCTCGCGGTGGTGGCGCTCGATTTCGGCACCCAGGCCAGTCACATCAACAACCAGGCGCGGATCTTCGCGCTCGATCCCGCGGCGCGCAGCAGGCTGAATACCGTGTACATGGTCAACTACTTCACCGGCGGGGCACTCGGTTCGCTCGCCGGCACGTGGGCCTGGGTGCACGCCGGCTGGGCCGGCGTCTGCGCCACCGGCGCCGGACTTTCAGCACTTGCGTTGCTCCTCCTCGCCGCCCGCCGCCTGACTGAACGGGCGGCCACCCCGCGCCACACATCCGTCACCTGAGTGTCACACCGGATGTCTGACTCCCTGACAAATCTGCGCCGGCACGCCCGCCGGAGGTCTGCATGGCCTGTCATCCCCGACTCGCGGTTCCCGTCGGTCCCGAGGACCACGTGCTCGGGAGCCCCGAGGCCCAGCTGACGCTGGTCATGTACGGCGACTACACCTGTCCGTACACGCGCCGGGCGTCGGCGTTCGTGGACGTGGCGCGGCGGAAGCTGGGGCGGAGGATGCGCTACGCCTTCCGGCATTTCCCGAGGGAGGAGCTGCATCCCGAAGCGACCCTGCTGGCCGAGGCGGCGCACGCTGCGGCCGCCCAGCGGAAGTTCTGGGAGATGCACGAGGCCCTGCTCCGGACGGACGAGCCGGTCGACCCCGCGGAGATCGCCGCGCACCTCGGCCTGGACATCGAGGGCTTCGCCACCGAGCTGCAGGCGCGCACCCATCGCGCGCAGGTGGCGCGGGAGGTGGACGGGGGCGTCCGCAGCGGTGTGACCGGGACGCCCACGCTGTTCATCAACGGCAAGCGCCACATGGGCACCTGGGAGAGTGGCTCGCTCCTCCGGGCGCTGGGCGGAGCCCCGGCGATGGCCCGCTCGGCGCATCTCTAGGAGCGCTCGCTCCGGGACCAGCGATGGGGCGACTGGACGGGAAGGTGGCGCTCGTGACCGGTGGTGGCTCGGGCCTGGGGCGTGCCATCGCCGTTCGCTACGTGGCCGAGGGCGCGCGGGTGCTGGTGACCGACGTGAACCTCGCCGGCTGCGAGGAGACGCTCGCGGCGATGCCGGAGTCCTTCCGTTCCCGCGCGGTCGCTCGCCGGGTGGACGTCTCCCGCGAGCCGGAGGTGGAGGCCGCCGTCGCCGACGCGGTCGAGCGCTGGGGTGGCCTCGACGTGATGGTGGCCAACGCGGGCATCGGCGCTCCGGGCTTCCTCGCCGACCTCCCGCTCGAGGACTGGCAGCGAGTCCTGGACGTGAACCTCACCGGGGTCTTCCTCTGCGCGCGGCACGCCGTCCGGGCGATGCGTGAGCGAGACCGGGGCGGAAGCATCGTGGTGATGTCCAGCGTGGCGGGGCTCCACGGGGCCGCGATGCTCGGCGCGTACGGGCCGACCAAGGCCGCGGTGCTGCAGCTGGTGCAGACGCTGGCGCTCGAGGGCGCGCCCAGCCGGATCCGGGCCAACGCGCTGTGCCCGGTGTGGACCGAGTCGCCGATGGTCGACGCCTTCGTTCAGGGGCTGGGCATGACCCGCGAGCAGGGGGAGAAGGTGCTGACCCGGGACATCCCGCTCCGGCGCCTGGGCAAGCCGGACGACGTGGCCTGGGCGGCGGTGTACCTGGGCTCCGACGAGTCGACGTTCGTGACCGGGGTGGCCCTGCCCATCGATGGAGGGCACATGGCGGGCCGCCTCCCGTAGTAAGCAGGCGGTTCATGCTCAGGCTCGCCCTTCCGCTCGCCCTGTCCTGTCTGTTCGCCTGCGCCCATGGAAAGGGGCTGTCTCGCGAGGAGGCCCAGGCGAGGTTCTCGAAGCTCGTCACGGACTACTTCGACGAGGCATTCGCCTTCGAGCCCACCGCCGGCACGGTGAACGGCTTCCACCAGTACGACCCGAAGCTCGAGGATTTCAGCGCCGCGCGGGTGGCCACCCACGTTCAGAAGCTCCAGGACAGGCTGGACCGGGCGGTGGCGCTGTGGACCGAGCGAGTGGCGCTCCCCTACGACGACCTCATCGACCTCGAGGCGCTCGAGTCCCGCATTCGGGCCGACCTGCTGGAGTGGGAGAAGATGGGGTTCCGCCTGCAGAACCCGATGACCTACTCCCGCATCCCCGGCGAGGGCATCGATGCGCTGCTCAAGCGTGACTTCGCCCCCGCGCCCGAGCGGCTGAAGTCGATCACCGCGCGGCTCCGGGCGGTCCCGGCGGTGTACGCCGCGGGGAAGGCGAACGTGAAGACGCCGCCGAAGGAGTGGACCGATCTGGCGCTGCGGATGGCGAACGGCACGCTCGGCTTCCTCCAGGACTCGGTCGCCCCGTGGGGGAAGCAGGCCGCCGGCGCGGACATCCTGGCGCTGGCCGACTTCAACCGGGCGAGCACCACCGCCTACGCCGCGACGCAGGACTGGATCCACTTCCTGGAGAAGCAGCTCAAGCCGCGGAGCACCGGAAGCTGGGCCATTGGCCCGGCGTTCTTCACGGAGAAGCTCCAGACCGAGGACATGATCTCCGAGCCGCTGGACGCTCTGCTGGCCAAGGGCGAGGCCCAGCTCAAGGCGGACCGCGAGGCGGCGGTCCAGACGGCCCAGCTCATCGACCGGCGGAAGACCGTGGCGCAGGTGGTGGAGGCGATGCAGTCGGACCACCCCTCGGCGAAGGATCTCATCCCCGCCGTGGGCCGCTCGCTGGAGGGGGTGCGGCAGTTCGTGGTCTCGAAGAACCTGGTCTCGTTTCCGTCCGAGGTCCGACCGAAGGTGGAGCCCACGCCGCCCTACGCGCGCAACGGCTCGTTCGCCTCGCTCGATGCGCCGGGGCCCTACGAGACCAAGGCGACCGAGTCCTACTACTACGTCACTCCCGCCGAGGACACCTGGAGCCCGGCGCAGGTCGAGGAGCACCTGCGAGCGTTCAGCACGCCCGTCCTGGCGATCACCGACGTCCACGAGGCCTACCCCGGCCACTTCCTCCAGGCGCTGTGGATGCCGAAGGTGCCGACCAAGGTCCGGAAGCTCCTGGTCGCCGCCTCCAACGTCGAGGGCTGGGCTCACTACACCGAGCAGATGGTGGTCGAGGAGGGCTTCGCCGACACCGACCCACGGATCAAGCTGGCCCAGCTGGAGGAGGCGCTCCTGCGCGACTGCCGCTTCGTGGTGGGTATCCAGCTGCACACCACCACCCTGACGGTCGAGCAGGGGGCGGAGCGTTTCGTGAAGGAGTGCTTCCAGGCTCCGGCCAACGCCTACGAGGAGGCACGACGCGGCACCTACGACCCGACCTACCTCGTGTACACCTACGGGAAGATGCAGATCTACGAGCTGCGACGCGAGTACCTCAGCCAGAAGGGGGGCACGCTCCGCGAGTTCCACGACGCCTTCCTCGCCCAGGGTGGGGTCCCCATTCGGCTGGTCCGGAAGCTTCTCTTCGAGCAGAGGTGAGCCATGCCCGCCCTGACCTCCATCCGGTTCGCGCCCTGGCTGCTGCAGGCGTTGCCCACCGCGTTCCTGGCGATCCTCTTCCTCCAGTCGGGCATCGACAAGATCATCGACTTCCGCGGCAACCAGGGCTACCTGACGCAGCACTTCGGGCGCAGCCCGCTGCGCGGCGTGGTGACGCCGATGCTGGTGACGCTGACCATCATCGAGGTCTCGGCGGGCGTGCTCTGCGCGGTGGGGCTGGTGGAGCTGCTGGTGCTCGGTGTGCCGCGGATCGCCTTCTGGGGCATCACGGTGGCGGCCATCGCTTTCCTGGCGCTGTTCCTCGGCCAGCGCATCGCCAAGGACTACACGGGCGCGGCGGTGCTGCCTGCGTACTTCCTGGTGGCGCTGGTGGGCCTCTGGATGACGGGGAGAGGCATCCGCTGAGCGCCCCCGGGCCGAGCGTCCGGCTCCGGGTGCTGCCGGGCCGGCTCGCGGTGGCGCGGCTGCCGGGCACGTCCGCCGTGCCGGCGTGGGCTGATGGGCCGGGGCTGGTGTCCATCACCCGCCGCGAGGGCGAACTGAGCATCGCCTGCGCCGAGGCGCGCGTGCCGCCGGACGTCCGGGCCGAACGCGGCTGGCGGGCGCTGGAGGTGGAGGGCCCGATCGACTTCCAGGTCGTGGGTCTGATGCACGCGCTGACCGGGCCGCTGGCTCGCGCGGGCATCTCGGTGTTCACCGTCGCGACCTTCGACACCGACGTCCTGCTCGTCCGGGAGCAGACACTCGACCGGGCGGTGGAGGCGCTCCGGGCGGCCGGGTATCCGGTGGACGAGCCGCGCGGCGCTTGACGGGGACCGGCCCCTCCCCGACCTTCGAGTGGAGGCCCTGGGATGCGCACCCTCTTCCTTCCCCATGCCGAGGTGGTCCAGCGGCTCGACGCGCTGTCGCTGCTCGCGCCGATGCGGGAGGGGTTCATCGCGCACTCCCGGGGTCGGACCGCGCCGGGGCTGGTGCGCGCCACCTCGTTGCCCGGGCAGGGCATCGCACGGCTGACCGGGGTGGGCCTGGTTCCCGACCTGCCGGCGTACTCGGTGTCGAGCGCGGCCACGGATGCGGAGGGCGTGGAGCACGCGACGCTGCTCCTCCACGACCTCGGAACGGGGAAGCTCCTCGCCTGCCTGGAGGCGGTGCACCTCCGGGCGGTGGCCCTGGCGCTCGGCATCGCCATCGCCGCCGACGTGCTGGCCCGACCCGAGGCGTCGCGGGTGGCGGTGCTGGGAACCAGCGACGGGACCCTGCGTCTCTTGAAGATGCTCCGGCTGGTGCGGTCGCTGCGGCAGATCCGCATCCTCGAGCCGCGCCCCGAGCGGGCGGAGCAGGTGGCGGGCCGGGCTTACCGGGAGCTGTCGTTGCCGGTCAGGGTGTCGCGGGACGTGGGGGACGCGGTGCAGGATGCGGAGCTGGTGCTGGTGACCGCCGGCGCTCCGGGCGCGGCGCCGCTGGAGACGGTGCCCGAGGGCTGTCACGTGGCGGTGGTGGACCCGGCGCTACGGAACGCGGTGCCGGCGGCGGAGCTGCTCACGCCTGCGCTCCGGCGGCGCGCGCGGGTGGTGGTGGACGACCGGAGCATCGCCCGAGAGGCGGGCTGGGCGGACGGGGAGATCGACGCCGAGCTGGGAGAGGTGCTCTGCCAGCCGGCGGCGAGGACGGCGAGCGAGGTCACCGTTCACGCGACGGT
>Ga0105104_10004046_pt1 | contig 10288 bp, 4 predicted proteins | sample PPLLaktember2015_3_FD_87034 | JGI IMG/M metagenome (GOLD analysis project Ga0105104, IMG submission 87034) | Freshwater sediment microbial communities from Prairie Pothole Lake near Jamestown, North Dakota, USA - PPLs Lake P7 Core (6) Depth... | ecosystem: Environmental > Aquatic > Freshwater >... | reverse complement strand
GGGCTGTGTTGTCCGCCGGTCATACCGTAGATGGAATTGTTCACCACCAGCGCGGTGATCCCGATATTGCGGCGCGCGGCATGGATGAAGTGGTTACCTCCAATGGCCAGCGCATCGCCATCACCCATGATGGCAATGACCTTCATTTCGGGACGGGCGATCTTCAAGCCGGTGGCAAACGCCAGGGCGCGCCCGTGGGTGGTGTGCAGGGTGTTGTAATCCATGTAGACCGGCATGCGCGCCGTGCATCCGATACCCGCCACCAGTGCAACCTGATTATTGTCGAGACCGAGACTCTCGATAGCGCGGATCAACGATCCCATGATCACACCGATGCCGCATCCCGAACACCAGATGGTTGGGAAGCGTTTATTCTTCCGCAGGTTCTGAAGTGTGACGCTGGCTTCGAACCAGTCCTCCTGGGGAATCTGTCCTTCGTTGATATCCAAATCATGAGCAGAAAGAATGTGTTCGCACATCGCTACACCTCCGCCGCCGTTAAGATCATATCGGGTGTTACCATCTCGCCGTTGGCGCGATTGACGCGCACGACCTTTTTACGTCCGGCCACCCTCTCGACCTCCAGCGCAAGTTGACCGAGATTCATCTCCGGCACAATGATGCGCTCGACAGAATCAGCAAGTTCCTCCACAGCCGCTTCGGGGAAGGGCCAGAGGGTCTGGGCGGTGAACAGGTTGACTTTCTCCCCTTTGGCACGCAGTTGTTTCATTGCATGGCGGGCGGTGCGCGCCGAGGCGCCATAACTCAAGATGGCAGTGCGCGCGCCAGGCTGATAATCCTTTTGATAAAGCAGGATGTCATCCGCATGCTTGAATTTATTGTTGACACGTTCCAGCCACGGTTCGATCTCATCGAGTCGCTGGGTCGGGAAACCGACTTCATCATGGAACAGTCCGGTGATGTGGTAACGGTAGCCGGTTCCAAAACTTGCCATCGGCGGCACGTCGCCGGATCCGTTGCGAAAGGCTTTGTACGCGGATGGGGCATCCGTCACGACGCGCGCCACCTTTTCAATAGTGTCGAAATCGGGGAGCCCGATCGGTTCGCGCATGTGACCGATGATTTCATCGGCCAGCAAAATGACCGGCGTGCGGTATTTCTCCGCAAGGTTGAATGCCTTGACCGCCAGTTCAAAACACTGCGCGACCGAGATGGGACTGAGCACGATGATCGGGTGATCTCCATGTGTGCCCCAGCGCGCCTGCATCACATCGCCCTGTGAGGCGGCGGTCGGCTGACCGGTCGAAGGTCCGAGCCGCTGCACATTTACGATCACACACGGAATTTCTGCCATCGCCGCGTAACCGATATTTTCCTGCATGAGCGAAAAACCCGGTCCACTGGTGGCAGTCATGGATTTGAGTCCACCCACCGACCCGCCAATGATCGCCGCCATGCTGGCAATTTCATCCTCCATCTGAATGAACTTGCCCCCAATTTTGGGAAGTTCGCGGGCCATCACTTCCGCCACCTCGGTGGATGGCGTAATTGGATAACCCGCATAAAAACGGCAGCCCGCGGCGAGCGCGCCCATCGCAATCGCCTCGTTGCCTTGCATGAGTCGAATCGTCAAAACAGCCTCCTTGAAAACTACTCGATCTTTTTAACGCTAATCGCCAGATCGGGGCAGTGGGTATCGCAAAAATGACAGGCGGTACACTTCTCCTGGGCAATCACAATCGGGTGGTTACCGTTCGGGTGCATGGCCAGCACCTTCGTCGGACAGAACTCAACGCAGATGTGACAGCCTTTGCACCATGTGGCAAAGATCCTGACTTCGCCGCGCGGTCCTTTTCGCACGGTCACTGCAGGGGTTGGGTTTATAGCAGAAGATACTTCGGTCATAACATCCTTTCAAATGGACTATGAAATCAATTTGTCTCGAAATTACAGCAAAATGCTTTTCAATACGATGATTATAGTGAAATATAGCCCTAATTGACATTGATAAAATTCCTATATCTTACCGCTGATTGTCAGACAATTACTTACACAAGATAATGACTATTTCAACCGCTTTCCCCGTTAATCGTCCCCGCTGATTGACATGAACCTTATTATAATAGTCCAGGCAGAAGAAGCATTCTGCTCAAACAACGTGATCCTTAAACTAAGGATAGCCTATTGACTCAACCATTCGATTTTATGACACAGAGTTTCAGACATAGGCAACCTACGATCGGTGTGCTAGTGGGGTGGCAAGTCTATTGGACGCCAAGTCCTTATAGTTACCTCACACCGATCTTCCGAGGGATTTGTTTGGCTGCGCGCAAGCATGATTGTAATGTACTGTTAGCTTGCGGTATGGGTTCCTCAGCTGATCCTTCAGATCGAGCGCGTCCCGCCTGGCCAGCCGTCGCGTTAGATAGCGACTTTGTACCCGTTGGCCCCTGGAACACGGATGGACTCATTGTCATTAATCCTCTTCTGTCACAGGGTCGTACGAATTACATCCAGGATCTCCATCAGGCAGGTTTCCCAATTATTTTCATAGGAAAAGGGGAAGCAGGTCCAACGATTTCTGCCGACAATTTTGATGGTATTCTCCAGGCAATCAGGCATTTTGTTGAGCACGGCCATCAACAGATTGCTTTTATTGCTGGGAATGCCGGTGATGTGCAGGGGGATAGCGGCGAACGCTTGAGAGCCTATACCTCCGCCATGCAAAACTACGGCTTGAAATCCTCGCCTAATCTAATTGCTTATGGTGATCATACCTTCAGCGGTGGCTACAATGCCATGCGTGAGTTACTGGCAGCCAACGTCCAATTCACCGCAATGATGGCCAGTAACGATGAGTCAGCTTTAGGTGCTATGCGCGCACTCAAAGAAGCCAACCGGCAAATTCCACAGGATGTTGCAGTCATTGGTTTCGATGATCGTCCTGAAACGCTTGCTGAAGTGCCTGCGCTTACAAGTGTCCATATTTCACTGTTCGGGTTGGGCTATCAATCTCTGAAAGCAATGTCTGATTATTTTCAAGGAAAAAAACCTGCGCTTGCCTCTTTCAATGTACCCACACGGCTGGTCATTCGCCATTCATGTGGTTGCCGTCGGAGTGAAGCACGTAACTTTGCTCCAGCTGAGTTTGCTATGTTTAAGGATTTTACATCGATAGCACAAGCCATGACTCAGGCTGTGCTGGTTGAAGCTCAACACCTGGATGCCGATGAGATTCTGGGATTGTGCCAGCAGCTTGTAGACGGTTTTGTGACGAGCCTCAAGCAGAAAGATTCGCATCACTTTGACCATACTCTCAATCAATTTTTACAGCGCCGGGTGTTCTCTGAGGATGATATGCATATCTGGCAGGCTGCGATTTCGCTCCTGTTTCAGGCGCTGCCTGCCATTATTTCAGCCTCTGACGAGTCCCACCAGCAATTGGCGTTTGAAATGGTTGATCAAGCGCGCATAACGATTGATGAAGCGTTGATGCAGCAACATCGTCAATATGTCTTTAATCAAGCATGGACGATCAATCGGATTGGTGCATTAAATGCCCACCTGCTGACGGCTTTGGACGAAAAGCAGATATTTGAGATCCTGGCAAATCATTTGCCTGCGATGGGTATTCAAGAAGCAGCGGTTGGCTTTTTTGAAGGCGAGGAAGATGATCCGTTTAAGTGGAGTGATTTACACATCCTCTCCAAAGGGACACAATTCCAATTGCGCTCACTCACCTGCCAATTTCCCCCTGAAGGAGCTTACCGCAATGATCAAGCATTTAGTCTCGCCGTATTGCCGTTGATTAGTCAGCTTGGCATTGTTGGGTTCACTGCATTTGATACAACAAGTATTGAGTTGCTGGGCGCCATCACACAGCAAATTGCGGCCGCGCTCAACAGCGCCAGGCTATATGCGGAAGCTACGGAAGGGCGCAGATTAGCCGAAGAAACAGACCGGCTGAAGAGCCGTTTCCTTTCCACCGTGAGTCATGAACTTCGTACTCCATTAAGTCTGATTGTGGGACTCAGTGACATCCTCCTGCAAAAATCCAATAAAAAGGGGTCTGCTCTCCCTGCTCCCTACCTGAAAGATATTGAACAGATCTATGCCAGTGGACAGCATTTGGGGCGATTGATTCAAGATGTGTTGGATCTGGCCAGCAGTGAAGCCGGCCAATTACAATTTAATAGTGAACGCCTTAACCTGAGCGAGACTTTGAAAATCATCGCGTCAACAGGCAAGCAGCTTGCAGCGGAAAGAGGGCTGGCATGGCAGGAATTCTTTCCTGAAGAAGGACCGTGGGTTTGGGGAGATCGTACCCGACTGCGTCAGGTGGTTCTGAATCTGATCAGTAATGCAGTCAAATTCACATCCCAGGGCGAGGTGCAGCTGGTAGTTGAATCAAAAGATGGTTATGCCATTGTTTCGGTAAGCGATACCGGCATTGGAATTCCTTTGGCAGAACAACAAACAATTTTCGATGAGTTTCATCGTTCGGAAAGAACACTCTCACGCGGATACAGCGGCATGGGGCTTGGCCTGGCAATCAGCAAACGACTCGTCGAAATGCACGGTGGTGAAATCGGCGTAGGGTCCTCAGGCAAAGAGGGCGCGGGTTCCACCTTCTATTTCAAGCTGCCTCTGATTGAGCCAAATGAAGACCAGGACGATCTCTTGCTCGACCCGGCACTGGGCCAGCGGGTGCTGCTTATCACTCACAATATTGAAGTGGGAAAACGTCTGCGCGACCGGCTCCTGGAAAGCGGGCTGGAGGCGCAGTTGATGCCTCTGGATACTTTAGACAACAGGTTGGCTCATCCGAGGGAGTCCTCCGCCAGCTCGGTGGTAGTCGATATTAGTATGACTCCAAACCGGGGTTGGCAAATCCTAAAGCAATTGAAAGACAACCCTGTAACGCGCGAAATCCCTATTTTATTCTATGCTTTCAGGGACGAAAAAGGCGCGGTATTAGAACTGGACTATTTGACCAAACCCATTCGACCCGCGGAACTGGCAAGAGCGCTTGATCAGCAAAGTGCATTCGCCGATGATGACAAAAAGGAAAAGGTCCTGTTGATTGTAGATGACAATGCCAGCACATTGGAAATGTACGTGCGGATCGTACAATCGCAGTCTACTTTCTATCGGACGCTTAAAGCCCGCAACGGTCGGGAAGCGCTGGCCGCGATGGAGAAGGAACGTCCCGACCTGGTGTTGCTGGACTTGATGATGCCTGAATTGGACGGGTTTGGCGTGCTGGAAGCCATGCGCGCGAACGAATCAACGCGTGATGTTCCGGTGATCGTACTCACAGGGCAGGTTCTAACAGAACGTGACATGGCTCGGTTGAATCGAGGCGTTGCGACCATCCTTGAAAAAGGAATGTTCAGTGTGGAAGATACGCTGGCACAAATAGAAGCCGTACTGGTGGGCAAACAGAAATTGGGAAGTGAAGCGCAGCGCCTCGTCAGGAGAGCGATGGCTTACCTGCACGAACATTATACAGAAGCACTCTCACGCGAAGAGCTGGCGCGGCATGTTGGATTGAACAGTGATTATTTGACGTATTGTTTTCGCAAAGAGCTTGGAATGACGCCGATCGCTTATCTTAATCGTTATCGAATCAATCAGGCGAAGCAGCTGCTGACAGAGCGGCAAATGAGCATCACCGAAGTCGGAATGGCAGTCGGATTCTCAGACAGTGGTTATTTCAGCCGCGTGTTTCGAAAAGAAGTGGGCATGTCCCCGGAAGCTTATCGGCGTTCGTGAAGCGCAATGGTCATGGATAATGAGTCGGACGAGATGAACATCTCGTCCGACTTTATGTTACAGGCGTTCCTGGAAAGCCCGAGGAGGTTTACTGATAGACTCGCACGTAATCAATATACATCCGTTGCGGGAACACAGTCGTGCCATCGGGGTTGCCGGGCCAGGCGCCGCCCACCGCCAGGTTCAGGATGATGAAATTAGGATGATCGAAAACCCATTGACCTCTGCTCTCCACAGTTGACCTGTTCAGCGTGTAATAGAGATTACCATCCATATACCAGCGGAAGACGTTGCTTTCCCATTCCACCGCGAAGACATGGTAGGCATCTGAGAAATTTCCACTTGGCAGAGTGTAGGGTCCACCAATGCCAGCAGCCCCCGAATAACCCGGACCATGAACTGTACCGTGAACGATGTTCGGTTCGCGGCCTATGTTCTCCATAATATCGATCTCACCACAGGTTGGCCAACCGACTGAACCAATATTATTTCCAAGCATCCAAAACGCAGGCCAGATTCCCTGTCCATACGGCACTCGAATGCGTGCTTCGATCCTGCCATAGGTGAATTGTCGTTTGCCCTGGGTATTGATACGGCCAGAGGTGTAGGTGCAAGTTCCATACCAACACTGGTAGTTGGCCGGGTTTTCCTGACGGGCTGTGATCACCAACGCACCATTTTCAAAGCTTAAGTTTTGACCGTTGGTATAGTACTCCAATTCGTTGTTGCCCATCCCACTTCCGTTGACTTCGCTGGTCCAGTTGGAACCGTCCAGTGAGGTACCATTGAACTCATCACTCCAGACCAATGTCCAATTCGAGCCATGCGGTGTCGCGGTGGGCGGAGTGACCGGGGTGGGATTCGGCGCACCGCCCGTCCCATAAATCTCGAACTCCCAGAGCGACCAGCCCCAAGCCGTGCCGCGCGCGGTCCCGTTCATACGGACGTAGCGACCATTCCCATTCAGCCCGGTGATGTCGTCAATGCCTCCATCGCCGGTGGTCGTTGTGTAGATCGTTGTCCAGCTGCTTGCATTGCTGGATACCTGAATTTGATATCCACGACCATAAGCAGCCTCCCAGCGCAAAACGACACGCGTCACAGTTGCGGTCGCGCCGAGATCCACATAGATCCACTGGCTATCATCCCAGGCGTCGCTTGCCCAACGCGTATAGTTGAGCAGATCCACTGCCTTATCCGTCGTACAACCCGAACAATTCGCGTTGTTTTGAGATGTCGAAGCCACAGTTGGTTTGTTGTAGGAGAGCATCACACTCCCGGTGGGCGGAGTATTTGTGCGCGTGGGTGTAGGTGTTCGAGTAGGGGTAGAAGTAGGGCCAGGTGGATTGGTAGCCGTTGGGCCGCCACTCCCCCCATAGACTTCAAATTCAAATAAGGAATATCCATAGGGAGTGGCACGCGCTGTGCCATACATGCGGATATAACGCCCCGAGCCGGAGACAGTCAAATCATCGCTGCCGCCATCTCCCGTCGTTGTCGAATAGATGGTTGTCCAGCTGGTCCCGTTACCGGAGGTTTGGATTTGATACGATCTGCCATAGGCGGCTTCCCAGCGGAGGACCGCGCGACTAATCGTTTGGGTCGAGCCCAAGTCAATTTGGATCCACTGCGGATCGCTGAAGCCGCTTGACCAGCGCGAAGTCAGACTTCCGTCCACAGCCAGATTCGGGGTTGTCCCCGCCGCCTCGTTGGAGGAGGAAGTCGCAGGGCGACCCAGCGCCAGGTTGGTGGAGCCTCCAAACGTGCCATACACCTGGAACTCCCATAAGGAATAACCATATTGGGTTGCGCGGGCAGTTCCATTCATTCGCACATAACGCCCGGAACCGGTGATCGCCAGATCGTCGGTGCCGCCATTGCCGGTCGTCGTGGAGTAGATGGTTGTCCAGGTGGAGCCATTCGGAGACGTCTGTATCTGATAGGACCTTCCATAGGCCGCTTCCCAATTCAGGACGACACGGTCAATGCTGGCAGTTGCTCCCAGATCGATCTGGATCCACTGGGGATCGCTGAAGGCACTTGCCCAGCGCGTGCCTATGTTTCCATCGACAGCATTCACAGCTGGAAAGCCTGCGTTCTCTGTCGATGAGGCGGTTACCGGTTTCCCTTGAGAGATCAAGACACCGGCTGCCGAAGCATTCCCACCCGGAAGGCTCAGCGTCAGTAGAAGAAAAATCAAAAGGGAAATATTAATCAAGCGCGATCGATGTAGATTGAATTGAGCATGTTTTTTCATTGAAATCTCCTGTTGCCCATTTGGGCTTGATCTGGTTTGAAGCACTATTTCCAGTATGGATCCTCATTCTTGTAAATCCTGGACAAAAGCGAGTCGTTCCGGGATTTTTCCGAAATTCAATAGTATTACCGTCATTCCCCTGAAGGGGACCATGTGCGAGGAGGGCGCTGGCCCGACGAAGCAATCTCAATTACCATAGATGAGATTGCTTCGCCGCCGCTTCGACTGCGTTCCTCGCTAGCGCTCGTCACTCCGCTCAGCGCGATGCGGCTCGCAATGACAGAAAAGTCTACGGATAATTCACGACCGTACTCGGCGTGGAGTTCGTTGGCGTCTGGGCGCCTGTGTTGTTGATCACATGGGCAATGATGCCATTATTACCCAGCGATACCGTTGACAGGTTATGGAACCTTACGCCGGCTGTATCCGGCACCTCGAACGAGCGATCATTCACGATGCTGGGGTCAACATTGAAGTAGCAGTAACTGCCAAGTCCCCAGGCTTCATGGGTTGTGACAGAGTTCGCAACCTTGTATGCTGCATAGCCGCGCGTCGAGCCGTTCATGTAAGCAGCCTGGTTCGGTGGGTCATATGGCAACTCATTCTGGAAGAAGTAGGTGCGCCCGCCATTGCCATTCCAGATCACGTTGTACTTCTGGAAGTGTTCGACGAACAAACCGTAGATCGTGACATTGTTCCCATTGACGATCAGGCCGGTATCGGAAGTATTGACCGTCCAGCCAATGCCAGCCCCATGGTCGCCGCGCCAGATCCAGGTGTGATCCACGATCACGTGGTTGCTATTGATCGTCAGCGTGACGGTTGCCTTCCCGGCGATCGCTCCACCCACGCGGATAAACACATCGTGCAAAGAGGTTGGGTTGGCGGCATGATTGGCGGAGGACCCGGAAGGACCGACTTCCAGCAGGACCGGTGCATTGCTGGTGCCAGCGTCGAACAAGAGTCCTGCGATCTTCACGCCGTCCACATCCGCGACCCGCATGGGGACGACGCCATTGTCGTTGATGAACGTGGCGAGCCCCAGCCCCAGGATGACAGTGTTGGCGCGGGTAACGTTGATGGTCTGGTTAAGGTGATAAATGCCGGGAGTGACAAGCAGGTCTTTTCCAGCTGCAAGCGCATTGTTGATATCCACTGCTGTTGCGCCTGGCTTGACAATGAAAAACTGGCTGATCGGCAAAGATGTACCGGCTGGCGTCTGACCGGACCAGGTCGTTCCACTAGCATTCGTTCGGAGCGCGGGAACAAATACAAAGTAATTGCCACCTGAGAAGTACAGGAATGGCTTCTCCCGGATCAAGGGGGATTGATTGACAACCGTATACGGCGGGTTCGGGAAGGTCTGCGCGGGAGCGCCGCTCACTCCCACGAACACCTGATTCCACACCCCGTTGGACCAGCTCCCGATTTGAGAATTCCGTGTCATGTACTGTTGTTGTGAGCCGGAGAACACCTGTCCGGTCACCAGGCTGTCGGCAAGATAACCGCCGCTTGACCATCCGTGGTTGCGGGGATCAAGCTGCAACTGACCTTGAACATACATCCGGCGGAAGGGCGCAGCCTGCGAAACAGCCCAACGGTTGTTCCCATCCGGCGGATTGACCCTCATATTCTCCGCGATGCGCCAGAAGTTCTGGGTCCCGTTATCCCCGAACCAGTCTGCCTCCGCGCGGACGTAGCCATTGATCACGACATCCGTCGGCAGGAAACCTAATCCGGAGATTTGTGTGTTGAAGCCAATGTTCGCGTCCACAGAGTAGGTGCCGGGCTTGAAGAGGAATGCATAGCGTTCATTGCCGAACTGATTGCTCTCCTGGATGCTGAAGACAGAATTCAACTGGTTCTGGATCGTCGAGCTGGACATAGCGGGGTCGAAGATGATCACGTTGGGACCAAAGTCAACTGGCCCGGAGGGTTGAGTTGAGGTAGTCGTTGGACTTAACATGGTAGGAGTCCGTGTAGGCGTGCGAGTGGGGGTGTTTGTCGGCCCTGGGGGCGTATGGGTCCGTGTTGGAGTTAAGGTGGGACCGCTTGACCCTGAGTAGACTTCGAATTCCCATAGCGAGTAACCATACCCTGTAGCTCGCGCCGTGCCATACATCCGCACATAGCGCCCGGAGCCGGAGAGACCCGTCAGATCATCCGTGCCGCCGTTGCCTGTGGTTGTTGAATAGATCGTCGTCCAGCTTGTGGCATTGTTCGATACCTGGATCTGATAACTTGTGCCATAGGCAGCTTCCCAAACGAGCCGCACACGGCAAATACTCTGGGTGG
>Ga0105104_10004045_pt1 | contig 10289 bp, 7 predicted proteins | sample PPLLaktember2015_3_FD_87034 | JGI IMG/M metagenome (GOLD analysis project Ga0105104, IMG submission 87034) | Freshwater sediment microbial communities from Prairie Pothole Lake near Jamestown, North Dakota, USA - PPLs Lake P7 Core (6) Depth... | ecosystem: Environmental > Aquatic > Freshwater >... | reverse complement strand
TGCCAGCAAGTTGAGGACATCGATCCGGGTCGAAGCATCCAACATGCTGATGACCTCATCGGCCACGAGATATTCGATGTCCAGGAGGAGGGCGCGAGCAATGAGCAGGCGTTGAAGCTGACCCCCACTGAGCTGGTGGGGATAGTGGTCCAAACAGCAGTCGGGACTCATTCCGACCGCCTGCACGGAAGCGATTAATCTCTCCCGCCATTCAGATCCACTCATCCCAGGGAAAAATTCATCCCGAAGGCAAGAAAAGACACGGTCTGCTTTGAAGATGGGATTATAGGAACTGAAGGGATCCTGAAATACACCCTGCACCTTCCGGTAGTACTCCTTCGGGGAGTTCTTGATGAGTGTAGATACATCCACCCCGTCGACGCATATCGTGCCTGCCGTGCGTTGGATCAAGCCGAGGATCATTCTCCCGATGGTGCTTTTCCCGCTCCCGCTCTCCCCAATTAAGGACACGACCTCGCCTTTTGGGACATCGAACGTCACGTGGTTTACCGCATGGAGCTTTTTGCTCCCAAAGGTACCCACCTGATATACCTTCGAAAGGTTTTCGATCCTAAGCATGCTGCGCTGTCTCCTTCCAGCAGGCAACGTGGTGGCCTGGTTCGATTTCGATAAACGGCGGCTCTTCCAGGCACTTCGCATACGCCAGCGGACACCGGTCCCGAAAGCGGCAGCCCTTCGGTGGGACAAGCAGCATGGGCGGGTTTCCCGGGATGCCCTTCAATCGCCTTTCGAAGCAGCGCACCCCCACTTCCGGCAAGGAAGAAATCAGAAGTTTTGTATAGGGGTGCCGGGGAGCATTAATGATGGTTTCGGTGGGTGCTTTTTCCGCCAGCTTTCCGGCGTACATCACCAGGATGCTGTCGGCAATTTGATACAGAATCGATATATCGTGGGTGATCACGATCATACTCTTGACGAAATGCCGGTCGCGAAACTCGACCAGCATCTCCGAAACGGCTTTCTGGGTAGAAACGTCCAGGGCAGAGGTGATCTCATCCGCAATCAACAGGGAGGGATTTAATAGGGTGGAGAGGACCATGACCATGCGCTGTTTCATCCCGCCGGACAGCTCGATCGGGTACATGTTCAGCACATCCGGCGATAACTTCACCAACTCAAGCCTGCGAAGCAGTTCCGGCAAAATGCTTTTGTATGCTACCCTCTTTGACGCGAGCAGCTCGGCGGTCATCTTCCCGATCTTGCGAGTCGGGTTCATGGCGCTCATCGCATACTGCGGAATGATCGATACTTTTTTAAACCGGAATGGGTTCATCTTTACGGTATTGTGGATGGGCAGCTCCTCCCCATCCAGTGATGCACAGCCGCCAACAAAGCGTTTGGGGGGAGCCAGGTGGATCAAGCTGTACCCAAGCGTGGTTTTGCCACAGCCGGATTCACCCGCCAGGCCCATAATCTCACCATCCGCGATGGAGAAGGTCACATCATCCAGCGCTTTCACATTCCCCTGGAGGGTCTGGTAATAAACTATCAGGTGTTCCACGGTTAAACTCATGGCCTACATCTCCCTGAGTTTGGGGTTGAAGACTTCGTCCAGCCCTACGTTCATGACGTACAATGCGCCGACGATGGCTGTGATCCCCAGGCCAGGCGGGATAAACCACCACCACATATCCAACAAGAGCGCACCCCACATAACGGCATACTGCATCATCAGCCCAAGCGAAATCGTGTTGGTTGGACCCAGCCCGATGAAATCCAGGGTGGCGGCGTTGAGAATGGCTCCACCGAACTGGAGGATGAACGTCATGACCAGATAGGACATCATGTTTGGGGCGATCTCGGAGAAGATGATCTTCAAGGACTTCATCCCGCTCATGCGGGCGAGATCGACGAATTCGCGGGTGCGCAGGGAAAAAGTCTGCGAACGGATGGCGCGTGCCGCCCAGGGCCAGGCGGTCAGACCAATAAAGATGAACTCAGTGAAAACGCTGCGTACCTCGAGATAGGCAGCCACGATCAGCAGCACGGCCAAGGTTGGAATGACCAGGACGATGTTGGTGAGCGCATTGAGCACGTCATCCACGATGCCGCCGCGGTACCCGGCGGTGAAACCGACCAGGATGCCAATGAGTGTGCCTAATCCGCCGCCCAAGGCTCCCACCAGGAAGGTCGCCCGCAGCCCGAGCACAAATTGTGCAAAAACGTCCTGCCCAAAGAATGTCGTCCCGAACAAGTATTCCGACGACGGAGGCTGAGGGCCCATCGGGTTCACATAAGCAAAAGGATCATTGCGGACGATCACCGGGCCGAATATGGCCAGCAAGAGGAAAATTAAGATGATTGCAAGGCCGACGACGAGCTTTTTATTCCTCAGGCCAAAGTATAGGAATTCGTTCTTCTTGAGCTGATTGATCATGCTGTTTCACCCATCAAACCCAATCGCGTCCGCGGATCGACCACCACGTAAATCAGGTCGATGGCGAAGTTGGCGAGCAGCACGCCGGTAATGATAAAGAGGAAGCACCCCTGGATGAGGAAATAATCCTGGTTTTGAATCCCCGCCAGCAAAAGGTAGCCAATGCCGGGGTAAGAGAAAACGACCTCCGTTACCAGGGCGCCGGCGACGACCACTCCCAGCTGCAGTGCCAGCCCGGTGATCTGGGGAAGCAGGCCGTTGCGGAAGGCATACTTGCGGATGAGCTTGCGCGGCGCTCCCAGGGCTTCCAGGTAGCGGGAGTAATCCGCCTCCAGTTCGTAGATGATCATGTTGCGCATGCCGATCGCCCAACCGCCAAAGCCGACCAGGAAGAGCGAGACAAAGGGCAGGAACCAATGGTGTAAGACATCAAGAATGAATACCCAGGACCAGTCTGGACGCAGGGAGAAGCTGTATGCCCCGGCTACCGGGAAAGCATCCAGAACGATCCCGAAGAACCAGGCCAGCAGGATGCCCAGCCACATATACGGTGTGGCGGTGAGGATATAGCTGATGGGGGATGCGGTGCTGTCCAGCCACTTGGACCGGGCAGCAAAAGCCCCAAAGTGGTTGCCGGCATACCAGCTCAGCAGGATGGATGGAAGGAGCAAGAAGAGATCGTAGGGTACGGCGCGCAGGAGCACCTGGACGACCGGGGTCGGGAACAGGTATGCGCTTTTTCCCAGGTCGCCGTGGAACAGGGAGACCCAAAAGTTGATGTACTGCTGCCAGACCGGCACATCCAGGCCAAAGATGTGCGAGTAGTAGTCGTACATAACCGCGGCAGCATCCGAGTTGACCGACACCCTGGCCAGCATATTGGTCACCGGATCGCCTGGCATAAAGCGCGGGATCAACCAGTCAATGGTGACCGCCAGAAAAAAGGTCAGCCCGTATATGAGTATCTTGCGACCCAGGTAGCGGCCCACGTTGCCTCCAAAAATTCGGTGGTGAAGGACCGCCCCTCCGGCGGTAAGGGGGAGGGGCGGTCCTTCTTCGGTAGGTAATGTTTAAGGTGTGACGGGTTTCAAGTTGATGAGCGTGTTCAGGCCGCCCAACTGCCAGTAACCGGACCAGGTCGTGGGCAGAGTCGGGGAGGATGCTTCTTCAGAAGGCCAGCCCGTCCATGCGGCGGTGCTGAACTGCGACCAAAGACCGTTGTACCACAAGGGGATCATCGGCATTTCGGTCAGCATGAGCTCCTGAATTTTCGAGGTGGCTTCGATCATTCCAGCCTCGTCGGACATGGGAACGCGGGCCAGGGCATCGACCAGGTCGAACATTTCCTGGTTCTCGTACCTGCCAAAGTTGCCGCTCTGCATCTGCTCTTTGATGGGATGGTTGAACAGCAGGTTGTACAGGGTCCAGGGGGTGTTGCTCATATTGGCCCAGTTGTTCAGGGTCATGTCGAAGGTACCACCCTGCAGTTCGGTGTTCCAGGCGCCGTAGTCGGGGGTTTCATCCTTGATGTTGATCCCGGCGGCCTGGGCGCTGGTGGAGATGATGTCGATAGCCGCCATCCAGTCGGTCCAACCGGTTGGGCAGGTCACCCGCAGCTCGATCTTGGAACCGTCCGGAGCCTCGACGAAACCATCACCATCGGTATCGCGATAGCCGGCGGCGGCCAGCAGCTGCTTGGCCTTGGCGGTGTCGAAGGTAAAGCCAAGCCTGGCTACCTGGTCCTCATCGACGTACTTCCCCAGGGTCGGCAGCAGGCCGGTGGGGCTGGCCGGCGCGACCAGCTGCGCATACGCCACATTGACGATCGAGGGCGTGTCGATGGCGAAAGCCAGCGCCCGCCGGAAGGCTGCATCGTTCATCGGCGCTTTGGTGGTGTTCAGGAACAGCACGGCTGTATTCGCCGACAGCATGTAGGGAGCCTGGGCATAGTAGGTCTGCACGTAGTCTTTGTTGGCCAGTTCGGCTACGCCCGGAAGGAAGTTGTTGCTCATGTCCAGCTCACCCTTGACGACCATGCCCAGGGCGACGTTGTTGCTGGAGGTGCGGATGTCGACGATGTACTTGGGGGCAGGTTTACCGAACATGTCAATGCCCCACCAGTTCTCGTTGCGGACCCACACGTTGCGGTCCTCGGCGTGCGTTTCGTACATGTAGGCGCCCGAACCAACCGGTTTTTCATTGGCGCCGACGGTGATCTCCTCTTCCGCGCGGTCCTTCCACAGATGCTCCGGAACGATCGGGATATTGTAGAGATTGTTCTCAAATTCCTGGTAGAGGGGATCGTTGAAGGTGAAAACCACGTGGGTGTCGTCAACCGCTTCGACGCCGGTCAGGTAGCGCCACATATTGGCAAACCACATGGCCGCGTACTTCTGGCCAAGTTCGAAGGTGAACTTGACGTCGGCAGCCGTCAGCGGTTGGCCATCACTCCAGGTCAAACCGCTGCGTAAAGTGACTTCATAGGTATTGGGATCGGACCACGTCCCTTCTTCGGCCAGCCAGGGGGTCATCTTGTCAGAGAGTGGATCGTATACGAACAGCAGCTCATACACGTTGCCGATGATGCCGGTGGCGTTGGCCAGGCTGCCCGGCTGGTAGGGGTTCCAGGTGGACACCGGACCCCACGCCGCACCGCTGACATACAGGGTTTCATTGCGGGGGTACGACTTCGGGGGTACCGGGGTGACCTGTACCTCCTTCTCGACGACAACTTCTTTGGTCTCGACGACTTTAACTTCCTTGGGGACCTCGACCGTCTGGATGATGGTCTGGGGTGTGGGGGTGGCGCAGCCAGACAGGATCAGGCTGGCCACCACAAAAACACTGAGAGCAGTTAGCACGAACTTACGCATTTTCTTTCTCCTATAGGGTGATGTGGGTAATCGAAAAAGGGACCGGGTAGTTCATCAACGCTTGTTTCCGTTTTCACCTCCTCTTCTCCTTGAGCACAGTCCTTAGAGGTCATTATTGGGAGCGCTCCCAACATTGGGCAAAAAAAAGGAAAGATTACTCATCTTTCCGGCTACCTGCGGTTGGCGCCGCACGAATCGCGGATGATCAATTCTGTATCCATGATGACTCGCCGTGGGGGGTAAGTGCCATTCTCGATGATATCCAGCAAAATATCGACCGCCATGATTCCAAATTGGGTGACCGGCTGCCGGACCGTGGTCAGCAAGGGATCCGGAGGGTTCGCCAGGGGAAGGTCATCGAACCCCACCACAGCAATATCCTCCGGGGTGCAGTATCCTGCCTCGCGGATGGCACGCAGCGTCCCAACCGCCATGATGTCGGAGGCGGCGAAAACGGCATCGGGTTTAGCAGCCAGCATTTTCTGCATGGCAAAATAGCCGGACTCCTCGGTAAAATCCCCTTCCACAACCAGCGCGGGATCTACAATCCGCCCTCGTTCGAGCAGGGCTTTTCGATACCCCTCCAACCGGTCGATGCTGACCGTGGAATCCAGGTTGCCGTGAATGGTCCCGGTTCGCCGGTATCCCAACCGCAGGAGATGGCTTACCGCGTTGTAAGCGGCGTTGACGTTGTCCACGTCGATATAGCTGACACCGTTTGAACGGTGCGGCCGGCCGACAATGACAAAGGGCATCTGGGTGGTCTGAAGCCGGTCGATCAGCTGGTCGCCAATTTGGCCAGACTGCACCAGGATTCCATCCAGCAGGCCTTTGCGAGAAACGCGCGGAAAAATTTTTTCCTCGTCCTCTTTGGTACTGACCAGGAAAAGGGCCAGGGTAAGGTTATGCTGGTTGCAGGCCTGTGCGATGCCCTGAGTAAGCCGGGGGAAATAGGGATCGGTGAAGAATGAGCTGACGTTGCGTGGGAGGACCAGGCCAATCATTTGGGAGCGGTTCCCGGCCAGCGTACGTGCCGCGGCGTTGGGGTGGTAGCCGGTGTTTTCAATTACCGCCATCACCCGTTTCCGCACGTCATCACGAACATTCGGATGATCGTTGATCACCCGGGAAACGGTTGACCGGGACACTCCGGCGGCTTTTGCGATATCTTCCAGCGTAAGTTCTGACACCTGGCCATCCAAACAAGAAATGAGAGGAATTGGACTGCGTCTTGCGATCAATTCATTGGGAGCGCTACCAATTTCGTTTATAATTATAGTGAATAAAGGCTCAGGAGTCAACTACTTTGTGAGAAATTGGCCAAAAATGAGGCCTCTGAACCAGTTTTTAGGACAAAATTCACGTTTTTTCGATCTGCTATAACCAAAACCTAGGAACCGCTCCCATGAATGACACTCCATCCACCCATCAAGCCCCAATTCCCTGGGAAGACCGTCCAACGGGCTGTTCGGATGTGATCTGGCGTTACAGTGCCAACCCGATCATCCACCGCAGCCAGATCCCTTCGGCGAACAGCATTTTCAACAGCGCCGTTGTGCGTTATGACGGCCGTTTTGCCGGTGTTTTTCGCTGCGACAACAAGAAGCGCGAGATGAACCTGAATCGCGGGTTCAGCGCCAACGGGATTGACTGGGCTATCGACGACAATCCCATCCAATGGCAGTGCGACGACGCGGAAATCAACCGGTTCGAGTACCGCTACGACCCGAGGGTGGTGTGGCTGGAGGACCGCTACTATATCAGCTGGTGCAACGGGTATCATGGTCCGACCATTGGGATTGGATATACTTATGATTTCAACACCTTTGTATTCATGGAAAATGCAGTGCTGCCGTTCAACCGCAACGGGGTGCTTTTCCCTCGCAAGATTCATGGGATGTACGCCATGCTGAATCGCCCCAGCGACAACGGCCACACGCCATTTGGGGATATCTACCTGAGCCAGAGCCCGGACATGATCTACTGGGGCAGGCACCGTTTTGTCTTGGGTGTCAAAGGCGGCTGGCAGTCGACGAAGATCGGAGCCGGGCCGGTTCCCATCGAGACGCCGGATGGCTGGCTGTTGTTCTACCACGGCGTCTTGACGTCCTGCAATGGATTTGTGTACAGCTTCGGAGCGGCCCTGCTTGACCTGGACCAGCCCTGGAAAGTGATCGCCCGCGGCGGCCCGTACCTTCTCTCCCCTCAAACAACCTATGAATGCGTTGGCGATGTGCCCAACGTAGCCTTCCCTTGTGCAGCCCTCCACGATCCCCTGACCGGACGAATCGCCATCTACTACGGCGGAGCAGACACCGTGACTGCCCTGGCTTTTGCCCGGATCGATGGGGTTCTAGATTTCGTTAAGTCCACATCAGAGCTTTAGACCCTATCCATAAAGTCGGGCATTATGGTTCCGCCATTGCCCACAGGGAAAAACAGATCCTGGTTAGCAGATTGTCGCGAAAACCCGCCATGCGAAGGGTGGAGTTTTGCTATAATAATTCTAAATCTCCAATGCTCAGAAAATTAATATTTGGAGCTAGGTTGTTCTGTCGGAAGACGTCTACCCAATCCATATCTGATTACGTTAAGGAGGAACATCATGTATCCGAAGAATGCCCTTGGAAAGGCGTTCGTAGCAGCGCTGCTCGTGCTCGCTCTCTTGTCTGCCTGCGCGCCTGCAGCACCCACCCAGGCTCCGGCGGCCCCTGAAGCCACCCAACCCCCCCAACCGGCAGCGGACACCGAGCTGAATCTGCTGTGTACCCCCCAGGAGCAGTGGTGCCAGGGAATGAAGCAGGAATTTGAAGCCAAGTACGGCATCACGGTTAACTACGTCCGCATGTCCGCCGGGGAGGCGCTCGCCCGCCTGCAGGCTGAGAAGGATAATCCCCAATTCGATATCTGGTGGGGAGGCCCTATTGACAGCTTCGTGTCGGCGAAAGAATCGGGACTCCTGGAAGCGTATGATTCTCCGAATTATGGCAACCTGGTCGATCCCGCCAAAACGAAAGACGCCGACAATTTCTGGGTGGGGGTTTACATGGGCTCGCTTGCCTTTGCCACCAACACGGATTGGCTTGCCCAGAACCCGGGCGTCGAAGCTCCGACTTCCTGGGATGACCTGCTAAAACCAGAATTCACCGGTCAGGTCATGGTGGCCCATCCTTCCACCTCCGGCACGTCCTACACCGCCCTGGCTACCGTCCTCCAGATCAAGGGTGAGGAAGCCGGATGGGAGTACTTGAAGAAATATGCGGCTCAAATGAGCCAGTTCACCAAGAGCGGCGCTGCGCCGGCCAAGTTTGTTGGCCAGGGAGAAGCTGCCGTGGGCATTGTCTTCTCCCACGACATTGTCAACGAAATTGAAAACAACAAGCTGCCCCTCAAGCTCACCTTCCCTGAGGAAGGCACCGGTTATGAGATCGGCGGTATGGCCCTGGTCAAAGGCGCCAAGCATCCGCAAGCCGCCAAAACCTGGTTCGATTGGGCACTGACCCCGGAGGCGCAGGCTCTCGGGCCAACCTTTGCGGCCTACCAGGCGCCGACGGTGAAGGGGGTCACTTTATCGCATCCCGAGCTGATGCAGGTGAAGCTGATCGATTATGATTTCCAGTGGGCGGGACAAAACAAAACCGCCTTCGTGGATAAATTCATCAACGAAATTGCTACTGCAGAGAACTTGAAAGAGTAAGCATTAACGTGCCATTCTGGGCGGCTCCTAGGAGCCGCCCAGATCCTTCATGGAGGCCCATGCAGGTACCCCTTCCCATCCAACAGGCTGTTCAAAAACCCAAAAGATCCAATATATTAGATCGCTACCGAGAATTTTCGCTCATCAGCAGAGATCCATTGTTGATGATGAGCCTGATTTTTTCGGGGTTGTTTATCTTTGTTTTTGTGATTCTCCCCATCTTTACAACGGTTTCAGGAGCGTTTTTCTCGCCGGAGGGGGTTTGGGATCTGAAATACTTTACCCGCTATTTTGACGATTTTTATGGTCCCGGCCTGCGAAGAGCTTTCCTGGATACGATGGCGATGGGACTGCTGAGCTCGGTTTTCAGCTGTCTCGTAGGTTTCACCTTTGCATACGCCATCGTAAGGTGTGATATCCCCGGCAAGCGCATCATCCACTGGATGGCGTTGGTGCCGACCGTATCCCCTCCCTTTGCAATCGCCTTGAGCACGATTCTCCTGTTTGGCCGGAGCGGCCTGATCACCAAAAAGGTCTTGGGGATCACGTTTGTCCGAGGCATGAACGATATTTACGGTATGGATGGTTTGGTGTTTGTTCAGACCATCACCTTTTTCTCGGTAGCATACTTGATCCTCCGGGCAATGCTGGAACGATTAAATCCCTCCATGGAGGAAGCTGCCGCCAGCCTGGGGGCTGGTAGATTCCATATTTTTCGAACGGTAACCCTTCCGCTTCTCATCCCTGGCATCGCCAGCTCCTTTTTGCTCTTGTTCGTGGAATCATTGGCCGATCTTGGCAATCCCTTATTCATCGCAGGGAATGTCAATGTATTATCGTCTCAGATATTTTTGGCTGTCATCGGCGAATACGATTATCAAAAAGCCTCTGCCCTGTCCCTGGTTTTAATCATTCCCACCCTGGTCATCTACTTGATCCAGCGCTATTACGTCAACCGGCGGTCGTATATCTCTGTGACAGGGAAACCATCCGGAGCGCAAATCGTCGAGAGAGATCCGATCATCCGTTGGGGCGTCAATATCCTCACCTACCTGGTCTGTGCCCTCATTATCCTGCTTTATGCCACCATCATTTACGGGTCGTTCAGCTTCACATGGGGTGTCAACTTCTCACCCACTTTGCGGCATTGGGATTTAACCCTTACCCGTGGGGTTGAAGCGATCCTGGATACGACCTTTTTGAGCTCGCTGGCAACGCCCTTTGCAGCCTTGTTGGGATTGGTGATTGCCTGGCTGGTGGTACGAAAACGGTTTAGCGGAAAAGAAGCGCTGGATTTCACCTCTAACCTCGGTGGTGCGGT
>Ga0105104_10004044_pt1 | contig 10290 bp, 11 predicted proteins | sample PPLLaktember2015_3_FD_87034 | JGI IMG/M metagenome (GOLD analysis project Ga0105104, IMG submission 87034) | Freshwater sediment microbial communities from Prairie Pothole Lake near Jamestown, North Dakota, USA - PPLs Lake P7 Core (6) Depth... | ecosystem: Environmental > Aquatic > Freshwater >... | reverse complement strand
AGGAGGAGGAGCGAAGCGCGATCAACCGGGGCTCCTTCGGGCGAGTAGACGTCTAGATCGAGGAGGCGGGCGGCGGGCCGACACGCCTCGAGGGCGACGCAGCGTGCCTTCGCCGCGTCGGGCCAGGTCTCCGTCGACCAGAGCGCGAACGGACCGAGCGCGTCGATACGGGTGTCCAGCCGCTCCGCCCCCGGGAACGCCCGCCCGATCTCGCGGAGCGCCCACGCGAAGAGCGCGCCGGCACCGGGCGGCACCTTCCTCACGCCTGGTACGGCGAGCGAGAGCGCGACGATCGTCCGCCCCGCGCCAAGATGCCAATCGAGCACCGCCTGCCGCGCGTCGCGGGAGGAGAGGATGCTACGCCTTGACTCTTCGTACCGTGTCGATGATTGAGCCATCTCGATACTCCACGAGCGCGACGACCTCGTCCTCGAGCTCCAGTGGCCGGGGCGTGCCGGTCACCCCGTAGATGTCCCGCTGCAGCTCGCGGATGTCCTTCACCGGTGCCTTTCTTCTGAGGAGCTCCGCCCTGAGGTCCGGGTGACGGTCGTTGACCGCGATGCCGCGCTCGGTCACGACGACGTCGACCGTCTCACCGGGCGTCGTGATCGTCGTCACCTCGTCCTTCACGATCGGGAGCCGGCCGCGGATGGACGGCGCCACGATGATGGCGAGTCCCGCGCCGGCCGCCGTGTCGCTGTGTCCGCCGGTGTTGTGCAGGAGATAGCCGTTCGACTCCGTGTTCACGTTCACGTTGAAGCTCACGTCGACCTCGGTGGCGCCGAGGATGACGCAGTCGAGCTGGTTCACCACCGCGCCCGCATTGAACGGGTTCGCGTAGGTGTCCGCGCTGATCTCCACGTGGTTCCGGTTCCTCCGCATCGACTCGACCGCGCGGAGATCGAAGCACTGGACGTCGAAAAGCGCCCGGAACAGCCCCTCCTCGAGCATGTCGACGAAGAAGCCGGTGATCCCGCCGCAGCCGAAGCTGCCCTTCACGTCCTGGCGGCGCATCATGTCCCGGACGTTCTCGGCCACCGCGAGGGAGATGCCCCCGCTCCCCGTCTGCATCGAGAAGCCGTCGCGGAGCCGACCCGACGCCTCGATGACCTGCGCGGCATAGCGCGCGATCTGGAGGCCCACCGGATCGGTGGTCACGCGCGTCGTGGTGGAGACGATCTTCGCCGGGTCCCCGAGCCGCTGCACCGGAACCACCCAGTCCACCGCGCTCTGCGGGATGCTCACGGGAGCCGCCGGGAACGGGACGACGTTGTCGCTCACCGCGATCACGGTCCGCGCGTGCAGCGCGTCCACGAACGCGTAGCCGAGGCTCCCGAACGCAGAGGGCCCCTGGACACCGTTCATGTTGCCGTACTCGTCACAGCACGGCGCGGCGATGACGGCCAGGTCGATCGGCACCTCGCCCGTCACGATCGAGCGCGCGCGCCCACCGTGGGAGCGGACGGTGATGGGGCAGTCCAGCTCACCCCGGCTGGCGAGCTCGCCGATGAGCCCGTTCACGCCGCACTCGAGCCGGGCGATCGTGCCGCCCCGGATCGCGTCGATGATCTCCGCGTGCACGGGGTGGATCGAGCTCGAGGCGATCGTCACCTCCCGGATGCCGAGGTTCTCGATCACGCGGACCACGTGGTTCAGGACGTCGTCCCCGTTGCGCAGGTGATGGTGCGTGGAGATGGTCATCCCGTCGCGCGGACCGGCGCGCTCGATCGCCTCCTGCAGCGTGGCGACCACCTTGCGGTCCCCCGGGTTCACCCGCTTGAGGCTGCGCGTCGCGCGGTCGGCGCCGGGGCGGAGCGAGTACGGATCGCGGTACGGGACGAGCCGCTTGCCGTGCCAGCGCTCGGGGATCTCGCGGCCCACGCCGTTCCTAGCCATGGAGGATCTCCTCGTCCGGCATCGACTCGACGAGGCCCTGCGCGTGGGCGGTCCGCAGGGTCCGATAGGCGCGCTTCACCACCGGCGCGTCCACCATCTTGCCCCCGAGGGAGATCACGCCGGTGCCCATCTGCCGCGCGCGCTGGATGGCCTCGATGACCTGCAGCGCGTGCGCGATCTCCGGCGCCTTCGGAGCGAAGACGTCGTGCACCACCTCGATCTGCCGCGGGTTCACGAGCGACTTGCCGGTGTAGCCGAGCCCCTTCACGAGCTCGGTCTCCCGCCGCAGCCCGTCCATGTCCGAGACGTCGGCGAAGATCGAGTCGATCGCCTGGATCCCCGCGGCCTTCGCCGCCCACACCACGCGGGCGCGCGCGTTCATGAGCTCCTCGCCCGTCTTCGTCCGCTCGATCTCCATGCTCGCCGTGTAGTCCTCCGCGCCGAAGGCGAGGCCGAGGAGGCGCGTCGAGCTCTGGGCGGTCTCGATGGAGTTGATGACGCCGAGCGCGCTCTCGATGGACGGCAGGATCCTGAAGCGACCGATCTCGACGCCGAGCTCCTCCTCGAACTCGGTGAGGAGCGTGTCGAGGCGCTCCACGACCTCGGGCGTGTCGGCCTTGGGGAGGCGAACGCCGTCCGGGAGGGCGGGGAGAACCTCGCGGAGATCGTCGTAGGCCCACGCCGTGTCGAGCGCGTTGATGCGGACGAGGACCTCCTTGTCGCGTTCCCGGTAGCCCTCGAGGAAGCGCCTCACGAGCCGACGCGCGGCGTCCTTCTCCGTGTGCGGGACGGCGTCCTCGAGATCGATGATGACAGCGTCGCTGCCGAACACCGACAGGTTCTGCAGCATGGACGGCATGTTTCCGGGGACGTACAGCAGCGTGCGCCGTAGGCGTTGCTCGATCATGGCGGTGGTCACGGCGTTTCGATGAAGACGGTGGGCACGCCCCCGGTCCTGGAGAGGTGCCGCAGGAGCCCCTCGGCGGCGAGCTCGGTGAGCACGATCTCGCAGGTGGCGAACACGCGGGCGTCGAGGAGGTGCCCGCCGAGCACCTCGCCGGAGGACTTGCCGGCGAGGACGTGCAGGTGGCAGTCGATCTCGCCCTGCTCGTCGGGGAGGATGTTCCCGGTGAGACCGAGCAGCTCGAGCGGACCTTGAACCTGGTGCAGGTGGATGCGCGGCGCCGTAATGGGCAGCTTCGCGCCGGTCTTGATCCCTCGGAACGTCACGTCCTGCAACGAGCCGACCGCCGAGACGATGATGGCGTGCCTGACGCCGGTCGCCTGGGCGAACTCGGCGAGCCTGCGCTGCAGGCTCTCGCCGGGCGCGATCTTGATGACGAAGCGCCGACGCTGCTCGACCTCCTTGAACCAGAGCCCTTCCATCTCACTCCTCCGCGCTGCGCAAGAGCGCCGTCTCGACGCGCGCCTGGATCGCGTAGTCGAGCGCCCCGCGATCGCTGACGCGGATCCGACCCGCGGTGACGCCGTGGCTCCGCAGGACCTCCTCGATCTTCGCGCGGATGAGGTGCTCGAACTGGCGCCGCACGGTCGACTCGATCTCGATGACGAGCTCTGCGGCGGGCTCGACGAACACCATCAGGTCGCTCGACTGGATCGTGCCGGCCTGGGCCTTCCTCGCGATGTTCATGCGTGCCTTCCACCTCCGGCGCGGAGCCGCTCGCGGACGCCGCGCGCCTCGTCCGAGCGCAGGAAGGCCGCCGTCGCCTCGGGGACGAGGTCCTCGAGGCCGTCGACGTGGCCGTCCCGCAGCGCCGCGCGCACGCGCGACGCGCTGATCGGGACGCCCTGCGCCTCCTTCCGTGCGATCTCCACCGGCTCGATCCCGAACGCCGGCAGGATCCGGTGCATCCCGTCGCCGTAGGCGCGCGTCGTCGCGCAGTCGGGCTCCGTGCCGAAGAAGCGCCGTCGCACGTGGAAGAAGGGCGCGATGCGCTGCGCGAATAGGAGCAGGTCGAGATCGAGCCGGATGGACGCGGCGTCGCCGGCGCGCTTCAGGAAGTACGCGGGGAACGTCACCGCGCTCACCGCGTACCGCGAGGTGTCGAGGACGCGGACGTTCGGGAGATCGCGCGTCCCTTCGCGGACGAGCCGCAGGCGCACGTCGAACGGAAAGGCCGAGCGGTCCTCGCGAACGACGAACACGTAGAGCGTGTCGACCCCACGCGCCGCCTCCTCGACGAGGTGGCGGTGACCCAGCGTGAACGGATTGCAGTTCATGACGACCGCGCCGTTCGCGCCCTCACGGACCGCACCGCGGTTCGCCTCCAGGTAGCGCTCGAGGCCCCGACCGTGCTCGAGGAGCGCCGCGCGGCCGCCGCTCGCGAGCAGCGAGAAGTTCATCGCCTCGAAGCTCGGGACATGCTCGGGCTTCGTGAACACGAACAGCGCGTCGTGACCCGCGGCGAACACCCGGCGGGCGAGCTCGGTGACGACCGCGCCGAGGAGGCCGCCCCCACGCTCGGCGGGAGCGATGGCGAGCATCTTCAGGACCTCGCCCTCGCGCGCGCCAACCGCGACGAGCGCGCCGCGCTCGAACACCCCGACGAGGTCGTCGTAATGCGCGTCGAATTGGAGCCCTTGCTTCGCGATGAAGGCGCGGGCGCTCGCCAAGTCGGCGCTGCCGAGGATGTCCGTCACCATCGCCAGGTTCGCTACGCAATGTCCGAGCCAGGGCGCGCGGCCGAGGACGGCTGCATATACACTCGCTTTTCCTGGGATCGGGACCGGTGGATGCGCGTGACATGTCCCGCTCTTGCGACATGTGTCCCAGGCACGCGCTCGCTGGCCTGCCGCGACGCGTTCGCCGATCGCGTTCGTGTTGTCCGTCGGCTCATCGGCGGGGCGTGGCACGTTGCCGCAGAATCCTGTAAGCGATCGGGAGCTCCGAATGCGCCTGTTCGGGACGCCATCCACGCGACTCGAGCGGCGACGCCTCGTCGACCGCGCCTGGCAGCTCTATGTCCAGGACGGCGTGGCGCCGTCGGACGTGAGCGACGACATCTCGGACTCCTGGCGGCGCGCGCGGGAGGCGTACCGGATCGACCCTGGCATCGAGCGCCCGGCTCGCGTCCTCTCGTCCGACGCACTCGCGGAGCGGTGCGAGCGTGACGAAGCCCTCGCCCTCGCCTCCCCCATCCTCCGGGACTTCGCCGCCCGGCTCGCCCTCTCGGGCCACGTCCTCGCCTACTTCGACGGCGACGGCTGGATGCTGACGATCGACGGGGACCGGCGCGTCGTCGATCTCGTCGAGGACATCAACTTCCGCCCCGGCGCGAACTGGGCAGAGGACGCGGCCGGGACGAACGGCCCGGGGACCGCGCTCGCGGCCGGCAAGCCGCTCGAGGTGTTCGCCTCGGAGCACTTCGTAGCCGCGCTGCAGCCCTGGAGCTGCGCGGCGGCGCCGGTGATGGCACCGCGCCAGGCGACGCCGGTAGGGCTCGTCGACATCACCGGTCCCTGGGAGGTGCAGCGCCGGCAGGCGATCCTGGTCGCGAAGGCGGTCGCGCGGGCAATCGAGGAGCGGCTCCGCGCCGCGGTGACGATCCGGGACGAGGTGGTGAAGTACGCGTTCCGCGCCGCGCACGACTCGGGCGACGCGCTCGTCGCGATCGACGCCCGCGGGCAGGTCGTCGCGGCGAACGACGCGGCTACCCGGCGCCGGATCCTCGAGGCGGGAGCGCTGCCGCCGTCCATCCGTACCGCGCTCGCCGGGGCCCTTCGCGCGAGACCCGGGTCAGGCGGCGAGATCCACCACGAGCCGCCGAATGGAGGACCGGCGTTCGTCACCTCCCCCGTTGAGTACGAGGGGACGCGCGTAGGAGCGATCGTCCGCATCCCTGCTGCGTCGGGCGCGCCGCGCTCCTCTCGGACGCGGGCTCGCCCGTCCACCCGGTACGATCTCGGCCGGATCCTGGGGCGCTCCGCGCCGCTGCAGCGCGCCATCGCTCTCGCGCGGACGGCCGCACGGAACGAGCTCGCGGTGATCCTCTTCGGCGAGTCCGGGACGGGCAAGGAGCTGTTCGCTCAGGCGATCCACTCCGAGAGCGGGCGCCGGGGCGGGCCGTTCGTGGCCGTGAACTGCGGATCAATCCCGTCGCAGCTCGTCGAGGCGGAGCTGTTCGGATACGAGTCGGGGACGTTCACCGGCGCGCGGCGCGAGGGGAACGCCGGCAAGTTCGAGGACGCGGACGGCGGCACGCTCTTCCTCGACGAGGTGAGCGAGCTGCCTCCCCAGGCCCAGACGGCGCTCCTGCGCGTGCTCCAGGAGAAGGAGGTCGTCCGCCTCGGTGGCAGCGTGCCTCGCAGGGTGGACGTGCGGGTCGTGGCCGCGACGAACAAGCCGCTCGAGGAGGAGATCGCCGCCGGACGGTTCCGCCGCGACCTCCACTACCGACTCAACGTCCTCTCGATCGCCGTACCTCCGCTCCGCGATCGCGAGGACGACGTCGCGCTCCTCGCCGAGGTCTTCCTCGCCGAGGCCGAGACGGAGGTGAGCCGCCGCGGCCTCACGCTCGGTGAGGACGCCGTCGCGGCCCTCACGGCCCACCGCTGGCCGGGGAACGTTCGGGAGCTCCGCAACGTGATCCTGAGAGCGGCTGCGAACGCGCCGCGCGCGCAGATCTCGGAGGCCGATCTCCTGCTCGAGCCAGCCCCCCCGCTCGCGCCGGCCGTGGCGGTCGGGCGCGCCGATGCGGGCGCTCCGGTCGCGCCGATCGCGGGCGACCGAGCGCCAGGAGGCGAACGGGCGCCGCGGCGCGGCACGCTGCGCGAGACCGTGCTCGAGTCCGAGCGCGAGGCGCTCCTCGCCGCCCTCGACGCGTGTGAGTGGAACTTCGCGCGCGCCGCGCAGCAGCTCGGCATCTCGCGCATGACGCTGTATCGAAGGCTACACCGCTGCGGCATCTCGCGGGCGCCCGGCGAGCTGTGAGCCGGGGAAGTAGAGGACGCTAGGGCTTCGCCGAGGCGGCCGCCGCGTTGCCCTGCGCCTCTCCGCGAAGCGAATGGCCGAGGAGCCACTCGCTGTCGCCGTCCGCGTAATGCTCCTGCTTCCAGATAGGGGAGCGCGTCTTGAGCTGCTCGATCACGTACCGTGAGGCCTGGTACGCCTCGTCCCGATGGCCGGACGCGACGCCGACCACGACGCTCACCTCCCCGACCGCGAGCCTGCCCGCGCGGTGGATGACGACGACGCGAAGCTCGCGGCCGTACCGCTCGAGCGCCTCCTCGCCGATCTCCCGGAACGTCTTCTCGGCGAGCGCCGGATGCACGTCGTAGCTCACGGCGTGGACGCGCTTCCCCTCGTTCTCGTCGCGCACCAGGCCCCAGAAGACGAGCTGCGCGCCGTATTGCGGGCCGGAGAGCTCCGCGGCGACGACCTCGGCGCGGATCGGCTCGCTCACCACGCGTGCGAGAACCCTCATCGCCTCACCCTCCGCACACGGGGGGAAGGACCGCGAGGGAGATCCGATCCACGCCACGCCCGAGTTGCTGCGCGTCGTCGAGGATCTGCTCGTCGTCCGCCAGCACCGACGCGTCCAGGAGCGGCTGGTCCGCGAAAGCGGGCGCCCCACGCCGGAGCGCCTCGCCGAGGTGCTTCCTCAGCGCGGAGACGGTGGTCCCGCGCGGCACCTCGAACGTGACCTCGGATCCGTTCGCGTACTTCCTGAAGGCTCCGAAGAGCCGGACGTCGATCCGCAGCATGTCATCCTCCTCGCTTCGAACGGTCGGTCTCGACCGGACTGGCCGACGACTCGGGCGCCCTGGGGTGGACCCACAGGCCGCTCTTGCCGCCCTCCTTCACGCTCAGGTGGACGTCCGAGATGGACAGCACCGGATCGACCGCCTTCGAGAGGTCGTAGATCGCGAGCAGCGCGCCGCTCACGCCCTGGAGCGCCTCCATCTCGACGCCGGTGCGGGCGGTGGCCGACGCCTCGCACGAGGCGATGACGGAGCACGTCGCATCGACGAGCTCGAAGCGCACCTGGACCTGATCGAGCGCGAGCGGATGGCAGAGCGGGATCAGCTCCGAGGTGCGCTTCGCGGCGAGCATCCCCGCGACCTCGGCCTGCGCCAGCACGTCTCCCTTCGGATTCCTGCCGGTCCGGAGGGCGTCGAACGCCGACCGGCTCATCTGGATCCGCCCGCGGGCGAGGGCGCGTCGCTTCGTCGCCGCCTTCTCCCCCACGTCGATCATGTGGAACCGCTGCCGCTCCCCGACTCCGGGGCAGGCGGCGTCACCAGGGTCAGCCATGGCGGATCTCGTCGAAGTCCATGTCCAGGAGGTTCACGAAGAGCGCTCTGTCCGCGAGTAGCTTCCCCCGCCCGAGGAGGATCTTCGCCAGCTCGGCCGTCTGCAGGCTCGCGATCACCGCGGGCGTGAAGGACGGGTTCCCGAGCTTCGTCTCCACGCCCTTGCCGCTCGAGCTCGTGGGCCTGAGCAGGCGCGACAGGTCACCGCCGGGGAGCTGGACTGCGACCTGCCCGTACCACCCCGCGATCGCGCCGTGGACGAGCGGCACCCCGAGGTCTCGGCACACGGCCGCGAGCTCGCGGCGGACCAGGACGTCGTCGAGCCCGTCGACGACGGCCGAGCACCCGGAGAGGAGCTCACGTCCGTTGTCGCGGGAGAAGGCCGTCCGGTGGGGCGCCACCGTGACCGCCGGGTTGATCGCGGCGACCCGCTCGCGCGCCACGTCGACCTTCGCCCTCCCCAGGTGTGCGGGCGACGAGAGGAGCTGCCGGTTCAGGTTGTGCTCCTCGAACACGTCCGGGTCGACGAGCACGAGGGTCCCGACGCCGAGCCGCGCCAGCTGCTCGATGAGATAGCCACCGAGGCCGCCGCAGCCGATGACGCCGACGCGGCTGTGGAACAGCCGGAGCTGGTCCGCGACCGACACCGTCTCGCGGTTGCGCCGGTAGCGCCCGGGCAGGAGCTCCCAATCCAGCGCGGCCGCCTCGATCTCCGCGACGCTCCTGCCGAAGCGCTCCGACGCCTCGCACTGCGCGGACCAGGGGAGGAGGTCGCCTTCCGCCCGGCACGCCAGGAACTCTCGCAACACCTCTGCGCTCATGGTCACCCTCCCCCGAGCAGCGGGAAGATCGCGATGGTGTCGCCCGCCGCCGGCACGTGCTCCAGCTCCGCGTGCCGGCCGCTCACGAGCAGCACCCCGATCTCCTCTCTCGCGATCCCGAGCTCGTCGACGATCTTCCCGAGCGTGATCCCTGGCGGACACTCTCTCCGCGCCGCCTCGAAGCGTCCCTTCTGAAACGTCGCGAACAGCTTGATGGTCAGCATGTCAGCACCCGAGGTGACGAAGAGGCGGCCGCGTTTCGAGAAGCGGGGGAGGGATGCGCCCCTCCCCCGCGCACTCGCTAGTTCCAGTTGAAGAGCTGGTCGAGCTCCTCTCCCTTCACCGTGAAGGTCACCTGATGCGGAGCGATCGGCTGCTGCTCGAAGAACCGGGGCAGGCGATCGTCCTGGGCGGTGAACCCCGCCCTCGCGTTGAAGTCGCGCTCCGCGTCGAGGACCCTCTTCCCGAGCGCGACGACGTCGTCGCCGGTGAGCGACAGGCCGTGGAACGAGTTGAGCAGGTCGAGCAGCGCCTGGAACGTGTCCGGCTGATCCATGATCGCGAACGCGATGAACAGGCACATGCCGGTCGAGTCGATGGCGGCGGTCGCGATCTGGAGGTTGCGCGAGAGCTCGACCTGGCCATCCGGCTTGAGCGGATCGACGAAGCCACCGACCTTGAGGATGTTGGTCGCGATCGCGTATCCGGCGGTGTGGTCCGCGCCCTGCGGAGTCGTCGCGTAGGTGACGCCGATGCCCTGCACCGCGCGGGGGTCGTACGCAGGCAGCGCCTGGTTCTTCACCACGGGGACGCGCTCGACCCCGAACACCTTCCCGGTCACGCCGGCGCCCGAGCCCAGGACCCGGCCGAGCGGCGTCCCGTCGCCGACCTCGCGGAGGAGGCGGAGCGCGCCCTCGGTGTCGCCGAACGGGACCACGCCGGCCTCCATCGCGACGCCGATCGTCACGCCCATCTCGATCGTGTCGAGGCCGAAGTCGTCGTCCATCCGGTCGAGCTGGGCGATGACGTCGAGATCGGAGATCCCGCAGTTGCCGCCGTGCGACCACACCGTCTCGTATTCCGGCTGCTTCGTGACGTACTTGCCCGCGGCGTCGTTGTAGATGCCGGAGCACTGGATGATGCAGCCGCGATGGCAGGCGTGGGTGGCGAGGCCGCCGCGCTTCGTCTCGAGCTCGGCCTGCGCCTCGCCGCTGATCTTGGACGCGCCTTCGAACTGGCCCTGCTTGAAGTTGAAGGTTGGGTAGGCGCCCGCCTCGTTGAGCACGTTCGTGAGGACGTT
>Ga0105104_10004043_pt1 | contig 10290 bp, 9 predicted proteins | sample PPLLaktember2015_3_FD_87034 | JGI IMG/M metagenome (GOLD analysis project Ga0105104, IMG submission 87034) | Freshwater sediment microbial communities from Prairie Pothole Lake near Jamestown, North Dakota, USA - PPLs Lake P7 Core (6) Depth... | ecosystem: Environmental > Aquatic > Freshwater >... | reverse complement strand
TAGTACCTGGCTGGTCCTGTTCATGTTCGTGCGCATGCCCGTGCCCCGGGTCTGCTCCCGTGGGATGACTCCGCTGGGCGCGGGAGCGGGCGGCGCAACAGCTTCTGTCGCCGCAGGCTGTGCAGGCTGCTCGGCGGGCGGCGGCGGGGGCGCGGTGTAGGTGGGCAGCGGGGTGTAGGTGGGCAGCGGTGCCTGAGTCGGGACCTCCGTAGGAGGATTGGTCGCAACCACCACAACGGTTTCCACAACGACAATAGCCGTCGGGCTCGCTTCAGGAAGAACAGCGGCAGGAGGCTGTGTAGCAGCCGGCGGAGCAGCACAGGCTCCCAAGGCCAGGGCAAGCAGAATAATGACAAATTTTCTCATGGATTCACTCCTTTTTCGTTTTCAGCATTCTATATCGAATTATATCGAATTACAACTAGTATTCCTCTGGGACACCTTGCATCCATGCAAGGAGGACATTTATACTACGCTGTCTTCCCTACTGACGCCGGGCTGACGGTTGCGTGCGTGCCTAATCTGACAATCTCGGTTATAATTTTTTTATGCTTACTCCTGAACAGATCGAAGCCAGGCTCGATCGGATACTCCTCAAGGTACAAAAACCCGGGCGATATGTGGGCGGGGAGCTCAACAGTGTCGTCAAGGATTGGGACAAGGTCAGGACCAGGGTTGCCTTCGTCTTCCCGGATATTTACGATATCGGCGTTTCGAATGTCGGGCTTAAGATCCTGTACGACCAGGTGAACCAGCGCAGCGATGCCCTGGCGGAACGTGCCTATGCGCCATGGCTGGATATGGAAGCCCTCATGCGTGAACAAGGCATTCCGCTCTATGCACTCGAATCAAAACGACCCCTGGCCGGCTTCGACCTGATCGGCTTTTCCCTCCCCTACGAGACTCTCTACACGAATGCCATCAACGTGCTCGACCTGGCCGGGATTCCCATCCGCTCGGAGGAGCGCGACGAGACTCACCCGCTGGTCATCGCGGGCGGGCATTCCACGATGAATCCCGAGCCCATGCACGCCTTCATCGATGCATTTGCGATCGGCGAGGGCGAAGAAGTCATTCACGATATCATCGAGGCGCTCCAGGAGTTTAGAGGAAAGAGGAAAGACGAAAGAAGCGACCTCTTTCCTCTTTCCTCTTTCGAAGCTCGCACAAAACTTCTCCATGCGCTTGCCCAGATCCAGGGCGTCTACGTCCCGCGCTTTTACCAGGCCCATTATCTGGAGGATGGGACCGTCTCGCACATCGAGCCGATCCTGCCGGAGGTTCCCAAAGTCGTCACGAAACGGATTGTGCCGGTTCTGCCTCCCCCTCCAACGAAGTTCATCGTCCCGAACATCGACATCGTCCACAACCGCGTCTCGGTGGAGATCATGCGCGGCTGCACGCGCGGCTGCCGGTTTTGTCACGCGGGCATGATCACGCGTCCGGTCCGCGAACGCAGCGTGGACGAAGTCCTGCAGGCCGCGGAGGAGGCGATCAGGTCCACAGGCTTCGAAGAGCTGGCGCTGATGTCACTGTCCTCCTCCGACTATAGTAACGTGCTGGAACTGGTCACGAAGGTTGGCGAGAAGTTCGGCGGCTCGCATCTCAAGGTATCCCTGCCCTCGCTGCGGATCGAATCCGTTTCGATCGACCTGATGGAAAAACTCAAGGATCGGCGTTCGGGCGGATTCACACTCGCGCCGGAAGCCGCGACGGAGCGCATGCGCCGCATCATCAATAAATTTATCCCGGATGAAGACATCCTGAATACCACGCGTGAAATCTATCGGCGCGGCTGGACCACGATCAAGCTGTATTTCATGATCGGACATCCCAGTGAAACGCTCGAAGATGTGCAGGCGATCGCCGACCTGTGCAAAAAGGTTCTGACCGAGGGGCGCAAGGTGATTGGCATGAAGGCCAAGCTGAACGCGGGCGTGAGCACGTTCGTGCCGAAATCGCAGACACCCTTCCAGTGGGTCTCTTGCGACACCCCGGAACAAATCCGGGCGAAACAGGCACTCCTGCGCCGGGAACTGGGGCGGGATCGGAACATCAAACTAAGTCTGACAAAACCGGAAGATTCCTTCCTGGAGGCCTGGCTGTCGCGCGGTGACCGCCACATGGCAGAAGTGGTGTACAGTGCCTGGAAGAATGGCTCGAAGTTCGATGCCTGGGGCGAAGGCCAGCGATACGACGCCTGGATGCAGGCCTTTGAAGAGCATGGACTTGACCCGCTCTTTTATACCCACCGCCAGCGCCGCACAGATGAAGTCTTCCCGTGGGAGCATATTACCGCCGCGGTCCGCAAGAACTTCCTGTTCCAGGATTTCAGGCAGAGCCTGGAGGGACAGATCCGTGTGGACTGCCGCCTGAACTGCTTTGCCTGCGGCATCCTGCCGACGTTTGCAGGCATGCGCCGCGAAAACCCGGGCGAGGTCTGGAAATGCCCCGAGGTAAAAAGCCCCGCTAAATCAGTGGTCAGTAATCAGTTACCGGTGGTGGGAGACTAACCGTCAATGCCAAAAACGCATAAAGAGACTTTTCTCGCGCGTCTGATGCACGAGCGCGATAAATTCGAAATCCTGCTAAATCGTGTCGGCTTCACGCGGCGCATGACGCTAAAAGGCGTTTCAGGGAAATGGTCCATCAAAGACATGCTGGCCCATATCCTGGCCTACGAACAATACATCGCGGACCGTCTGCATGAGATCCTGCACGGTGAAACCTACATACCCTGCAGGACGCAAAATGCGCTGGATGCCTTCCTGGACGAGTTCGGCTATCCCGATTTCGGTTCTCCCCTGCTGGATGAGGAGGCTCCCAATGCCTGGATCACCGAGAAATATACAAGTGTCTCTCTCGAGGACGTTGTTTCCCAGGAAATCCAGGCCTTTGCAGCAATCGTTACGGCGCTTGAAAAGATGCCGGAAGAACTCATAAACCGGCATAACCTTTACGAGCGCGTTGCCGGCAACACCTATCGACACTATCGGGACCATATCGTGGACATCAAGCGCTGGCTGAGAGCCAACACGACATATAATCGAAGATAATGCGTATTCGAATCACCTTTGTAAAGCAGGGTCCTTTGCGATACACCGGTCATCTGGACCTGCACAAGTTGTGGGAACGCGCCGTGCGCCGTGCGGAATTGCCGCTGGCCTATTCCCAGGGATTTCATCCACAACCAAAGATGAATATGGCGGCCGCGCTGCCGCTGGGTTTCTCCTCGCGCTGTGAAGTCATGGACCTGAAGCTCGAGCAGTCCATCCCCCTGGACGATTTGCCTACACGCTTAAATGGAACGCTTCCGGCAGGACTGCAGGTGGTGGGCGTGGAGGAAGTGGATGAGCGCGCCCCCGCCCTGCAGACTCAGGTCGCGGCGGCGGAGTACGAGGTCACGCTGACGGAACCGGTTGAGGGGTCCGAGCTGAAGCGCAAGATCGATTCCGTCCTGGAAGCGGAAAGCCTCCCGCGCGAGCGGCGCGGGAAAACCTATGATCTGCGTCCACTGGTTGAGGCTCTGAATCTCCTGCCTGATGATAAAATCCTGATGCGGCTCACGGCGCGGGAAGGCGCGACCGGGCGCCCGGAGGAAGTGTTGAGTGTGCTGGGGATCCCGTTCGAAGGAACCCGCATTGAGAGAACTCGTTTGCTTTTTCAATCTTAATTGGAGGCGTTATGGCATTACTGGCAGCATTGTTCTTTGGGTTCGTGCCAATGTTTTTGTTCGCGGCATTCATCAACTGGCTGGATCGCTATGAGAAGGAGCCCAAGCTTTTGCTTGGTGCGGCGTTCGTATGGGGCGTGGTGATCGCAGGCGGTGGGGCCTACATTCTCAATACGGCCTTCGGTATCGGCATCTATGCTCTAACCGGCTCGGAAGGCGCCGCGGAGTTTGGAACGACCTCCATCGTCGCGCCGATCATCGAAGAGGGTCTGAAGGGATTGGCCGTGCTGGTCGTCTTCCTGATGTTCCGCAAGGAATTTGACTCTGTCCTGGATGGGATCGTTTACGGCGCAGTCACCGCCATGGGCTTTGCTGCGATCGAGAACGTCCTGTACATCTATCGAAATGGATACCTCGAAAGCGGCTGGGAAGGTTTCTGGGTTCTGGTCTTCATCCGGGTGCTGCTGGTCGGATGGATGCATCCCTTCTTCACCGCCTTCACGGGGATCGGGCTGGCCATCGCACGCATGACCCGCAATGTTCTCGTAAAAATCATCGCAGTGCCCACCGGTTATGCCGTCGCAGTCACTGCCCACGCCTTCCACAACACCTTCAGCGGATTGATCGGCGGACTGGAGGGATTGGCTGCAGGCACTCTGGTAGACTATTTGGGCTATGCCGTCATGCTGGTCTTTATCATTTGGATGATCGTCACCGAACGCAACCTGCTCAAGAAGCATCTGCGTGATGAAGTGGCCAACGGCCGCATCTCCCCGCAGCAATACAGGACTGCCACTTCCTTCTTCCAGGCCAACGCCCATCTCACCGCCCTGACTTCGGGAACGTTCCTGCCCACCTCCCGTTTCTACCAGGTTTGTGGTGAGCTGGCCCACAAGAAGGAACAACTCGCCAAGCTGGGAGACGAAAGCGGGAATACAATGATCATCGAGAAACTGCGTGCGGAGCTGGCTCAGCTCGCCCCGCAGGCCAGAGCCTAGCTGGCGTTGATCAGGGGCGAGCCGTCGGATGCCACATGAGTTTTTGAGCATCTTGAAGCCTCGCCCCTACTCTATGATAAAATCGGGTCGCCCGCCCCTGTAGCTCAGTGGACAGAGTGTCGGCCTCCGGAGCCGGAGAGCACAGTTCGAGTCTGTGCAGGGGCGCACGTTCGCAAATCCTGTATTCTTTTCCTCGTTTGCTGCCAATCCATTAAGACCCAAACAGAAGCCGCGGGCGGATGGATATTCTCACGCCGCAGGAGAAGTCTTCTGACCGGGAAATCACACGATTGGGTTCGAGGCATCAAAGGCGATCCGCATTGAATCACGTTCATTCAAACGAAGCAGACCCGTCCTCTTCACTGCGCGGGGTGTTGAATCACCTTTTCCTGCGAGAGAAGGATGCTCCCTACCTGTTTCTGATTCTGGGGGCAATCACACTGATTGGCTTTGCCCTGCGAATGCTGGACATCAACAAATCGATTGCGTATGATGAGGCCTATACCTTCATCCACTTCGCCTCCCGGCCCTTCAGGCATATTCTGGCGGATTACAGCGCTCCAAACAACCACATTTTTCATACCATCCTGGTCGGCATCGCCTACCGGTTATTGGGCGGGCAGGCCTGGGTGTTGAGGCTGCCGGCCTTCACGGCCGGGATTTTGATGATCCCCGCCATGTATCTCACTGCCCGCCGGTTCTTTTCCGCGGCGCAGGCATTGGCGGCAGCAGGGCTCGTTGCAGTCATCCCCGTTTTCAGCGACTATTCGGTCAACGGGCGCGGCTATACCATGTTGATGTTATTCGCATTACTGTTGGCCAATTTTGCGGGGATACTGGTAGCCCGGCCAAGCAGGCCTGCTCTGGTTGCCTATACGATCGCCTCGGCGCTGGGGTTCTATACCATCCCCATCTTTCTTTATCCCTGGGCCGGGATTTCGCTGTGGGTGTTTGTCACGTACCTTTTCGCCAGGGAAGTCCGCTCCGAAAAGGTTCGGCGGCTGGGGGTCTTCCTGGGAACATGCATGCTTGCCGGACTCCTGACCATGATCTTGTATCTGCCCGTGATCATTTTCGGCAGCGGCCTAGCTTCGATCATCGGGAACGAGATCGTCCAGCCAATGAGCTGGCCAGCATTTCTGGAAAATCTTGACCCGCGCATGACCAACACCTGGGCAAAATGGATGATCGGGATCAGCCCAGCGATCGAATATCTCTTTTTGGGTGGATTTTTACTCTCCCTGATCTTTTATTGGAAGGTCTCGAACCAGAAGCTGCCCCTGCAATTCTTCCTGGTACTGGCCGTTGCGATCCTGCTGGTCTTGCAGCGGGTCACGCCCACGCCCAGGATATGGCTTTACCTGGAGGCGTTCTATCTGATGTTCGCGGCGGCCGGATTGATATGGCTGGCCGATGCATTGATTCGCAGACTGGCCGGGCCCGGCGAAAGGATGCTGGCGTTTGCCATTCTGCTCGTCTTCAGCGGTGCTTTCGCAGGTATTCTGATCGAGCGTCAGCAGAATCCGGCGTACAGCGATCGTGACCGTCTGCCGGAGGAGTATGCCGCCGACTACCTGGCCGAGCATCTCAAACCGGAAGACACGATCGTGGCGACCGCACCGGTCGACATTCAGACGGCTTATTACCTGAGCCTGCGGGGAATTCCTTTCGATCGGTTCTACAAAAGGGATCATCCCGGCGAGATTCAGAATGGGCTGGTATTGCTGCGCAAGAACTCCAGCCACAAGACTCCCGAGAGCGTGCTGGATTTTCTGAATCTGACTCAGGCTTTGGACCTGAACGCGGCGGAACTGGTTTTTGAATATGCCAACGTTCAAATTTATGCCGTCCCAGCAAGGTAAGCGTGCAGACACATCCCGCAGGCCTGTATCTGTTTTCGGTTACAATCCTGCTGTGTCCGTCCGATTGTTAAGCGTAGTTTGCGCGATCTTCATGGTTTTGAGCGCAGGCTGCGAGTTCGATTTCAGCATACAGGAAGCAGCGCCGACGCAAATCACAGGTCTGATCACCGCGACGCTACCGTCCACGCCAATGCCGACCACTTCCGAGACCCCGCTCCCGCCTCGCGGCCAGCCGACAGTGGTTCCCGTGGAGGGGATCACCTCCACACAGCTGAACGTGCGCGCCGAACCCTCCACCGCCAGCAGTATCCTGGGTATCATCCCTGCCAGCACAAAAGTGGAGATCACGGGCACGGACCCCGGCGGAAGCTGGTGGCAGATCAACTATCCACAGGGGCAGGGTCCGGATGGTAAGGGCTGGGTGACCGCCCAATATGTCACAACGGCGACCCGGCCTGAGGTTCCGACGATCGGCGGCAGCGAGACAGATCCCAATAATGCGAACGTTGCTGTCGTCAAACAGCAGTTGAATGTCCGCAGCGGCCCGGGAACGGGCTTCAATTCACTCGGTACGCTCAACGCGCAGGATGTTGTCAGCCTGACCGGCAAGGATCCGAATGGGGCCTGGCTGCAGATCGACTTTGCCTCCGGACCGGAGGGCAAAGGCTGGGTCAACGCCGCGTTTGTTCAGGCCCAGGGAGTGGAGAACCTGCCGATCATCACCGAGGCCGGTCTGGTCGTTGGGACGGGCACGCCGACAACCGTACCGCTCACCCCGACGGCCACCGTCCTGCCGGCCTGGGAAGATAACGATTCACCCGGCAGTCCCATTGCAAGCGTCGTCTTTGCGCCCCTGGGCACGCAGACCCTTATCTACAATGGAGACGTCTCCTCTCCACAAGGAGACGGGCAGGACTGGATTGTTTTCAAACCGTACGGTCAGCTTGTTTTTGCCAGTCTCGAATGCAAAGGGAACAATTCCCTCGAAGTGGAAATCATGGAAAACACTCTGCCTGCAAACCTGGAACTCGCATGCGGGGATCAAATGAAGGAACTGGCCGTAAAAGCGGGCTCGAATTACCTTGTGCACGTTCAGGCCTCCACCTTTGCAGACGATTTTCCGTATACAAATTATATACTCACCATCAAGACGAGACCATAAATGAAACTCTTTTCACTTCATCAAGCTTCTGCCCGTCCGGATGTTTTGCACGCCAAGCATATGTACGGCATGTGGTTTGGCGTCGCCCTCGGCCTGACCTTTTCCATCTTCGCCTGGGGCATTGACGCGTATATCCTCAACCGGGTCAACGGCCTCTACCCCTGGCTCAAATTCCTGGGAGGCGCCATCCCGTGCATGCTCGTGGGCGGTTTCACCGGCTGGCTCTCTGCAAGATTCGACCGGCCATTCCTTGCACTGCTTTTCTGGGCGATCGCCGCATCCTTTTTTGCCTGGCTGACCGTCAGCCTGCCCCTGCAGATCACGCCGCGTGTCCTGGGCTATGCCGAGCCGGGACTCAGAGACCTTCTGCATTACACGTACTATGAGTCCTTCTCGGCGAGGTTTGGCGTCGCCTACGCATGGCTCGCCATCTTCGTTTCGCTGGCGGGGCTCCTGCAGATCCCGCTGAGCGATTCGGGGGTGTTTGCCACCTCAATCTTCGGAAAGATCTCCCCGATGCTCTTCACCCTGGTCATCATGGCCATCTGCGGCACCATTATTGACAACCTGAACAACGAGCTTCTGCGCTCCCCCATCGATACCCTCAACACAGCGGTCCAGTACGTAATTGACCATGAGGGACAGCAGATCCCCTCTGCCGAGTCCCGCAGATTACACCTGGCCGCTTTTCGTCCGGTCCAGGATCTCTTATCGACTGACCGGAAGTTCATTGTGAGCGGGTACGATCAATTCCTCGAAGAAGTACAGGTTTTGGCCCGTTTTGACAAAGGCTGGGTGGAGTGCACCTTAATCACCAGTCAGTTGATTTCCTGCGAACAGGTAGGCGACAGCCGCTAGGCACCCTTACGTGTGTCTGTTTGTGCAAAAAATCCTTTTATGGTAAAGTTAATACAGATTTTCACAGGTAACGAGGGCGAATGACTATGAATTCTCACAAGATTCCTGACATTATCATTGGCCGTCTGCCGATATACCTGCGCGCGCTGCAGCGGCTGGCAGAAAAGGGAATTCTCACAACTTCCTCGCAGGAGTTGGGTGAGATCATCGGGATCTCGGCCGCCCAGATCCGCAAGGATATCTCGCAATTCGGTGAATTTGGAAAACAAGGCACAGGTTATTCGATTCCGTTTCTCATTGAACGGCTGCGCGACATCCTTAAGGTAAATCGCGTCTGGGAAGTGGTGATCGTGGGTATGGGAGACATGGGACACGCCCTGGCCCGCTATAACGGCTTTACCAACCGCGGCTTCCACATCAACATGGTTTTCGACAATGATCCAGGCAAGGTCGGACAGAAAGCGGGCGACTACGAAATTCTGGATACCGCCACCCTGGTCGAGAAAATCAAACAGAACAAGATCAAGGTTGCCATGCTGACTGTGCCCGCCGCGACAGCCCAGGAAGTGGCCGATCAGCTTGTCAAGGCCGGCATCAGGGCAATCCTGAACTATGCGCCCACCAGCCTGAATGTACCCAGCAACGTACATGTCCAATATATCGATCCAGCCACCCACCTGCAGCGCATGACCTATTACCTGGATTAGAGCAATCCGCGCCCTAAAATAGATTGTCAAAACAGATCAAGGCACTGATACCCAGGCCATCAAGGAGAACAATATGCAAACCTCGGGACTCATTCTCATTGTCATTATCGTCATCATTGTTATGCTGATAGCCTGGGGTCTGGTCTACCGTAAGTCCCGGCAGGTAAACCTCACGAAAACGCCGGCCGGCCAGAAACCGGAATGGATGCACACAGCTCCGCCTGCGGAGACCACGGCCGCCACAGAAGCAGATGGAGAGGGCATCACTCTGTATGATTACGATGAGGGCGAGAGCCTGGCAGCCCCCTTCGCAGAGCAGGTCGAGGATATTTTGCGGTCCCAGATCAGCAGTGACCCACTTCTTAAATCCTACGATGTCGACCTGGGGACCGCGTCGGACGGCGGATTGGAAATTATCGTAGGGGATCAGCACTATACCGACATCAAACAAATCCCGGATGAACGATTGCGGGCCGCAATCCAGCAGGCAGTGGCAACGTACAATCAGCGCTCCGCCAAATAGCCGGTAAAATCATGTAAAAAGGCGTCCGTATGGATGCCTTTACTTTTCTACTCATACCTGCGGCAGGCCGCGCCGCAGAATGTTATACATCGGAATGGCCTTGACAGCTCCTTCGACCACACAGGTGGAAGGATTATCCACCAGGTAGGCGGGAATTCCAAGGGATTTGGTGAGCAGCTTATCGACGCCGCGCAGCAGAGCGCCGGTCCCGCACAAAGCGACGCCGCGATCGATGATATCGGCCACCAGTTCAGGCGGCGTCTTCTCCAGGACACGGCGGCCCGTCTCCACGACCGCCTTGAGGGGATCCTGCAGGGCCTCGACGATCTCACCGGTTGTCAGTGTGACCGGGCGCGGCAGGCCGGTGACCTGATCCTGGCCCTGCACTTCCATGCTGTTTTCCGTATCCTGCGGAACCGCGGCTCCGATCCGGACCTTAAGATGTTCGGCGGTCACCTGGCCGATCACAATCCCATACTTCCGGCGGACATAATTGATGATGGCTTC
>Ga0105104_10004042_pt1 | contig 10292 bp, 14 predicted proteins | sample PPLLaktember2015_3_FD_87034 | JGI IMG/M metagenome (GOLD analysis project Ga0105104, IMG submission 87034) | Freshwater sediment microbial communities from Prairie Pothole Lake near Jamestown, North Dakota, USA - PPLs Lake P7 Core (6) Depth... | ecosystem: Environmental > Aquatic > Freshwater >... | reverse complement strand
CGGTCAAATCACCGATGATACCGAAATGTCACTATATTTAGGTCGCGCCTGGATACAGGCTGGCGGCTGGGATGCGCATGTTGCGGCTTTACACTTGATGGCGTGGCTAAAACGCTACCCGATAGACGTTGGCAACACCTGTCGCCGCGGTATTCGCCGCTACATGCTTGATGGCACATTGCAGGGTTTACCCAGCGAGAGTGATGGCGGCAACGGTGCCGCCATGCGTATTCTGCCCCTAGCCTTGGCAACATTCGGCAACAATACCGCTTTTGAACAGGCTGCAATTGAACAGGCGCATATTACGCACCACCACCCATTATCAGACGCAGCTACGCTGGCATTAGGATACATGGTGCATGCGTTGCTGGCCGGGCAGGGCGTAAAAGCATGTCGTAATCTTGCCAATGCACTGGTTAAAACCCACCCGCAGTTTCGATTCTCTCCCTATCCTGGGCGAGCTAGTGGCTACATTGTGGACACCATGCAAACCGTACTGCACCATTTCTTTTACACAGATAATTTTGAAGATTGCGTAGTGGAAACCGTCAATTGCGGTGAAGACGCAGATACCACAGGCGCTATTGTCGGCATGCTTGCCGGGGCATTGTATGGGGTAGATGCGATACCGCAGCGCTGGATAGACCGGCTGGATCCGGCCATAAAAAGCGAGATTGAATATCAGACCAAAGCATTGCTAAAAGGAATTAAACCATGACCACCATTATCTTTTACGAAAAACCCGGCTGCGCCAACAACACTAAACAAAAAGTATTATTGGCAGCAGCCGGGCACACCGTGTTTGCCAAAAGCCTGCTCACTGAACCCTGGACACGGGAACGCCTGCTGAAATTTTTTGGTAATCTGCCAGTCGCAGCATGGTTCAACCGGGCTGCACCCAAGGTAAAAGCAGGGGAAATTATTCCAGAACAAATCAATGCTGATACCGCTTTAGCGATGATGCTTGCTGAACCGCTACTGATTCGCCGCCCGCTTATTGAAGCTGACGGCCGCTATGAAGTTGGTTTTGATCCTGAAGTGATTGACGCTTGGTTGGGGTTGAATAAAAAAACAGAAAGCGATTTAGAGCATTGCCCAAAAGGGTATAAGGCAAAGCCATGCCCTTAAAATATGTTTAACATGAAGTTAATCTGTGTTAGCTCAACCTGCCCCAATAGATTAGAATTATTTTTTGGACAAGCAGCACTTAATATTGACTTATGCGCTGATGTACGATGTTAATAACCTATTTTCTACATGGCTTAGGCTATTCACTTTCAAGGAGACAATCATGCAAGGCGACAAAAAGATCATCGAAATACTCAACGACCTGTTGGCTGGGGAGCTTGCCGCAGTTGATCAATATCTCATCCATGGTGAGATGTACGCCCATTTCGGCTTCGCGCATCTTTCGGACAAATCTCTGCATGAATCCGGTGAGGAGCGTCAGCATGTGCGCGCCTTGATCCAGCGCATCCTCTTTCTGGAAGGGGCACCCAACATGGTCAAGCGTCTGCCCATCACCATAGGCAAGACGGTGCCGGAAATGCTCAAGGCCGATCTGACAGTGGAATATCATGTTGTCGGCGAGTTAAAGAAAGCCATTGCTGCATGTGAAATCGCTCAAGATTACGTGTCGCGCGATATGCTGAAAGTGCAACTGGATGATACGGAAATGGATCATGCCTACTGGCTGGAGCAGCAAGTTCGTCTGATTGATCTGGTTGGCTTGGCCAATTATCAACAAAGCCAGATGAAACCTGGACTCTAGGAGAAAAAACCATGCAAGGCGAAAAGAAAATTATTAGTATCCTTAATAAAGTACTCATGAACGAGCTGACTGCAATCAACCAGTATTTTCTGCATGCGCGCATGTTTCGCAACTGGGGGCTGGAAAAACTCAACGACTACCAATACAAACAGTCGATTCGGGTGATGAAAGAGGCCGACGAGGTGATTGAGCGCGTTCTGTTTCTGGAAGGGCTGCCCAATCTGCAGAACCTGGGTAAACTGCTTATTGGTGAAAACGTGGTCGAATGCCTGGCGGGTGACCTGAAATACGAGAAAGACATTCAGCACCCCTTGCTGGTAGAGGCTATCGCGTTATGCGAAGAGCTACAGGATTACGTCAGCCGCGACTTGGTGGAAGAGTTGCTGGAGCATTGCGAAGAGGCCATCGACTGGCTCGAAACCCAACAAACGCTGATTGCGGACGTCACCCTGCCCAATTACCTGCAATCCCACATGGAGCCTGGCGGCGACTAACCTGTAAATCGCTAGCCCATCACCCAAAGCCGCGGTCAAGACTGCGGCTTTTCTTTTGGATACCTGCCAAATTATAATGGCCATCGTCTTTATATAGCTGTTCCATCAAATAATCCGATGGTGTAGCCAATTTCTTACAATCGTCATGCCGACGGAAGTCGGTATCCAGCGTCTTTTAGTAATACTTGCTGGTTTACCAGCTTAGTAGTGCTTATCAGCTTTTCTGATAAGCCACTAGATTCCGTGTCGAGCACGGAATGACAGTAGCAGGATTATTTAGCGGAATAGCTATAACAAACCGTCTTTTAATAAACTGCATCTTAACAAACCGCTTGACACCAGTTCAAATATAAATGAGAATGATTCCCATGTAGATTTATGGCTGTTTCAGCCTCTGGAGTTTTCTCAAATGTATGTTTGTGTTTGCCAAGCCGTGACCGAGCGACAAATTCATCAGGCTGCCCATAAGGGCGCAAAGACACTTAAGGATTTGCGTCGCGAACTTGGGGTGACGATGGAATGTGGTCGTTGCGCCGGTTGCGCCAGGCAGTGTCTGCGCGATGCGCAGGAAAACTGTGCAGCAAGCATGCTGTTGGTTGCCGCCTGATGTTGCTGTTGCCTGATAGTTACCGTTGATGGATAAGCAAATGAATCGCCACCCCAGTTTATTCGCAGCCACTGGCAAACCCTTGCGGCCGGTGAACAAACCGCATCGACTGAAAAGTGCGGAGCTGTTAAGCGGCACGCGTGAGGTCATTATCGAGCATGAAGGCGACGAATACCGCCTGCGGCTGACTAATCAGGGTAAGTTGATTCTTACCAAATAATTCTTTTCCCGCTTTCAGAGCGGGCAGCCAGCCACCAGATGCCGCAGTGCACCGGAAGCCAGCCAACAGACCGTTTAATGGTCATGAGACCGGGCATGTCGCCACGGTAATAATTGGATGGCAAAGGTGGATACGATGAATTCAGAAAAACATGGCGATAAAGTGCTGTTAGCCAGCAACGATACTTGCAGGGTGGTGTATTGCCCGGAATGCTGTGTGGCCGAAGTTTCGGTGGAGCATTTGAGCATGCGTTTCGACAGCCTGACGCTACGCATGCTGACGATGACCCTGGCAGGTGCGCTCTATAACCTGGATCGGCTGCATACGGCATCGGCGGTACGCGGGCATGCCGAATGGATGGACAGGAATGTCCATTAGCATGGCAGTGCCTAGGTTTTCCGGCAGCGACTATGCCGCCGTTGGTGTGGTGGTGATGTTGCACGTGCTGGGTCTGTGGGCACTGATGCAATACGCACCTGCCCGCACGGCGGTGAGCGAGGCGACGACGCTGATATTCAATCTGGTCAAGCCTGAAACGCCGCCTGAGCCACCCAAGGTTATTCCGCCAGAACCTCGTCCAAAACCAGTAATGAAGCCGAAACCTCAGCCAGTACCACTGGCGGCGCAAACGCCACTGCCGACCCCAGTTGAGGAAGTGTACGTTCCGCCGCCCGCACCAAAGCCGGAACCAGTCGCTATTGATGCACCTCCGCCGCCACCAGCACAGCCTACGCCGATGACCGCGCCACTGCCAGTGCTGCCGATTACGCCGCCAGAAACATCCGCCGACTATGCCAACAATCCGTTGCCGCAATATCCCCCGATTTCAAGGAGGCTGGGTGAAGAAGGACGGCTGAAGGTGCGCGTTTGCGTCAAGGTTGATGGCACAGTATTGAGTGCTACGGTGAATAAATCCAGCGGTTCAGAGCGGCTAGACCGCGCCACCGTAGATGCCTTACAGCAATGGCGTTTCAAGCCTGCACATCGTGGCGACGAGCCAGTACCTGGTTGTGTGACCGTGCCGTGGATTTGGTCGCTGAACAATTGATCTGTTATTGATCCTCCATGCAAATGCTAATGACCCTCGTCATTATGGGCTTGACCCAGAACCCAGCGCAAACCAACAACGGCGTGCTTTGCACGCCACTGGATACCGGCCTCCACCGGTATGACGTTGCTACTACTTGAATCTATATACATCTTTAAACAAAGGAGATTTTTTAATGCCAACACCAACAACTGCCCCAGCCTTGGGTTTCGCCCATTTTTTGAGTCATGCCGACGGCGTGGCAATCACCATTCTGATCATCATGGCGGTCATGTCCATGGTGAGCTGGACGATTATTGCCATCAAGTCTATCCGCCATTACCTGGAGCGCCGCCGCAGCGCGCATTTCATGCGCTATTTCTGGGAGGCGCCGAGCCTCGTGGCGATTCAGGCACATGTCAAGGTCGACGGTGTAAATGACCCGTTCAGTCACATGACGGCGCACGGTTTCCACGCCATTGAGCAGTTTTCGAAAAAAGACGGCAGCCGCATGGTGGAGTCCGGCTCGGCCGACGAATTTCTCACTCGTAGCCTGCGCCGCGCCTATGAACAGGAAACCGCTAGGCGCGAGGGCGGGCTGACCTTTCTCGCCTCGGTTGGATCAAGCGCGCCATTTATCGGCCTATTCGGCACGGTATGGGGAATTTATCATGCGCTACTCGCTATCGGCATAAGCGGACAAGGCACGCTGGACAAGGTAGCTGGACCGGTAGGCGAGGCGCTGATCATGACCGCGCTGGGCTTGGCTGTCGCCATTCCCGCCGTACTTGCCTACAACACATTTACCAGGCAGAACCGCGTCATTCTGGCGCAGCTTGATGGCTTTGCACATGATCTTTTCGCGTTCACGTCTACCGGCAATCGGGCGGGCGCAAGCGATCTGCGCTTGGTCAACAACAGCCAGTCTGCTGGCGTGAAGGCAGGGGTCTGACCATGGCTTTCGGCGGATTAAATAACTCAAGCAACAACCAGCCCATGGCTGAAATCAACATGGTGCCGCTGATTGACGTGATGCTGGTGCTGCTCGTCATATTTATCGTCACCGCGCCGTTGCTGACGCACGCGGTCAAGATCGATTTGCCACGCGCCAGCAGCAACCAGAACATCAGCCAGGCCGAAAAAATACAGATCGCCATCAACGCGCAAGGGACGGTTTACTGGAACGGTGAAATCGTTGATGAGGCCAGCCTGCGCGCACGCATGGCGACTGCGGCCAAGCTCGACCCGCAGCCAGAATTACACTTGCGCGCTGACCGCACCACTCAATATGAAAATGTAGCCAAAGTAATGAGCGATGCCGCGCAAGCTGGGCTGGCGAAAATAGGCTTTGTTACTGAGCCGAATAATTAGGCCAAATATTTAGATAGTCAAAATATGTGAAATAGTTTTCATAAGTAAGCATTAACAAGAATAACCATTAGCAAGCCACCGCGATTTATCGCCTTTCGCACTTTTCTTGCCAGTTTACTGGCTTGGAAAATTGGGGAAGCCCTTTACGGGTTTAGCCAGCCAAATTTTTAACTTTAAAGGGATTATCATGCAACAATTTAAGCTCAAAGCGGTGCGCTTGGCCGTTTTATTCAGTATTACATCACTTTCTTTTGGCGCCATTGCAGCCGAAGAAGCTGGCGTCGCCGACCAGAAAACAGAGAACACATTGCCAGAAGTTAAAGTGCAAGGTAACAAGGACGCTGGCTATTCACCAGCAGTTTCGACAAGTGCCACAAAATCCAGCGCACCCCTGCGCGATATACCGCAAACGGTCAACGTCATCCCTGAGCAACTGATTCGCGATCAAGGCGCGCGGTCTATGCAGGATGTGTTGCGAAATGTGCCAGGTGTGGGCATGAGCAGCGGCGACGGGCAGCGCGACCAGGTAACTATTCGCGGGTTTTCGGCGATTTCGGATCAGTTCATCGATGGTATTCGTGACGATGCAATGTACTACCGAGACTTGTCGAATGTTGAACGCGTTGAAGTGCTGAAAGGCCCTGCAGCCGTTCTGTATGGGCGTGGATCATCAGGTGGCTTGATCAATCGGGTGACTAAAAAGCCACAGGCTGGTGACTTTGGTGAAGTGGCAGTGACTTTGGGAAGCAATGATCTTAAACGCACTTCTTTTGATGTGAATAACAGCCTCAATGAAAACGTCGATCTGCGGGTAACGGGTGCATATGAGGATTCTGGCAGCTTCCGTGATCAAGGCTTTGTTGAGCGCAGCAGCATTGCGCCTTCGCTTTCAATCAAATTCACTGAAGATACCAAACTGCTGGTGCAAGGTGAGTTTGCCAAAGACAAGCGCATTACCGACTTTGGTATTCCATCGTTCAATGGCAAGCCGGTCGACGTGCCAATAAGCACCTACTATGGCTCAGGCAATGCACGACGTGACGATTACACAGCCACGGAGAACGCATCGTTGACCGCCGCGTTTGACCATCGCTTCAACGATGCACTAGCCGTGCGCAATGTGACGCGCTATTACACCTATGAACTTGATCGTAATAACACCTTGCCAGGCGGCACGGTGGATACGGCAACATTAACGATAGGTCGTAGCCGTGGTCAAGTGACACGGGAAGAAGACGGTTATTTTAACCAGACCGATTTCACATACAAGAATGCACTGGGCGGCCTCAAGCAAGAATGGCTGTTTGGTATGGAAGTGGGCAAACAAAACAAGTTCCAACAGTTCAGCAATAAGGCCAATATTGATCGGGTGTCCATCTTTAATCCGGGTGGGGTAGTACCTCGGGCATTAACCGTTGCTGAAATAGCTGCTGGCCGCCCAGCAGACAGCGTGTTTAAGGTACTGGGTTTTTATGCGCAAGACCAGATTGCACTGACACCAGAGTGGAAAGCGCTGCTAGGAATACGCCACGATACGTTCAAGCAGGATACCCATTTTGGCGGTGCTGCGACAATTCCATCGCCACTGTCGCGTACAGATAAAACCTGGAGCCCACGCGCAGGTCTGGTGTGGCAACCCAGTGAAACTGCGTCTTACTATGTGTCATACAGCAAATCATACCAACCATCTGGTGAATCATTTGCACTTGCCGCTAACAATACTGACAATGAGCCAGAGCAGACTGAGAACCGTGAGATTGGAACCAAGCTGGACTTTCTTGACGGAGCGTTCTCGGTCACGGGTGCCTTGTTCAATCTTGTGCGCAGCGACATCAAAACAATAGACCCGGCCAATACCACTGTCCTTATCAACGTGGGCGAGCAGCGCACTAACGGTTTAGAGCTAACCGCCAGCGGACGCTTGTCGCATGGATGGGATATTTCTACCGGATATGCCTATCTGGATGGCCGCATCACGAAGTCAAACTCAACGGTAAGCTCGGCGCAAACACCAACAGTCATCATTGCGCTAGGGGGGAATCGCCCCAGCCTGACGCCCAAGCACTCGGCATTTGTGTGGGCAGTTAAGCAATTGGGTAGTGGTTTTAGTGCAGGTGGCGGGCTGAACTACTCGGCAGATCGTTTTGCATCCCAAAGCAATGCTGTGGTGCTGCCTAGTTACTTGACAGCAGATCTGGCAGCCTACTACCGCTCAAAGCTGTATGACGTGGCTGTCAACTTGAAAAATGTGACGGACAAGAAATACATCGTATCGGCGCACGGCAGTAACGACAATTTGCTTATGCCCGGCGCACCGCGCGAAATTCAGGTTGCACTGACCTATAAATTTTAAGTAGGTTTTAGGTAAATTTAAGGAGAAATTATATGAAATCAGCTAAATTATCATCAATTATTGCACTAGGCTTATTCACGTTAGCGCAGTCTGCAGCGTCGCAGGCACATTATATTTGGTTAGAACAAGCCAACGAACAAACCAAACTTTATTTTGGCGAATATGAAGGCGGGTTACGAGAAAAAACAGGCGGTAGGCTAGACAGTATTGCCGCCCTAGAAGCCAAGCTGTTAGATAGCAAGGCTACGCCACTGGCTTTAAAACGCAATGCAGATTTTATTGCCATTGAAAATGTGAATAATCAGCCAGTGATTGCACATGAGCTTGGTATGAAAGTAAAAGACATGACCAAGAATAATTTTGGCATTGCCAAGCCTATGTATTACGCCCGCATTGGGTCGGGTAAGGCAGAAAGCATATCAAATCACGCGCTGGATATTCAGCCTTTAGGTGACAACAAAGTACGTATTAACTTAAATGGCAAGGCTTTAAGTAAGGCAAAATTAAAAGTGTTGGCACCTAATCAATGGTTACAAGAGTTGGATGCCGATGGTAATGGAGAAGCGACGTTTAGCATGCCGTGGGCAGGTTTGTATGTGTTAGAAGTGGTTTATTTAGAGCCAAATAAAGGCACTTATCAAAATGAAGCGTATGAAAATATTCGTCATGTAAGCACTTTGTCGGTGGTAAAGAAATAAATGGAGCTAGCTTATGTCAAAGCAATGTTGGGCAAATCTAGTTCGGCTAAGCCTAAGCTAAGCCGAACTAGGCGTGGTACATTTTTACTATGGCTACGCAATACCCACGGCTATATCGGGCTGTGGGGTGCTGGTCTCGGGTTGTTGTTTGGCGCAACAGGGTTCTTGTTAAATCATAAGCATGTGATGAAGCTGCCAGTGGCTAAAATGGAGCAATCGCAAGCGGAATTGGCACTACCCATGCCGCCCCCTGCGGATGCTGATGCTTTGGCGCGGTGGTTGCAGTCAACATTGGCGATTAAACAAACCCCATTCAAGATTACTTCTGAACCCGCAAAAACCGTCACGTGGGGCGGCGTTGATGTTAAGCAACCTGCACTATGGAAAGTGGATTTTCATAATCCGCAACATTCCATTACGACGGAATATTGGGTAGGCAATCAATTTGTTTCAGTAAAACGGACAGAGTCTGGTTTGCTTGATTTTATAACCCGTCTGCATAAGGGTTTGGGCATGGGCGTTGGTTGGGTATTATTGGCAGACAGTTTAGCCGGAGCCTTGATACTGTTATCCATTACTGGTGTGCTGCTCTGGACTAAAATGCGCGGCTCACGGCTGGTCATGGTTAGCTTGTGCGGTACTTCGCTAGGGCTGGCCGTGCTGTTTACGCTGCAGTCGCTGTAAATGGCAGTCCCTCACCCAGCCCTCGCTCGCCGAGGGCTGGGTTTAAATAGAAAGCTTAAGGGTGATCTGGAAAGTTGTTCAAAAAAAGATAAACCGTATCCTTAGTTGGAATATGTCGATAAACTTGAAAAGTTAATGAAAATAATTGGGTTCTATGATGCAAATTACACCGGCTAAAACTTCAGACATCCCGGCACTTTGTGAGTTACTTGGCATTCTGTTTTCTCAGGAGGCAGACTTTAAACCAGACCATGAGGCACAGAGCCGCGGTTTGGCTCAAATTATTAGCAACCCGAAAATTGGAGTCATTCTGGTTGCTCGTAAAGATGAACAGGTGCTAGGCATGGTCAATCTGCTTTACACCGTCTCGACTGCGCTTGGCGGCCGCGTTGCATTACTGGAAGATATGGTTGTGTTGCCTGGTTTTCGAAATTCTGGTCTAGGCTCCAGGCTTCTGGAACAAGCCATTCAGACCGCTGGTTTGAATGGGTGCAAACGTATTACTTTGCTTACGGATGGTGTAAACGAGTCAGCTAAACATTTTTACCAAAGGCATGGTTTTACTGCCTCAGCTATGACGCCGTTTCGACTTGTACTGAGTTAGTCTTATAAAAAGCAGTTGTCCACAAAAATCACGAAATACACTAACAAATTCAACGACCTATACCCGTTAAAAATAAATCCGAATAGGTGATTGCAAGTATTGTTGTAAGTTTTTGTTTTATTTCGTGACTTTTGTGTGTTTAGTGGATGAAATAGGGTTTTTAGGTTAATGAATAGCCGGAATGGATAATTTATTTAGTCTTTGATCGTTCAGAGGGTTTATAGTTGCTGAAATGGCCTTCGCTAGCTGCCCGTTTTCTGGCACTGGCAATAATACCTGCACTTTGACCGGGGGCAACGGGACAAGATACCTGTTTTGTCATCTCGCCACCGCATTCCGGGCATACAGGAGCGCTGGTTGCCTTAACCAGCAACTCAAAAGTTTTGTCGCACTTGCTGCAATTAAAATCAAATAATGGCATGAAAAAACTCCTGTTTAAGCGGCCAGTGTCTGGCTGATTTTT
>Ga0105104_10004041_pt1 | contig 10292 bp, 3 predicted proteins | sample PPLLaktember2015_3_FD_87034 | JGI IMG/M metagenome (GOLD analysis project Ga0105104, IMG submission 87034) | Freshwater sediment microbial communities from Prairie Pothole Lake near Jamestown, North Dakota, USA - PPLs Lake P7 Core (6) Depth... | ecosystem: Environmental > Aquatic > Freshwater >... | reverse complement strand
TTTATCATGCTTTTTATTGCTAGTTTATCTCTGTGATTAGGTTTACAAGGATACAGTCCCATCAGGATCGTTCCGATCCTCGTTGCCATTATTTTTATCATCTTCTTGATAAGAAATAAAAAAAATTCAGAGCGAATTTTCGCAATTAACGGTTTTATTCTTGTTACCTTATCCGCTTTTATTGCCTTCTTGCCGTTATTTAGATATTTGCTTGAAAATCCTGAAAACTTTAATTATCGCGCCTTATCTCGTATTACCTCTATGGAAAATCCTATTAATGGATCCATCCCGTTGATCTTCTTATCAAACCTCTGGAAGTCGCTTATTATGGTTTTTTACAAAAATGGGGTGGTTTGGGTGAATTCCATACCTGACAGGCCAGCTTTGGATATAGTGTCGGCGGTTTTTTTCTTATATGGATTGATGGTACTTATCAAGCAAATAGGAAAAACCAAATCCTGGGAAAATATCAGTTTGTTAATTTCGATTCCAATTCTAATGCTGCCCTCAGTTTTGTCTCTAGCATTTCCACAAGAAAATCCAGCACTAAACCGGAGCGGTGGTGCAGTTGTGCCAATATTTATCGTTATCGCGATCGGGTTTTATCACTTCACAAAAATGAACCTTGAAAACAATGAAAAAATAAGATCGAAATTATTTGCGGGATCAGTCACTTTCATTTTAATAATTATTTCCTTATTTCAAAACTATGACCTTGTTTTTTCAATATATGCCAACCAATTCATGGAAAATGCTTTGAACACTTCTGAGATAGGAAGTGTCATAAGCCAGTTTGTAGTAAGCGGAAACAGCCCTAATAATGCTTTTGTTGTTCCTTATCCATACTGGGTTGATACCAGGCTAGTTGGAATTAATGCCGGCTTTCCGAAAAAAGATTATGCCCTATGGACTGAGGATCTCAAAACCACACTTGAAATTGAAGGGAACAAACTCTTCATCCTTATGCCTCAGGATAGGAATGCGCTTGATACGTTAAAATTGCTTTACCCTGCAGCAGAAGAAGAATTTTATTATTCAAAGATTTCCGGGAAGAATTTCATAATCATATCAGTCAAGAAGTAAATAAATAGTCGAGAATCATTGAAGACATATAAGGCGATATTTTCAAAACTCAAATTAGTTCTCCCTTTGGTAATGATTATCCTTCTGGGGGCATTTTTGAGGTTCTATGGAATTGAATGGGATCAGGATTTTCACCTCCACCCGGATGAGCGATTCCTCACAATGGTCGAGACATCTATATCACCTGTCGCGAATGTTGGAGAATACTTTAACACGGCCACATCAACCCTGAACCCGCATAATATTTTGGATGGCAATGGAAATTCAGTATTTCCCTTCTTTGTTTATGGAACTTTGCCATTATTCATCGTGCGATACCTTGCGGAATGGACTGGCCAGGCAGGGTATGGGCAGGTCTATTTGGTTGGTAGATACTTATCCGGCTTGATTGATATCGGGACTATCCTTCTGGTTTTCTTTATTGCCAGGAAAATGTCATCAAAACGCTGGCTGCCTTATTTGGCTGCTTTCTTGTATGCGTGTTCTGTTTTACCAATTCAGATCTCACATTTTTTCATTGTAGATAATTTCTCGGTATTTTTTTCAACACTAGCACTATTGGCTGCTGTAAATATTTGGAAAACACCGTTAGAGAAAAAACAACTGCCAGCTCAACGATTAACACTTTTCTATGAGGTATTTGATTTTAAAGGGTTTGGTAATTATGCTTTGTTTGCCATTGCATTTGGGATGGCAATGGCTTCAAAGATCAATGTCATAATCATAGTTTTTTTATTACCTTTAGGGATCATTCTCAATGATCCAGCCTTACTGAAAAGCAAAACACCACCAGTATGGAAAACAATTATTCACCATTTAGTTTTTAGCGGACTAATAAGTTTCCTTATTTTTCGGATTTTTCAGCCTTATGCATTTACCGGACCGGGATTTTTCAATATCATTCCAAATTCGAAGTGGATAAGTAACTTGCGTGAACTCGCTGCACTAAGTTCGGGCAGCAGCAATTATCCACCTTCCCTTCAATGGGCGCGGAGATCTTTTTGGTTCCCGATCCAAAATATGATCATTTGGGGAATGGGGATACCATTAGGAATTTCCGGGATCTTAGGGTTAGCCCTGATGGGATGGAAAATAATTCGAGGGCAATGGCAGAAATATGGATTGCTGTGGATTTTTTGTGTAATTTATCTCATCTGGCAGGCTTCTTTGTGGAATCCGACCATGCGCTATTTCCTGCTTATTTATCCGATTTTATCAATATCTGCCGCCTGGTTTTTTTATCAAGTGGTTCAATTTATCAACAAGAAACTAAAACATAAGCCTTTAATATTTTCTAAATTTGTCATTTCAATTCTTGCCGTGTTATTGATCCTAGGTTCGCTGATCTGGGCTATCTCCTTTATCAATATTTACCGACAGCCAATGACACGCATAGCTGCCAGTGAATGGATCTATGAGAATATCGAGAGTGCTTTAAATCTGACAATAGAAGATGAAAAGGGTAGTTTCACTCAGCCACTGCCTTATAGCCATTATTCCAGATTAGAGGTTGGACAACCAATTGAGTTGACCTTCACTTCAGAAATCGATGGTTTGCTCAAAGGTATTGCGATCGATCATGTGCTTAGCCCTGTAATCTCTGAAATTTATCAGAACCTTTCCATAATAATAATAAAAACCTCATCCAATGAGGTTATTTATTCCGGAAACATAAATGATACTTTCCAGCGCGATGGAAATTTTCAAGGGAAAAAATTCGAACTTTTTCTTAATGAGCCTCAAGAAATACGCCAGGGAGAACAATTTAAAGTCATTCTGGAAGTTTTAAATGGGGATTCCTGGCTGAATTTCTCAGGTTATCTATCTATAATAATATCAAACGACAGAATTACATATTCGCAACCGGTCTTTGATTTTGTAAAGATACTTGATGAGACTTCTCCTTATGAAATCCCTTTCAGACCATTCAGAGATGGAAAATTAACCTCCTTAAGTATTTTTCGAATTAAAGAATTGGACAAATCATTTGAAGTACCGGTACTTTCTATTGACCTAATCGAGGAAGGATCTGGGGAATTATTAAGGTCCTGGATAAAAGAATTATCAATTTACGAAAACACTAATTTCAACGGTGACGATTATCGAATAAACATTGAATCACCTTTGGAACTTTCGTCGGATAAATCATATTCATTATCGATTCAAGTTCTTCAAAGTGGTAAAAAGCTTGCATTGAATGGCAGCAAAAATGCCAAAGAGACAGATTGGGATGATGCTTTGCCTTTATATATGCATGGGCTGAATCCTTTTGACCTTAATGAAGGCGTTTATCCATCTGAAATGAATTTCCAAATGTACTGGGACGATGACCAGGAAAAATTGGATCGATTTATTGATATTTTAGCCAGGACCGATTACATAATCTTTTCTTCCAACCGGCAATGGGGCAGCACGACTCAAATACCGGAAAGATACCCGCTAACGACTTTATTTTATAAGGAATTGATCGGATGCCACACACAAGATATTCAGTGGTGCTATAGGATTGCCGAACCTGGCACTTTCAACGGCTCTCTGGGTTTTGAATTAATAAAAACATTTCAGGTTAATCCTTCAATTCTTTCATTTGAATTTAATTCTCAGTTTGCTGAAGAGGCTTTCACTGTTTACGATCATCCAAAAGTCTTTATTTTTCGAAAAACCGGACAATTTGAAATTACATCAGTAATAGAAAAATTTTCTAAAATTGATCTTGGTCATGTACTTAACCTTTCTCCGAAAGAATCCGAGAAACGGGTTGGGAACCTAATGCTTAATGAAGAGCGGATAACACTCCAAAAGCAGAGCGGAACATGGTCAGAGTTATTCGATTACAACGCGATCCAAAATAGGAACCCATTATTTTCTGTTGTTATTTGGTATTTGGCAATTTCCTTATTGGGTTGGATCTTTTATCCGTTGATGAGAATCATCTATCGAGGGTTGCCAGACCAGGGTTACCCATTGATAAAACTCACCAGCCTTCTCCTAATAACTTTGCCTATTTGGGTTCTTAGTTCAATGGTTTTTACTTTTAACCGCCTTCTTATTAATGCAATTATCTTAATGGCTTTTCTTATAAATCTATTTATTTATATAAAGAACAGACACGCCATAAACAATGAGCTAAAACTCAACTATCGGTATTTTCTAAAAGTTGAATTGATCGGATTTTTCTTTTTTATCTTCTTTGTGCTAGTCAGGATGGGAAATCCGGACCTTTGGCATCCATATAAGGGTGGGGAAAAGCCCATGGACTTTTCTTATTTCAATGCGGTGATCAAGAGCATCCAATTTCCGCCTTATGATCCCTGGTATTCGGGGGGATATATCAATTATTATTATTATGGATTTGTTATTGCTGCGATCCCAACCAAACTTTTAGGAATTGTGCCTTCGATTGCTTACAATCTGCTCTTACCTACTTTCTTCTCCTTCACTGCTTTAGCAGCCTTTTCTTTTGGATGGAATTTGAGGAGACATAAATCTGAAAATGAAATAAAAGCACCCTTAATTAATGAAAATATTTTTCACAAGTTTATTATTAATCCATATTATTCAGCTTTAATATCAGCAGTTTTTGTATTAATGATCGGTAATTTAGGCACACTCAGAATGTTTTTTCAGGGAGTGTTTAATTTAGGATTGAATTCATCCCCTTTGGAATCGGGAAATTTATTTCAAGTTATCCTGACCTATACCAATGGATTAAAACAATTTATTAATGGTGCACGCTTAAATTATTATCCGGGCGACTGGTATTGGATACCCAGTCGGGCAATACCTGGAGAACCGATCACTGAATTTCCCTTTTTTACTTTTCTATATGGCGATCCACATGCGCATCTTTTTGCCTACCCGATCACCATACTGGGATTGACCTGGGTCCTATCGTTAATTTTAAAAAAATTCAGATTCTCGGAAAAACTTGAAACGTCTGTGAAATTAATTTCCGGGGCGGTGATTATTGGTTCATTAAGAGCGATTAATTCCTGGGACTATCCAACCTACCTCGGAATTGCAGTGTGTGTAATTGTTTATTGTGCAATTAAATATTTCAACCCAAAGGAAAATTTCTTGGGCAATATTCCAGTGTTTTGGAAAAAATTTATTGCTGCAGCAATTTTTTCGGCGGGCTTTATTTTGTTGACAATCATCCTTTATTATCCATTTATCAAATGGTTTGGCCAGGGGTATACATCAATAAATATCTGGCAAGGTGATAAAACACCCTTTGGCTCTTTTTTGATCCATTGGGGTTTATTCGTTTTTATAATTTTTTCCTGGCTCATTTTCGAAATCTATCAGTGGATGTCGATCACTCCTTTATCTGCATTGAGCCCATATTATCCCTATCGAAGGTATTTCTTTTTATTACTTGCATTGGTTCTCATCGCCATAGTGATTGGATTTATTCTGGGTGTAAAAGTAACGCTGATAATCATTCCTGCAGTTATACTTCTTTCATTCTTGTTGTTTAGAAAGAATTATTCAGACAAAAAACGATTTATTATTTTCATCATTATCGCCGGGTTAATACTTACTTTGGCAGTTGAAGGTGTAGTCCTAAAAGGCGATATCGGCAGGATGAATACAGTTTTTAAATTCTATTTACAGGCATGGACATTACTTGCTTTAGGTTCAGCTTACTTCCTACAGAAAATACTTAATGTATTATTTACAAAGAAGCATGGCTTCCACATATCGAAAATTTGGCTGGCAATACTGACATTATTGATGATATCAGTTTTTCTTTTTACAATAACAGCAAGCGTAGATAAGATCACTGACCGGATAAGTAAAAAAACCCCTTTTACTTTGGATGGGATGTCATTTATGAATTATTCAACCTTTTTAGAAAATGATGTGGTGGTGGATCTCTCTCAGGATTATGACGCGATCAGATGGATGCAGAACAATATTGTCGGGACACCAACGATCGTAGAGGCGAATTTACCAGAATATCGTTGGGGTAACCGATTTACGATCTATACCGGTTTGCCAGGGGTTTTAGGCTGGAACTGGCACCAAAGACAACAGCGGGCAATTAATCCCCCCGAATGGGTAACGGATCGGGTGGAGGATATTAATAATTTTTACTCAATAGCGGAAATGGAAAACACAAAAAAATTTATTGATAAATATCAGGTGGATTATATTATTGTCGGTCAGCTTGAGAAAGCCATTTATCCAGAAATGGGATTGGAAAAATTCTTTGATTCTAAAAACAGCCTTTGGTCAATTGTCTACCAATCTGAAGATACACAGATATTAAAAGTGAATAAATCATAGTCAACAATGATTGATCTGATTAAGTGGTTTGTTTTAATTGAAATTCTGGGCTGGATAATATTTCCTATAACTTTTAAACTATTTCAGACATCTGTTGACAAAGGATATTCAATTTCAAAAATCTTTGGATTACTCTTATGGGGTTATGTTAATTGGTTAGGGAATTCATTTCAAATTATTGAAAACAACTTAGCAGGTGTGATTTTTGCACTTTGTATCATAATCCTTGTTTGTTTAATATTCATCAGCAAGAATTCATTAGCCACACTCCTTATTTGGTTCAAGAAGAACATAAAGGTCATATTATTTTTTGATACTTTATTTCTTGTTGCATTTATTGGATGGACGATCGTCCGGGCGGGTAATCCTGAAATTGTCGGCACTGAGAAACCCATGGAATTGGCATTTATTACGAGTATTTTCCGGTCCCCCTCATTTCCTCCCAGTGACCCCTGGCTGTCAAATTACGCGATCTCATATTATTACTTCGGATACCTGATGGTGACGATGATAATGCGAATTTGCGGAACTGTTCCGGGCGTTGCATTCAACCTTACCATTTCAGCGTGGTTTGCTTTAGTTGCAGTTGCGTCTTCAGGTATCCTGTTCAATTTGCTACACCTGCGGAACCATGATAATGATGGAAATAAATATCTAAATAAAATGTTGTTTCTAAGTCTGCTGGCACCGCTGCTGATCCTGATCATCAGCAATGGAGAAGGGCTTCTGGAGATTTTTCATTCAAGGGGTATCTTCTGGCAAATGGATTCGAATGCCCAAATGTCATCCTCCGTTTGGAAATGGCTGGACATTAAGGAATTAACAGATCCGCCGCCATTACCCCTTGATTGGATACCCGGAAGAACAGGCGGCACCTGGTGGTGGAGAGCTTCACGAGTGCTTCAAGATTACACATTAAATGGGCAATCGCGGGAAATAATTGATGAATTTCCGTTCTTCTCTTTTTTGCTTGCTGATATTCACCCGCACGTGCTTTCAATGCCTTTTGTGCTTTTTGCAATCTATTATGGTCTTTCGGTTTTCCTTAATATTGATAATCCATTCCCGAAAGATGCCAGAATCAGCTTTTATTTTAAGAATCCTCAAATATGGTTTACAAGTTTTATTTTGGGAGGACTTCTATTTATTAATACTTGGGATTTTCCAATCTACTTTGGATTATTTGTGCTTATTCACTTGATTCAATCGTTTCGATCATTAGGATTTCCAAGACAGGTTTTTAAACCGTTATTTTTATATCCCATAGCTTTAGGGATCATCAGCATTCTTTTGTATTTGCCTTTCTTAATTGGGCTTTCTTCACAGGCGGGTGGTTTCATACCCAGCCTAATTTTCCGAACTAGGGGCATTCATTTTCTGGTCATGTTCCTTCCCCAGTTGCTCTTAATCATCTGGTTCTTAACTTCAAAGAATAAAGAATTTCTTTTTCGAAAGACTTTTAATTCAACTTTGATCATATGTTTCTTCGGATCAATTTTGATGTTTCTATTTTCTATTATCTATGCACTCCTTCCAATTGTTGGTTCCAAAGTCCTTGGTTTTCTTGCGAGTTTTACCGGTGTAAACATGTCCCTAAGACAATCAAATCTCGATTCTGTCGCGAGCGCACTACTTGGAATTTTTGGGACAGATAATTATCAAGATTTAATTTGGGAATCGATAAAAAAATTTGTGAACGATCCTTTTACAATTCTCTTTTTGGTTTTTATATTTGCTTTATGTTTTGTTGAAATTAATCATTCAAAGATTAAGTATGAGAAAGACGCAGCCAATTTAATAAATGAAAAGCCTTTTCAATTTGTTCATACACTAATAATTTTAGGAATACTTCTTTGTTTTATACCCGAATTATTTTATTTACGCGACCAATTTGGCTGGCGTATGAACACAATTTTTAAATTTTATTTTCAGGGATGGATTGTATTGTCTTTGGCTGCCGCTTTTTCGACCGCAGAACTGCTTTTAAACTTAAAAACAAATATTAAGAAAGTAATAACCATTTTGGTAATAACCCTAATATTAAGTACAGGATTGATCTATCCATTTTTTGCCCTTCGCGATAAGAGCAATTCTTTTAGTAATTTCGACTGGTCTCTTGATGGAAATAATTATTATGTGAGATCAAACCCTTTGGAAAATGATGCGATCTCTTTTTTAGGTTCTGTCGATTACGGAACAATTGCTGAAGCTGTTGGCGGCAGTTATAGTAGTTATGGGCGAGTATCCATGCTTTCAGGCTTGCCATCGGTACTCGGGTGGCCTGGACATGAATCACAATGGCGCGGAGGGGTTGCAGAAATCGGAAATCGTGAATCCGACATAAAAGATCTCTTTATCACCGGTAACTGGGATTATGCCAAGACAATCCTGGATAAGTACAAAATCCAGTATGTATTTGTGGGCAATCTTGAAAAAAATACTTATCCAATATCTATAAATAAATTTGATGACAACTTGGACTCAATTTTTATTAATTCCGAGGTTACGATTTATCAATATACTCCAAGATCATGACGAATAATAACACCAGCATTCGAAAATCTGAATTTAAGTTATTCCATTTAGTCATAATTGGAATTTTCATTGTGTCTTTGGCGATCAGGATATATGGGGCTAATTCGATTTATTCTACAGACGAGGAAGCGAAGGTGATTCTTTCCCTATCGAAGATCAAAGCATCGGGATCGGTAAACCTTTTTTATGGACTGGTGGTTAGGATCATGCAGTTCATGGGGGTAAACAGCATCCTGGGCATGAGGCTCGTCAATGTATTAATGGGATCATTGATTTCAATTTTTCCCGCTTTATTCTATAAAGAAATCGGTAAACGAACTGCCATTATTGCGTCGATAATCTTAACTTTTGATCCGTTCGGCATCGCCAACTCCATTGTCTTTACTGGTAATATGGCAACCTTATTACTATTGGGATTGATTCTCAATGCGATTTTGCATGATCGGGAAAATATAATTCCACTTGCAACCCTGTTTTTTGTTTGCCATGGTCGAGGGCTGGGATTCTTTGTATTATTTGCTCTCCTATTATTAATCTTTTTATTTTTTTTGAAAAGAAAATTATTCACCAATTTAATTAAAATAATTAAAGATAGTTTTTCTCAAAAAATAAATTTTACTGCAGCTAGGTCAGCGATTTCTTTGGTATTGATCCTTGCGATTGTATTTAAAATTCCTTTTTCTTATATCGCAACAGATATATCAAGATTTATTTCCGGGTGGGGAACCAATTACCAGACAGGTAATTATCCAATTGTTTACATATTCGCGATCATTTCTTCTATTCCTTTTGCATTGATCACAACACTGGTTTTTTTCCTAAAAAGACCGAGAGATAAGAGCGATATTAAAGGTTTAAGCTTTCTTTGGCTTATCTTTACCTTATTAAACATAATGTTTTATCCAAAACATTTAATGATTGATATTATTTGGATTAGCCTGCCATTATGCATAATGACAGCGATAATTATTGAGGAATTTATTTCCCAAAATATCCTCCTTTTTAAGCATGAGTGGCCATTTATAGCTGTTCTTTTTTCTATTGGATTGAATTTAGGATTAAATTTGATCGCTTATGCATATCGATCAATCTGGGGTTTGGATGTAACCAATACTTTATTGGCAATCTTATTTATTGGAATATTTGCGATTGTTTTATTTTTGTACAAAGCTTATATCTCTTCTATATCTAAAGCTATTTCATCATTAGTCCTTGTCGTACTTATTTTCGGTGGTATTACCCAGTTATCCATTAGCGCACGATCAATTGGGTCAAATAAAAAACCAGAGAATGAAATTCTCTGGAATGGGTATTTTGAAGGAAATGGCATTGTGGCGGAAATTATTGACACGACCAAAGAAAATATTAAGGGCACTGCGGGG
>Ga0105104_10004040_pt1 | contig 10293 bp, 13 predicted proteins | sample PPLLaktember2015_3_FD_87034 | JGI IMG/M metagenome (GOLD analysis project Ga0105104, IMG submission 87034) | Freshwater sediment microbial communities from Prairie Pothole Lake near Jamestown, North Dakota, USA - PPLs Lake P7 Core (6) Depth... | ecosystem: Environmental > Aquatic > Freshwater >... | reverse complement strand
GTCGCCAACAAGATTCCGGAGCGCTTCCCTGAGCTGCGGTTCGGCTTCATCGAGGCTGGCGCGTCCTGGGTGCCCTATGTACTCCACGCCCTCCGGAGTGTATTTGGTGGCAGTATGGAGCAATGGGGGCCAAGGCTGTTCCAGGAGTACCGCCTCTACACAGCCTACGAAGAGTGGGAAGACTTGCCCTACCTGGCGCGCTACGTCGGGGAAGACAACCTGGTCGTGGGCTCCGACTGGGGGCATCACGGCGGCCGTGGCCGTGGAGGAGACCCGTCCGGACAGCCGGAGGTCTTCGCCAACATGCGGGCCAGGGAGGATGTGCCCAAAGCCATGATCGAGAAGATGCTCTTGGACAACCCGCGCGCACTCTATGGCCTCCCAACGTGAGGCGCTCGGTACACCACTGCCCGCATCGTTTATGACTGATTCAGCCACTCACGTATAGGCTTCCCCAAGCGGAGGAGCTGCTCCTGCTGGACCAGCCAGCGCTCCTGGCGCTGGTCGGGCAGACGCGCCTGGACAGGCCGGCAGTGGTGCTCCCCGCTGTGGTGGCACGTCTCCGTCAAGTCCCCGATCCCCAGGCACGTGCGCGCCTCTTGACTGTGCTGTTGGCGCTCTTACCGCAGGAGGACATCGTCACAATGGTGGAGAGACTGCTCGAAGATGAGACGTTGTTATTAGATACATCATACCTGCGGCGCATTCGCGAGCAAGGTCTCGAAGAAGGCCTGTTTGCAGCCCGGCGGCGGAGCATTGTGGATGCCCTGACATGGCGTTTTGCGCCCTCGGCAGCAGTTCTCCCGCAGGTGGCGCAGTATGTGGAAACCCTGACCGATGAGGCAGCCATAGAGCAACTTTTTGCGGCGGCGATTCGTAGTGCCAGTCTGGCAGAGTTTCAGGCGGCTATGACACAGGCGTGACGCTCCCGCCCTTTGCTTCTCCCTACAGGCCTTCCACCTGTGCCCGCGTGGGTTCGGCCTGGAGCAGCCAGACGAGAACCTCCGCGGGAATTATAGTCGGGCTGGGACCGTGACGAGCGGGTACCCGCCAGATTCATTCACGCGGAGATAACGATAAGACGAATTGAGATAGTTCCTCTGACATGACTGGCCAGCAACTCGGGAGGTGACGTATGATTATTCGAGTCGAGCCTAAAGATTTTTTTATGTCCACCATCCTGCTGCTATTTGACCGGGGGCACCCCGACCCTGAAGATGAAGAGGTGAAACGCTATCTTGCCGAACGAGCCCTAGAGCCGAAGCGTACCTTCGACGCCACCTCTCAGGAGAGAGACGACGTCGTCTGGCAGTTCGGCGGTTGCTATTTGGGGAGGCATCTCGATGCGATCGCCGCCATCCAGAAAAAGTACCTCGAAGCGGAAATGCTGGCGGATGAGATCCCGCGCCTGTTGAAGGCAGATGCGGAGGAAGCGGTACAGGAGGCAGTTGACCAGTTGCCGGATGGCAGGCTCCAGGAGCTGGTCGACAGCCTCGTGAAAGAATTTCATCAGGAATCATCCTTCAGGCCTGACGCGGAAGGGACCGTCAGGGTGATGCTGGCACCCGCGGTCGTCCAGCGCCGCTTCAGAGAGCTTCTTCAGTCCCGTATACATCAGGTTGGTTGACGGGTCTGCCCTATCTACAGAGGCACATGGCCCGCCATTGGCGGCGGCATTGACGAGGTCTCCGGCCATGATACCCGAGAAGGCAAAGCAAGCGTGTTCCGCCTGCTTTGCCCGAATATATCCCAGCCTTGAGAGGTGGGCGCGTGTCAGAAGGAGGCAGCGATGGAGGGCTACACCTGGACCCTGCGTGTCAGCGCCAGCGAGCGCGGCCAGGCGACCGTCTTCACCCGGCAGCATCAATTCCGTGTCGGCGCACCGGTGCACTTCGATAGAGCCTACGAAGGCGTGTCGGCCCTCGAATATGTACTGGGTGCCATCGGGGCCGATCTGGTGAACGGGCTTCAGACCTTGGGCCGCAGGCGGCGGGTGGCGATCGAGCAGGTCGAGGCCGTGGTGGAAGGTGAGCTGAACAACCCGCTCACCTATCTGGGGGTGGTCGGGGAAACCGGGCATCCCGGTCTGGAGAAAGTCCGGGTTCGCGTCCATCTGGCCTCACCTGAGGAGGAAGCGGCGATCCACCGCCTCTGGCATGAGATGCTGGCAACATCGCCACTGGTCCACACGTTCAAGGCTGCGCTCCAACTCGAACTGAAGCTGCAGGTGATGGTGTAATGCCTCCCCCGAGCTCAATGGCAGAAATCATGGGTGAGGAGCCATCGCTCGCCTGCACAGGCAGAAGGGAGGTGTCTCGTGGAGCAACCGATCTTGGTGGGAGCTGTGTTGTACGATCCCAAGGTGAGTGTGATCTGGGAGATCATCCGCGACTTTTTCGAAGCGAGAGACTGCCCGATCGACGCCGTGTTCTACACCAACTACGAGTTGATGGTGCGTGCCCTGGTGCAGGGGCATATCGACATCGCCTGGAATTCTCCCCTGGCCTGGCTTGATGCCGTACGCCAGCTGGGGGGAGCCTGCCGTGCAATCGCCATGCGCGACACCGACCGCGACCGAGTGTCGCACATCATCACCAAGACACAGAGTCGCATCTCTACCATCGAAGATTTGCGCGGCAAAACGGTGGCTGTAGGCGCTAAGGACTCTCCGCAGGCGACTTTGATTCCGCTCCGCTGGCTGCAGCGCCATGGCCTGGAGCCGGATCACGATTTCCAGGTGCGGCGTTTCGACGTGTTGGTGGGCAAACACGGCGACCATGTAGGCGGTGAGTTGCAGGCGTTCCAATGTCTGGCCCGGGGCGAGGCCGACGCCAGTGCGCTCCTCGACCTGAATTGGCGGGGCTGGACCCGCAACGGCACCATCGACTCGCATGCGTACCAGATCCTGACCACCACCGCCCCGTTTGACCACTGCTGCTTCACCGTTCGCGCAGATTTTCCTCCGGACCGGGAACAGCGGTTCCTCCAGGTGCTCTTTGCGATGCATTACGATGATCCCAAGCACCGTGAAATGATGGACATGGAGGGTCTGAAAGCTTGGGTGCCTGGTCGCACCAGCGGCTACACGCTGCTGCATGAGGCGGTGATCAGTCAGCACGTGTTCGACGAGCATCCCGGCTAACGGCGAGCATTGTCCGCGTCAACTTGCATCCCAAAGGATGATCTACTTCTGCGCATGCCTGCTGCCGATACGCGACAGATCTGGCAGAAAGGGAGGGTCCAGTGAAACGATACCTGCTGTGGTCTTTTGCCTATGTGATCGCGCTCCTACTCACCGATGCCGGTATGGCTGGTGGTCAGCAGAAACTCGATGGGGGGCTGATAACGGTAGGCATCTTGTTGTTGAATAAACCCTTCATCACTGAGTTCTCCGGACCGCTCGATGTTTACCATCATGTCCCAGCTGAGAAGATCAAGGTCTTCATTGTGTCCGACACCGATAAAGAGCAAGTGACGTATGAGGGCATGCCCTTTCGTGCCAACTACACCATCGATAACGCACCCAAGATCGATGTGCTGGTCGTGCCGAGCGGGGCGGGTAGTCTCGGTGAAGATCAGCAAAATGTGCGCGTGATCAATTGGATCAAGAAGGCCGCTAGTGAGGCGAAGTTTATTACGTCACATTGTCAAGGGGCATTCTTGCTGGGTAAGGCGCAACTGCTCGACAATAAACAGGCGACAACCTTCACGGCCAACACCGAGGATTTGCAAAAGCAGTATCCGGCGTGTCGAGTGCAGGCAGACCGACGTGTGGTGGTCGATGGGAATCTGGTCACATCTCCAGGCGGACTGGCCAGCTACGAAGCCTCGCTGTATGTCGTTGAACAGCTGTTCGGTAAGGAACAAGCGATGAGTATCGCTTCGGCGCTGATATTTGGCCCAAGCAATATCGAGTCCGCTATCACTCCCAAGTAGCGCTGGAGGGGGTACGCCTGCGGACTGTGCATGCTCGCTCTGCTACAATCCTCATGTGCGGTGAGCTGCGGGGCTTCTCTCTCTGTGAAGCATGCGAGACATCAAGGAGAGGCGCGCATAGTCGCTTTCAAGGACGCAGACTTTGAGAAGGCAATCATGCTGATATCCACACGCTGGTCGTGTCCCATCATCCACCTTGAAGCGCATCAAAAAAAAAGGGAAAACTTTCCCTCCTGTATAATGCCAGTATTGCTCGACCGTCTCAACCGTGGGGTAGTGTCCTAAAAGTGAGTTGCGGCGGTGGGTCTCTCCCCTGATTTGCTGCCCAGCAACGCAGAATTAGGACACTACCAACCGTGGATGCTCGCGTGTCAGATGAAAAAGTCCTGATCCTACCCGACAGGGTTTTCTTTTCTTGGTGATAACTGGCAAGTTTTGGAGTCGGACTTGAAAGGTACGCGTGAGGCGATAGCAAGGCACAAGACCCTCTAAGGCCCCGAACCACAGCGGGAGGAACATATTTGAGCCTATCGCGGCGAAAAAATTGTCTCCCAAGATGGTGTGCTGGAGCTGCAAGCATTACCCTTTCAGGCTGGAGAAGTCGTCGAAGCCATCGTACTCTCCCGTGGGGAGAAGATGTATGAAACGCATACGCTCCCTCTGGAAGGCAAAGTGCTACGCTATGAGAAGCCGACAGAATCTGTGGCCCAAAGCGATTGGGAAGTTTTGGCGTGATCTTGCTGGATATCCACATCTAGATGCGGAGGCAGCACCAGCGTCTGACTCCACATGTGCAGCGTCGCGATGATGCCAGGCCAGGCCCCCACATATTGTCTATCGCGGCGCAGCTCCCCCAGCGTCTCCCGCACCGTGGCAAACCACAGCGGCGTCATGGCCCTGCTGTTCGCCAGCCAGAGGCCTCGTAGCTCGTCAGGCACTGTAAAAATCACATGTCATGGTCACAAGGTCAGCAACCGCGGCTGCTGCCTCACCAGCCAGCGCTCGACCTGGAGCCACACACATGGCGGACACCGCCTGTGCCGACAGGAGTTGTATCAGACGCGTTCGACATGCCCCTTTGGACAAGCCTGGATGTGACCCCCAAGCGCGCGGTGCGACAGGCCAGCAGCGCCCCCACGGCCTTCCGCACATAGGCCGGCAAAGGGTGGTGCTCTTCAAACACGGCATCGCCGCACTGGAGGATCTGCGGGATGGCCACCTGAGCCTTGTCCTCTATCCTCAGCTGCGCACCACCGTCCCCGGCGGAGGCGGGTTAGTCCAACGACGAAGCTCAGGGGCGCACCGCTTTGTGGCGCGTCCGCTCCAGCGGCAGGCTGTGTAAAAACTCATTGCTGAAGGCTAAATTACTCTGGCGAGTGGGCTGAACCGATTATGTGGCCGGGATGACATTCTTGGAGCTCTCAAATGCGCGACACACTTCGCGTAGCGGTTTGAGGTGGTCACAGCGAAAGTGGGCGATCGTTTTGTGATGGGGCCACAGCTTTTTGCGCAGCCACAACAGTTCCACGTTGCGCTGCGTCCCCTGCTCCAGGCGCCGGCTCGATCGTCAGCGGTACAGCTAGCCGTAAAGTAATTGATTAGCGGCTGTGATTTCGATGCAAGGTTTAGGGAGAGAAAGCTTGGGGGTTCGGAGACCGGAACAGGTGGTAGAGTCCCTCGACCAGGGAGGCCGCACTGTTCTTGGCCAGCGTCCGCACCACGCTGGTAAAGGCCGCAAAGGCATGCGCGCCACTCTCGTTTTTCGCGCACGGCGACACTTTCCGGGTGATCACGGCCGGGCGCAGGGCCCGTTCCGCCCGCTGGTTCGTCGGCTCGATTCGGGGGTCGTCCAAGCAGCGCACCAAGTGGCCGCGGTCGTGGTGCCAGCCCCGCTCATTGAGCCGCCGTTGATGGTCCGGGTCCTGCAGGCGACGGTCGCGCAGCTGATACGTCAGGTCCTCCTGCACGGCCTTGGCTTCGGTCCGAAAGTCTGTCACGGGGCCGTCGCGGTCGTCAGGCCACCGCGGCAGCGCCTCCTGCCACAGCTCTTTGAGCCCCTCCCCGAAGTCACGGGCCCGGCCCGTTGTCGTCGCCAGCCCGGCGCTGAGCGACCGCTGGACGTGCGCCAGGCATGTGTGCTGGCGTACCTCCTCGAACGCCTGGGCATCGTCGCGGCGCCCCCGCTCGGTGACCATCACCCCGCCGTCGTCCGCCGGGATGACCTCTGGGACTGCCTCGTGGCGATGACGGGACCGGCTCTGATAGACGGTCGCGGCGTCGGTCTCCAAGGCCATCAGAGAGGCGGGCTCGCCGCCCACGCGCCCGCCGGTGTCAGCGGGGTGCACGACCGCCGCCGCCGGCACCGCGGCCCGCCACGGCTCGTCGGTTGTGCCCCCTGCTCCCGCCGCGCGCCGCAGGGCATCTTGGGTGAGGGCGCCCGGCGTCAGCCGCACCCCCGTCAAGGTGGCCAACCCCGCGGGGACCTTGCGCCCCGGCATCCCCACGCTCTAGTGCAACGCGTGCGCCGCCGCCATCACGCGTGTCCCCAGGCGGTGGGCCGTGGCGCCGTATGGGTCCGGCGCCACGTCTGGGTGCTGGCCGCGCACCTGGGGACCACACCCCACGCAGCGGCACACCCCCACCCGGTACGGGGGCACCGTGGGGCTCGGGCGCTCGGGCCGCTCGGTCGTCTACGCCCAGTCGACGCGTGCCTCCTCCAGCAGCCCCCCACACGTGGGACAGGCCTCGAGCGTCACCGGCACGGCGACCGGCGGCTCAGTGATCGCCTCAGAGGCTGGGGCCTCACGGTGGCGGAAGGGGCCAGCCCCAGGCTTCCGTCCCGGGGGCTTCGGCTCACGTACCCGAGTGCCCTGCGAAAACGGTGCGGCCTGCCGCTTGGCACCGCGCGTGAGACGCTCGATCTCGGCCTGCAAGGCCTCAAGACGCGCAGTCCCCGCGGCCATCTGGCGCTGCTGCTCGACCACCAGGGCCAGCAGGGCGTCTCGATCCAGTGAGGTGAGATCTTCGGGCACCATCATGGCACGCCATATAGACCCCGCGTGTGGAGACGGCAAGCCATGCCGCTAATCAATGACGCCCTGAGCTTCAAAGTCACCGCAGGCCACCAAGAGCTCGCCTTTCGCCTAGCGTCTGACTGGCGGCCGGTGCTCACACTCCTGGAGCGTGATCGCAAAGTGCCCAGGAGTTTCCGCACTCCGGAACAAGCGCTGCGGGTGAGCTGGCGTATCGTCAAAGATTGGGTTGAGTCCCAAATGGCGATCGTGGAAACCAAAATGGGGTTTTTTGCCCAATCCCCCGAAAAGGGGTACCACCCCAGTTAACCGTGGTGAGCCGTTTGAGGGCTTGAAAAAACGCGGGTCCTTCGGGCATCCTTTTGGACATGATTTGCCTGCGCTTGCAAGATCGCGTCCAGGGGAGGCCAACGATGAACCCGCAGATCCAATTTTGCCACAACCCCCAGTGCCCTGCCAGAGGGCAGCAGGGGCAAGGAAACATTCGCGTGCATAGCCAAGTGGAGCCGCGGTATCGCTGTCGCACCTGTGGGCAGACCTTCGCTGCGACGAAGGGCACCCCCTTGTACCGCTTGCACACGGCTGTGGACTTGGTGACCATCGTCCTCACCCTACTGTGCCATGGCTGTCCTATCCAAGCCATTGTCGCCGCCTTTGGTCTGGATGAGCGGACCGTGGCCGCCTGGTTGGTCCATGCTGGCCGGCACGGCCAGCAGGTGCATGCGCACGTGGTCCAGCAGGGCCAGGTGGACGTGCAGCACGTCCAGGCCGACGAACTGTGGGTGAAGCTGGTCGGGCGCCGGGTCTGGATGGCCATGGCCATGGCGGTGCCCTCCCGCCTATGGCTGGGGGGCGTCATCAGCCCCCATCGGGACTTGCCGCTGATTACCACGCTGGTGCAGCTGGTCCGCGCGTGCGCTCACAGCCTGGCGATCCTCGTGTGTGTGGATGGGCTGGCCAGCTACGTGACTGCCTTTCGGTGGGTGTTCCGGCACCCCGTGCGGACGGGCCACCGCGGGCGGCCTCGGCTGGTGCTGGAGCAGGGGTTGCTCCTGGGCCAAGTGGTGAAGCGATACGTCCAACGGCACGTGGTGAGCGTCGAGCGCCGGGTGGTGCGGGGGACCGAAGCGGCCATCGCCGCGGTGCTGGCGACAACCGGCGGCGGCAGCGGCATCAATACGGCCTACATCGAGCGGCTCAACGCCACCTTCCGCGCCTCCTTGGCGCCATTGGTGCGCCGTGGGCGCGCCATTGCCCACACCGAGGCGGTGCTGACCGCCGGGATGTGGCTGGTCGGGTATGCCTATAACTTCTGTTGGCTGCATGACAGTCTGCGCGTGGCCGCTCCTGCAGGAGCTTGCTGGAAGTGGCAGGAACGCACGCCAGCGATGGCCGCAGGTCTGACGCATCATCGGTGGACCATGCTCGAGCTGCTGCGCTATCAAGTGCCACTCCCGGCCTGGGTGGCTCCCAAGCGTCGGGGACGTCCGCCCAAGCGAGCAGGTCAACTGGCTGTGGCCGTGGCAGCGTGACCACGGTTAACTGTGGCGGTACCCCCTTTCGGGGAGTTGAGCAAAAAACCCCTAATACTGACCCCATCGCTCATGGGGGCTCACGGATTGGCCTATAATGCGCGCTTCATGATGCCTCAATGCCAACCACTGCATAGGGGGAAGCAACCCATGAAGCGCACCTGGAGCCCCGACGAACTCGCCGCCCATTGTCCGGCAAATCGTGGCCATAGCTCTCTGGATGTACCTCCACGGGGTCAACCGGTGACTGACGGATTTGCGGGGTCTGTCTGTTGGCGGCGGGCACCACACCCTGGCCTCTCGATGCCCAGCGCGATGAGGCGCGAGGCCAGGGTGGTCGGCTTGATCCCCAGCAGGGCCGCTGCGCCGCCGGGCCCGTAAATCTTCCCGCCCGTCTGCTGCAGCGCGGCCCGGAGATTCTCCCGCTCCCGGTGCCGCTGCTCCGCTTCGGGGACCGGTGCGGCGGCCGGTGTGAGCCCGCGGCTTGGCACCAACCTCCGGCCCAGCACCCCCGTCGGCTGAACGAGATCCAGGCGGAGCGGCCCGCCGCGCGACACAATGACTGCCCGCTCGAGCACGTTTTGCAACTCGCGTACATTGCCTGGCCATGCATACGCGTGCAGCTGGCGGAGTTGGTCCCCGGTCGCCGGGACCGGCGCACGATGCAGCCGGTGACAGGCCTGGCGCAGGAAATGGGCGGTCAACAGCAGGATGTCCTCCCGCCGGTCGCGCAGCGGCGGGACGTGGATGGGAAACACGCTCAGACGGTAGAACAGGTCCTCCCGAAAGCATCCGGCCTGGGCGTCCTGCGCCAGGTCATGGTTCGTGGCGGCGATGACCCGGACATCCACCCGGCGCGTGCAGTCGTCGCCCACCCGCTCGAACTCGCAGTCTTCCAGGACCCGCAACAGCTTGGACTGGAGCTCCAGGGGAATGTCCCCGACTTCATCGAGGAACAGGGTCCCCCCGTGCGCCAACTGAAAGCGCCCCGACCGGTCCCGCAGCGCCCCGGTGAAGGCCCCTTTGACGTGCCCGAAAAATTCGCTCTCGAACAGCTCCCGGGGGATGCCGCCGCAGTTCACCTTGATCAGGGGCCGGTCGCGGCGGCGGTTGCGCGCATGGATCGCCCGGGCGATCAGCTCTTTCCCCGTGCCCGTTTCGCCCTGGATGAGGACGGTCGCCTCCGTCGGGGCGACCAGGTCGACCTGCTCGAGGACGCGCTGCATGTCCTGGCTGTGGCCCACGATCTCACCGAAGGCCAGTTCCCGCGTGGCCTCCTCTTACAGATAGGCATTCTCCTGGGCCAACTGGCGGCGCAGCCGGGCGTTCTCGTCGACTTTCTTCCGGAGCAGGCGGTTGGCGCGTGCGAGTTCGGCGGTGCATTCCCGGACCCGTGCCTCCAACTGACCGTTCAAGCGTTGGAGGGCGGCCTTGGTAGGCTGGAGTTCGGCATGCTCCACCAGCTCCCTGTTGCCGTGACGTCGCATCAGTGCACCCTGATGGTGGCTGGCGACGTCAAGAATGTCCGCGGCGCCACATTGGTCCAGCGGGTATATACAGAGGATGATCATGCGGGCGTCCTGCGCCGCCGCTTCGTAAGCTTTTGAGATTTAATACCAATAGCGACTGCTCAAGAATAATCGAAACGGACGTTTTCTCGCACGTTGGTCGATAAACAGGAAGCAACTCCCAGAGAGAGCGTCCTCACAGATACCAATCTCTATCCATGTAACCTTTTGTTTGTAGAGGAGTTATGCACTATCCCAGTTTTCTGTTCCATTGCGACTCAGACC
>Ga0105104_10004036_pt1 | contig 10296 bp, 6 predicted proteins | sample PPLLaktember2015_3_FD_87034 | JGI IMG/M metagenome (GOLD analysis project Ga0105104, IMG submission 87034) | Freshwater sediment microbial communities from Prairie Pothole Lake near Jamestown, North Dakota, USA - PPLs Lake P7 Core (6) Depth... | ecosystem: Environmental > Aquatic > Freshwater >... | reverse complement strand
GCTTTCCGCCGATCTCCACCATCGGTTTGGGCCGCGCCTGGGTCTCTTCAGACAGTCGCGTGCCGCGTCCTCCCGCAAGTATCACGACTTTCATAGTTAAACGATCCTTGGTTCGGGGACGGGGATGATGAATCGCCCGCCCCGGTTACGGAACTCGTCCTGTTGCTTGATGATTTCGTCCGCGAAATTCCAAGCGAGGATCAGGACAAAATCGGGCTGTTGTTCAAGAAGGGCGGATACGGGAAGGACGGGGATGTGCATTCCGGGCGTGTAGTGGCCCACCTTGAGTGGATTCTTGTCGACACAATAGGGCAATAGGCGGTTATCCAGGCCGCAATAATTGGTCAGCGTGCTGCCTTTGGCGGGTGCGCCATATGCGGCCAGGGTTTTCTTTTCTCCGTTCAGGTGCTGGAGAAGCGTTCGAACGGCCGACCGGTTCCTCTCAACCTTGCGTGCGAACTCCTGGAATGTTTCCAGCCGCGTCAAGCCGGCCTCTGTCTCTTCCCTGCAAAGACGAATCGCGTCTTCGGAGTGCGTTCGGGACCCGGTCTTCGGTGTTCCGTAAATACGCAGAGATCCTCCATGTACGGGAATTCTGTCGATCCGGGCGACAACGAGACCGACGGTCTCAAAGAGCCGCAGGAGGGCGGAAGCGGAGAAGTAGCACAGGTGCTCGTGATAGATCGTGTCGTACTCCAGTTTGTCGATCATCTCCCGCAGGTACGGCACCTCGATCACAATGAAGCCGTCCTCACCAATCAGATGGCGGCACCCCAGCAGGAAGTCCCGCGGCTCGTCGACGTGAGCAAAGACGTTGTTGCCGATCACCAGCTTGGCCGGTCCCCGGGAGTCCCTCACTTTCTGTCCGACTGCCGAGTTGAAGAATTCATTGAGCGTCTCAACTCCCTGGGACGAAGCCATCTCGGCGATATTTGTCGCGGGCTCAATTCCCAGCGTGGAGAACCCCCGAGCCTTGAAGCAGCGGAGCAGGCTCCCGTCGTTGCTGGCAACCTCGACTACCAGGTCGTTTGGCTTCAGCGCGGCTTGCGCGGCAACGGTTTCAGCAAGTTCAACATTGTGCTCGGCGATCGTGTCCGACGTACCGGTCACGTAGATGTAATGGCGAAAGAGCACCTCAGGGTCGATGACATCGAGCAATTGAACCAGGGAGCATTCCTCACAGAAGTACACGTCGAGAGGAAAACTGGGTTCCTGGCCGAATTCCTCTTTGTCCGAGAGAAAAGAGTTGGCAAGAGGCGTGGGCCCGAGAGACAGGAATTTGTGAAGCTGGCCCCCGCCACAAACTCGACAAGTGGTTCGCAGATGGTGACTCATTTTCATGCTTTAGTAATCGACAGGAGAACCTGTCTACGGTTGGCTGACCAGTTCCGAAGCCTCGAAAAACTCCGCTGTTTTCCGGATTCCTTCGGCGATACTGATTGAGGGCGCCCAGGCAGTCAGGTGTTTGAGCCGTTCCACCGATACGCCCAACTGCGTCATTTCTTCCTGCCGGGTCGGGAGCACCCCGAATCTCAGGTTACCGTCCGGTATCCCCAACACTCGGGCGGCGGTTTCAGCAAAGCCGCGCACTGACGTTAACTTGCCGGTTGCGAGGTTGACCGCCTCGCCTGGTGCGGCGTCCGAGAGACCGAGTTTGAGCAGTCCATCCGCGGCTTCCGGCATGAAGGTGAAATCCCGCTCCTGCAACCCGGCTGTCAGGTTGATTGCGTTACCGGTTTTGGGGATCTCGAGGAGAGAAGGCAGCAGGCGGCCCTCAAGTTCGCCCGGACCGTAGACCGTGAAGAGCCGGGCGGTAATGGCTTTGAAGCCGAGAAGGACGCTCGACTCAGCGACGATCCGTGTTCCTGCTAGTTTCGTAATGCCGTACAAGCTTGTTGGTTGCGCGCACGACTTCTCGGACAGTATCCCGCCTGCCTCACCATATTCCAGCGCCGACCCGATGTGGACCAGGTCTTGCCCGCGCCATTCAGCGTCTCGGTTCCGGGCGACGACTCGGCACAGCCCTTCCACCAGGTCAGAGTTGATCTTCTTCGCCAGAGCCGGGTCCCTTTGCGCAGGATCCACACCGTAGCCGACGCAGTTGAAGGTAATGGACGGGCGAACTTCGTGGTAAATTCGATCGAGTGTTTCCAAATCCGTGGCGTCTGCTTCGAGCACTTGTCCCGTTACTCCAAAGCGCTCGAAGATCTCTTCCGACCCGGCCGTTTTGCGGTCGAGGAGATAGAGCCGGGCACCCTGGCTGGTCAACTGATGTGCCACCCAGCGGCCGACAAAGCCGGAAGCCCCCAGAACCAGGACTCGGACGCCGTGATATGGTCTAGCTTCGGTCATGGCCGCAATGAAAACGGGCGAAGAATCAAGGCCTAATTTGGAGTGCGCCGGCAGAGGCTGCACTTTATCTCTGAAGCACCCGAGGTGGGCTGGCAACCGACCGCTTTTTTGGAGTGCGGTGGCAACGGGAGAGGCCGATGCCTTACCAGGCCTCGAAGGCGACACCGCTTTGGTCTGTGGGTAGTCGCTGGTTCACGGCTGTTTTCCACAGCGGCAGACTGGTGCAAAGACCAAAGCGGTGTCGCCTTCGAGGCCTGATAAGGCATCGGCCTCTCCCGTTGCCACCGCACTCCAAAAAAACGGTCGGTTGCCAGCCCGCGTCGGGTGCTTCAGAAATGTCTTATCAGGCGGCCTACCGGCCACGCCGCTTTGGTATCTGCAACATCGCCGCGTGCTTTGGCACGGGGTTGCACAGACCAAAGCGGTGTCGCCTCGAGGCCTGATAAAACATCGGCCTCTCGTTGCCACCGCACTCCAAAAAGGTTCGGACCTTCGATTTCGTTCATAGCTTGAGAGAAGAATCACTTCGGCGAGTAGCTGTACAGCTGCAACGCGAAGCTGTCGTCCGGAGACTTTCTGAAGGAGCGAGCCTCTGGAGGAGCGAAATCGTCCAGGAGGCGTATGTCTTTGGGTTCGATCTGAAATTTCGCGACGGGCACCAGTTGGCCCTTCAGGCTTTCAATCCCCTCTTTAAGGGCTGAGGCCCGGTGCGAGTAAATTCCCGTTACGAGGTACAGCTTGTTCGTGCTTCCGGCCAGCGTCTGAATCCGCTCTTCGTTATCCGGTATCGTGCAGAAGGCGTTGCGGCCGGCCCGGTCTAAATAGAACGCCAGGGACGGCTCTCCTACCACGCGGACTTCGGTTCCCTGCGGAATAACCTTCGCCATCTGATTTGCCGCGACGGCCATCGAACGCGACGGAGTCCAGGGATTGCTTGGGTCAGACAAGATGCTGCTGATTGCAAGGATTGCCACAATTGCTGCAACAGTGACAGCCAGCCCGGACCAGGCCGGCGAGGTGCGGGCTTTCGACTCTCGAATCAACCTGATCAGCCATTGCCCTGCGCCCAGAAAGGCCGCGAGCATGAGCGGCAAGACCAATCGAGGGTAGGGCACGTACACCGGCGTGAGAAGCAGGAAAGCCGTGAACCATACGAGAACGACGACTCGTGGAAATGGATTGTTGACGCGGATCAGGTCGGTGACAGCTAACAAAGCCAGCAGTACAGTTGTTGCGAAGAGTCCGAGCGACAGGACAAGCGCGGCGAGAACGATCACCACCGCCGAAGACCATTTCCGGCTTCGAGCGGCCACTTGCCTGTCTACGAGCAGCGCGCCGACCAGGCCGATGAAAGGAGCACTGCGATTGAGCGCCCCGTCCAGGTACATTTGGCTCTGAAGCTGGCGCCACAGGTTCGAGAACCAGTGACTGTCGAGAAGCGCCGCGTGGTGCAGAGCCAGCGCGGCATACCCGCCGGGCTGATTTTCAACGAACAGGAGCCAAGGTAGATAAACGAGAGCGGCGGCCCCTCCCATCACCAACAAGACCTTGAAAGACTGCTTCTCGAATAGGCGCGGCGGCTGAGAACGCCACCAGGAAAAAACAAGAGCGGCTCCCACAACGGGAAGAACCAGCCAGCCATGATACTTAGTGTTCCATGCAAGCCCGATCAGGAGACCGGCCAGAATGCCCGCAGTGATTCGTTGAGTAGCGAGAGCACGTGTCGCAGCGAACACGGCGAGGGCGAAAAAGAAAAGGAACGCAACATCAGTCAGCGCAGTGCGGGAAATTGCAATATGGAACTCGTTGAAAGCCACCAGAGCCGCGACAAAAACCCCAGTCGGAGGGTCGAACCATTGCCGGCCGATCCACCATACCAGCAGTATGGTCGCAGTTCCCAGGAGAACGTTAACCGCCAGCGCCGCCGTGTCTGAGGGGCCGCCCGATACTTCATATGCGAGCGCCACCAGGCTGAAGAACACAGGTGGGGAGAACTTGGCCTGCTCGGGATACAGCAGGGGCGCGCCATCAGACCGCACGAGGCCGGAAGCGCTCAGCGCGTAAACTCCCTCGTCGAAGTGGTCGAGGCCGACTTGGGAAATCCCCCAGCCGCGCAGCGCCAAGCCGGAGACGGCCAGCGTCAGGACGACGATTAGCTCAACCGCCGACACCGAGATCGACCTTGAAAGGTGACTATTGTTCACTTTTGTACGTGCCTGCGACACTGCTCAGCCTGGTGGGCTCGTCGCCCCGGTACTCGAAAAGAGCACCTACCGAGGTTGATTCCAACAGGACCAGTCCGGGTGTCTTCAGGAATTGCTTGGGAGACTCATCTGCGCCAACGTACACGAACTTTATTCCTTGGCCTCTCAGGAACTCTTGGCGCTGGTCGGGAGTGGTATCGAAGAATTGTGCAACGGCCTGCAGCTTCGCCTCGTAGTTGTCGGTCAGAAAGAAGTGACCGCAGTAAAGCTTCCCCGGGAAAGCCGGGCCTAGCCACAAATCGTCGGTTTCCCACGGCTGCTTCGACTTGTTCACCAGGAGGACGTCGTTCTCGGTTGACCTTTCCTGCAGGGTTCGGACTATCGCCCGGTGCTCGGGACCCAGGAAAAGAGCGGGAACCGCGGGGTTGAAGGCTGTGTCGCGCCACTCCCGATAGAGGCCGAGAGCCGGAGTGACGCCAAGCAATACCACGACAACCGCTGCCTGAAGCCAGGTGACGCGGGCATGCCGCGAGAAATAAATGGCGCCGGCTATGACATAGACGGGTATCTGGAGCGTCATCGTCCCCCGATCAGGGTACGGATAAAAGGGTCCGGAAAGCGTTACAACAACACAGCCCAACAACCAGCCCAGCAGGAAGCATTGATCCAGCTGTGGCGCATCCTTGCAGAAGCGTGACAGACCCGGCAGCAGGATCGCCCATCCCAGCGGAAACCCCAGGAGCAGAGTGACCGGCGCTATGGGTATGGCTCGCCAACTCGGGAAGGCTGAGCCGGAGACGCTGTGCAGATACAACAGGACGATGAAGATCGCGGAAACGCTGGCGACCATAGCAGCCAGAACGGCCGTAGCGGCCCCCGGGCTGAGTCGCTTCCACCACATAAGTGCGGTGATTGAGGCCCCGACGGCCAGGAGTGTGATTCCCTCGTAGATATGAATGATCGTGACTAACGAGAACAGAGAAACAGTCAAAAGACCGAGACTGACCGAGCGATGCCGGATGAACAGATACAGCGACAGAACCGTCCCCAGGGAAAGCAACCAGATGATCAGGTGGTGTGTGTCGAAAAAGGTCGAGAAAAAGTAGATTCCCCGATAGTCTTCAAACGGCGGACGAGCCGCCAACCCCTCTCCCAGCGTGGCCTTGAAAAGCAGGTTCTCCCCGACCCACCTCACCTGGCTCAGTACCTTCAGGTGGGCCCCGAGTCCGCCGCCAAGCAAGATGATCAAAAACACCCACCAGGTCTGATAGCTGGATGAGAGGAATAGCCGGACCGTAACAAACAGGAGAAGAACCAGGCCGAAGGCCAGAATCACACCGAGATATTGGTACATGGCCTCTGGCGACTGACCCGTCCAACTCCCGAGCTTGCCGACGAAATAGTAAAAGACGACCGGAAGATATGGCTTCGAGGACTGCGAAGTGAATCTGTTGTCGACGAGGACTCCCGTCTCCTGTGCCCGCCTCATCCAAATCCGGTACTGCAGGTAATCGGGCGAAGTCCTCAGGTTGCCCGTGAACGTCCAGCCGGGCGGGGTCTGCATTTCGGCCCGCCAGAACGGCGCCATATGGAGCAGCGAGACCAGCAGCGCCACAATCCAGACCGGCGTCGGTATCTTGAAAAGCTGTTGCGACAATGGGCTAGTCATCTCAAAACTGCCAACTTTCGCTCGCTTGGCGTTTTTTTTGGAGTGCGGCGGCAGAAGGACTCCGACGCCTTCTCAGGAGTCGTGGCGACGCCGCTTTGGTATTTGCACAATCTTGCTCAAGAGCGGAAGAGCGAAGAGGGACGATTGTGCGCATACCAAAGCGACGTCGCCAGGAGTCCTGAGAACCCGTCGGACTCCTTTTGCCGCCGCACTCCAAAAAAGCTGTCAATTAATCAGCCCGACTCCGGGGGCAACGGGGAAGATGGCGAGCGTTGGTACTGACTGCGGGAAGTCGGACTGCGGGTCGTCGTTTTGTCGCACTGTGACTGCCGCCAACGGCACGTCCGAACTGACGGTTACTACTCCCTGCATTTCTTGCGCTTGGCCCAGCACCGTCGGGAGCGTCTTGAAAATCTCCCAGATGAAACTGGCCTGGTGCCTGCCCGGGGGAAGGACCACGGTTGTTTCTGCCACCCTTTGCAGCTGGAGGTTGTAGAGACGGACGAGTATGTTTGCGTTACTCGTCGTAGAAGAGTTGACCAGGGTCAAGCCGGTGTCCCTGTTGCCGATCGAATCCAGGCAAATGCTGAACTCTCGGTCCGCGATCGTGGAGGGCACACCAGCCTCATAAAGAACAAGGCCCGAAGGCGAGTCTCGGCGGGTGAAAACCGCTGTACCCTGAACACCTTGAGTCGTGGTCACTTTGGCATACCCGACCTGAAGCCCGGTGTTTCCCTGGGTTGCCAGGCTGATTGCCCGCCCCGCCTGCAGAGTGAACTGAAAGCTGCTCCTGGTTCCCAGTCCTTGCAGCGCCAAACTCATTGGTTGCCCCGAGGAATCAAAGAGGTCGAGATTGACCTGGTTATCGGTCGCCCCCGTATTGATGAAGACCATCTCGGTCTCGAGCTCGAGCAGAGGATCGAGCCCATGGCCGATCTGCGGGAAATAGAAAGTGGTCGGAGAATTCGGCGCTGCTACGGCGGAACCCGTTCTGCCAAGAGCGACCGGGAAAGCTGTCAGAGTGGGGACCGTGAGTGGAAAGGCCCTGGCCGGATCGCCGTCCTGGCGCAGGGTGACGGCTGCAAGCGGCTGGTCCGACTCCACTGTCACGATCCCCAGGCTCTCCCGCGCCTGCTCCATCAACTGGGGAGTACCCTGGAAGAACTCCCAGATGAAGCTGGCACGATGACTCCCACCTGCAAGATCAAAAGCTGTTTCGCCTTTCTGTTGAAACTGGCTGTCGTACAACCGAAGACGGACGTGGGCGGTACTCTGCGCGGACGAGTTGACGAGGGCCAGGCCGGTGTCCTTGTTCTGCAGTGAATCGAGATAGACGGTGAAATCACTTGAAGGCGATACCGCAGGAACTCCGGCTTCGTAAAGGACCGTGCCGCTCGCGTCCGTCCGGGTGAAAACCGCGGTTCCTCGCACGTCGGAGCCGGTCTCGAGACGTGCATAGCCGGCCTGGATGTCGCCTGTTCCGGACGTGGCTATTGAGACCGATTCCCCCCTCCTCAGAGACAGAGTAAGCCGGCTTTGGCTTCCGAACTGAACAAACGGCAAAGACATCGGCTGTCCCGAGGAGTCGAAGAAGTCCAGGGTGAGCGTGGTGTCATCCCCCGTATTGATCAAGGTCATCTCGGTTCGAAGCCTCACCGCTGTGTTCGAACCGTTGCCAACCTGCGGCAGATACCTGAAAGCCGCGGAAGGCGGGGCATTGTCGGTGCGATAAATGGTGATTACACCTGCGGCCGGGATCGAGGCCGTGAGAGCCTGGCCCGCTGCGACTGTCTTCCCGGAAGATGTGACGTTGAATTCACCGTTGGTCGTGTAGGTGGCTGCATAGGTTGCGGCAGGCAACCCGGCGACGGTGATTGATCCGCCGGAATCCGCTCGGATCACGACAACATTCCCCCCGTCGGCGTTTATGAAAGCGAGGGGGTCAAATGCGGAGTTGTCGGTTGTTGCGTCGATTCGCTGTGCGCCCGGGCGGATAAAACGAAAGTACTGCCGCAGGAACCTGGTGCGTGTGCCCATAGTGACTGTGGGGTTTGCCGGATTGCTGCGGTCGATCCAGTAATACTGAGCCCCGTTGTCATCGGTCGGATAAGCGAGCGCGAATTGTTGCCAGGCGGACACGTTCCCGTACTTCAGGTCGTCGTGGAGTGTCACGTAGGTGCCGCCTCCGTCGAACTTCTCGAGCATGGCAGTCCTGATCCCGTAGACGGACGGGAAAGTCCCGATTTTCTGAATATTCGAAAGAAACTCCCCGCCATACCGGTGAAAGGAGAATTCCGTCATATAGTTCAGAAGGCCGGGGACTGACTGCCGCATCTGATCAAACCAGTCGATGGCGCCTCCCACGTCGGCGTTGGACGGGCCCGAAAAACCGGGGTTGAAGCCGTTGGCGTTCAGCAATCTGGCAGTAGTCACCAGGTTGTTGCCGAGGATGGAGGGCGACCATCCTCTTCCGGTGGTTGGTTCATTGCAGATCTCGACCTGGTCCGGCACCCACCCATACTTGGTCTGCATGTGTCGGAAGAGCGCGAGCATGAACTCCGCATATTCGTTGGGGTTGCCCGTATGAAGCGGAGCAGGTCCCCCGGCATTCGCATCTCCGGTGATGTATTCAAGATTGATAAACAGCTTTTCGCCGTTTGCCGCCATCAGTTGCCGCATGGGGAGGATGACGTTATCGATCTTGAAGTCGAGCATGGAGAACTGGAATCCGCCCGTGTTGATCTGATTGGGATCGCCGTTGTCGTTGATCGCTTGAAACCAGTGGCCTTTCCAACTGTTGTAGTTGAGCTGCCCATTGAGGTACTGGGTGAAGTAGTCGACGGGATTCTCCAAGCCGGCGTTGACCTCCAGCCTGACCCGGGTGATGCCCACTTCGTTGACTAGTCGATCAACCGCGGTGTCGCGCCACTTCTGAAATTCGTGCGGCACGTCGATTTCGCCAATCGTGTCGGTGCCCTCCCACCCCAAGATCCGTTGATGAGTCACTGCGGGGCTTAGCGAGATGTTGGCCTGGCCGGAGACCAGGGAGGGCACCAGGATCAGAATGCCAACCAGGCAAAAAACGCTGGAAACGCTGATAATCCTCACGGTATGGCTCTTACCTCCCAATCTGCTTCACGTTTAGCGAGGCACCTGCCGCTTTCACTTCGACAAACTCGCCTGGATAGCTTGCTGGGTGCGCTTCCATTCCGAGAACCGGCCGGAGAAACGGAAAGCGAGCAAGCTTGTAAAGAACTGCCAGCACGCGTGAGGATTGACGTGAGAAACGCCGGCGCTTCGCATTCGGGCAAAGACATTAAGTTCCAGGATCTTAATTCCCATGTAATGGGCTTTGATCATGATCTCCGGATCGAGCAGCCAGTCGGTCGACTGGAGATCCATCTGACGCAGAACCGCGGCCCGGATTATTTTCGGAGTCCCGTTCAGATCCAGTGACCCGAGGGTCGGCCAGAGGGCGCGGGCGTAGAGATTGTATGAAATCGAAACCAGCCGTCTCCACGTGCCGTCCAACCGGAAGCGACGCCGGACCTTGCCCAGGGTCCAGTTGCCCGCAGCGGCGGTCGCCTGATAGAGCCTGGCCACATCTTCTGCGTCGACCTGCCCGTCTGCCGGTATCACGCCAATCCAGGGGGCGTCGCAAAGCGGTATGCCGCTCAGGATACCTCTGCCGTAGCCCTCGTTGACTTCTACCCGGTGATAGACGATACCCGGATATTCCCCGGCGAGCTCTTTGATGAGCTCGCCTGTCCGGTCCTTCGAACCGTTGTCCACTGCGATCAGCTGCAGCCGGTACCGAGCCTTCTGAAAGGCCTCCATGAGGCGTGGGATTGTATAGACAATCGCCTCCTCTTCGTTATAGCAGGGCATGACGAATGAAACGTCAGGCGGCAAGTTCGAATCAGTCTTCTTCATAGCTCAGTGGCTCCAAACCGTCCGACAGAGCCGCAAGCGCAGCGTTTTTTGCGTAGCGCGTCGGATACTTGACGCAATCAAAATCGATTCGTGCTGGAGCACGCATCCGACGCGCTACGCAAAAAAGCGCTGCGCTTG
>Ga0105104_10004034_pt1 | contig 10299 bp, 10 predicted proteins | sample PPLLaktember2015_3_FD_87034 | JGI IMG/M metagenome (GOLD analysis project Ga0105104, IMG submission 87034) | Freshwater sediment microbial communities from Prairie Pothole Lake near Jamestown, North Dakota, USA - PPLs Lake P7 Core (6) Depth... | ecosystem: Environmental > Aquatic > Freshwater >... | reverse complement strand
TGGCCTGTGCTAATAACTTTACCGCAACAGCCGATTGGCTCAAAAAGCATCCAGTTGTTTTTGTTGCGTGCGGCATGTGGCCAATAATCAGTATGATTCTCATTAGAATATCTAAAGAGGCCGTCAGTAGAATTATGCAATATCCCATTACTGATAGAACTGCCCTAATGGTACTCTTCAATGTGATAGACAGAGTTGTTGGTAGTAAAAGTGAACGGTTTTCGAACTATGCGGTTAATTATCTGAATCATCCTAATGGGAAAGATGTCTTTGGCATGATTACGAAACCAGACGAACAGATAAAACTTATTGTCCAAGCCGTGCGCAGCTTTTTTGAGAGTGTTAGAACAAACAGGGATGACCAGATAAGAGTGGTGCTTGCCAGGATGGGTGAAAGACATGTTGAGGAATTTGTTTGTTTCTTTCCGGAAGATAAATGTCCTGCCGGTAATCCTTCTGATTACCATAACGATAGATGTGCATTCTCAAAAGCTAAAAGTTCTAAGGACATTGTAATAATCCCTAGTATTGAGAAAGAATTGAAGAAGAAAAGTAAAAAGAAACAAAAGTATTTGGATATATCCGGAGACCCTAATAGCGGCTCTCTTTTAGTATATCCTATTCGACACAGGGGGCTTAAAGATGTCGTGTATTGCTTAAGTGTATACAACTCTATGCCCAATTACTTTAGCGAGTCCCAGAGGAGTTATTATAAAGATTTTCTTATGGACATCTTTGGAAAGAGAATTGAAATGGAACACAGCTTAAAATTAATAAAGGAAAAGAAAAATGAGCGAGACAAAGCAAATTCCCAATCAGCAGCAATCGGCTGAGCTGCCAGAGGATATTTCGCAATTGCTCTTAGAAGCTCAGAAGAATATGGAGCTGTTGTCCAAGGCTTTTCCTGTTGATATGGAGGAAGAGGCTAAGTTTAAGATAATGTTTGGTGAATCTTTGATCGCCGTCTATGGCAAAAAAACAGATCCTAAGAAATAACAATAACGGCAAAAAGCTTAACGGCCAGCAGAACGTTAATTCGGCAGTTAAATCAATCTGTGATATTATGCGCCGGGGAAATTGTGCCGGGGCATTGCAATATGTTCCCGAATTGACGTGGATTCTTTTTCTTCGGATATTGGATGAGCGGGAAGAAAGAGAGCATCACGAGGCGGAAGCTGTCGGCATTCCATTCAGATCATCGTTAGAAGCCCCGTATAGATGGCAGGATTGGGCTTCTCCTGAAGGTCCAAAACGCAAAGAATTACAGGAAGGCGCGTTAGGTTCTTTCTTTTCCTTTGTTAATGGCGAATTATTGACTTATCTAAAGGGACTTAAAAATAAACCTGCTGCCTCCCCAAGACAAAAGGTTATCAGCGAGGTAATGACCGGTGTTGAGCGTGTCCGGATTGATACGGAAAGAAACTTCCTCGATGTTCTTGATAAGGTCAACGAAATCACCGCTGAAAATGTTGACCCAACTCATGTATTTACCCTTTCGCAGATTTATGAAGGTTTATTGCTGAAGATGGGAGAAAAAGGCAACGATGGCGGACAATTCTTTACTCCTCGTCAGGTAATCAAGGCAATGGTTCGGGTTATTGACCCGGGTATTGATGAAACAATATACGACCCCGGCTGCGGGACGGGCGGCTTTTTGGCTCAAAGCTACGAATATATAAGAGATAAGCTCAGCAATAAAATAACCGCTGACCAGTTGGAAACATTAAAGCAGAGAACCTTTTGGGGCAGGGAAAAAGAAAACCTTATTTACCCCATTGCTCTGGCAAATCTTATTCTGCACGGAATTGATAAACCTAATATATGGCATGGCAATACTCTGACAGGTCAGGAAATATACGGCGGATTGTTTGAAGGCAATCCAGCTTCGTTTGATGTGGTCCTGACTAATCCGCCTTTCGGGGGCAAAGAAGGCAAGGATGCACAAACACATTTTGATTACAAGACCGGAGCTACGCAGGTTTTATTTCTTCAGCACGTTATAAGGAACTTAAAAGAAAAGGGGCGATGCGGGATTGTTCTCGATGAAGGTTTATTATTCCGAGCAAATCAGGATGCTTTTGTAAAAACAAAACAAAAGCTTCTTAACGATTGTAACCTTTGGTGTATTATCAGTATGCCTGCCGGAGTATTTACGGCGGCGGGGGCAGGAGTTAAAACAAACCTGCTTTTCTTTACTAAAGGCAAACCAACTAAAAAGATTTGGTATTACGATCTAACCGATTTCAAAGTCCTCAAAAAGACGCCCTTAATGTTGAAACACTTTGAGGATTTCTTCCGTCTATTGCCTGATAGGGCGGATAGTCCGTTAAGCTGGACGGTTGATATGGATGAACGAAAGAAAATTGCATCCGATGAATCCCAGCCCTTCAAAGACATGGCTCATAAGAAAAGTCAGGAAGCCGCTCAATGGAATGACCGTTTGAAAGAGCTAAAGAAAGCCAGGCCGCGTAATGAAGATGCTATTATTGAAGCAGAGGAAAAAGCGAAGGCCATTAGTAAAGAGGCCAACGAAGCCCGGAATAAGGCCAAAGAAATTGAAGATGCCGTTTATGACCTGAAGGCCGTTAATCCGAACAAAAAACCCGTTATAGATACCCGCACTCCCGAAGAATTGCTTGATATAATCGAAACCAAAGGCCGTGAAATCCAGCAATCCCTCGAAATACTAAAAAAGCTAAGCAAATAAAGCTACTTAACCTCTTAAAATCCGTGAAACTCCGTTGTTAAATATTATGCGCTTTTTGTGGCTTCGTGGCTTGGTGGTAAAATTCCCTCCGAACTAAGGAAATTGCTTACTTGCGGAAAACTGTCGTCATCATTAGAATCTCTACCACGAAGACACCAAGACACGAAGATATATAAATAGTTAAAACTTGGTGGCTTAGAGACTTAGTGGCAGGAAAAAGCGGGATAGAACCTAATTTAACGTTTTTTAAGGAGGCAAGATATGAATGGTTCGACAAGCTCACCACAAGTTAGTTCGACAAAGCTCACCATTGGAAAGCGAGATATAGTTTTAGGGGTATGTCTGATTACAGTGGCGCTCGTTGCACCGCTTGTGTATTCGCATTGCCAGATACCATGCGGCATCTATGATGACCCGGCCCGCCTGGTTATGATTGCCGAGGACATCAACACCGTCGAAAAGGGGATGAAGTCGATAGTGGAGCTGTCGGCTGACCCGAAAACGAATATGAACCAGATTGTCCGCTGGGTAAATAACAAAGACGAGCACGCCGAGAATATCGCGCACGTCGTAAGCTATTACTTCATGGCCCAGCGGATTAAACCAGTTGAAAAAAGCGACGCAGCAGGTTACGAAAAATATATCAAGCAGCTTACCCTGCTTCACGAAATGCTCGTTTATTCGATGAAATGCAAGCAGACAACCGACCTGGCCAATGTTGAAAAACTCCGCTCCCTTCTGGCACAATTCCACGACGCATACAGCCATTAGGAAAAACGGCGGCAAATGAAGGCAAAATCAACAGGCGTTTCTGAAGCGACCCGGCTGGAAAAGTTAAAGGACGTTCTTGAAAAGTTGTACCAAAAGTACAACCGTCATGAACTGATTAAGCCCGACCCGCTTCAGTTTGTTTACGAATATTCCAGGCCGGCCGATATGGAAATAGCGGGTTTTCTAAGCTCGGCCCTTGCTTACGGGCGGGTCGAGCAGATTCAAAATAGTTGTCGGGATTTGTTTAGTAGGATGGGCCAAAGCCCTTATGATTTTGTCGCCGGTTTTACGAATAAAGACCGTGCCCGGCTCAAAAAATTCAAACACCGTTTCAATACGGGCGACGACATATCCGATTTGCTTGTTTTGCTTAAAGGGGCTATTGATAAGGCCGGAAGCATTGAAAAATTCTTTCTGTTGGGATATAACCCGGCTGATGAGAATATTATTCCATCTTTGATGCGTTTTTGCGATTCACTTACAGCAAGCGGGGCGATATCAAGAGGATTAAAGTTCCTTGTAGCAAGCCCAGCAAGAGGCGGGGCGGCCAAACGGCTGAATATGTTTTTACGCTGGATGATTCGTAAAGACGACGTCGATGCCGGGCTATGGCGAGGCATCGATAAATCGAAGCTGATTGTGCCCGTAGATGTTCATATTGGCCGGCTAAGTAAAATTCTGGGATTTCACAGTCGTGCCAACATAACTTTGAAAACGGCGATAGATATAACAAGTAATTTTGCTGAAATCGAGCCGGCCGACCCTGTAAAATATGACTTTGCCCTGTCGCGAATCGGGATTCTGGAAAGCTGCACGGGCGGCAGGCGTGCGGAATGCGACGCGTGTGAATTATTGTCGTGGTGTCTTAAAAGATTGGATTGGTGATGATGAAACCAGAGGACCTTGAAAAATACAGTTCAGCCGTAACGCTCTCGGATATGGAAGTATTTGTCTTCCCGGAATTGTTCTATGCCCTGATTCTTGCCAATATAATAAGCCCCGTTATCTGGAAGTGGCGCGATATCGATTGCTTCAAAAAACTCGAGGGCAAGGACAGCTATAAAAAACTTCTTCGCCTTCGCCAGTTCATAATGGATGAGTACGATTTCAATCTCGACCTCGAAACCTGGGGCCTGACCACCCAGGTCAAGGAAATCGAACGATTCGCCTCGTATATACCCCCAGAGCAAATCGCCTCCAGCAACGCGCTTTTTGGCTACGAGGGCGACAAATATTACTTCGACGTCGATATCCGCAAACACTTCGGCCTCGATAAATACGATTCCGACATTATCCCGTACTGGAAAACCGAAACAGTCGAGGCGATGGAGGCCTTTGTTCGCAGGCCCGGCTACTCAAAAAGGGCAGGCGAATGTGTGTCGCTGTCGGCGCTTTACGCAGCCGCCGCGTTTGTCGTCTGCGGAATTCCCCTTGAAAATATTTACGCGATACTTACGCCTCTTCACTCGCAAAACTTCATCGATATACGCGACGGAGTCCTCACTAATAACAGGCGCCTCGTAACAAAAGCGATGTGGTTCAACGGCACCGCTATTTCCTATAAGGCCCAGCGGGCGCTAAGGAACGAAAACGTGACTATCGTCGCCCATCCCACGGGCTTTGTTCATTGCCTCTATAAGCAGGCGACAATGCCGCTTGAAACTTATCACTATTTCATCAAGCAGCTTGGCTCATATCTGTCCAGTGACCTTTCCGTTGTTATTTTCGCCAATTTCCTCAGAAGCAGCCCCGCTTATCAGAAGTATTTCCAGCTTTGCCGTGATTGCCGCGGAAGGCCTCAGTTTATAAAGGCAGAAACACTGTTTCATTACGAGCATGGCAGCGATTATCGCATTGCCAACGGCACCCACGAAAAACTCCTCGCCGAGGTCTCGACTGAGGAATTTGTCTCATACGAGATTCCGGGCAGAATCCGCTGCGATGCACTATGTGATTTTATAACCAAAAATAAAATTGACGCAAGGACTCCCGACGGCAGGGTCGCTTTGACGCAATTCCTTGGCCGGGTAATGCCCGATGCTTCGCGTTTTGTCGATGAGCTTGAGGATTTCGTTCACACCAGCCCGAAACTGCCTTCGCTCGAAAAAGATTATCAGCCGGCCGCGCCTGTTGAGATAAGTGTTGACTGGTCGCGCCAGCAGATTATCGATTATCTGCAAAACCTTCGCCCCGGAAACGCAACCGCCGACCTCGCTTTCTACGCTTACCGTGATATGGAAACCTGCGACTGGCTGCCCTTTATCAAGGCAGCCATTGAACGAAGCCCGGTATCTCTTAACGCCGTCAACGGCAAATCCATCGAGGATGTTTTCGCCTGGGTGGCTTCTCTGGATAATGTTTCGATATACGATGGCAAACGCCTCGCGCAGCCCGATGAGGTCGCCAATTACCGCACAGGCGACGGTCTCGAAAAGGCGATGCTGTTAGCTAATATTATTCGTCAAAGGTCGCCGCAGGAAAATATCGAAATTTCCGTCAGCGACAATCAGGTCATTCTGAAAGGCACAGGTGTTTATCGTTTTAATTCCTCAAAAGGACTTAAAAAACAGGTTCATATTTCATCAGCAGGCGAGATTGCTGTATCGGACTAAATTGATATGAGAATTGTGCCAATATTCGCAACGATTCTATCGCTAAATGGTCTGCCGAAACGATTGCAGGCGGTGATTTATTGCCTTGCCGGAATCGTCATTGGTCTGGCTTTTTTTGTCGCCCGCATATCGAATGCCGCTTCGTATTTGTCGGATAAACCACAAAGCTGTATCAATTGCCACGTTATGACCGATGTTTATGTTTCATGGCAGCGGGGCAGTCACGGCCAGGTCGCCGTCTGCAACGATTGCCACGTCCCGCATTTGAACTCGATTTCAAAATTAGCTTATAAGGCATACGATGGCTTGAAGCACTCGTACGTTTTTACTTTCCGAAAAGAGCCGCAGGTAATCGAGCTTTCCCAGCTCGCAAAACCCGTCATTCAGGATAATTGCATCAATTGCCACACGCAAACCTTCACGCTTTGTAAATTGCCGAATTCCGCCAATCGCAAATGCTGGGATTGTCACAATAACATTCACGGTTCAGTTCACGGTCTTTCGGCCTCGCCGGAGGAGCTTAGACCTAAGCTTCCGCAGGCAGGTCTTGATATTCAAATGAAAGGAGTCGATTAACAATGCCTGATTCACTATCGAATTCAGAAAAACCGAAGCTGCCTCTTTGGGCTGGTCTTATTATCGCGCTTTTTGCGGCTTGCCTGGTCGTATTGCTCGGATTGCTGGCCGTATCGGTTATGGAAAGACGCTGGGAGGCCCTAAGACCGATTCAAGTCGCTGTCCCCGTCGCTGATTATGAGCCAAATAGCGCGCTTTGGGGCGTTAATTATCCCCGCCAGTATGATACTTATCTCAAAAGCCGGATAAGCGATACCAATACGAAATTCGGCGGCGCCTTTCCGCGAGATTATCTCGAAAACGACCCGCGAAAACCGATTCTCTGGGCCGGCAGCCCCTTCAGTAAAAATTATATTCAGGCCAGAGGCCATGTTTATTCCGTCGAGGACGTAACAAAAACCAAACGCGTTCCTTCCTCAGCATATCCCGCGACCTGCTGGACGTGCAAAAGCTCCGATGTTCCGCGAATGATGGCCAAGATGGGCGAAAAGGAATTTTATGCCGCTGACTTTCACGAATTGAAAAGCGAAATGATTCATCCCGTCGGCTGCGCCGATTGCCACGACTTCCAAACGATGAAACTGCAAATCACCCGCCCGGCCCTCGTTGAGGCATTGACGAAGATGGGCGTCGATATGAAGTTTGTTACTCATCAGCAGATGCGCTCGCTTGTTTGCGCCCAGTGCCACGTGGAGTATTATTTCAAAACCGACGAATCCGCGGGCTTGAAAAATTTCCTCGTTTTTCCCTGGGCAAAAGGAACCGCAGCAGAATCGATGCTTAGTTATTATAACGACGCCAATTTCACCGATTTCGTCAATCCGATTTCAAATACTCCGATGATTAAAGTCCAGCATCCCGATTATGAGCTTTATCTGACGGGTATTCACGCTTACAGCAACGTTTCCTGCGCCGATTGCCATATGCCTTATCGCACCGAAGGCGGCTCGAAATTTACCGATCATCACGTCCAAAGCCCGCTTTTGAATATCTCCGCGAGCTGCGCCGTCTGCCATCGCTGGACCGAAGACGAAATCCGCTCCCGCGTCGAGTCGATTCAGACAAAAGTCCAGGAATCGCTAATCGCCGCAGAAGGCGCCCTCGTGAAAGCTCATTGTGATATTGCCGAAGCCATGAAGGCCGGCGCAACCGACGCCGAAATTGCTGATTCCCGCAGATTGCTCAGGGACGCCCAGTTTTTCTGGGACTATGTTTGCTCAAGCAACGGCATGGGATTCCATTCCCCGACGGAAGCGGTGCGTTTGGCGGGAAAATCGGCTGACCTTGCCCAGCAGTCGAGGATAATTACAGTCCGTGTCCTGGCAAAATACGGCAAGACCAGCCCGGTCGATTATTCCGATATCAAAAAATATTTTAAAAAATGAACATTTATTATGTTGACATGATAGTTAAGTAGGACTATATTAGTCCAATAGTAATTATGAACCTTTAAAAAACGATGGATATAATAAGACGAAATACCGATTACGCGTTAAGGGCAGTGGTTGCTCTCAGTCAGCAGCTCGATAAAGCTGTTTCGACCAAGGCGATTGCCGACAGCCAAAACATTCCCTATCAGCTCGCCTGCAAACTCCTCCAGCGGCTGCATAACGCCGGTATCGTCAAAAGCACAATGGGCCCGTCAGGCGGCTTTACCCTCGGTAAATCCTCATCAAAAATCACCGTCCGTCAAATAGTCGAGGCCATTCAGGGACCCCTTTCCCTTAGCCCCTGTCTTGCCAAAGGCGGTTTTTGCGGCTTATCAAAAAACTGCCCCATAAACCCCGAATTGTGCCGGCTTCAGAAAAAAATCAACGTCTTCCTTGACAACCTTTCACTCGAGCGATTATCAGCCGCGACGCAGCCAAAGAGAAAAAGGAGAAAAAATGAACGGGAAAAATAATAAATCATCAGTGCTGGAAAGCTGCCTGGCAAAACCCGCTGGTTTGTCTTGCCTGATTGATTACGCCGACGACTCGATTGTCAGCAAGACCATAATCGACAAATCCGTCGGCACGATTACTCTTTTCGCTTTCGACAAGGGCCAGAAACTCAGCGAGCATACCGCCCCTTATGACGCCGTTGTTCAGGTTTTCGACGGCAGCGCCGGTCTGACAATCGGCGGTAAGTCCATAACCGTCTGCGCGGGTCAGATTATTGTTATGCCTGCAAACGTCCCTCACGAAGTCGTCGCTAATGAAAAATTCAAAATGCTTCTGACTATGATTCGGGCCTGATTGATATTGGTAGGGCGGGGCTTGCCCCGCCGAAATTATGAAAGAAATACTCATTCAAAAAATGAAGGACGTTTTCGGCTCCGACCGCAAAAGAATCGACCACGCCCTGGCCGTCCTGAAATACGCCGAACAGATACAAGCCGTCGAGGGCGGCGACTCCGTTGTTATTACTGCCGCGGCCATTCTGCACGATATAGGAATTCACCAGGCAGAGCTTAAATATCAATCAACCGCCGGCAAATACCAGCAAATCGAAGGCCCGCCCATCGCCGAACCCATTCTCAAAGGTTGTGGTTATGCTCCTGAAAAAATCGAGCATATCTGCAAAATCATCGCCAATCACCACACAGCTAAAAATATCGATACACTCGAATTTCGCGTTGTCTATGACGCTGACTGGCTCGTCAATATCCCCGATGAATGTCCCAATATGAGTAAAGACAAGCTCAAAAATTTCATTGAAAAAGTATTCAAAACCGATAAGGGCAGACAATCGGCCAAAGAAATGTTTCTCGCCGATAATTTACATTGAAATATTAACTTTAAAATTTAAGGAGACGTTTATGAATATGTTCTGTTTTCAGTGCGAGCAGGCCTCGAAAGGCACCGGCTGCACCGCTTTCGGCAACTGCGGCAAAGACCCCCAGACCGCCGTCCTTCAGGACCTCCTCGTTTTCGCCCTCAAGGATATCTCCCGCTACGCCCACCGCGCAAGGCAGTTCGGCGCAACAGACAACGGCATCAACCTGTTTACCGTCAAGGCCCTGTTCAGCACGCTGACCAATGTTAATTTCAGCCCCGAACGCTTTCAAATCCTAATCAAAAATGCTTCATCGTTAAGAAGAAAAGCTGTCTTGCTTTATGAAACCGCCTGCAAAAAAGCGGGTCAGAAACCCGAACAATTTACCTGCGCCCCCCAGTGGTGGCTCGACCTCGACGATATGAACGCCCTCATCGAAAAAGGCACCCTCGTCGGAATTCAGGAAAGAATCGACAATCTCGGCCCCGATGTCGCGGGCCTGCAGGAACTAATCGTCTATGGCCTCAAGGGCTTGTCCGCCTACGCTGACCACGCCCAGATTCTCGGAAAACAGGATGACTCTGTTTATGCCTTCATCCACAAAACCCTCGACTGGCTCACGCAAAAACCAACAGATGTCGGCGCTCTTTTCCAGACCGCCCTGGCCGCAGGTGAAATCAACCTTAAAGTTATGGAATTGTTAGACGCCGCTAATACAGAAACCTATGGCCATCCCGAACCGACCCAGGTTCGTATCACTCCAGTCAAAGGCAAATGTATCGTCGTCTCAGGCCACGATTTGAAAGACCTCGAAGAGCTTCTCAAACAAACCGAGGGTAAGGGTATCAACGTTTATACACACGGCGAAATGCTTCC
>Ga0105104_10004033_pt1 | contig 10300 bp, 11 predicted proteins | sample PPLLaktember2015_3_FD_87034 | JGI IMG/M metagenome (GOLD analysis project Ga0105104, IMG submission 87034) | Freshwater sediment microbial communities from Prairie Pothole Lake near Jamestown, North Dakota, USA - PPLs Lake P7 Core (6) Depth... | ecosystem: Environmental > Aquatic > Freshwater >... | reverse complement strand
CGATCGCCACTACGTCCCCGTCTGCGCCAGATCCTTTTCGGGGCCATGTGTGCCTTTGTCGCACTGATGTATATGCCCTACCCACTCCGCATCCTCTACAAGTGGCCAGAGCAGGAGGTCTCCGCGGTCGTTCTGTACAGCTTGCTCTATCCCTTCAGCCTCTGGGGAATGATCTCGGTGTCGACCTTTCTCATCGTGTTGGTCAGGGATCTCGGTGTCACCGTGTTCACCCTCTGGAGGCGTGGGCCTCCTGCACATGGGCCGTCGGACAAACCCCTTGCCGAGCCGTTGTGCACCACCCGCAGGGAGTTTCTGCGCTGGAGTTTCGGGGCGGTCGCGGCGTCGCCGGTGGGAATATTTACTTACGGAGCAGCCATCGGCAAGGAGCGTTATGAGATCGTCGAGCGCACCATCAGGCTTCCCAGGCTCTCTCCCATGTTAGCCGGCTTACGGATTGTCCAACTCACAGATATCCACGTGGGAAATTTCATGAAGCAGGCGAAGCTGGAATGGTATGTTCGGGCGGCGAACGATCTGAACCCGGATCTCGTCGCTCTCACCGGCGACTTCATTGGTTCGTCGGCGCATTTCATTCCAGCGTGTGCCGCTGCCTTGGAGAAACTCGAGGCCCGAGATGGCGTGTTTGCCTGTTTGGGCAACCATGATTATTGGGTCGGCGCCCAGCGTGTCACAGAGGCCTTACAGGCGGCCGGAGTGGAGGTGTTGCGCAACGAGGCCCGCAAGCTGTCATTGAAGGGGGCAACCTTGAATGTCGCGGGGGTTGATGACCCCTGGCGCGGCCACGCTGACTTCGACCGGACGCTGTCGATGAGCGATCCCAATGCCCCCACGATCATGCTGTGTCATCAACCTGACCTCTTTCCCGCGGTGGTACAACGGGATATCGATCTCACCCTGGCCGGGCACTATCACGGGGGACAGGTCAAATTGCGATTCCTCGGCATGGCAGTGTCGCCAGCACATCTCGTCTCCGAGTTCGTCGAGGGGCTCTACGTCCAGGGCCAATCGCAGTTATATGTCAGCCGTGGCATCGGAATTACCGGGCCGCCGGTGCGGCTCAATGCTCCGCCAGAAATCACCCTCCTGCACCTAACATAACCTTTCACGCTCGCATGGCGACTGTCTACCCGGTGCCATGATCGAAGGCTGCATCTGGGCGTCGGGGCTCATTCCATGAATATGTAACTATAGAGGCGATCGTTTGCGAAGAGGACAGCTACGCCACGCTGTTGCACGCTCTTACGTTGCTCGTTATATAGACCCAGGAACAAGACCCAATGCTTTTCAAGGCTGTAGTCATAGATCCAGGCCTCGCGATCCTGAATTACCCCATTGCGTGTAGGGACGCCCAGCAGCCGTAGGACGTCCTCCTTGGTCGACAGGCTTGGTTGCAATTGGGCCAACAGCAGCGGATCGATTTCCGTCCCGCGTTGCTTGCGGTCGACCAGACAGCCCTGGAGGAGCAAAGGCAACACGCATACCAGTACCCACCATCGATTCATGTGCACGCGCTTGGTCCCCATGATGCGCTAGCGCCCAAACAGCCGCCAAATGAGGCTGACTTTTGGAATCTCTTCCGGCACGACGACGGCGGTTCTGGTCAGGATTTGCTCCTGGTGCTTGATGCGCACCTCGCCAATGACCTGCCCGCGATGGGCAGGGGCTGACAGATCTTTGGGAACCTGCACATCGGTCACCAATTGTTTCTCGATGCCCTTCTTGACGACCACAGTAACGTCCTCCTGAGCCACCGCCCGCACCTTGCGGAGGGTGCTTCCCGACACCGTGATTTCCGGGCCAACCGGTGCATCCTTCCGCACCAACACCACCTTTCTGTAACTATTGAAGCCCATCGCCAGAAGGCGTTTGGCCTCATCGAATCGCACGGTGCTGTTCGGTGCTCCCATCACCACGGCGATCATGCGCAATCCATCACGTTGCGCCGTAGCCGTGACATTGAAACCCGCCTCCGCGTGGAAACCGGTTTTGAGCCCATCGACGCCGGGAAACTGGTAGACGAGTTTGTTGGTATTCGTCAGAATGAATTTGCCTCCCCGTAGGCTATCCTCCTTGATTGCACTCCAGCCGAGGAGCTCGGGATACTTGGTCAGTTCGCGGGCAAGAACCGCCATATCGTGTGCACTGGTCAGGTCACCTGGATTTCCATTTGTTGGCGGTAAGCCATGGACCGTCTCAAAGTGTGTATCATCCATGCTCAGCGCCTTGGCCCGCTCATTCATCAGCTCCAAGAACCCCTCGACCGTTGCCGAGATGTGCTCGGCTATCGCTACACAGGCGTCATTCGCTGAAGCAATAGCGATGGCCTTCATCATCTCTTCGAGCGTAAAAGCCTCCCCCTCGCGCAGATAGACTTGAGACCCTCCCATTTTGCTCGCATGCGCCGTGGCGGCGATGCTATCACTCAGGTGCAAGTCGCCAGCACGCAACTTCTCCATGACAATAAGCATGAGCATCATCTTGACCATGGAAGCTGGGGCACGTTGCTTATGAATGTCTTTCTCGAAGAGGATGGCGCCCGTGGCTACCTCCATGAGTAAGGCTGATTCGATCGGCGGTGGCGATGCACCGTTCGCCTGCCGCCGCTTCGCGCGCTCTCCGGCAGTCGCGAGGGAGACCAAGGTCACCACACCGAGAGAGACCACCACTATCCCGAGCAGTCCTCTACGCGCAGGTTGTCGCGGCATTCCCATCCCCCCATTGTCAAGCGTCATGCAAGCGTCATCCCTCTCAACAGGTCTGGCGCGTCCTCTCCCCCATCAACGATCCTTGCAGGGGAATCGCCTTTGGGAGAGACTCTCTGTGTCGGACGAGAGTTTGGACAAATCTGGAAAAAAGGAGGCTCCTGCACCATATGAGCGACGGTCTACAGGTCAGCGATTCCTGTACTGGAGACGATCTTGCCGATCAGATGTGATCCATCTGGGATGGCCACATCATTCAAGACGATCGAGCCCGCAATCGTCACCCCTCGCCCGACGCGAACACGTGGCCAGAGCACGCTCTGCACCAGGCGCACATCGTCAGCAAGTTCGCAACCCTCTCCTAGAATCACTTCCGGCCCAATGCCGACCCTAGCTTGCACATCGACACCAGAAGGGCTAGCTACTGGTGGACGAATCGCACCTCCCAGTCTCCCAGAGAGCTGAGAAGCCATGCTCTGGTCGTCCTCATCAGATGGTAGGTTCACAGCCGAGCCGACACGCCCACCCACAGCGTCCATATTGGTTTCCCAGTATCGACGAGGTGTGCCAATATCCGACCAATAGCCATGCATCAGATAACCATACAAGCGCGACGGGTTGCGGAGGAGAGCGGGGTAGACATCGGTTGTCAGGGCCGCGACGCTCGCTATGTGGATGGCGTCGAGCACCACTGGATCAAGGATTTGCACGCCAGTGAAAAGTGTTTCGAAAAGAGGGCCGGAGACCCAAGGGGCCTCCTGGTCAACGAACTGGGCGATTTGCCCATGGGCGTTCACCTTGATCTTACCGTAGTTGTATCGGTGGTGTGCAGGATGCAGCACGATCGTCGCCAGTGCTGCGCGGGATAGATGATACTGAATCACGGCTGACAAGTCAACGTCGAAAAGAATATCGCCGTGCACGATGAGGACAGGGTCGTTTCCGAAGAAATGGCGCATACGCTGCACGCCGCCAGCCGATCCAAGCAGCTCGGCTTCCTCAGAATACGTTACCTCGACTCCGAGATGTTCCCCACGGCCGAGCCAGCTGCGGATTTGCTCACTACGGTAGTGCAGGTTGATGGCAATCTCACGGATGCCTGCCTGCCGCACGTGCTTGATGAGATACCAGAGAAGCGGGCGATTGAGGATAGGTACCAGTGGCTTGGGCAGATGTGTTGTGAGTGGACGCAGCCGACTGCCGAGGCCGGCTGCCAAGATCATGGCGCGCACAGGTGGGGTCTAAGCTGGGGAGGTCGCCGGGGAGGCCCCCAGCATGGCACGAAGCTCTTCTCCCTCGACCACCTCTTTATCCAGCAAGCGCCGGGCGAGACGCTCGAGATCGTCGCGCCGCTTGGTCAGGAGATCGCGCACACGCGCATAGGTCTCGTGTATGATGCGCGCCACTTCCTGATCGATCTCGCGGGCCGTCTCCTCGCTGTATTCCTTCGGGGCCGTGAAGCCACCGTCGAGAAACACTGAACCACGCTTGGCTTCGAAGGCCAAGGGCCCAAACTTGGGGCTCATCCCGTACTCGATCACCATGCGCCGGGCGATGTCCGTCGCCCGGGTCAGATCATTATGGGCGCCGGTGGAAATCTCATCAAAGACGAGTTCTTCCGCCACCCGGCCGCCAAAGAGGACGGCGAGTTTGTCAAGCAACTCCGAGCGCGTCATCAGATAGCGGTCCTCAGTGGGGAGCTGCAACGTGTAACCCAGCGCTGCGATGCCGCGCGGCACGATCGAGATGCGATGCACCGGATCGGCACTCGGCAGGCTGGCGGCCACCAGTGCATGACCCGACTCGTGATAGGCCACGATCTCTTTCTCTTTATCGCTGAGGATACGATTTTTCTTCTCCAACCCCGCCACGACGCGGTCGATGGCCTCTTCGAAGTCCTCCATTTCCACCGCGTCTTTATCCTTCCGCGCTGCCAACAGAGCCGCTTCGTTCACCACGTTCGCGAGGTCCGCCCCGACAAATCCCGGCGTGCGCTGGGCGATGGTGCGCAGATCCACCCTGGGACTCAAGCGCACGTGCTGGGCGTGCAGCCGCAAAATGGCTTCTCGTCCGTGCAGGTCAGGCCGATCGACGAGGACCTGGCGATCGAACCGACCCGGTCGCAGGAGGGCTGAATCGAGGATCTCCGGACGATTCGTCGCCGCCAGAATAATCACCCCTCGGCGCGAGTCAAAGCCATCCATCTCAACCAACAGCTGGTTGAGCGTCTGCTCCCGTTCGTCATGCCCGACCAGTGGGTTAGCCCCACGTGCCTTGCCGAGCGCGTCCAGTTCGTCGATGAAGACAATGCACGGGGCGATGGATTGGGCCTGCGCAAAGAGATCGCGCACGCGCGAGGCCCCGACGCCGACGAACATCTCGACGAATTCCGACCCATTGATCGAGAAGAATGGTACCTTGGCCTCGCCGGCCACAGCCCGCGCCAGCAACGTCTTCCCGGTACCGGGAGGGCCGACGAGCAACACCCCCTTGGGGATTTTCCCACCCAGGCGTTGGAACTTCTTGGGATTGCGCAGAAACTCCACGATTTCTACCAGCTCATCCTTCGCCTCCTGCACCCCGGCCACATCGTTGAAGGTGACCTTGACCTCGTTCTCGCCATAGATCTTCGCCTTGCTCCGGCCGATGGTCATCACCGTGCCACCCGGACTCATGCGCCGGAAAATCAAGGTCCATATCCCGAAGAAAATGAGGATAGGCACCACCCACGACAGCAGCGTGGTGAGCCAGGTGCTTTCATAGCGTCCGGAATACTTGACCCCCTGCTGCTCTAATTCGTTCACCAAGTCAGGGTCTTGGACGCGAATGGTGAGAAAGAGCCGAGTGCCGCCAAGCGCCCCCTCCTGCCCCTCTTTGACCAGTCCCCGGATGTCATCTTGGCTGAGGGTGACGCTTTCGATTTTGCCGCTGCGGAGGAGATCTTTGAACTCACTATAGGGGATGCGGTGAATGGTCTCGGCCAGGAAGAGATTCTGGATGAGGATCATCAGCAGCAATGCGACAATGAAATACCCCAGCGAAAAGCGGGCGCGCATGGGCAGTTTTTTGCGGGGTCGACGCTGCCGGCTCTGCAAGCCTAAGGTCTCCTTGAGCTCGTCGAGCCAGGACCGCTTCTCCTCATCGCGCATTTCCGGATCGCCGCGTCCTGCCTCGGCGAATGTCCGATTATATCTCAGCGTCCTCACCATCCCCAAAATCCTCCGGCTTCACATCTCTCAACCAATCCTGCAGTTCGTCAGGGCTCCCCTCCTGTTGCACCTGAATGGTCAGCCCCATGGCCTCAGCGTTCTCCAACACGTCGTCCATCACATAGATGGGCGCCTGTACCTTTAATGCCAGGGCGATCGCATCGCTGGGCCGGGCATCGGCGACCACTTGGGCGTGATCGACATGCATAAAGATGTTGGCATAGAAGGTGTCGTCCTTGAAGGTATCGATCACCACGCGCTCAACATTGACCTGTAGCCCATCAAGGACGTTCTTGAAGAGGTCGTACACCATAGGGCGAGGGGAGGGGTAACGATTCAACTCCCGAAAGATGGCCAGGGCCTCCGGCACCCCGATGAGAAGTGGCAGCGCCCGCTTGCCGGTATCGTCGACCAACGTGATCACCGCCGCCCCTTTCGACTGGTCAAAGACGACCATTCCAATCTTCATCCGATGCATCGTCTGAGAGTCTCCGCTCACATGTCGCCCCTCGCGCTATAGTTGCGATTGCTCTATGGCTTCACGATTGAGCCGATAAACTGCCGATGTACTCACGACCAACAGATGTCCCAGCGAATCCAGAGCGAGACCAACGAGATTGACGCCGCTCACGACATGGCTCACCTCGCCCTGCGGGGTAATTTTCAGAACGCCCGCATCGCCCCGATAGTACGATACCACATAAAGATTATCCTGGTGGTCGAAGGCCAAGCCCTGAGGACGCCCAAGATCGGTGGCAAACGCCTGTATCTCACCTTCCGGTGTGATCCGGTGGATGGCATCGTAGCCGGACATTGAGGGGTTGGTGACGTATAAATTGCCCTGGTGATCAAAGGCCAAGTGAAAGGCTGCCACGCTGGGTGCAAGGGTGGCGAAAGCGGTCGGTATCCCCTGGTGGTTCACCCGATAGACGGTCCCCTCACGATCCCCGACGTACAGGTGTCCTTGTGGGTCAAACGCGATGCCGGTGGCGACCCCTAAATCACGCGCGAACACGCTGGCGGTTCCCTCGGCGGTGACGCGATAGACTTGCCCATCAAAGCGGCTAGAGATGTACATCTCGCCATCCGGGCCAAATGCCATGCCGGTAGGATTGACGATATCGTGCACGAACGGCGTGAGAATGCCGCGTGGGCTGATCTTATACACCGATACAGGGACCTTTTGTCCACGTGACCCGCTCAAGGTGACGAAGAGATTCCCCGCCGCATCGATGGCTGGATTCGACACGGGATGAAGATTTTGCGCCATGCGTGAGCCGATTTCGCAAGGAATCCCGTTGCTGACATGGCCATTGATTTCGAGGGTGACCATGCCACTCATCGCACCAATCGGGACTTTGGCAATAAGCCGGTCGTTACGGGCCAAATCCAGGCGCGCTGCCACACCCCCAACTCGCAAGCGCGCCCCAGTGAACGCCTCCATATCCAGGTGACGACAAGTAATGGTAATCCGTCCCCCTTCAATTGCCGCTCGAGGCTGCATGCTTAGGAGGGTCACCCCCTCAGGCTGATGCTCGGTTGTCATGATGACCTCAAATGTGTTCCTCGGCTCTTATCTCATCCAAAACCTTCACTATTCAGCCATCGTCAGCGCTGCAACCAGGCCCATTCACCGACCTCAGGGCTCAGAAGCCGAGACGCTTTTTCGTCTCTTCCTCATATAGTTTCTGGTACATGACATCCCACTCGCGGTTACCCTCGACGATCTTGCGCGAGTACGAGGCGAGCTTCCGCCGCACTTCTGCGTCGATGACCTCTTCGATCTTGAGCTCATCATTCAGCGTCTTGACGATCTGTAAGCGTACGTCGTTGTCCGCCTTGAGAAATGTCACGGTGCCCGATTTCTGTAGGGCTTTGACGATGAGTTGCGAGAGAGCGTTGATTTTTGGGCGACTGAGGCTCATCACCGACATCCTCACACGCGGCCCGCAACGGACGGCGTGGGCGATCAAAGAATGAGACCGCGTTCCTGCACGAGTTTCCGCTTCACCATGGTGAACATCTTGTGGTAATCGGCCTCACCTTTGTTGAATTCGTTGCTAAAGGCGCGTAAAAGCTCCTTCACTTCGTCGTTCAGACGGTCTTCAACCTGTAAGTCCTCGGTGATGACTTCGCGGACCAGCTCCTCCACCTTCTCGCGTTCTCCCAGCATCTGGATGCATCCCTTGGTGCTCAAGTCACGCGCGATTGCCTGAGCCAGATACTGAACCATCTCTCGACGCAAACGCATCGTCGCATCGCTCCACCAGCATACCCCCCGGTCGAGCTCCTCATGGAGCCAGAGGAGGGGAAATTTACTGCATCATTCCGGCTCACCCGCCTGGCGGCGGCACAACCGTGGATCATCTCCTCATGGTCTGGGCTGACATGCTGATCTTACCACGCCTTCCGATCAGGCTGCAACCGTTGTTTACGACAACCGCTTCTCTGTGTCGCAGCTGGGGAGGCATCGGCGTTTATTCATTCGACAACCGAGTCGTCAGATGCATTGACAGGAGCGTGCCCCCATGCCATACTCGTGTCCTTATCATTACTCGGGATCAATATGGAGCCCTCGGGCCGAATTCTGGGGTAGATTTTTCGTCCCCTCTCCCGGACGGAGAGCGAGCAAGGCACCAGGGTTAGTGTCGATGTCTGAAAAAACCTACCCTTGTTCGGAGGCTGTGGTCCGGCTGTTACTGGGGCTGTTTCACAAGAAACCGACGAGGCTATGGCCTTGGTCGTCGGCCTGCCGGAGGGCCACGCTGCTCTTTGGCCTGGCGGTGGTCGCCTCGCCGCGGCGCTGGCTTGCCTAGAAGGAGAGTGGGCGATCATGCAACAGGCGTTGGCAGTGGCCATCGACGCGGCCCATGCAGCAGGACGCGCCATTCGGGACCTGTATGGCCGTGACATCTCGATTACGCAGAAAGGGGCATCCGGGCCGGTCACCGAAGCCGACCTGGCGTCCAATGCCTGCATTCACGCCATCTTGCTACAGGCGTTCCCCGATGATGGCTGGCTCTCGGAGGAAACCGCCGACCGGCCCGATCGACTGGCGAAGTCACGCGTGTGGATTGTCGATCCGCTCGATGGCACCTGGGAGTTCACCACGGGGGTGCCGGAGTTCGTGGTGTCCATTGGCCTGTCCATCGAGGGGGTCGCGGTGCTCGGCGTACTCTACAATCCGATCACGGAGGAGACGTTCAGTGGCTTTCGCGGCGAGGGGGCCTGGTTGAATGGTGTGCCTATGGCTGTCTCACCGACGGCGGATCTGGCTGTCAGCACATTCTGCGTCAGCCGCACAGAGTCGGGGAAGGGGCTGCTGAAAGGGCTTGAAGGGCGTCTGAACCTCGAGCCGAGGGGCTCAATCGCCTACAAGTGCGGCTTGGTGGCGGGGGGACGCTATACCGGAGTGTTCACTTGCAACCCACGCAACGAGTGGGATATTTGCGCTGGGGTGGCGCTCATCGAGGCCGCTGGTGGGCACGTCACTGACCGGCAGGGCGAGCCCTATCGCTTTAATCAACCTGATCCCCTCAAAAAACCGCTGGTCGGCACGAACACCCATGTGCATGCGGCGCTGCTGGCAGTTCTTCATGAGTCAGGGGAGAACCTACGCTAGATGCCCCGCTCCCACATCTCTGTCAGCTCGCGATAGGTGAACGGGAGTTCCAGACCTTCGCAGATGATGTGTACCTGCGGTTCGCTCAGCCCTGCTGTCTGCCAGAGTTGCTGCAGCTTGCTCTCTACATAGGCCAGACGCTCACGCAGATACTCAACCTCGCGGGCCAGATATTGCTCGAATTCGACGGCCGTCAGTGCCCGCGGATGCTGATATAGATGGGTGTAGCGAATCTTGTCCGACAGCGGCAGATGGCTCTGCAGTAAATAAATCTTGGCCTGATAGTAGTGGGCCCATAGCCACAGGCCGACGCCGGTGGGGTTCTGCGGATTTTCCACATATTCGACCAGGGCCTGGGCCTGCCCGACGTTCATGGGTATCGGCGGTGTTGATCCCTCCAGCATTGTCCCCTTCTCCTCAGCGCATCAAGATATGCGTCATCACAGCTCATCGCAACTGCGCCAGAATGGAGGCATGGACCAGCTCGTGGGCCAGGCGTTCCACCGGCGTCTGGCGAAACCGCTCGGATGAAATTCTACCCGTCTGGTAGAACCCATCATGCCCTTCAACATTTGCCGTTTCCCATGGCAGGCCGATGGTGCGCAGGCCGCGTGCGATGCCCGCATCGATGAGGGCATCGACCTGTTTGGCGTCGGCCGTGGGAAGGTCGACCACCCACGAGGCCCTCTCTGGCCCCATACTGCCAAGAACGGTGGCGATCTGTGCAGGAGGGGACCAACGCACTG
>Ga0105104_10004031_pt1 | contig 10302 bp, 7 predicted proteins | sample PPLLaktember2015_3_FD_87034 | JGI IMG/M metagenome (GOLD analysis project Ga0105104, IMG submission 87034) | Freshwater sediment microbial communities from Prairie Pothole Lake near Jamestown, North Dakota, USA - PPLs Lake P7 Core (6) Depth... | ecosystem: Environmental > Aquatic > Freshwater >... | reverse complement strand
TCAGCGAGCTCGATCGTCACATCGTTCGAGGCGCCATCGTCATCATACCCGTTGGAGGTCGCCAGCTCCTGGGCCGCCAGCGTAAGAGCGGTATCGCTGATGCCATTGTCTCTCACGTAGGCCAGAGCGGCTGCCAGCACGGCGCTATCCGCGGCGTTCTGGGCGTGGCGTTTGTCCGAATAGAGCCGGCTGCCATCGATGGCCAGCGCGGCAAAACCGAAGAGCGCGATGGCTCCCAGCGCGATCAGGATCAGCGCTTGTCCCTTTTCAGTAGTTTTGGAAAACATGATGAAGACTCCTTCGATGAATGAAAGAATAACTCAATTTGATTCTACATCGCCACAGGAACCAGGGCTAATGGGGGATGGGCGATAACCATACAGAATTGAAATTTTCGCTGCAGAATGATGAAGTTATACACGGATTAAGGTAACTATTCACTTGATGTAACTTTTTAAGTTTGTGAACCCGGATTTGCCCCCGCCAGAATATAAAAACTCCCTGCAGGAGGGAGTTTTTTTGAGTACAGTGGATCAGACGAGGAAACTCATCCGGCGGCCTTGACCTGCTCCGCCGCGGCGAAGCCAGCCTGCAGTGCCTTGCGGTTCATCTCCTCGGTGCCTTTCGGGGCGCGCGCGGTGACGGCCTTTTCGATGGACGCGCGTGTGACCAAATTCGTCAGACCGACCAGGACCCCCAGCGCGACCGTGTTGGCAGTGATGGCTTTGCCGGTTGTATCGTGGGCGATGCGCGCAACGGGTATCCTGATACCCTTGAAATCGGTGCTCGTTTTCACTCCGTCTTCGTCCACGATCAACAAGCCGCCGGGACGCACGGTCTGCGCGAACTTGTTGTAAGCCTCCTGGCTGAGCGCGACGACGACGTCGGCAGATAGAACTTCCGGGTGGTCGATCTCGCCATCCGAGATGACCACCTCGGCCCGGCTCGCACCGCCGCGCGCCTCGGGCCCGTAGCTCTGCGTCTGAGTGGCCTGCTTGCCATCGTGGATCGCGGCGGCTTCCGCCAGGATGATGCCTGCCAGGATCATTCCCTGTCCACCTTCGCCCGCCAGGCGGATCTCCGTTCGCTTGTCCATTAGTTGCCTCCATAGTGGCGCGGCTGGATGGCTTCGTCAGACACGCGGTCGACCAGCGTGCCGTAGACCTTCGTGTATTCCGGGCGGTTCTTGGTGTGCAGGACCCCGCGCACGATCTTTGTGTTGGCTCCGCGCTCGTCAGCGCCGAGGCGGTCATACGCGGATTTGGAAATGCTGTTCTCCTTGAGCGCCCGCATCATGTCCGCGGCTGTCCCCAATTTGTTGATCCGACCAAAGGTGGTGTGACAATAGCTGACCGCTTCCACGAGGCTGAAACCTTCGTTTGAAATGGCCTGGGCCAGATACTTATCCAGTTCAAGGGGGTGATAGACCGTGCTGCGCGCGACGTAGGTCGCTCCCGCGGCCGCGCCCAGATCGCAGATGGGGAAGGGCGGCTCGACGTTCCCGTACGGCGCGGTCGTGGCGCGCATATCGAGCGGCGTCGTGGGGCTGTGCTGCCCGCCGGTCATGCCGTAGATGGCATTATTCACAACGAGTGCAGTGATCCCAATATTGCGGCGGGCGGCATGGATGAAGTGATTGCCTCCGATTGCCAGCGCGTCGCCGTCGCCCATGATGGCAATGACCTTCATCTCGGGGCGGGCAATCTTCAAACCGGTGGCAAACGCCAGGGCCCGCCCATGCGTGGTGTGCAGGGTGTTGTAATCCATGTAGACCGGCATGCGGGCGGTGCATCCAATGCCGGCTACGAGCGCAACCTGATCGTTTTCGAGTCCGAGACTCTCGATGGCGCGGATCAGCGATCCCATCACGACGCCGATGCCGCAGCCCGAACACCAGATGGTTGGGAATTTTTTGTTTTTCCGCAGGTTTTGGAGTGTTGCACTTGCTTCGAACCAATCCTCGCGGGGTATTTGTCCTTCGTTGGCGTCCAGATCCTGAGCAGAAAGAATTTCTTCAGCCATGGCTATGCCTCCGCCGCCGCTACAATCATATCCGGTGTAATCATCTCGCCGTTGGCGCGGTTGACGCGCACCACCTTCCTGCGTCCGACGACCCTCTCGACCTCCAGTGCCAGCTGACCGAGATTCATCTCCGGCACGATGATCCGCTCGACGGAATCACCCAGCTCCTCCACTGCGGCTTCCGGGAAGGGCCAGATGGTCTGCACGGTAAAGAGGCTGACGTTCTCTCCTTTTGCGCGCAACTGCTTCATGGCGTGGCGGGCCGTGCGGGCCGAGGCGCCGTAACTCAAAATGGCCGTGCGGGCGCCGGGCTGGTAATCCTTTTGATAAAGAAGGATGTCATCCGCGTGCTGGAGCTTGTTGTTGACACGCTCGAGCCACGGATCGATCTCGTCGAGGCGCTGGGTCGGGAAACCGACTTCATCATGGAACAGTCCGGTGATGTGGTAGCGATAGCCGGTTCCAAAACTTGCCATCGCCGGCACGCCGCCGGGTACGTTGCGGAAGGCTTTGTAGGCGGATGGGTCATCCGTTACGAGACGTTCCACCCTTTCAACGGATTGAAAATCCGGAAGCTCAACCGGTTCGCGCATGTGGCCGATGATCTCGTCCGCCAGCAAGACAACCGGGGTACGGTACTTCTCCGCAAGGTTGAAGGCTTTGACGGTCAGTTCGAAGGCCTGCGCCACCGAGATGGGGCTGAGCGCGACGATCGGATGATCTCCATGGGTGCCCCAGCGCGCCTGCATCACATCTCCCTGCGACGCGGCGGTCGGCTGGCCGGTGGACGGTCCGAGCCGCTGGACGTTCACGATCACACACGGGATCTCTGCCATCGCTGCGTAACCAATGTTTTCCTGCATGAGCGAAAAGCCCGGCCCGCTGGTGGCGGTCATGGATTTGAGTCCGCCCACCGATCCGCCGATGATGGCGGCCATACTGGCAATTTCATCCTCCATCTGGATGAACTTGCCTCCAATTTTGGGGAGTTCGCGGGCCATCACTTCGGCCACTTCGGTCGAGGGTGTGATTGGATAGCCCGCATAAAAACGGCAGCCCGCGGCGAGCGCGCCCATCGCAATCGCCTCGTTGCCCTGCATGAGTCGAATCGTCAAAACAGCCTCCTCGAAAACTATTCGATCTTTCTAACGCTGATTGCCAGGTCGGGGCAGTGTGTATCGCAAAAATGACAGGCGGTACATCTCTCCGCGGCAACCACAATTGGGTATTCCCCGTTGGGGTGCATCGCCAGCACCTCCGTCGGGCAGAACTGAACACAGATGTGACAGCCTTTGCACCAGGTCGCAAAGATCCTGACTTCGGCGCGCAGTTTCCTTTGCGTGGCTGCTGCAGGCGTTGGTTGAACAGCAGAAGTTCCTTCGGTCATAACATCCTTTTCAAATGGAGTACAAAATCAAGTTTGTCTCGAAATATGGCATCATTATATTGAATTATCGCTCCGTCCAGAATTGATGAAAATCCCCTATCCTGGCGCGGATTGTCAGACAAAAGACCCTGACAAGGGTGAGATGCAGCGAAGAAATGAAATAAACGCACTCCCATGCTCAATGGGAGTGCGTTTGGCCGGATGGTTTTGCAGTTATTCCACAGTTACCGATTTTGCAAGGTTTCTTGGCTGATCAACGTCCAGCCCACGCTCGGCAGCGATGTGGTAGGCCAGCAGCTGGAGGGGCAGGACCGTAATGACCGGGGACAGCATCCAGGGAGCTTCGGGCACCCAGAGCACGTGATCCGTCATACCCTGGACCAGTTCGTCGCCGTCGGTGGCCACCGCGATGACCACGCCTCCGCGGGCTTTGGCCTGCTGGATCTGCGAGATCATTTTCTCGCGCCAGGGATCCTTGGGCGCGAGGCAGAGGACAGGCATGTGCTCGTCGATCAACGCGATGGGCCCGTGCTTCATCTCGCCCGCCGGATAGGCCTCCGCGTGAGTATAGGAAATCTCCTTGAGTTTCAACGCGCCCTCATACGCGATCGGCATGTTGATGCCGCGCCCGAGGTACAGGCAATCGCGAATGTCTTTCAATGTATGCGCGACCGCGGCTACATCATCTTCGCGCTCGAGCGTGCGCCCGACGAGGGCAGGGATGAGGCGCAGGTCGGAGACCAGGGATTTGCGCGTACTTTCGTCGAGCGTGCCGCGCAGATCGGCCAGCAGGACTGCCAGCATGTACTGGTCAACCAGAGGGGCAGTGAAGGCCTTGGTCGAGGCCACACCGATCTCGGGTCCGGTCTGCATCGAGATGAAGCCGTCCGCCACACGAATGGCCTGGGAGCCGATCGCGTTGACGATGCTCCAGATGAGCGCACCTTCGCGGCGGCCCTCTTCCATGGCCGCCAGCGTGTCGGCGGTCTCCCCCGACTGAGAGATGGCGAGCACAACCGTCCGGTCGTTGAGGATCGGGTCGCTGTAGCGGAACTCCGAGGCGATCACCACCTCGACCGGCACGCGGGCGATCTTTTCGATCAAATATTTCCCGACCATGCCGGCGTAGGCTGCGGTGCCGCAGGCCGTGATGTAAATCCTTTCGATCTTCTTCGCGATCGCCTCGGTTAGGTTCAGGTCGGGCAGGCGGATTTTCCCGTGAACGAAGTCGACGCGCCCGGCCAGGGTGTCGGTGAGAGCGCGGGCCTGCTCGTGGATCTCCTTCTGCATGAAGTGACGATATTCGCCTTTTTCCGCGGCGACCGGGTCCCATGAAACGCTATGGACCTGCGGTTTGACCCTGGCACCCTCCAATGTTTCTATGGTCATGCTCTTTGCTGTCACGACCGCCATCTGACGCGATTCCAGAAAGATGACATTGCGGGTGTGCTCCATGATGGCGGGGATATCGCTGGCGATAAAATTTTCGCCTTCGCCCAGTCCAAGCACGACTCCGCCGGCGTTGCCAATGCGCGCCGTCACGATCTTGTCCGGCTCGTCGGCAGACATCAGCACCACAACGTTCGCGCCCTGGATCTGTTTGAATGTTTGGCGCGCGGCCTCGACCAGTCCAACCCCTGTGGCCAGATAGTGCTCGACCAGGTGAACGATGGTTTCCGTATCCGTCTCCGAACAGAACTCCACGCCTTCGGCCATCAACTCATCTTTGAGTTCGAGGAAGTTCTCGACGATGCCGTTCTGGACGACGACAACACGTTTGGTCTGCCCAAGATGAGGATGGGCGTTGCGCGCGTTGGGCGCGCCGTGAGTCGCCCAGCGGGTGTGACCGATGCCCGGGGCGCCGCTGATGGGTGACTTGTGTACAAGATCGATTAACTGGGACAACTTTCCCGCGTCTTTCCGGACTTCGAGCTGGCCGCCATTCAGGATGGCGAGTCCGGCCGAGTCGTAGCCGCGGTACTCGAGCCTCTTCAGGCCGTTGAGAATGATCGGTGTCGCGTCACGCGGCCCGATATATCCGACGATTCCACACATGAGGATCCTCCGAAAGTAGGTATCAGGTGCCAGGTTTAATGTGTCAGGTTTCGGGTTTGACCTGAGACCTGACACCATAACACCTGACACTGTTTTGATTGCCACTCTTTGCTGCTTTGTCCGCGCGATTACCCGGGCGGCGTTGTCGCAAAGTCTTTTTTCGGAGGGAAAGAGAAGCGGGTGATGGCGCACCCGAAGGGCTTCCGCTGATCTGTCGATTTTTCCTTGCCGGGTCTCGATATGCCACTGCGTGGCTACTCGACCAGCGACAAAGTTGGCTCCATCTTCGCGATGGAGAACCCTTATCCTCGTCAACTCGTTAGTTTGGTAGTGCGGTAGTTGTGTAGTTTCGTAGTTATTTGGCTGCCTGCGATTGCCAGACTATATAACTATCGAACTATATAACTTTCCAACTAGCAAGTCCATGCGCTGTCTCTCCCTGAATAGATTGTCGGTTCACCTCCTGACAGAAATTATGTGACGGGATTATACCTGACAAAAAGTTTGCCAGGTCAGCGCCCCGGCTGGCTGGGCTGACCCGGCCAAGTCACTCGGAGAGCTGCACTTCGGGCATGTTGAGGGCGTGATAGTTTTGTTCCTCATTGTAGATGATCTCCACGTTGTCACTCCCATCCGCTTCGATGGTATACCCGATGATCTGGCTGTGGAAGCCGAACGGTGAAGACAATCCCTTGATCAAGACGTGGGAAGCGGGGGCCAGAATGGTTCCCTTGATGACGGATTCTGAACCGCCGTTGAGGACGACCTTGTGAGGATTATCCATTGGCAGATAGATGAGCAGCCCGGCATGCTTGCCGTGATTGGGCGCGTCCAGGAGGATATCTGCTTCGGAACTGAAGCGCACTTCTCCGTCCACCACCTTGAAGACGACATTATGTCCTTCAATATCGTTCGTAATGTTGATGCCATTGTCGAGACAATAGATGCCCGATTGGAGGTAGGTGACGCCCGGCGGTGGGAAAATATCACTCCAGGCGCCCGCGCTCATGGTCGTGCCGTCGGGACTGACCTCTGCCAGCTGGGCGCATCCGATTTTCGGCATCATAAAAGGCGGAGGGTAGTTGATTGGCACTGCGCCGACCGTGACTGCCGGTGTGAGCAGGTGAGCCTTCTGGATCGAGGCTCCGCCCACGATGTCGATGTTGTATCCCTCCTGGAGCCGCAGACTGCCGCTGCCCTGTTCGATCAGGGCGCACGTATCGTTGCCCGAGTTGATCCAGATCCCGCCGCCTCGGATGGACAGGGTGGCTTCACCATGCACCCAGAATGACTTGTCGTTGTTACAGTCACTGTTGGGGGCCAGGCTGACGACTGCAGCTCCGTTCAGCAGCTTGGTGACTTCAGGCGTTTTTGTCCGGGCCGTGGCGGTGACGGTGTTAATGATCTCATCCCGTCCCACGATCGATGAAATATAGGTTTTTACATGGGAAACAATGATCACCTGGATGTATTCAAGATCATTCTCATGCGGGCCGCTGGCCGGCGGGCTGTGGACCTGGACCGTGTTGGTAATGCCGTTGTTATCATATCCATTCCGGCTTGCCGATTCCAGCGCCGCCGAGACCAGGTCGGTGCCGCCATTGATGCGCATGTAGGCCGCATCGAGTGCGGCCGAATCCGCCGCATTTTGCGCCTGGCGGCGGTCGGCGAAGGCCTTGCCGCCATCGATCACCAGCCCGGCCATGGCTGCCAGCCCGATAATGGCCAGTGCGATGATGATCAATGCCTGTCCGCGTTCAAAACGATAAACTTTCATATTCTCCGTTCCTTTGCAAAACAGCTTTTGCGCAGTCCTGCTTATAAAACAACTCAGGGAGTGCTGAATTGATTATACATTCAGACACTCCCTGGTTGAGGACGATAAGCTTTTCTAGTGCTTGAATTCCACCTGGGGGGGAACCGGAGCGTCCCAATTCTTGCTGTCATCGTAATTGATTTTGACGGTCGACGTACCCGATAGATCCACCGTATATCCAATAATCTGCCCTTCGAAGCCGCCGTCGCCTGTACCATCAATGGTGATATCTGCAGCTGGAGCAAGGATGCTGCCTGTGAACCCCGAACCGGAATTGCCATTGATGCTAATCGTGCCCTGATTCTCCATGGGCATATACATGAAAAGACCGCCATAGGGGTTGGTCTCTGATTGCGGTCCTTCCGGCCCGCTCAGGTTGATCGTCGCGCCACCGTTGAAACTAACATCGCCGTTCTTCATGATGATAATGACATTGCTGCCATTTAAGCTCTCGCCGCCATTGACAACGAAGTCATTCTCCACACAATATACGCCAGGACTCAGACTGGTAATGCCGCTGGGGGGAAACTTGTTACCGCTGGTGTAGGTACCAGGATTAAGAGTACTGCCGCTCGATGATTCGCCGGAAGGGCAGATAATATTGGGGAAGACAATGTTATCCGGAGGATAGTTATAAGCCGCTGCCCCATCAGTGAAGCAGCTTGTGGGGATGTCCAGGGCGTCGGCTGCATACTGAATGCCCCCCACAGACTGAAGGCAGGGAGCTTTTAATTTTGCGGCCGAGCTGTTGTTGAAGAATGCTGCGCTGGGGCAATCCGAGTTCACAAAAATACCGCTGCCAGTCACCGTGGTACCGGCATTTCCCTGGTATTTGACCGCCTTGCAATCGTGCGGGGCCAGTCCGACCACGGCATGCCCATCGAACATCGGCTTAGTCTTGCCCTTGACGGCCCGGGCCACGGCCTGGACGCGGTTGGTGGTTACCTGACGGCCGATCACGCGGGCGAATAACATTTTGACATCCGACGTGATCTTGACCTGGATGTATTCTTCCGGAATTGCATCGGCCGGCAGACCCTCACAGGTGGCAAGCGGATTGTCGCAGAGATACAGCTCAACGGTGCTGTCCGCGTCATTGGCATACCCGTTGCTTGAGGCGCGGTTCAGGCCCTCGCTTTCCCAGCTGCCGCCGCGCACTCTGGTCAGGGCAGCCTCCAGTGCCGCCGTATCGGCTGCGTTCTGGGCGTGACGGCGGTCCGAGAAGACCATGCTTCCGTCAATTGCCAGGGCTGCAAAGGCAAACAGGCCGATGGCAGCCAGCGCAATGATGACCAGCGCTTGTCCACGCTCCTTGCTGTGAATTGATTTTTTCATCTTGCTCTCCTATGGTTATGGACACACCGGTCTCAGGATCGTATCGGTTACGGTGGCGCTGAGGGGGATGTGTGTAGTGCGAAGTATCTGTGGCATGAAGGGCATAAAGATCCTGTGATTGTGGGTCACAACGACTTCGATTCCGTTTCCCTCACAATCACCCCCATCTGGATAATTGATCGCCACAGTGACACCCGTATCCACGTTATCAATTTGAAGGTCCAGGGGTGATGAAGAAGATCCACGTACGCGCGCCGTGATTTCGGCTGTGTCCGTTGGATTCATTGAGCCGTATAACGCACCCTCCTGCGCGGCATCGCGTAATTGCACGTACTGGAAGAAGGCGATGCCGAATTCGACCGCCCCTGACAGCAGGTACAGCAGTATCACGATGCTGATGGCCAATTCAACAAGACTCTGTCCGCGTTCGCTTTTTTTGTTCATGGTTTACTCTTTCACCAAAATCCTAGCGCTCGACATACACCTGGCCGCCCTGGCAGGGCAAGCTGAGGTCGATCCGCACGTATTCGTCATTGTCCCAATAAATATAATCCTGGTGGAAGACGAAGGCGAAGGTGGATGTCCCTCCGGCAGGGATATAGATCGTATTGAAGGGCGTCAGCTCTTCCGTGGGACCCGGTGCGCCGACGGCGCCGCCGCCGCCGGTCCAGATCCAGTACGTCCGGTTATCCAGGTTGGCGCTCTGGAGCCTCAAACCTCTATTGCTGCCCACCAGGGCGTGTCCTGAATCATGGTTCCACTGCACGGTTACTTTGTCGATCCGCAGAGGCAGTGCGACCCCACCCACAGACACGTTATTGGTGACCGACACGGTCATGGTGTTGTCGCCGGGGAGGACCAGCGCTGTTGCACTGACCGAACCGCCGCAGGCCAGCGGCGTCGCCCCGACGCGCGAGACCATCGCGATGGCGGTGTTCGAGGCGATGCGTTCAGGGAGGATGGCGTGGGCAACTGCTGTGTTCGCAACGTAGTCACCCGCGCCTGCTGGTATTGCGAAGTTACCTACACATGAAGTGCTGGCTCCGATCGGCAGGGAGGCTGCTGCGCCAGAGCAGTCGATGGCTGGAAATAGGAATGTGTTCTCTGTGACGGATAATCCACTTAGAGGCACACCGCCCGTGTTGACGAGAATGTACGTATAACTGATGTAGTCTCCGGGCATCGCAAATGTCTCGGGATTCGGCATGATGTACAGCCCGAGGCGTGGACCCGCGTAGGTGACCACTGCAACTGATTGCGGGTTGGAAGTGATGGGCTGCGTGCCCCGCATCGCGGAGGCGACTGCGTTATCGACAATCGAGCCGCGCTCGAGATCGACGACATCCAGGGTGTGCGTTCCGGTACAGACCTTTGTCCCGCCCGGGGCAAGGGCCGTTGTATCACAGGCGACGTATTCCAGGCCCAGCGGAGTATCGACCACCGCGAACGGCGAAGTCAGTGTGACATTGCCTGAGTTTGTAAGTGTGTAGGTGTAGGTAATCACCGTATTGAGGGCTGACGCAACGGCAGGGGTTGCGCTGACCTCCAGCGACAGTAAAGGCAGCTGGACAACGGTCACCTGGACGGAAACCTTGTTGGACGTCTCCGTACAGTTCTTCCCGCATTTGGCAGTCGCAGTAATGCTGGTGGTTACAAGCGGGACTCCATTGTTAAGGTCTGTTTGTGT
>Ga0105104_10004030_pt1 | contig 10302 bp, 11 predicted proteins | sample PPLLaktember2015_3_FD_87034 | JGI IMG/M metagenome (GOLD analysis project Ga0105104, IMG submission 87034) | Freshwater sediment microbial communities from Prairie Pothole Lake near Jamestown, North Dakota, USA - PPLs Lake P7 Core (6) Depth... | ecosystem: Environmental > Aquatic > Freshwater >... | reverse complement strand
ATTCAGGACTGAGAGTGGATGGAACCGCTATAATAAAAAAGAAAATACATGGAGAATATTTCACTCTTGCACAAACTAATGTTTGGGATGGAGAAAAATATGACAGAGAATTTAATCCGTCTCTTATGCCAAAAAATAAATGGCTAGGTATGAGAAGCGAGATGAAAAATGACCTTGATGGAAAAGTGTCAATTAAACTATATCTTGATATTAACGAGAGTGGCCAATGGAAACTTGTTCTTGATACCATAGATGATGGCAAAAAATACGGAGGAAAAGTAATTGCCGGGTCCGGGTCAGTCGGTTTGCGTTCCGATTTTATGGATGTAGAATTTAAAAATTTTGAAGTCAGAACGCTGTAATTGCTTAGCCCCAATATAAAAACTGCATATGCAGTTTTTATATTGGGTCGAATAGGTGCAGATATTATAACAATTCTTTATGATCAGGCGTATATGACCAGTGTGGCCGAGAGGTTAAATTTGATTTCGCAGTATGCAAATACTGTATAAAAAAGAGCCCTCATCTACTGAGACGGGGCTCGATACAGCTCTGAATCCATTTTAGTTCGCCGAAACGGGAAGGCTGGCTTTTCCGAGAATCGTGAGATACTGGATCAGCTTTTCCTTCGTCCACGCATGAACTTCCAGTGTCTTGGCGACAGCATCGGTGCCGTGCCATTTGCCGTTGGGCAAGTAAGTGACGTTGTCTTCGTCGAGAGCCACCTTGCGAATCCCGTCAGTCACGAGACCAGAGGGAGATTCTATCAAAATAGCATCTACTCTTTTTCGAGGCCCGACGACGAAAGTGTTCCCGCCGATTTTGAATCGGAACCAGGGTTGAGCTTTGAAGCCGCAGTACTGATTCGGAACTTCTTCGCGGGCAAGTTCGATGCCAAGTTCTTTCTCGAGAGTCTGGAATACTTCGTTGAAATACGCGTCGTGCTGGACCCGGACAGGGTCAGGAGGAACCTTGATCTTGGAGGTCTCTTCGTGGCTCACCCACTTCCAGTTGAACTTGTCGCCATCTCTCCCTTTGATGATAAAGCAAGTGACGCCAACTGGAAGCTTTGGAGGAATCGGCGAGAGGTCAACCCCGTGTGGCTTGTGCCACTTGGAAAGCTCGGTGTAGCGGACGCAAATTTCCCGGAACTTTTCTTGCTTGTCCTCGGGAACTTTGTGCCAAGGCGTTTTGAGTGGAACACCTACGGCTTCGCAGGCGCGGTCCCAGTAGACCGTCTCGATAGCATCGCGCACCTTCTTGATCTCCGCCGCATTTGCGCGCCAGAAAATTCGGAGAGTATCGTTGAGCCAAGTCGAGATTTCCCGTGGAAGCCGATCGCCATCAAGTTGCTGCAGAATCAGGAAAACATTACCGCCATCTTCGGAAAAATAGAGGGCGGTCAGTCCGCAGTCCTGGCAGGTAAACCATTCCTGGTCATAACCGGGACCGAGTTGTGCTCCGCCTGGTTTCCAGTTTGTGTGACCGAAAATGCAAGCGGGTAATTGTTCTGGTAGCATAGGGCTCCTTTCGTGAAATAGTGCATCCTGTACCATATAAGCACAAGATTGGTTTCGTGTCAATCTGCTCATGTTCGGGTTGCACCAGCGCAAGTTTGGATGGCTTACTTTTTTAATAAGAGTTAAGATTATGGAGACAATTGAATAGCCTATGAGAGCATGGTTTAAACCGAGAAGTTTAATTTAAAAAGTCAGTGGTTCGAATACCTCACCACATTGAAATTTTATAGTCGCTTCGCTCGTTAAAATTTCGTGGGTGACTAGCCGGAATTTCTCCGCTTACAGCGGCAGTACACCTTTCGTATCGTATTCATCCTCGCTCCCCGCTCGGACTCCGTGCGATATACTCAAGGTTTTCGAATCCGGCCGCAAGACAAGTCTTAACTTAGCCCCAATATAAAAACTGCATGCGCAGTTTTTTATATTGGGGTGACTAGCCGGATTCGAACCGGCGAAAACAGCTCCACAAGCTGTCGTGTTACCGCTACACTATAGTCACCATTATTAAAACCGACAGAGAGATTGTGGCATAAAAATAAGGATTTTTCCAGCTTTCATCTATAATCCGGGGCCTCTTCCATGATTCCACTTACATGATTTGAGTAACGGGCAAAAATATAAAGAGCACTTGAAAGTCTGTTTAAATAACTTTTTGTATGTTTGCCTATTTCTTTTTTTCTGCCACCCAGCGGGCTGTTTTCACTTTTATTGTCTATTGGAAGAGACGGCTGTAATATTTCTTCACTGGCAGCGATAACCCGCCTTTCGGCGCGCCTGGCAATAGTCCGAGCGATATCAAATATCGCTCCGAGACCGGCTCCCGCTTGTTGCCACGCGGTTATATCAGCAGGTCCTCCAGAAACAAAGAATGATTTTATGGGAGGGAGTTCTTTTTCAACCTTTTCTATTATTTCCTCCAATTCCGTTACTTTTTTTTCTTCTATAGTTTTATCCGCTCCGGCAACTTCTGCCTGGATTATGAAAAGATTTTTCTGAATTTCATGGACTATTTCAGCGAAGCTCTCATTCCCCAATTTTAATTCAAGATAACTGGATTGAACTTTGCAAAGCCCTAAAAAAGAATTTATTTCGTCCAATGCCCCCAACGCTTCAGCCGTAACGGAGCTTTTAGAAAACTTTTGATTGCAATAATTAATCATAAAAATTTGCCACACTGAAAGAACATGGGGAAATACCCTTTTTACTAAGGCAATGGCTGGTTAAACTTTTTCAACTTCAGTCCCCTCTTTGACTTTTTTCTCTGTCTTTAATCCAACCATATCGCCAGCAGAAGCCTTTTCCACCGGCTCGTGATTAACCTGGAGCGAATCTACAACCTGCTCAAAATCGGCATCATGACCCTCAAATTTTATCTTGTCGCCGACTTTTAAGGTGTCCGACAGCTCTAGGATAGCCACCCCAATTTTGTCATAAAAATGTGTAACTTTTCCGACCTTTTTCATAATGTGTAGATTATAGCACGAAAAATTTTTAGGGACTAGAGGGTCTTTTGTTGTGGTCAGGAATATTTTATACCTAAAGGGACTTGAACTTTACAGCTTCAGTACACTTTTTGTCTTGTGGTCAGGAATATTTTACTCGCCTAATTGTGGTCACGAGTATTTTTCCTGACAGAAAAATCTCGCGACCCCGGCTCGCGGTTTTTGCCTTTGCTCCTGCTTTCTAGCAAGCAGGAGCAAAACAAAAACATCGCTGCGCCCGGCACAAGCTAAAAATCTGCCGAAAGGCAGATTTTCTTAACGCTAGTGCCCAGGGGGGGACTCGAACCCCCATGCCTTGCGGCTTACGCACCTCAAGCGTAAATGTCTACCAATTTCAACACCTGGGCAATACGCTACACAGTATAGCCATTTTTTCTCTTTTTTCAAATCAAATCCGCCTTTCGGCGGATTATGGTTTTATTTTTTTCTTTATTATTTCGCTTCTTCCGGTATATTTTCAGTAACAATTTCTTTGTCCGCCAAATCTTCTGAAACAACAGTTTCCGCATCCGGCACTTCCCTAATATTTCTCATCTGACGTCTGATATCTTTGGCCGCTTTTTTACGAATATGATAAAGTTTGGCGCGACGAACTTTGGAACGCCTAACCACTTCTATTTTTTCTATCATTGGAGAATAAATGGGAAAAATTCTTTCTACTCCGACTCCTGAAGCGACTTTTCTCAGGGTAATAGTGCTTCCTGCTTCTTTTCCATGCTTTACTGCAAGACATGCTCCTTCAAAATCCTGCAATCTGGTTTTAGGTTTGCCGGTTTTTTTATCTTTTTCAATTATTTTCTGAGTTACGCGAATAGTATCTCCGGACCTGAGGTCAAGATTTTTTCTTTCTTCCATATTAACCCCGTTAGAAATTATTTTATCCATGTTTGTTGATTTGTTTTAAAATTTAATTATCTATTTTGGTTATTTCTAACGGGGTTAACCGATGAGATTTTGATATTCATAGTATTAATCTAAAATGATGAATGTTTAATTCACTTTACTGCCTACTTTCCTTCTGCTAACAATATGCTTATCTGAATATTTTTTAGCTCGACGAGACTTCTGGCCCTTGCCTGTAGCTTTGCCCCATAGAGAAATACTGCGTCTTCGTCCTCGGCCTTGTCTGCCTTCACCTCCGCCGTGTGGATGGTCTACTGGGTTTTGAGCAGTACCTCGAACAGTAGGACGGACTCCTTTCCACCTGCTTTTACCGGCTTTGCCGTAATTTTCCAGTCTCTTTTCTTCGTTGGAAACTTCGCCGATACTGGCCCAACAATCTTCTTTTACTTTGCGTATTTCACTTGATGGCATCTTCAAATCAATATAACCGGCATCTTTGGCTACTACTTGAACGAAATTTCCAGCCGAACGGGCGATTTTTGCTCCCCCTTTCGGTTTTAACTCTACATTATAAACAAAAGCTCCAACAGGGATGCCCTTGAGCGGCATTCTGTTTCCCTGCTTTACTTCCGCATTCTCCGCAGTTAATAATTCCGCTCCATTTTTAATATTTTTAGGTAAAAGCACATATCTCTTCTCGCCGTCCTTGTAAACGGCCAGGCCGATAAATCCAGTGCGGTTAGGGTCATATTCCACAGAAACGATTCTGTAAGGAATATTTATTTTATTGTAATTAAAGTCAATTTCTCTGAATAATCTTTTGTGGCCTCCTCCTTTGTGTCTCACCGTTATGCGGCCGACATTATTTCTGCCGACTGCTCTTTTCCTGCCGAAAGTAAGGGCTTTTAAAGGATTATTATTGGACAAAATGGATTTATAAGACACAACTGACATGTGCCTTCTGGATTTTGATGTTGGTTTGTAGTTTTTTATAGCCATGGATTTATTTCAAACTATTCAATTTTATCTCCTTTCTTTAAATAAACGTAAACTTTCTTGACTCCGGCCTTGATGCCCTTTCTTCCTCTGATAAAAACATTTTTAGCAGGATTTTTGACGATGTTTACTTTAACAGGCAAGACTTTGTAAAAAGCCCTGACCGCTTCAACAATTTGTTTTTTAGTGGCCTTTGAATCAACTTCAAAAGTGTGGACATTGGCTCCTGAAACGAAAGTCGCTTTCTCGGTAATGCGAGGTCTCAGGAGGATATTTGCAAATTTTGATTTTACATCAGTAATCATGGTGGAGAATTATTTTATTTTAGCTTTCAAAGTCGCTATCGATTTTTCCGGGTCAGTCATAACGAGATATTTGTATTGCAGTAGATCCAAAGCGTTCAAATCCTTTACCTGACCAATTTCCAAATTGCCAAAATTTCTGAAGCTTTTAAGGGTACTTTCATTTTTTTCAGGAAGTGCTATAAAAGCGGAATTTTTTCTGCGAGAGAGAACGCTAACATCTTTTATTTTTGAAATAGAAGAAAGTACATTTCTTGCCTCTTTTGTCTTTGGTACTCTAAGCAAAAGATCGCTCAGAAAGACTACTTCTCCGTCTTTAAACTTTCGGGAAAGCACGGTAAAAAGTGCTTTTACTTTCATCTTTTTGTTTATTTTTACTGAAAAATCCCGGTCATTTCTAGGGCCATGCGAAACTCCGCCGCCTACCCAAATGGGACTTCTGCGGGAACCGTGCCTCGCTCTGCCGGTGCCTTTCTGCCTCCATGGCTTGTCACCTGTTCCTGAAACTTCCCCCCTGTTTTTTGCATGAGCAATTGGAACTCTTTTATTCCCTGTCATACCCACTGCCACTTGGTGCACCAATTCTTCATTCCAAGGCAAGCCAAAAACATTTTCCGGTAATTTTATCGTACTGATTTCTTCTCCTGTTTGATTGTAAACTTTTGCGTCCATGATTGTGAGTTTATCAAGTTTTTAAAGTTTATAAAGCTTTTTTACTTGATGAACTTCATTAACTTTTATGAACTTTTAACTTCTACTAAAGTTCCCCTTCTTCCCGGCACTGCCCCGGAAACCAGCATGACATTATTATCTTTATCTATCCCGAGCACTCTTAAATTTTTCACAGTTGTTCTATCGCTTCCTGTTCGTCCAGCCATTCTCATTCCTTTTATGACTTTGCCGCCGCCTCGTCCGCCACCGCCGATAGAACCTGGCTCTCTTTCGGAATGTTTCTGGCCGTGAGAACGTGGTCCGCCATGAAATCCATGCCTTTTAACCACTCCTTGAAAGCCTTTGCCTTTGGAAACAGCCGAGACTGTTACTTTGTCGCCAACCGCAAAAGTGTCCACTGTGATTTTATCGCCTTTATTGAACAACCCCAGACCGGCCTTTTCTACTCTGAATTCTTTGAGCACCGCAAAACCTTTGGTACCGTCTGACATTCCTTCCAAGCTTTTAATATGACCTTTTACAGCCTTTGAAATATTCCTGCCTTTTCTCTGGCCGGAACCGATTTGCACAGCATTATAACCGTCTTTCTCTTCAGTTTTGAGGTAAGAAACGGTGGCAGGCTGCACGTTCAAAACTGTCGCTGACTGAACCGCGCCATCTTCCCCGAAAATTTGGGTCATATTCACCTTTTTAGCCAGTATAAATTTCATCCCGTTAGAAATAGGAAATTTTGATTTCCATAGTTTACTTGATAATAATGAACCTCGCTTAGAATATTTCTAACGGGATTCATATAAAAAACGCCGTCGGGCTTCTAATAAGCTAACAAATATCCGATTAAAATGCAAGTTTGCCTTGCTGGCAGACAGGTTTTGAATAAAAAAACCGCTTGTGGCGGTTTTTTTATTCAAAAAATATTTTATTTAGATAATCTTCACGTCAATACTAACACCGGATGGCAAGGAAAGATTAGTCAGAGAATCCATGATTTTAGGAGAAGGATTGATGATGTCAATTACTCTGCGGTGTACCCTCATTTCAAACTGCTCACGCGCATTTTTGTAGACGAAAGGAGAACGGTTAACAGTCCATTTTTTGATTTCTGTCGGAAGCGGAATAGGGCCTACAATCTTTGCATCATAACGGAGAGCGGTATCAATGATTTGCTTAACCGAAAGGTCAAGTACTTTATACTCATAAGCCATCACCCTGATTCTTAGCTTGGAAATAGGCTCCTCTTTTTTTACCTTAGGTTTTGGCACTTTTTTTATTTTTTTAAATGTACTTTCCGCCATATTTAGATAAACATACTAATCATCCAATGATACGAATGCAACTAATAACTACGAATTCAAACTTTTTTATTAGAAGCAATTTGTATAATTCGCATTTTTCGTATATTGGTATGTTAAGCTACAATTTTTGTTACCACTCCAGCACCCACTGTTTTGCCTCCTTCGCGGATAGCAAACCTCTGCTTCTCTTCCAAGGCTACCGGCGCTACTAATTTAACTTTAAAAGTAACGGTATCACCAGGCATAACCATTTCCACTCCCTCAGCCAGAGTAACTTCTCCTGTAACATCGGTAGTGCGAATGTAGAATTGCGGCTTGTAACCTGTAAAGAATGGGGTATGTCTGCCTCCTTCTTCTTTCTTTAGGATGTAAACTTCTGACTCAAAGTCCGTATGCGGAGTAACAGAGCCCGGCTTAGCGATAACCTGTCCTCGGTGTACATCTTCCTTTTTGAGACCTCTGAGCAAAACGCCTGCATTATCTCCGGCCTGGCCTTCATTTAATTGTTTGTTGAACATTTCAATACCTGTAACAGTCGTCTTCTGGGCCGCTCTAAGACCGATGACATCTACATCTTCACCGATTTTTACTATACCTCTTTCAATCTTTCCGGTAACTACGGTTCCCCTGCCTTCAATGGAGAAGATGTCTTCAATTGGCATAAGGAAAGGCTTGTCAAGATCACGAACAGGAGTAGGAATGTAAGAATCGAGAGTATCTACCAACTCGCCAACTTTCTTTGCCCACTCATCGTTTATATCTTTAGCCTCCAAAGCTTTAAGTCCGGAACCGCGGATGATAGGAGTTGCGGCGCCATCGTAATGATTTTTGGTCAAAAGCTCTCGGATTTCCTCTTCAACGAGGTCAATAAGGTCTTGTTCAGGAACCATGTCGCATTTGTTAAGGAAAACAATGATTTTAGGAACACCGACTTGGTAAGCCAAAAGAATATGCTCTCTGGTCTGCGGCATCACTCCATCGGTTGCTGCAACTACGAGAATTGCACCGTCCATTTGAGCGGCACCGGTAATCATGTTTTTGATGTAGTCGGCGTGTCCCGGAGCGTCAATGTGGGCATAGTGTTTGGAAGGAGTCCAGTATTCGCTGTGATGCAAGGCAATAGTAATGCCTCGGGCTTTTTCTTCCGGTGCATTGTCAATATTGTCTACCCCTTCAACGCGAGCGCCATATCCTTCGCCCTTTTTCATATCAAGGATTTTAAGGATAGCTGCAGTCAAAGTTGTTTTGCCGTGGTCAACGTGGCCTATGGTGCCGACGTTAACATGAGGTTTTGAACGATCAAAAGCTTCTGCCATAATATTTTGATTAAAATTTATTATTAATTTTTAAAAATTGCGACAAAACAAAGCCGCTTATTTATCAATGGGTTAAATACTAGCAAATACAAAATGCGTGTCAACCCCGCTGAGCAAGGTCAAGCAAAAATCCCAGAGGTAGCATGTTTAAGTCGGGAAAGTTCTTCGGCAACTATAATATCAAATCCGGGTATCTGGGATTTTAAGAAAGAAATCACTTTTTGATAATCACTGCCGGCATTTGCCACGGTATCTTCAAAACTCATCATGACCTCTTCATTCATTTCATCAATAGCCCTTTCCACAACGGATTCAAAAAGCAGATTACCTATTTTTTCAATCATTCTCTCTTGTTCCCTGGAATCAAGGTTCCCCAGTCCGAAATCCGCAACTATTTTTTTATTAAAATCTTCATCCATAAATTTTTATTTATGCTGCTTTTTGTAAATGTGTCCTTAAAACATATCCTCCAAGCCGTTTCATAAATTGTTCGACATTTTCATTTTCAAACGGCTTAACGGCTCCATTTGCCTGTTCCATGAGTCCGACTACTTGATTCATGAACTTCACATGGTTTTTGGTTTTTAATAATCTTTCAGTAACATCAATGGGCAGACCAGACCTTGACGAGTCACCTGTATAATATTCTACAATCTTCGCAGCCGGAAGTCTTGCCATTTCTTTCCATGCTTTCGTTTCTATCCCTGCTGTCCCAGCTCCCCATAAGCTTTTCTCCCTGTATATGCTATCTATCTCATTATTAAATGCCTCATCAATTTCTCGGTTTGGAGCTCCCAAAGCGTATGCTCTGGAATCGGAAGCTGGGGATCTTTCCAAATTAGGATTTTTGTCGCCGCCTTCAAGTTCTGTCAGCCTGTTTTTTGCTGCTTGAATTTCTCTATGAAGTTGATCCATGTCTGCATCTGCCATTTTAAAACTTTTAGAAAGCCTTTGTGGAGAATCCGGATTTAAATCCTCCTGCGGAATCCAGTTATGTAATTGCGGGGATGTCTTCGGTTCAGGGGCTGGTTTTATCTCTGGAATTTCTGATTTTGTTCCAGGAACCGCTTCTGTTTTCGGTTTATCACTTAAAATTTCTGAAACTTTTTCTTCAGAAAGTGATTCATTCGAGTGTGCTTTGACCCATTCGGCAATCTTTTCATTATGAGCAAGGATTGATTTTTCTTGAAGACTGCCCGGAGCAATTGTTTGTCTGGCCTTATCAAAAATTGATTTTACTTCTTTTGCGTCATCAAAGAGCTTTGAGGAATTTATTTTGTTTCCAATATGAATAACTCCGTTTTTTCCTATACCGTAATCTTCCGGATTTTTAAGCATTTTATTTGTTAGAGCGCTCAAGACATAAGTTTTTTGAGCTTCAGTCAGGCCCTTAAACTGTTCATTGTTGCCGAGGGTTTCTTTTAAAATACTCCATGCCGAATCTCCCGCTTTGACTTCATGTATCAAAATTTCCGGATTAGCAAATATTTTCTCCACGGGCGGAGTCTCTATCTCGACGAGCGGCGGAACAACTGCTTCCTTGGGGAGAGCAGGGTTGGGAATTTGAACATCAGTTGGTTGTTCCGGTACGGATGTCTCAGGTATAGAAGAAGCCTTTGGCGTTTCTGTTATTAAATCAGGACGCGAGGACTGTAACGGTTCCAATGGTTGGGACTTGACTGTCGGTTTCCAGCCGTTTCTTGTCCATATTCTATCTTTTGGAATTTCAGTCGCATTTCCTGCCTTTGATTCGACGGCTGATCGAGTAGCGCCTCCTATCCCCATCACTGCATGTTCTGCAAGCCCCGTCAAAAGTCCCGTACCGGCGCCTGCCCCTATAGTAGTACCCATTTTTT
>Ga0105104_10004029_pt1 | contig 10303 bp, 7 predicted proteins | sample PPLLaktember2015_3_FD_87034 | JGI IMG/M metagenome (GOLD analysis project Ga0105104, IMG submission 87034) | Freshwater sediment microbial communities from Prairie Pothole Lake near Jamestown, North Dakota, USA - PPLs Lake P7 Core (6) Depth... | ecosystem: Environmental > Aquatic > Freshwater >... | reverse complement strand
TCATTGAAAAAATGCTTACTACCAATGTCGGTACCATAATACTGATCGTAATAAGGTTCAGCGTCTTCATTAGTACGTTTAAATTATTTCCGACAATCGATGCCCGTGCATCCATAAGACTTGCAAGAATATTGGAATGAATTTCCGACTGCCGATAGCACTGGTTATTTTCGATGATAAGGTCGTCTAACAGCTCCAGTTCTCCGGATGTAAATCCGAGTTTTACCGAACTGTTTTTAAGTTTCTCGATCAGACCCCCGTTTGAATTAATAGAATTGAGATAATAGACCAGACTTTTTTCCAGTGTAAAAAGGTTGAGAAGATATTTGTTTTCCATGGCTTTATTAATCTTGCGTTCCAATTCATCTGTAATCATTGTAATGGCTTTAAGGTGTTCGAGAAAATGGAATATGCTGCGGTATAAAAGTTTGAGCACCGCTTCAGTCAGTGTCTGTACGTTTGAAAATTGTTTACCATCGAATAAGGGAAGATCTTCCGCCTGAACAATAACTAATCGGTTTTTGAAGAGAAAAACACCGCACGAACCGACTTTAAACAATAATTTGTCTTTAGCTGAATAATTCCGGGGGCGTTTAAAAATAATAGCCGTGTGATCCGGTTCAAACTCTAGCCGTGACAATTCATCCGGATCGAGCGCGGATGCAAGCGTGTGCTCATCAATTTTTAATTCTTCTATAAGAAATTTTTTCTCATTATCGTCTGGATTCGTGAACACAAGAATAGGGCTCTGTTCCTGTTCTGATGAAATAATACGCCCCTGAATGATTTCAAATCGAGTTATCATCATCCTATCCTTTTATTTACCGGTTGTCTTAAAAAATTATGATTGTTCTGCGAACAAAATAAGAATTCTTTTTTAGAAATGAACTCTATAAATAAGAAAAAGGACATTTTTCTTCCATTTATCTGATCTCATGCTGTACAAAGAATACCTCTATATAATTTGAAACTCTTACCTCTTTTTCGTATCATCGAAGAACAAAGAAACACAGTTTCCATACGGAACTTCTTGTGCCGATAAATTCATTTGTTTTACTCCTGCTCGGCGGTTTTGTAGCGGGCACGTTTGGTGCAATGCTTGGACTTGGCGGCGGAGCGCTGCTAATCCCATTTCTTGTGATGGTTTTCGATGTCCCGGTACATCAAGCAATAGCAACAAGCATTATTGCGGTAATTGCCACATCGAGTGCGGGCGCAGCTATGAACCTTGAACGCCGCACTGTCCACATAAGACTTGGAATGTTACTGGAAATTGCCACAGTAACAGGCGCTATTTTAGGCGGAATTACAGCTAATTATTTAAGTGCCGGGATTTTGGCGAAACTTTTTTCCGGATTATTATTTCTCACTGCAATTGCAATGATTTTACGGGCACGACAGCATACCGCTCAAGAACCGATATATACCGACGGCATTCTTCCCGGGTCATTTTATGACGATACAAACGGAAAGATTGTGTATTATACTGTAAAGAAATTACCTGCCGCAATGATGATCTCGATTGTTGCCGGCAATATTTCCGGATTACTTGGAGTCGGCGGGGGTATTTTTAAAGTACCGGCTATGAATATACTTTCCGGAATTCCAATGAAGGCGGCGACCGCAACGAGCAATTTTATGATCGGCGTAACTGCTGCAGCAAGCGCATTCATTTACTTTGCACACGGACATTTGAATCCTTTTATTTCTTCGATAGCTGCACTTGGTGTACTTGCCGGATCGATGACCGGCGTGTATATCAGCCGTAAAATTAAGAGCAAAGTATTGACATGGATTTTTGCTTTTGTTTTATTGGGCGTATCAATTCAATTGTTTTTGCGATAAATCAATGTCGGATTTCAACCCTATATCGAATAATGTCAAGCACGGTACGGAACGATGGACAAGCCGTGTACTTAGGATTGGTGTGTGGATAAGTGCAAGTCTTATGATAACAGGAGTGCTTATCGGAAAAATAATCCCTTCAACAATGATAGAATATTCCAGCAATCCAACGCTCGGCGGCCTGGCGATGCGGATGCTCTCAGGTTCATTCGATCCGGTTACGATGATGTTTGCAGGGCTTGTCTTTCTAATGTTCACACCGGTATTTCGTGTCATCACTGCATTAATTGGATTCGGAGTAGAACGTGATTGGCGATTTGTAGCTGTTTCTGCTGTCGTGCTCATACTTTTGACAGGTGAAATTGTATATTCAATGTTCATTAAAGGATAGGTGAAATGACATTTACACAACGTCTTCGGGAAATTCAGACAAAACAAAACTCTCTTCTTTGTGTCGGCTTGGACGTTGATCTGGAAGGAATACCCGAATATTTAAAGTCATCGGCAAATCCTGTTTTGGAATTCAACCGGCAAATCATCCAGGCAACAAGCGATTTGGTTTGCGCATATAAACCGAATCTTGCTTTTTATGAAGCAATGGGTGATAACGGTTTAACTGTATTAAGAGAAACTTTAAAACTCATTCCCAAATCTGTTCTAACGATCGGAGACGGTAAGCGCGGAGATATCGGCAACACGGCTGAACGGTACGCGAAATCACTTTTTGATGATTTCGGTTTTGATTCGATAACCGTTAGTCCTTATATGGGATTTGATTCCGTCCAGCCATTTTTGAAGAATCCGGAAAAAGGAGTTTTCCTGCTTACCCTGACTTCTAATCCCGGGTCAAAAGATTTTCAACGCTTGAAGGTAAATGGAAAACCGCTGTATGAAAAAGTTGTGCGAGCAGCAAAAAAATGGAATATAAACCGGAACCTCGGTCTTGTTGTCGGTGCAACACATCCGCACGAGCTTAAAACGATCCGAAAGATTGTTCCGGAAATGCCGCTGCTTATTCCCGGTATCGGTAAACAGGGCGGTGATTTGAAGTCGGCAGTGCGCGGCGGCTGCGATAAAAACGGACAGCTTGCAATTATTAATGCAAGCCGCAGCATTATCTATGCATCATCAGGAAAAGACTTTGCAGAGGCGGCTCGAACGGAAGCGAAGAAAATGGTAAAAGAAATGAGAAACACGTAAAATAAAATTTAAAACGCGCCAATTATCAGCTACAACCGGGAGAATGTATGAAACGCTATGCATGGAATATCCATGAGCGGTTCCTTCGTCATATCTGGAGTAAACAATATCTTAAAACCCCGCTGCAGACGACGGACGGCAAACCATTGAAAGTGATTGATGTCGGTCGGCTTAATTCCGACAGCGGCCCTGATTTTTTAAATGCAAAAGTGAAAGTAGGAGGCATTAGCTACGCGGGCGATATCGAGATTCATCGTACAATATTCGATTGGTTTCAGCATCAGCATCAAGAAGATCCGCATTATAACAAAGTTATTCTCCATGTCGTTCTTGAATCGGGAAATAAATTTCCGCCTACACTTGCAAAAAGCGGACGCGAAATTCCCGCCCTTATTCTGGGAAATTTTCTGTCCGAATCCATTCATACAATCTGGCAAAAAGCGATTCTCGATGAACGTGTTAAAAAATCAGGAACTATTCGCTGCTATAGCAGGAATGATGTAATCTCAAATGAATTGATAGATCGCTGGCTTTCGAAGCTCGCAGTTGAACGGCTGGAATTAAAGCTGCGCCGGTTCGAGGAGCGGTTGAGGCAGCTTGCATGTGAAAAGCGGATGATAGTCTATGAGCGGCAGCGTCCATACGGTGAGCCGCCTTTGGAAGGTGAACATGATGAAATTCCGCCGCCGCTGCCTGAGTTAACACAGAAGGACTTTGCCCAAAAGGAACTTTGGGAACAAGTGCTGTATGAAGGAATCATGGAGGCACTCGGGTATAGTAAAAATCGTGAAGCATTTGTTCGTCTGGCACAGACCGTCACATTAAAGGCGATTAGAGATATGGGGTCGGAGAATGAAGGTTTTGGACTAAAGGCATTACTCTTTGGGGCAGCAGGTTTAATTCCCAAACTCAATTCTCTCAAGCAGAAAGAATCACGCGATTATGTGCGGCGGCTTGCGCGTGAATGGAAGGCGCTGAAATCCTCTTTTCGCTCAGAAATTCTTCACTTTGCAGATTGGCAGTTTTTTCCGGCCCGGCCGTCGAATTTTCCAACTCTCCGAATTGCCGCAGCTTACGCATTGATTAATAAGTTTATATTTAACGATCTTTTCCGAAACATCATCCAAATAATAAAATCCGACAGCCCGGAAGGAGAAAAGGAACGCAGACTTATACAACTGTTCGGCATAGAGACGGACGCTTTCTGGATACATCATTATAATTTTAATGAAACGGCGCCGAAAAACGTTACAGCACTCGGAACTATGCGTATCAGAGAAATCATTATTAATGCCGTACTTCCGATAACGCTTTTATACGCGCGTGTCTTTAAAGAAACAAATCTTCGCGAATGCACTCTTCAATTGTATAGAAATCTTCCGGCTTCTGAAAACAATTCAATCACCCGGATCATTGAGAAGCAATTACTGAAAGGGCGGTATCAGCAAAATTATGTAAGCCGTCAACAGGCGATAATTCAACTCTACAAATATTATTGTTTGGAAGGGAAATGTGCGGAGTGTGAGTTCGGTCAGGCACTGCTGATATGATTGTTCACAGAAGATAAAAAAAATCCCGCACTCCAAGTTGTAAGTGCGGGATTTTAAAGTTGAGCAGAACCAATAGGATAACATTAAACCCTGAACAGCAGGTCGGCATATGTCGGCAGCGGCCATATTTTTGCATCGACTATTGTTTCCAATTTGTCGCCATCGACTCGCAGTTTTGCCATAGTTGTAAAGACTACATCGCGATAGTACTCTGCATGCTTGAGAATGTCGTTACTGTGAGCATTACCAGCTGCCGCAGCTTCAAGTGCTTCGATATTCTTACCGAAGGAATCGATCGTTGATGTCAATTCTGCAAGTAATTTATCCGCAGCGCTTGATTTAGCAGAAATGGTTTTCAGAGAGGATAAAGCAGCCGCAACTTCTGCTGTATATTCAAGGGCGGCAGGCAATATCTGACGCTTCGCCATATCCAACATAGTTAATGCTTCGATGTTTATAGTCTTGATATATGCTTCAAGAAAAATTTCGTAACGAGAATGCATTTCAGCTTTACTTAAAACGCCATGCTTCTCGTAAACCTTAACTACCTTCTCACTAATCAAAGAGGGAATGGCGGCAACTGTGGACTTGATATTTGGCAGTCCGCGTTTTTCAGCTTCTTTCACCCAATCCTCAGTGTAATTGTTACCGTTGTAGATAATCCGCTTATGTTTCTTCACGATCTCTGTCACAATATTTTGTGCTTCGGTATCAACATCTTTAGCTTTTTCTAAGCGGTTTGCAATCCGGGATAAGACTTCTGCGACAATCGTATTCAAAGCAGTATTCGGTTCTGCGATGGATGCCGATGATCCTACCATACGAAATTCGAATTTATTTCCGGTGAATGCGAACGGCGATGTTCGATTCCGATCTGTTGAATCTTTCGGTAATGCTGGCAGTGTAGTTACTCCGAGCTTCAGCTCACCACCGACTTTGGATGAAGTGGCTCCGCCGTTTTCGATCTGTTCTAAAATATCAGTCAGCTGCTCACCAAGGAAGATTGAAATAATAGCCGGAGGTGCTTCATTAGCACCTAACCGATGATCGTTTCCCGGGTTGGCAGTGGAAACGCGGAGAACATCGGCATATTCATCCACAGCCTGAATTACAGCAGCAAGGAACAAGAGAAATTGTTCGTTGTCGTGAGGAGTATTTCCCGGCTCTAATAAATTCTGTCCGTCATTGGTACTCATCGACCAGTTGTTGTGTTTCCCTGAACCGTTCACACCGGCAAATGGTTTCTCATGTAAAAGGCAGGCCAAACCGTAATGACCCGCAATTCTCTTCATTGTTTCCATAACTAGCTGGTTATGGTCTGTTGCGATGTTCGTTGTCGAAAAGATCGGAGCAAGTTCATGCTGAGCCGGTGCAACCTCGTTATGCTTTGTTTTTGCCAGCACACCAAGTTTCCAAAGTTCCTGATCAACCTCTGCCATGAATTTTGCGATGCATTCTTTTAAGTTTCCAAAATAATGATCTTCTAACTCCTGTCCTTTGGGCGGCTTTGCACCAAAGAGCGTGCGTCCGGTAAGAATCAGGTCTAATCGTTTATCATATAATTTTTTATCTATGACAAAATATTCCTGCTCCGGTCCGACTGTTGTTGTAACTCGGGTCACTTTTGTATTTCCTAACAGCCGGAGAATACGAACTGCTTCTTTTGAAAGAGCCTGCATTGACCGGAGGAGAGGTGTTTTCTTGTCGAGTGCCTCGCCTGTGTATGAACAAAACGCCGTAGGAATACAAAGAGTATTGTCTTTGATGAATGCTGGAGATGTGCAGTCCCATGCTGTGTATCCGCGTGCTTCAAATGTCGAACGCAGTCCACCGGACGGGAAGGAAGAAGCATCCGGTTCACCTTTAATCAATTCTTTACCGGAGAACTCCATTATAACACGTCCGTCAGCGGTTGGTGAAATAAATGAATCATGCTTTTCAGCAGTAATTCCTGTCATAGGTTGAAACCAGTGTGTAAAGTGAGTTGCACCTTTTTCAATTGCCCAATCTTTCATTGCATTAGCAACGATATCTGCTACCGCCGGGTCGAGCGGCAAACCTTCATCGATAGTTTTTCTTAACATTTTATAAATATTTTTCGGTAACCGGGTTCTCGTCGCTGCATCGCTAAAGACGCTAGAAGCAAATGTATTTTCCAACGATTCCTGAAGCACTAATGATTCTGTTGCCATAATTAATGAATCTCCTATAGAATGAATATCGCTTACGTATACGTTTAAATAATCTAACCCCTCTCGGGTTGACAACAAATACTATAACCAACATTACTTATTTATGTAATAGCATAATATAACAGAAATAAGTAATGCAATCAAGCCCCTTTAGCAAAATTTTTATGGTTAATTCATATTCTTTTTAAGAATGAAATAATATGCTTATTATAATAAAACCGCTATTTTGTCATATTCATGATTGAATAGATGGAGATTTTGATAAAAAGAAAATTTCTAATTCTCTTTATTAAGTGATAAGTGTTTTTGGGGTGTATTAGTTCCCTTTACCTTTCTTAAAAACTCATCATATATGTTATTCAAGATCAAGAAAAACGCAATTACGCAGTAAAATGAAGACGTGCCGGACATAAATATTTAGAGTCAACCTCCATTTGCCGAGATACGCCCTTTGTTTACCGAATTATCCATACCTTTTCAATCGTAACTGTTGTATGTTTAATCAAGTTATTGAAAAATATTTATGAGGTATTTTGCAACTTTTGGTTAAATTTTTTCGTTTCATAAACACTAATCTTTTTAGACATCAAAAAAACAAATTTATGGAAAACAAGAATATAGACCTTTCGGCGCTTCGCATCAGTAGAAATAAGGACCAGCAAGACGGTCCACCCAAAAAAACAGGCACATATATTGGCATCGCTGTCGGTATTCTTGTTCTCGCGATAGCTGGATTCTTTCTCTTTCAGTCATTGTTTTCACCTGCAATTGAAGTAACTTTAACGACAGTGTCATGGACGTCTCCATCGCAATCAAATGCAGTGCTCACTGCAAGCGGATATGTCGTTGCGCAGCGAAAAGCTGCGGTTGCTTCAAAAGGAACCGGACGGCTCGTATATCTTGGTGTTGTAGAAGGAGATCGTGTAAAGAAAAATCAAATTATTGCACGTCTCGAAGATTCCGATATGCGTGCTTCATTGGAACAAGCAAGGGCGAATCTCAGATTGAATGAAGCGGATCTAAGAGATGCTCAGCAATCTCTAATGCGTCAAAAATCATTGCTGGAAAAAGGACTTGCGAATCAATCCGAATATGATGCCGCAGATGCCCGCCTGCAGCGTGTTGTTGCCGGCATCGAAGTTGCAAAAGCAATGCTGACATCCGGAGAGGTATCGTTGGAGAATACGCTTATTCGTGCACCATTCGATGGAACTGTTTTAGCAAAGAACGCCGACATCGGAGAAATGGTAGTTCCCATGGCTGCAAGTGTCGGGTCAAAGTCTGCCGTTGTCACCATTGCCGATATGACATCGCTGCAAGTGGAAGCCGATGTGTCCGAATCCAATATTGAACACATAAAGCCCGATCAACCGTGTGAGATTACACTCGATGCATATCCTCAGATTCGTTATCAAGGGTATGTGGCAAAAATTGTTCCAACAGCAGATCGTGCAAAAGCAACTGTTATGGTAAAAGTTGCATTTAAAACATACGACAACCGTGTGTTACCTGAAATGGGGGCAAAAGTGCTGTATTTAACAAAAGCATCCGATGCTGCTGCGAATACAGAAAAACCGAGCCTGACCCTTCCAGCATCTGCTATTGTTGAACGTGACGGCAAAAAAATTGTATATCGTGTTACTGATAATAAAGCGAATTCCGTAATAGTTACTGTCGGTCGAACAATGGGGGCAAGGATTGAAATTCTAAGCGGCCTTACTTCTGGAGAAAAAGTAATCGATAAGGTCGATGGTGCAGTCGACGATGGAGTAAAAGTAAAAGTTCTCTGAAAATTTCAAGTTAATAATTCAAGGATAAAATAAAATGTCAAATCCAATAATCCAGGTTCAAAGCGTATCCAAATCCTATTGGCGGGATAGCATAGAAGTTCCCGTTCTAAACGATATTTCCATCGATGTTCAGGAGGGCGAATTTTTAGGACTTATGGGGCCTTCCGGCTCCGGTAAAACAACATTATTAAATTTAATCGCCGGTATTGATCGGCCTAGTAAAGGCGATGTGATTGTAGGTGGAACGGATATTGCCAAATTAAACGAATCCGATTTAGCAAAATGGCGTTCGCACAATATCGGTTTTGTATTTCAATTTTATAATCTGCTACCTGTTCTCACAGCATTCGAAAATGTCGAACTTCCGCTTCTGCTCACATCACTTTCAAAAGCAGAGAGGAGAAAACATGTGGAGCTTTCGCTTGATGTTGTGGGACTTGGCGACCGCGTTCATCACTATCCGAAACAACTTTCGGGCGGTCAGGAGCAGCGTGTGGCAATAGCACGCGCGATCGTTACCGATCCGACACTTCTTGTGGCAGATGAACCTACCGGCGATTTGGATAAGCGTTCTGCTGAAGAAATAATGGTTTTACTCGAACGGCTAAATAAGGAATTTAAAAAAACAATTGTGATGGTTACACATGATCCGCGTGCCGCGGAAAAAGCAAAGGTCGTCCATCATCTCGATAAAGGCGAATTATCATAGGAGAGCGTCATGAAAGTATTCAAACTCATATTTAAAAATGCGCTCCGGCATAAACTGCGTACATTTCTTACTATCACCGGCCTGGCAATTGCGGTTTTAGCATTTGGAGTTTTAAGGACTGTTGTTGATATGTGGAACGAGGGTGTTAACGCCGCAGCGGTAGATCGTCTTATTGTACGCCAATCGGTTTCCTTCATATTCCCGCTGCCCTACGCGTATAAATTAAAGATAGAGAAAGTTCCCGGTGTCGAAAGCATTTCCTACGCAAATTGGTTTGGAGGTGTATATATCGACAAAAAAAATTTCTTTTCCCGTATGGCTGTAGATCCGGAGACGTATTTTTCTGTTTATTCGGAATTTTTAATCAATCCTGAAGAATTAGCAACCTTTAAACAACAGCGTAATTCCTGCATAGTCGGCTCGGGAATTGCCAAGCAATTCGGATTTAAAATCGGCGATGTTATTCCTCTTGAAGGCGATATTTATCCAGGACATTGGGAATATGTTGTCCGCGGTATTTATCAGGGACGCGATAAAGCAACGGATGTCACACAAATGGTTTTCCATTGGACAAGCTTAGATGAACGAATGAGGCAGGATATGCCCGGCCGCACAGGACAGGTCGGATGGTATATTGTTAAGATTAAAGATCCATCGCAGGCGGCTAGCATTTCCGAAGAGATTGATGCATTGTTTCAAAATTCGTCCGATGCAACAAAATCCGAAACAGAACGGGCATTTACTCAAAATTTTATTTCCGGACTAAATTCTCTTCTTATGGCAATGAACTTTGTTTCGTTCGTAATTATCGGCATTATAATGCTGGTACTCGGCAACACTATGATTATGTCTGCTCGCGAGCGAACGCGTGAGTATGCAGTCTTCAAAACACTCGGCTTCTCGGCTGGGCATCTTATCGGACTTATTCTCGGCGAGTCGCTTCTTATTGCATCGCTTGGCGCCGGTCTGGGCGTGTTGCTGACATATCCTATAGTGGCCGGAATAGAAGCTGTTATA
>Ga0105104_10004028_pt1 | contig 10303 bp, 8 predicted proteins | sample PPLLaktember2015_3_FD_87034 | JGI IMG/M metagenome (GOLD analysis project Ga0105104, IMG submission 87034) | Freshwater sediment microbial communities from Prairie Pothole Lake near Jamestown, North Dakota, USA - PPLs Lake P7 Core (6) Depth... | ecosystem: Environmental > Aquatic > Freshwater >... | reverse complement strand
GGCGTCCGCTGGGAGCGCAGGCGTCTCGCCTGCACTGGGGCCGCAGGCGTCCCGCCTGCTCGTGCCGTCTGCACCATCGAATGTGGTAGCGGGCACGAGCAGGCGGGACGCCTGCGGCCCCAGTGCAGGCGAGACGCCTGCGCTCCCAGCGGACGCCTCCTTCGACTGCCGCTTTCTTGGGAGGGGTCCTGGCGACGCCGCTTTGGCTCCATATTGGTCCGGTGCCCATCCCTCGACTACGCAACACGCTCGAAACCCGCCCTGGTTGAAGACGACTTGCCGCCGGAAGACGCCGCGCTGGCGGTATTCGGACATTTCAGTGGACAGGGATGTTGATATGGATTAGAAGGAAACTCGAGGTGCGATATGCGAGTGCGACGACGTACATTCATGGCGGGGGTGGCGGCTGCGGGAGCAGGTTTGGCCGCTGTCCGATCGGCGGCCAAGGCGGGTGGATACGCGGTGAGGTTGGGTGGACCAATGTTCCTGAAATCCGACGATCCCGAAGCGCTGGCTCGAGAGCACGTCCGTCTCGGTTACCGGGCGGCGTACTGCCCGAACGTCCTGCTGGATGACCGACCCAGGATCGACGCTGTTGCGAAGGCGTTTTCCGCCAGCGGGGTGACGATCGCCGAAGTGGGACGATGGGTGAATCTGCTCGACTCGGACCCGAAGAAAAGGAAAGAGAACCTGCAAACGGTCACTGACGGGCTCGCCTTGGCTGAAGCGGTCGGCGCACTGTGTTGCGTGGACATCGCTGGGTCGTTCAGCACGACGAGTTGGTTTGGACCACACCCCGAAAATTTGTCCAAAAGCTTTTTCGACGCAGCGGTCGAGAATGCCCGCAAGATTATTGATTCGGTCCGCCCCAAGCGCTCGAAGTTCTGCTACGAGATGATGGGCTGGTCGCTGCCCGACAGCCCCAAGGCCGCGCTTGACTTTGTGAAGGCTGTCGATCGTAAGGCCTTTGCGGTTCACCTCGACCCCTGCAATCTGATCAATACGCCGTCGCGTTTCTACCGGAGTACGCAGCTTCTCGAGGACTGTTTCGACAAGCTGGGCAGCCTGATCGTCAGTTGCCACGCCAAGGATCTGACTTGGAACGTCGAGATGAACATACATTTCCAGGAGGTCCGTCCCGGCCGTGGTTCGCTCGATTACCGGGTTTACCTCAAGCGATTGGCTGGACTCGGGCATCAGCCGCCGCTCATGCTGGAGCATCTCTCCAGCGCACAAGAATACGATCAGGCGCGGGAACACATCCGAGCCGTCGGGAAGCAGGCAAGTATTGCCTTCGATTGAGGAATGGCGGTTTGCGGTACCACGTTCCGGGGCAAGGACCGGGAAGAGGCCCCCACAATCCGAAACCCCTCTCGTCAAACAGTAGTTGCGTCCAGCCCCATCGTGGCCGGGCTCTCGGCGAGCCCGGACCACGATTGGACGCAACGCCTCGCCAGACGCGCAACTGAAACGGGCTATAATCGAGGTACCATGGAACGTTCCAGTTCATCGCCCTGGCTGGACGTCTCAGCTCTCAGTCCGGATCGCAAGGAGCCGTATCTTCGGTTCCACGCTGTAAAGATCTTCGTCAGAGACCAGGACCGAAGCCTGCGATTCTACCTGGATCAGCTGGGATTCAATCTGATCTACGACGCCCGCCTTCAATCCGGTGAACGCTGGGTCGCGGTGGTTCCGCCGGAGGGAAACGCGATCCTTGCTCTCGTCGCGGCCAAGCCGGACTCGAAAGAGGTTGCGCTTATTGGCCGGGATACCCATGTCGCGTTCGTGACGGACGATGTTCTTGCCAAATTCCGGGAGTGGTCCAACCGGGGCGTCAAATTCACCTGTATGCCGCGCCTGAAGCGCATCAAGTACGAGCCCGGCACTCAGGCGCCACACTCGGGCAGCACCCCCATGTTGCTGGGGGAGCGCAACCCGGTCTGGGGCGGAATTTTTGCACGTTTCAAAGACATCGATGGGAATGCATTCTCGCTGGTGAGCTTCGACGAGGTGAGCCAGGCGCTGTACGAGCAACGCCGTGCGATGGCCGAGAAGCAGGAGTCAGAACGACGCACCGCACAGGAATTGGAGATTGCCAAGCAGGTACAGGCCCGGCTCTTCCCTCAAACACTGCCGCCCCTTGAGACGCTCGACTACTGCGGGATGTGTCTGCAGGCTGAACAGGTCGGCGGTGACTACTATGATTTCCTCAACCTGGGACGAAACCGGCTCGGGTTGGTGATTGGCGACATTGCAGGCAAAGGAATCGCGGCCGCACTTCTGATGGCTCATCTACAGGCGACTCTGCGAGGCCAGTGCGCTATCGCCTTGGACGAGCCGCAGCGCCTGTTGGGGTTGGCGAACCAGCTCTTCTACGAAAACACGATAGAGACGGCGTACGCGACGCTCCTTTACGCGGAATATGATGACGAAACACGATGCCTGCGCTACGTGAATTGCGGGCATGTCCCGGCGCTACTGCTCCACAGCGATAACGGCGTTGAACGCCTCGATTCAACGGCGACCGTTTTGGGACTGTTTGAGAAATGGGACTGTTCCGTGGGCGAACGCCGGCTCTTGGCGGGAGACATCCTCGCGCTTTACAGCGATGGCATTACCGAAGCGTTCAACGATCGCGAGGAGGAATACGGAGAGGCGCGCCTGATTCAAGCGCTCGAACGCTACCGGGAGCTGCCTTCGCACGCCCTCCTTGCCTCGATTGTCGATGACGTCCGCCAGTTCAGCCGCGGAGAGCAACGCGATGACATCACTCTCATCGTGGCCCGGTGCAGGGGAGACTAGGCAAAGGCTCTAGAGCGCGGTGGTTGCGTCCCCTCTTTCGGAGTGCGGCGGCCCTGACGCCGCTTTTCTTCGCCGGCCTTGCCGGCGGCCTGAAGGAGCATCGAGGGTACAAGAGGCCGCCGGCAAGGCCGGCGAGCACAAAGCGGTGTCAGGGCCGCCGCACTTCGAAAGAGACCGACGCAACCACTGGCTTCATATAAGCGCGGTTTCGATACAACTCGCCACAATACGGCGAGTCAGTCGACAGCCGCTGAGACGCGGTGCCGTTCCCCTTTGCCCCTTTGTCCTCTCAATGGCCCGGAGGAGGCTTGAAGCCGCCGATTTCCTTGGCCAGAAGAGTTGCGAAAGTCAGGGGAGTCGAATCCTCCCAATAAGGTCCCATGATCTGAATTCCGACCGGCAGGCCTGCTTCCGTCAAACCGGCGGGCGCGACCGTGGCCGGACATCCCGTTAGGGTTGCCGCACAGATCCAATTGAAGTTCTCCATGTACCGTCTCGGCCCATCCGCAGTCGCAATCACGCGCGCGTCCATTGGTGTGCTGTGGTCGTGCAGGAAAGCCGGGGTGATCGAGACAGGAGACAGGAAGACGTCGATCTGTTCGAAATACGCTTGCCACTGTTGACGAAATGCGAGCCTGCGGAAATTCTGTCTCTGCCAGCTTTGCAGCGAGAAGGCTTGCGGCCCCGCGCCGGACAAGCTTCCTCCCATAGCCTTGCGCATCTGTTCCTGCTCCTGAGGGGAACCGAGGCTTGTGAAAAAGGCTTCCAGCAGGAACAGATAATTACCGAGCAGCTCCTTTGGATTAAACGAGCTCGGCCAGCCGGGTTTCGTTTGAGCACCGGCACGCGACAACGCTTCCACGGTTTTTTCCAGCACGCGGCGCACCTCGGTTGAAGGATGCGCGAAAGGATCGTCAATCACGTATCCGACGCGGAAGTCGCGCAGCCTGCGGGCCCGCGGCTCGGGCAACTCCCACTTCCAGGCTTTGGCGTCCCAGCCTGATGGACCGCCCAGCACCTTGAGTGCAGCCAACAGGTCTTCCGCGCCGCGCGACATCGGGCCGGCAACGGCCATTTAGTAGAAAAGCCGCGAACTCCGCTGTTGCCTCCTGGTGCATGACCCCACATATCAACGAGATCAAGAGTTGGTTTGTGGCCGAAGACTCCGCAGAAATGGGCGGGAACTCGGATCGAACCGCCGATGTCACTGCCGATGCTGAGGTAGCCGAGCCCTGCAGCCAGAGCCGCGGCGGTGCCGCCCGAAGACCCGCCGGGAGTTCTCTTAACGTCCCACGGGTTGTTCGTCGCCCCATAGATCGGGTTGTAGGTCTGCCAGTCGGCGAGATTGACAGGGACGTTGGTGCCGCCGATCACGATCGCGCCGGCGCGCAGGAGACGGTCGACTACCTCAGAGTTTTGCCGGGCTTTTGCGTTGGCAACCGGGACCATCCCCCATGTGCAAGGATATCCGGCCACCGCGAAGCTTTCCTTGACGAAGATCGGAACGCCGTGGAAGACTCCGCGCTCCGACGTTTTGCCTTGCGCTTTGTCCGCCTCCGCGGCCTTTGCGAGGGCCTCTTCCCGCAATTGAAAAACAAAAGCGTTGAGTTGGGGATTGTGGCGGTCGATGCGCTCGAAGACCAGTCGGACCAGCTCCACCGAGGAGATCCTCTTTCGGTGGATGGCTTCGGCAGCCTCCAGGGCGGACATGAATTCCACGGGGCGGGCATCGCCGGCACTTTGACGTGCCGTGCCTGATTTCCCGCTGGCGAAAGCGAGAGACATCCCTACCAGGAAGTCGCGACGGTTCATTTCACAATCGTATCGAAGATCCTGGTTCAATGACACTTGACAGTTACGGGTTAGCGGGGTGTGCGCGTGTCTTTGCCGCGAGAATAAACGAGTCGGCCGCCGAGCCAGGTTTGCTCGACTCCAATCGACCGGATTTCATCGACCGGACACGACAGGATGTCGCGGTCGAGGATAACGAAATCCGCCAGCTTACCAGGTTCCAGACTTCCTTTCTCTTTCTCCTCGAACGTCAGAAACGCGTTCTTGATCGTGTAAAGCTGGATGGCCTGCTGACGGGTGATAATCTGCTCGGGATGCAAACTGCCTTCCATCCATCGTCCCTTCCGCGTCACGGTGATCCACATCCCGAGAAAGGGATTGTACGGATTAATCGAGCGAAGACTGCCGATCTTCTGCATGTGATCGGAACCGCCTCCAACGTTCGCGCCGAGCTCGAAAATGGTTTTGTAGGGCTGAAAGTAGGCCAGTCGCGCCTGTCCGAATTGCTTGATCAATGTAGCGGCGTCAAGCCAAAGCCAGGAGGGCTGAAGGTTGGCGGTTACTCCCAGCTCAGCCATCTTCTTGACTGCTTCCAAAGTCATGAAGTTCGAGTGCGTGAGGCAAGGTCGCTTGTCGCGGACGCGAAAGTCATTCCGGTCGATCCGCTCTGCGGCGTCGATAAAGGCATGCACGGCGCCGTCACCGACTGAGTGAGCGGTGAACTGAAGGTCGTTGGCCAGGGCCTCCTTCATGATCTCGTAAAGCTTGTCCGGCTGGATGAATAACATTCCGCGGTAATTCGGGTCTTGGATGGAATAGACCTTGCTGACTCCCCACGGCTCACGCATGTAGGCACTGCCGGTCAGCATGCCCCCGTCCAGGTAGGACTTCGCTCCGCGCACCCAAAGCATGTTGTCGTAACGGTGCAGGGGATTGGAGGCCGCCTGTCTGATCCGGTCTCGAATCTTCTCCATCGGTAATTGAGCATCGATGGAAAGCGCGACAAACGTCCGGCAAGTCAGCTCCCCGCGTTCCTTGAGCGTTTTATACAGCGCGAGCTCGTCGTCTGAAGCGTCGCCGTCGACGATACTGGTGATTCCCACCGAGTTGTAATCGACCACCATCTGCCTGAGGCGCTTCAACCGGTCGTCCGCGGTAGGTTTCTTTCCAGGGTCAGCATACTTGATGAAACGGGAGCAGGACCGAAGAATCCCGGTCGGTTCTCCTATCGAGTCCTTTTCGATGCGCCCCGGTTGCCCATCCGTAATCTGGAAATTGCGGTCAATGCCGCTCAACTTGAGGGCCAGCGAATTCAGAGAGGCATCCGGACCAGTGCGGAACACAACCGGGTTTCGGGGGGCCGCTTCATCGAGCTCGGCCCGCGTTGGGTAGCGCCGCTCCCGGAGTCGGGTGATGAAGACCTGGGATAGCGAGATCCATCGTCCGTCGGGAAGCAGCTCTGCCCGCGCCCGAATGTAACGCAGAACATCAGCGATCGTCTGCATTTCCGGGACTTCGTGATCAAACTCGTACATCGAAGCCGCAGTCGGGTGCATGTGAGAGTCGATCAGGCCAGGAAGCACCGTCTGGCCTTTCAGGTCGATCACCCGCGTCTCGGGGCCTGCAAGCTTCCGTATCTCTGCTGTTGTACCAACGGCCACGATGCGATCACCGCGGGTGGCCATCGCCTCGGCAATAGAGAAGGACGGATCAACGGTGACGATTTGGCCGGAATGAAGTATCAGATCCGCGGAGCGTTCTTGGGCAACCGCCGCGACGGACAGCATGACGAAGAGGAGAATTGCGACCAGTCGACGAACCATAAAGCAAAGCCTCCTCGGCGAGGATATATCTGTGAAGAGGCGGGCTGCAAGCCCCCTGGGAGCGCGGGCATCCTGCCTGCTCGTGCAGCGGGCAACTTGATTCTACGCGCGGCACGAGCAGGCAGGATGCCCATCGGCGTTAACTTAAGGGCCAATTGCTCTGGTTGATCTCATTACATAACTTGATAAGATTCCAGTTGCCGCGTCAGTGAAGTCGCGCTCTTGATTTGAGAGGAGCATTTGATGAGCAATCGAGGGAGGCTTGTGTTTGGTCCGCTATCTTTGACGGCCGTGCTGACGGCCTTCCTGGTTTGTGGTTACGGGATGGCGCCGCCCGGTCCTCAGGCCCGGGCGGCGGGGCAGAAAACCGGGGAACAGCTGTACCGGGAGGCTTGTGCGAGCTGCCACGGCATCGACGGCCGGGGGGTGGACCAGGACCGGCTCGGCTTCGATTTGCCGGTGCCGGATTTTACGGACTGTAGTTTTGCCACCAGGGAGCCCGACTCCGACTGGGTTGCGGTTGGCCACGCCGGCGGCCCGGCCCGCGCTTTCTCCAGGCTGATGCCTGCGTTCGGCGAAGCTCTCAGTGTCGAAGAAGTTGAGCTCGTGACCGCTCACGTCCGGACTTTTTGTCCCAACAAGGCATGGCCCCGAGGCGAGCTGAACCTGCCCAGGCCGCTGGCCACCGAGAAGGCCTTCCCTGAGGACGAAGCAGTCTTCACGACGACTTTCTCCGCCGAAGGCCAGGGGTCGATCTCCAATAAGGTGATTTACGAGAAGCGACTGGGCCCGCGCAGCCAGGTGGAGGCCGTCATTCCGTTTGGATGGAGGGAGGGGGGCGCAGCGACCGCGGGCAACTGGGCAGGGGGACTGGGGGACTTAGCCATTGCGGCCAAGCACGCGCTCTTCCACAGCTCCCAGCGCGGTTCGATCTTCAGCGTAGCCGGCGAGGTCGTCATGCCGACCGGTGACCGCGAGAAGGGCTTCGGAAAAGGCACGACGATCCTTGAACCTTTTGCCGCCTATGGTCAGATCCTTCCCTCCAACTTCTTCCTGCACGCGCAAGCCGGGCTCGAGCTTCCCACCAATACCGATCGGGCCGAGCGCGAGGGTTTTTGGCGACTGGCCGTGGGTCGAACCTTCGAGCAACGGAACTGGGGACGTGCCTGGTCTCCAATGATTGAGTTCCTGGCGGCTCGCGAGCTCAAAGGGGGAGAAAAAATCAGCTGGGATGTGCTTCCACAGCTGCAGTTCACACTGAGCACCCGGCAACACATCATGTTTGATATCGGCGTTCGCCTGCCTTTGACCGATAGCGGCATACGCGATACGCAGATTGCCTTTTACCTGCTCTGGGATTGGTTCGACGGCGGACTTCGGGAGGGGTGGTGAGTATGAGCATGACTTCCGCATACCTACTTTCGGCGCTATTCCTCCTCTCCGCTGAGACGCCCGCCGGGGTGACTCCCGGGCAGGAAAGAATGACCAATCACCCGCTCTTCGTGACTTCCGACCGTTGTGTGGCTTGCCACAACGGCTTAGTGTCCCCTTCCGGAGAGGATCTGTCGATCGGACCGGAATGGCGGTCCGGAATGATGGCTAACGCTGCGCGCGATCCCTACTGGCACGCGGCAGTCCGCCGCGAGGTGCTGGATCATCCTCAGGCGCAGGCCGCAATCGAAAACGAGTGTTCTACCTGTCACATGCCTATGATGCGCTTCCAGGAAAAGGCCGGCGGCCGGAAGGGCGAGGTCTTCCTCCATCTGCCGGTTATCTCGGCGAAGGCTCCGGCAAGCGCGATGGCCGCTGACGGGGTATCCTGTTCACTCTGTCATCAGATCCAACCTGATGGTTTAGGATCGGCGGCCAGCTTCACTGGAGGTTTTGTCGTTGACACGAAAAAACCGGCTGAACAGCGTGAGATTTACGGCCAGTACGATGTCGACAAGGGACACCGACGGATCATGTCTTCCTCCTCGTCTTTTGTCCCGACTCGGGCGGCTCATCTCGACTCGTCGGAGTTCTGTGCTTCGTGCCACACGCTTTTCACGCATAGCCTCAACGCTGCCGGCGAGTCGATTGCGACTTTGCCCGAGCAAGTGCCTTACCTGGAATGGCGGCACAGCGGGTACCGCGGGACCAACAGTTGTCAGTCCTGCCACATGCCGCGGGTGGAAACTCCGGTAGGGATCACCAGTGTGATGGGCCAGCCCAGGAGCGGCTTTCTCCGCCACAACTTCCAGGGTGGCAACTTCTTCATGCTCAAGACCCTGAACTCTTACCGGGAAGAACTCGGCGTCGCGGCGCGCTCCCAGGAACTGGACCACGCCGCCAGCCGGACTATCGAACACCTGCAGCAGAGCTCCGCGCGCGTAGCGGTCCCGGAGGCGAGGATTTCCGGCGATCGTCTGGAGGCCACCGTAAGGGTCGAGAGCCTGGCCGGGCACAAGCTTCCGACCGCCTATCCGTCACGGCGCGTCTGGCTCCACACGACGGTGCAGGACCGCGAGGGGAAGGTGCTTTTTGACTCAGGAGCGCTTACGCCTGAGGGAGCCATTGCAGGCAATGACAATGACCAAAACGGCGGGCGCTATGAGCCACATTACGAGCGAATCGAGGATCCCGAGCAGGTGCAGATCTACGAGGCGATCATGGTGGATCCCGATGACCAGGTGACGACCGGCTTGCTGACAGGCGTTCGCTACGTGAAGGATAACCGCATCCTTCCCTGGGGTTTCGACAAGAAGAGCGCACCGGCGGACGTCGGGGTCTACGGCCCGGCAGGCCAGGACGCTGATTTTACGGGCGGCGAAGACCGACTGGCGTATTCGATTCAGCTCCGAGGAGCGCCCGGGCCGTACCGGCTTAAAACCGAGCTCTGGTATCAACCGGTCGGATACCGTTGGGCGCACAACCTGAGCGCGAAGGATTCCGAGGAAACGAAGCGGTTCGTTACTTACTACAAGAGCATGGCACCGGCGTCCGCGGTCATGCTCACGGGCGCGACAGTTGAGGTACGCTAGACCGCGAGGGCCGTTCCTGACACGGCCCTCGTGGCGCTTCACTTGCGGCTACCTCTTCCGCCGATAAGTGGCTGACATGAACTGATGCCAGTTCTCGTCATCGCCTAATAGCCGAGAGGTAAGCGTCCGTTCGTTGGCGCTCTTGATCTCGATGATGTCCCTGTATTTGGCCATTTTCGCGGGGTCACTCATACTGGGCCCCTCGGTCTCGAGTGTCAGCACCTTTTGGCTGGCGTCCAATGTGCCGACATACGAGAACATGTTGGTCATCATGGAGGCGATGAAAGTCCCTACGAACCGCTTTTTCGCCAGGTCATAGCCGAGCGTCATTATCGTCGTCGCCGGCCCGCAGCCCGGCATGTCGCCCTGTCCCTCGGCAATCGTCCAGAGACCGCCAAGCGAACGCACGGTCTCGCTGCCGGTTGCTTTCGCGGGCGGTTGGTCGGGCGCCATCATAGCCTCGCCTTCAAAGGTCCAGTCACCGACAAGCTGTTCCAGCCAGCGGTGTTCCTTCTGAGGCTCGGGTTTCGTCATGGTTTCCTGCTGTTGGGTGTTGCCTGTCTCCATAGTTCATTCTCCCTTCGATCAGATTACTGCCACGCCTTTTCCCGTTGCTGCACAAGAGGTTCAAACAGTGAGTCGAACGAACAGACTGCAGATCGACAGCGTCGGCCTTGGAGGTATTTTAGCCGTCAACGCGTACTAGGGGAAGAAATGGTGACATGCTCCTAATTCGCTCGCAAGTCCTGGTGTTGCCCGAGGAAATGGCAGCCGAAGGGACGGCCGCTGGGAGCGCAGGCGTCTCGCCTGCACTGGGGCCGCAGGCGTCCCGCCTGCTCGTGCCCGCTACCACAATCGATGGTG
>Ga0105104_10004027_pt1 | contig 10308 bp, 10 predicted proteins | sample PPLLaktember2015_3_FD_87034 | JGI IMG/M metagenome (GOLD analysis project Ga0105104, IMG submission 87034) | Freshwater sediment microbial communities from Prairie Pothole Lake near Jamestown, North Dakota, USA - PPLs Lake P7 Core (6) Depth... | ecosystem: Environmental > Aquatic > Freshwater >... | reverse complement strand
GGCCGCTCTGCCAGCTGAGCTATGGGCCCCCGACGCTTCTGGCGGCAATCGCGCATCGCTAGTATGAAGAGCAATGCTTTGGAAGTCAAGGGGGGGATTTTGCTTCATAAGTCTGCACCCTCATTGTACAAGCGACAGAGCCTCAGTGCAATTCCACGTAAGCTCGGAGCTTGTCTTCCAGCTCTGCTTCTGCCTCGACCAGGGATTTGACCCGCACAGCGAGATCGTAGGCCGATTCGGGAAGACGGTTCAACATCATCGCCTCCTGCCGCATCAGGTCGAGTCGCTCGGGGGTCTCTTGCTTCCGTCGAAGATTATCCTCAACGAGCGTTTTAGAAACCGGCATCAGATAGGCAACTATGGTGGACAAGCCGCTGCGGCGCAGGGCTTCAGCCCCCGCCGGCGTGGCCGACACGACAGCATGTTTCTGTTTGAGGATGGCTTCGGCATCGGCACGCTCGATGCCATACCAGTGCCCCGCAAACTCATCATACTCCAGCAACGTCCCCGCCTCGATGTGTTGCTGGCAGGTCTCGCGTCCGACCGTGGTGTAGAACAGTGAGTCATAGATCTGGCGCTGGGGCTGCGTGGTGAGGGTCTTGAGAATCTCGATATCCATCGGATGGTTGCCGTTGAGTCGTAGGGTGCAAAACTTCTTCCCCACACCCGGTGGCCCGACCAGGACGAGGAGCTTCCGTCTATGCGCGTGATTAGTCCCCATCACCCCTCCTCAGAAGTCCGTCTCATCAAGCGCCTCATCAACCCCAAAGATATCTGTCAGATTGTCAACCGGGAGCTGGTGTATCCACATGTCCACGAGTTCCGGCTCAAAGTGCTCTCCCATCACCTCAGCGGCCTCCTCTTTCGTGAAGATGAGCTTGAACAGATAGGTACGCACCCCCTGGGGCGCCAGGTGGACAAAGGGCAGGTAGCGGAAGCCGTTAATCGCGAGATCATCTTCGAGCTCATTTTCGCAGTTGTAGCCGAGACAGAAGGCCGCGATCGCGTCGCGAGCCAGAACGGCTGATTTGATGGCTTCTACACGATGGGCCAAGTCAGCCACGGCCGACGGAATGTGTTCGAGCACCACGCTGATCTTCTCGCTATCGAGCACTTTGATGATGCGAAACGCCAGCCCATAGCGCTGAAGCAATGTGGCCTGATCTTCGGGAATGAACAGATCGAGCGAGTCATCGTGCATGTAGAATTCGACATAGCCTTCTGGAATGGTGCGGACCTGCTCCTGAAATTCCACAAAGCTGTGTGGCGTTGCGACGAAGATTTGTGCCACAGATATACTCCAATGCGCCGATCGCGCTATGACGCCGTGACCGCGTGCTGACTTTCCACCGCACCCCTCAGCCGCTGGGCCAGCGTGCGGATGATGCCGGAGGCGATCGTCGGGTTGGCGTTGATCACGTCGCGGAAGGCGTCGCCATTGAGGCGTAAGACGTGGACACCATGCGCTCCAGCGCGCCCGGTGGCTGAGCGCGGCGCGGGATCGAGCACCGCCATTTCGCCGATGAGACTGCCGGGGCCCACCACATTGATCACGTGTTCATCCGCTCCCCGACCTCGGATAATCAGCACCTCGCCATCGAGCAAAATAAACACCTCCTCACCATGTTCATCCTGCTCGCACAAGGTTTGACCCGGAGCATATTCGACATCGACGCTGGCCTGCGCCAGTTCCGCTATGCCCTGCAGGGTAAGCTGGGAAAACATCGGCGCTGCCCCCAGCGCAAACATTTTTTCGATGGTCGTGAGACGACTCCTCGGTGCGGCGGTGCCCAGCGCTGCGGTCATTCTCTGCTGAACCGCCCTGCTGACTTCGCGCACCACGTCATGCTCATCCTGCTGCACCTGGGTGAGTATGGTGTCGTCGATGCCGTCGAGCTCGCCGAGCAGGTACAGCGCCACCGCTCGGACGTAGGGATCGGTGTTCAAGATGCGCGCCTTCAAGATGTCGATCGTGGTAGTCAAAGTGGCTTCTTCATTGGCGGTGGCGCGATAGACCGACAGGAGCTGGGCCGCGGTGGTGTGTGGAATATGTGCGCATAGTCCTTCGACCGCCGCTTCACGAGTGGGGCGATGGTCCGAACTGAGACCCTCTCGCACCTGACGCGCAGTGTCCTCCTCGGATGACACGCCCAGACGATGCAACACACGATCAATGGCGCGCTCGCGTCGGTGCTGCATCAGGCCTGAGAGAAAATGAAATGCTGGTGACGGTTCACATGCAAAGACCTGAATGGTATGTGAGGTGCGCTCGATGACCTTGATTTCCTCGATGAGCTGCGTCGCCACGGCGCTGGTACCACCCAATAACTTGTCCAACACCGCGGCATGCTCTTCGGGTGTCACATGGTATTCCTCGCGCAGCTCCTTGAGAAAGCTGTCATTCGGGGTACCATCGGCTGCGAAGATGCGCTCGAGATAGCTTTCGAGCACACGGGCATAGGTTTCGAGTTGCAACATCTTTTCCGCTGAAAATTGCCTGGCTGGATCGCTGAGCAGATCGCGCTCTTCTTCTGCTAGTTCCGACATGATCTTCTCGTGGTCCACTTTCCTGATCTGCAGCTGGTTGCGCAACGATTCCAGCAGTTGCACTTCCGGCCGCGTGACATAGCCATTGGCCAGGGTCTCACGCACCGCGTTCTTGTAAATTTCCAGAATCTGCGCCGACCCTTTCTTACTTTCGCGCGAGCGAATGGTATGGATGAGAAACGCTTCGCGCAGATCCTTCGGCGGCTCCACGTCGACCCATTCCCAGTGTTTCAGGATATTTTTCGCCAGGGTCTCCTCAGCAAACGCTTGTTGCGTGCGGAAAAGACGACGTGCCAGGAAAAGCGCCGCAGCGGCGATGACCAGGATGAGGAACAGGTGATGCATCCAGGGGACCAGGCGCAGGGTCGGTGCGCCCGCAAAACTATAGAAGGTAATAAAGGCGGTGAACGCAGCGATGGTCATGGTGAGATGGCGCGCACGGACCTCATCGCGCAGTGATTTGCGGCGCAGCCACCTGCCGATTAGGCGTTCAAGCTGCGAGAAGCTGAACAAACTGGCCAGCCCACACAGAGTCAGCGTCACCGCCGCAGCGAGTGCCCGTGGTACCGTGCGGGCAAAGAAAAATCCGGCGGTCGCACCGTCATAGCCGGGAGAGAAGGCGGTCAGGACGAGACCGGCCTGTCTGGTCCAGGCGCCGCTGAAGTAGTAATGCCAGGTTTCTGATTGTACATAAAAATAGAAATAAAACCCGAAAACCAGACCCGGAAAGGCATAATAGACAAACCGCTTAGGGCGGGAATCGATGTCCTTCCAATAGCCATTCTCTTCGTTGATATCAGGGCAGGATTTCTTGCATGCGGTGCATTTCGCGCACTGAGAGTTGGGGCTCTCACGCAGACCATGGGGCTCGGTATAAATTTTTTCAACGAAGGAAACCGGACAGATATAATTGCACCACGTCTTGCCAGTATATATCATGCCAAACAACAGTGCCGTAAGCGACAGCACCACGAAGAATGCTGTAATGGCATGACCGTCGCCATTGGTCGCGATAAGCCGCAGCCAGAGGGAGACGAAAAAGACGCCGAAGACGATGTAGTAATAGTGGGCCTCAAGCCATGGTCCTGCCTTGCGTGTGCCGGGCCGTTTAAGGCGAGCCGGAAGTTGTGCAAAGAAGGCCAGCGGGCAGATGCGCCGCCAACGATGATAACCCACGAGTACAATGAAGATCGGCAAGCTCGCCACCAGGATCGTCCACACCACCCCCCCGGCATAGTCTTGGAAGAAATAAGCGAAGATCGGCACGGCGATGAACACGGCGAGGGCCGCCCACCTGATCGGCTCGACCCACCATTCGTCGTCAGTCGCTGGTCGTCGTGGAGAGACCGTTCTCAGCAATGTGGATGAAGCGGCGTCGGATGCATGAGGTGACACAAGCCCCATGGGCGTTTTCCCTCTACCGGTATGCCATCCACCTCTGCAGATCACGAAAGCGGCTTGAACGTTTGGGACGACCGGTCTGGCCGGCCATGCGATGCCGGCACACGACGCGTGACTAGAATATCCAGGAGCTTGCCACGTGTCAAGGGGCTAGCGGCAGGATGGACGCCCTAGGCCCGCTGTGCATACTTGACCATGGCGCATGGTTCTGACCAACAACTAGACTATCCGTCGTCGCACAGGTAACGCGGCCTTCGGCTGCCTGAGATCGCCATAGGGTGCAGTGTTACACGGGCCCATACATTATCGATGTTCCGCCGGGCGGGCGCAAGCTGGGCTCTCTGCGCGACTTACGAGTCCTGATCGCCATTGGCACAAGTGTTGCTTTAACCATAGACAGAGCGACGCAGAGAGGCCTTTCGGGTGCATTTCGTGCCCTCACAGGCGGCGATAGAGTGCAACCTATACCTTGTCGACCGACAAGCTTAACACGCTGCTTATCACTCGCACTTGGCTTCCAGGTGATGGGAGAAAGTTGTTGACGTGCCTTCCAAGACGGGATTATATCTTTGCCTGGCCCAACCCAGAAAGGGGGTGGAGCAGAGGTGGAAGGCCTGCATCGCCACGGGTCGAAGCGATCGTTTCCAGAGCCAATGAGAGGAGACTGTGATGATGCCACGAGGGATACACAAACGGACGGTGATTGCCGTTACCGTCCTTTCCGTCCTGATGTTGTTGACCCCAATGTCAATTAGAGCTCTTGACGTCGGAGACAAAGCCCCTGACTTTCTGGCCTTCGATACCGTCGGCGAATCGACACGCCTGTCGGATTACCAGGGCAAGAAAAATGTCTTGATGTTTTTCTTCGTGCGAGCCTTCGGCGGCGTCTGAACTAACGAGACTCTGGCTTTCCAACTGGATCTGCCCAAGTTCGAAAGCCTTGACACCCAGGTGCTGGGGGTCAGCGTCGATCATATCGGAGCACAAAAAGCCTTCGCCGAAAAATTGGGGTTAACATATCCGCTGATCGATGATTTTACGCGGGAGATCGTGAAAAAATATGGCGTGATGGATGACCACCCCGATTCACCCTTTTTTCGCTATTCCAAGCGTGCCTACGTCATCATCGACAAGGCGGGAATCGTGCGCTATAAGCACATCATGGATGAGCCCGGCCACCTGCTAGATTCAGAGGAGATTCTGGGCGAGGTCGCAAAAGTCGTCAAAGGCAAGTAGCGCGCGCCGACAGCGCAAGCCTGCTGCGGGTTCCGGGGCATTGGCAGCATACCCCTTGCGGAGCCCGCAGCGATGACCTGCACGGCAATGCTGTGCTGGCCACCGATATACTCTCTATAAATCTTCCCATCCCTCATCAAAGGGGGCGTCGACAGGCTCCCCATCCTGCCAGAGGACCTTGTATCGCAGTTTCGAGCAGCCTTGCGCTTCGTAGTAGCGTTTGAAGGTTGGCATCACCTGAGGCGCGCTGTCCACCCACAGCGGCTCGCGCAGCATATGACTACTCAGTGCCAGACGTTCCTCTTTGACCTCGATAAAACCGAAATCGACGAATGGGTTGTCATTGGGGTCGCGGCCACGAAACTCGAACGTGCGCCAGAGGTTCATGTCGATCCGTCCATCTGTGAGCGATCAACGCATGCGCATGCGTTGTGCCGTTTCATCCAGCACATACGTGAACCGCGCCGTGATGTGCAGCTCATCGTCAGGAATCGTAGGCGGAAACACCCCGAAAGGTCCGGCGTTTACCACTGCATCCCAAGCTTCCTTGTCCAGCACCTTATAGCCTGATGAGCGCAGTAGCTCAACGGTTTTCACCTGGCCGTCATTGCGCAAGGTAAATTTCAGATGCAGCTGGCCCTGAAGGCCATTGGCGATGGCACCCGGAGGATAAGTCCAGACCTGTTCGATACGCCGTTTGATGTGGGCAAAATAGGAGAGATATTTGATCTCCTTAGTGTCGAGTGAGACCCCTCCCCCTGAGGAACTCTGTTGGTCAGACGAGCGCACTTGGGCATATTTTTCCAAGTCATCTCCACTGAGAAGCGGGATACGCCCGAGGCGGGGCAGCGCTCTCTGTTCAGGCTCGGAAAGGGAGTTCGCGAATGGCCGAGCGGAGGGTGCATACTCCTGCGGCGGCCGCCCAGGAGTGGACTCAGCAGGCTCTGGAAGTTTGGCTAAGCGCTTCGGTTCAGGCCGTTCGGCAGGAGTCCGCTCTTGCACTGGGCGGGTAGGGGTCGGCTCAGCAGGCTCCGGGAGCTTGGCCAGTCGCTTCGGCTCAGGTTGCTCGGCAGGAGTCCGCTGTGGTTTTGGGGGGCTCTGGGTCGTCGATTTCGCCGTCTCTTGGCGGCGAGAGGGCGAGGGTGGACGCTTGGGTGGCCCCTCCGGAGCAGGCTTCGGAGTCACCTGGATCGGCGGTGGCAGGACTTGAGGTCGAGCCTGTTCAGGTACCTCGGCGTTGGACGGGGGAGCTGGCTCGTCTGGTAGCCCTTGCTCTTTGGGCAAAATCGTCCTGTTCGCCTTCGAGACGTCGTCCTTGGGGCCCTCCGGCGTCTGAGCACGACTCGACGTTTCGGCGAAGACTTGTGGTTTCTCGGGCTCTTCGGTATTCTCTGGACGCACTAAGGATACTTGGATTGGATCCCTCTTCTCCTCCTTCGGTTCCAGGTGCAACAGCTCCCAAGGCCGTAGCGGAAGATTAAGGGCTACGACGACCAGCAGATGCAACATCACCGACAACAGAAGAAACCAACCGGTCCGCGACTGCGGCGTATATGAGCGAGGTGCGACACGTACCATCAATCTCACCCCTGGGTCAGTACCAACGGCCACCTGCATTTTAGGTAATGTAGGCGGTTCTCCCATCGGAGTCAAATGAAAAGGGCCGTTGGAACTGCGGGTTGACAATTGGCCCAGGACACTAGAGAATACCGCGCAACATCCGCAGATTTGCCGGTCATGAAAGGAGCATTACTGATGGCACCACCCCTGACAGGGATCACCGTGGTCGATCTGACTCGTGTACTCGCTGGCCCCTACTGCACAATGTTGTTAGGGGACATGGGCGCTGAAGTGATCAAAATCGAACGGCCAGATGGCGGCGATGACACCCGCGGCTTCGGCCCTCCCTATCTCAACGGGGAGAGTGCCATGTTCCTTGCCATTAATCGTAACAAACAAAGCATCACGCTGAATCTCAAGCATCCTGCGGCAAAGAAAATCTTGACCCAGCTCATCGAACGCGCGGATGTCTTGGTCGAAAACTTCCGGCCAGGCACGATGGCCAACCTGGGGTTTGACTATGAGGTGGTGAGAACGCTGAACCCCCGGATCATCTATGGTTCGATCTCCGGCTTCGGTCAGACCGGCCCTTATGCCGACCGCGGTGGCTATGATACCATCGCTCAGGCTATGGGCGGCATCATGAGTGCCACCGGACACCCCGACATGCCACCGGCGAAAGCTGGGGTCCCCATTGCGGACATCGGCAGCGGGATGTTTGCTGCCTTCGGCATTGTATGTGCCTATATTGCGCGCCAGCGGACCGGTGAAGGACAGCTGGTCGACACGTCGTTGCTTGAGACCTCGATCGCCCTGTCATTGGTGGAATCGGCCACCTTCCTCGCCGGCGGTGAACTCCCCGTGCCGCTTGGGTCGACGCATCGCCGTAATGCGCCGCATGGTGCCTTCCGGGTCAAGGATGGCTATATCGCCATCGCCGCCGATAGTGCGCATTTTTGGCGACGCTTCTGCCAGATCATGGGGTTGGAGGCACTTCTGGACGACCCGCATTTCAAAACCAATGCCGACCGTGTCGCCAATAAACAACTCCTGCAGGACATCGTCGAGCGCGTTACCATGATGCACGAGGGCAGCTACTGGCTGGAGAAGCTCGAGGCCGCGGAGATTCCTTGCGGACCCGTGAACAGTTACGCCGAGGTGTTCAAGGATCCACATGTACTGGCGCGTGAGATGCTCACCGAGGTGGATCACCCGGTGGCTGGACGGGTGAGGATGACGGGTTTCAACGTCAAGCTGACCCAAACCCCCAGTGCCATGCGGCTCCCCGCACCGACGCTCGGTCAGCATACGCGCCAGGTTCTTCAAAGTCTCGGCTATCAAGACGAGGTGATCGACGAGCTGAAGACTGCCGGGGTGATTTAAGCATATGCCTCAACGACCCCAGGAGGGGGAGAGGCCCAGGCAGATGAGTTTTGATCCTGTCTGGGAGGCAGGGTTCATTGTTAGAAACGAGAAGGGGAACGTTCATGCCCATGACGATGAGTGAAAAACTACTCGCCAGAAAGGCCGGGAAAGCCTCGGTGTCGGCGGGTGATCTGGTCACGGCCAAACCGGACGTGATCATGAGTAACGACATCACCACAGCCATGTCGGCTATCATCTTAAAAGACTATGGCATCGAGCGCCTGGCCGAGCCCGACAAGTTGTACGTCGTAATGAGCCACTTTGTGCCGGCGAAGGACATCGCCTCGGCCCGGATGGCCAAGACGTGTCGGGAGTTCGTTGACACCTTCGGCGTCAAGCATTACTTCGAAGCCGGTCAGGGGGGGATCGAACACGCGCTGTTGCCGGATGAGGGCTATGTTGTGCCGGGCGATCTGGTGCTCGGGGCAGATTCTCACAGTTGTACCTATGGCGGAGTCAATACCTTTGCGGTGGGGATCGGTTCTACCGATCTGGCGGCGGCGTGGGTTACCGGTGAACTCTGGCTCCGGGTGCCGGAAAGCATTAAGGTCGTGTTCCATGGCGTCCCCCAAAACCCCTGGGTGTCGGGGAAGGACCTGGTGCTTTTTCTGATCAACCAGATCGGTGACGATGGTGCCCTGTATCAGGCGCTCGAATATCACGGTGAGGCCATTACGGCCCTGTCTGTCGAGGGACGCTTGACCATGGCCAATATGGCGATCGAGGCGGGTGCCAAGAACGCCATCTTCTCGTGCGATGCCAAGTTGGTGGAGTACGAAGAAAAGCGCGCCAAACGCCCCCTCGATCCAGTCGACGCCGACCCTGGAGCGCACTATCATCGCGTCTATGAATGGGATGTGACCAACCTCGAACCCCTCATCGCCTTCCCACATCTTCCCAGCAATACCCGTCCGGTCGGCGAGGCCGTGCGGGAGAAGATCAAAATCGATCAGGTCTTCATCGGCTCCTGCACGAACGCGAAAATCGAGGACCTGCGCATCGCGGCGAAGATTCTCAAGGGCAAGAAACTGGCTTCCGGCACGCGCGGAGTCGCCATTCCTGCCAGCCATGAGATCTGGCTCAAAGCCCTGGAGGAAGGAATCATTGAGGTGCTGGTGCGGGCTGGTTTTTCGATCGCCGAGGGCACGTGTGGCCCCTGCATCGGCGGCTACTTCGGGGTCATCGGTGCCGGCGAGAAGATGCTCTCTACCTCGAACCGTAATTTCCACGGCCGCACCGGCGACCCCAAGGGGGAGACCTTCCTCTGCTCGCCCGCCGTCGCCGCCGCGTCCGCCGTGACGGGGTACATCACCGACCCACGGGAGGTGGCCGGGGACGACGTGGCGCTATGCCAATTTTCGCGCTCGTGAGTTCGGGAGAACACATCAATGGCTGAGCTGATTCGAGGCAAAGTTTTTCGTTACGGACGTGACATCAACACCGACTATATCCTGCCTGGGCGCTACCTGATGCTCAGTACGGCCCAGGAATTGGGTCCGCACTGTTTTGAGGATTACGATCCCAGTTTTCTCAAGACCGTGCAGCCGGGGGATGTCATCGTCGGCGAGGAGAATTTCGGCGGTGGCTCATCTCGCGAGCACGCGCCAGTGGCGTTGAAGGCCAACGGTGTGGCCTGTGTCATCGCCAAGAGCTTCGCACGCATCTTCTATCGCAATGCGATCAACATCGGCCTGCCGGCGCTTGAGGTCCCTGAGGCCGTGGATGATTTCCAGGCTGGGGATGGGATTGAAGTGTCTCTGGAGCAGGGGACCATCACGAATCTGCGCTCTGGCCGTACCTTTCAGATCAAACCGTATCCCCCAGAGATCCTGGAGATCATCAGCGCTGGCGGCTTAATGAATCTGATCAAGCAGAAGCAAGCCGTGAGTGCTGTGGCACGCTAGCGCCGGAGGCGATCCGAGCGGCCCTTGTGGTCGTTCGGATGCATCTCCGACTGGCCGTCAGACCCATCATGTTCGCGTTTCCCCTTGCAGGCGCGCTAGTTCTTCCTGCAACCGCTTCAGCTCAGCCTCGGCCAGCGCGGCACGTGCCTCGGCAGCTTGTCGTGTTGCGGCTTCAGCTTGCCGGGCTGCGGCCTCCACTTGTCGGGCTTCAGCTTCAGTGCGCCGGGCCGCATGT
>Ga0105104_10004026_pt1 | contig 10308 bp, 9 predicted proteins | sample PPLLaktember2015_3_FD_87034 | JGI IMG/M metagenome (GOLD analysis project Ga0105104, IMG submission 87034) | Freshwater sediment microbial communities from Prairie Pothole Lake near Jamestown, North Dakota, USA - PPLs Lake P7 Core (6) Depth... | ecosystem: Environmental > Aquatic > Freshwater >... | reverse complement strand
ACCGGCAAGGAGCTTGTAGCTGAGCTGATCCAGCAAATCAGCACACGTCGGCCGCGGCCGTTTGTATGCATCAACTGTGCCGCGATCCCGGATACGTTACTGGAGAGCGGGCTGTTTGGGTACGAAAAGGGAGCGTTCACGGGGGCCAACACGGCGAGTGAAGGCAAGTTGAAGCTCGCGGATGGAGGAGCGATCTTCTTCGACGAGATCGGTGATATGAGCTCCTACGCGCAGGCTAAGATCTTGCGCGCCATCGAGAGCCGGGAGGTGTATCGCTTAGGGGGGAAACGCCGCATCCCCCTCAACGTCCGGGTGCTCGCCGCGACCAACCATGACCTGGAGAAATCGGTGGCCCGAGGGCAGTTCAGGAAGGATCTGTATTTTCGGCTCAATGTCGCTCGCATTCACCTGCCACCGTTACGGGAGCGGAAAGACGATATCTTGCTGTTATGTCAACACTACCTGCGCACTTTGAATCAGCACTTCGGTCGGCAGGTGGAAGGGTTAACGGATGAGGCGCTGGCTCGCTTGATCCGCCACGATTGGCCGGGCAACGTGCGTGAGTTAAAAAACCTGCTAGAGGCCACGTTTGTCAATGACCCGGCGACGCGGATTGCCCTCGCAGACCTACCCGAGCCATTCCGCCGGCAAGGCTCTGCCAGTGATTGCACCGTGTCGGATGAGCGCCAGCGATTGCTTTCCGCCCTCTTCTCCACCAACTGGAACGTGAGCAAGACCGCGCAACAACTCCACTGGTCCCGCATGACAATCTACCGCAAGCTTGAGAAATACCACATCGTCAAGGGGGGAATGCATCAAGATGGCACGTCCCAGGGTGTTGTCGATCTGTTGTAACATCGGAGCCCAGCCTGTGACAATCTCTGTGACAGTCCATTGTGACAGTCTGTGCGTTCCTGGATCTTTGTTCTGCGCAGAGCGAGGCTGTTGCGATAGTGAGGGATTCCGGCTGTCGGCGCTTCCCTATAGCCCAGGTAACTCTCTCGTTTCCGAGCCTAACGCGATCGCACGGGTGTGACAGTGCTGTGACAATTGCCTCTGTGCGTGCAGTGATGACAACCCTGGCATTATACGTAATATCCTTGTCCTGAAAAGCCTTTCTAGGCGTTATCCTCACCCCGCCCGTATTTGGTACCGACTTTGCCTCTGTCTCTTGCAACAACCTACAGCGCGACCATCGCCCTGAGCCTTTATCCTAGGGATTTGGCAACGATGTTTAGTGGTCGTCGAGGTCCTGATGAATCGAGACAACGAACCTCCACAGGAAACCGGTGAAGTCGAGGGGCGATATGCCAACTATTTTAAAGTCGGACACAACGCCTTTGAGTTCCTGCTCGATTTCGGTCAATTCTATGCTGAGAGCCAGAGGGCCCAGTTTCACACCCGGATCATCACGAATCCAATCTATGCCAAGTCCTTGTTAGGAATCCTCCGGCAGTCTCTTGAACGGTATGAGCAGACCTTCGGTGTCATCCCTAGGGAGGATGCGGAGGGGGCTTAACGCCCAGGTTGTCGGAGGAGTGCAGAGATCGACAGAACCATCGGTGAAGTGACCGAGGGTGGAGGGAGGAGTGAACAAGCCCATGTTCGCCACCATCCCTTGCACATCGACTGAGCTCAAGGAGCGCAGCGTATGCCAACCAACATTTCATGGAAGCTCACTTTGGAGATACCATCTGGACCCAACATCATCATTGCGAATGCAGTTCAAGCAGATGCATACGACCGTATTGAGGTGAAAGTCCCGGATTCAACCGCCGCTCCAAAACCGACGACTGTGGATGTGCAGCCTGGTGCTGCAGGGAAGGTGAAGCTGCTGCTGATCCTTTCGAGCAAATACGGGGACAAGCTTAAGTACCAGGTACACGACACCACGACTCCGGAACGAGTCCTGAACGACGCGGTTTTTCTGGTTGGGGCAGGCAGCCTTGCTCTGCTGGAGGATTCTACCGCTCCGCTCGATAAACTGCTGGTCACAAACACGACGGGACAAGACGTGGTCCTTGAGATCATCGTCGCTCGCAATGCAATCTGATCCCGCATGGCCATCGGATAGGAGAATTACTCAATGCCGGTAAGACCTACTTTCCCTGGAGTCTATATCGAGGAAGTGCCAAGCGGCGTACGGACCATCGTCGGCGTGGCCACTTCGGTGGCCGTTTTCATTGATTACTTCTCGCGCGGTCCCATGAATCGAGCCATCCAGCTTTTCAGCTTCGCCGACTTCGAGCGCGAGATGGGGGGGCTCGACGCGCTCAGCGAAGCCAGCTATGCCATCCAGCAGTTCTTCTTGAATGGAGGAACCGAGGCCTATGTGATCCGGACCGGGAACTCATTCGCCACTGCCAGGATCGACCTTTTGGACGATACTTCCATTGCTTCGCTTCGCATCACGGCCGGGCGGCTAATGAAGGGTGTGTCTGTGGACGACCCGGGCACGTGGGGAAACTTCGTTCGCTTGGACGTAGATTACGATACTACGGACCCCAATACCCTCTTCAATCTCACCGTCTCGGAAGTGTCGCCCTCGGGTACTCAACAGGTCCTGCGCACCGAAACCTTCCGGAACCTGACCATGACCCCGGGCGTTCCGAACTCGGCCGTCGATGTAGTGAATGAAGGCTCGCGTATGGTGCAAGTGCCAGCACCACCGAACCCGCTCGTCGCCGGACGTCCGGCTCAAACCGGTACCGTGAGCAATGTGCTCGACACCGGGGCCATTTCAGGAATTGCTTCGGGGTCTATGTTCAACGCGCAGCTGACGGGAGATTTGCCCCGTCTGGTGACGCTGGGCAGCCTTCCTGCCGTACCGCTCGGTACTCTACCGGACGTAATTTTCCGGAACGTTCGGGGACCGCTCGAGGCCGCGTTGCGAGCTGCCAACCCCAATGATCCTCGCTACACCAATGCCACAGTCCAATTGATTGGCCGCGATTCAGATGCCCGTTTCCGAGTGCTGACCGGGCGCGCCGGCGACCCCAATACGCCTGGCAGTGCCTTCAACCCAAGCATCACCATTACTTTCACTGAGGCTGGAGGCACCACGGCTGACGATCTTGGCCTGCTCGGCGTTACGCCGAATGTTCAGCAGTATTCGCTCGGCGGGTCTACGGCTGGCTTTCAGGCAAATCCCGTAGTGGGCAGCAACGGGAACCGTCCTGTCGCGAATGACATCATCGGCGTCCGCGCCAACAAGACCGGCTTGTTCGCGCTCGAAGATGTCGACATATTCAACATCCTCTGTATACCGCGGGCAGCAGATCTTTCGGCGCCGGAACCCTTCAACGTATACAGCGCGGCGGAAGCATACTGCCTCGAGCGCCGCGCTTTTCTGATTGTAGACATTCCGTCTAACATCGATACCGTACAAGAAATGAAGGACTTCCTCGACAGTAACTCCGGTTTGCGTAACCGAAACGCGGCCACGTACTTCCCCCGCCTGCGTATTGCGGATCCGCTCAATCAATTCCGGCTGCGTGACTTCGCCCCCAGCGGTACGATGGCAGGCTTGTACGCCCGCACCGACAACGACCGCGGTGTCTGGAAGGCGCCTGCGGGCATCGATACGACACTCCGCAACGTCAACGAACTCCGCTACGTGCTCACCGATCCCGAGAACGGAACCTTGAACCCGCTCGGCATTAACTGCCTGCGCACCTTCCCTATCATCGGTACGGTCTCCTGGGGTGCTCGGACTCTTGATGGCGCGGACGTGCAGGCTTCCGAGTGGAAGTACCTTCCAGTTCGACGATTCACGCTTTTCCTGGAGGAATCTCTGTACCGAGGCACCCAGTTTGCGGTTTTTGAGCCGAACGATGAACCGCTGTGGGCACAGATCCGGCTCAATCTTGGCGCGTTTATGCAGACGTTGTTCCGTCAAGGTGCCTTCCAGGGTCAGACGCCGCGCGAGGCATACTTCGTGAAGTGCGACAAGGAAACCACGACGCAGAACGACATCAACCAGGGCATCGTGAATATCCTGGTCGGCTTTGCACCGCTCAAACCCGCCGAGTTCGTGATCATCAGGATCAGCCAGATCGCGGGTCAGATCCAGACCTAAGGAGTCGACGGCATGGCCCAATTCACTGTCAACGCCAACCGCTTTGATCCGTACAAGAACTTTAAGTTTCGCGTGAAGTGGGACGGACGCTACGTGGCTGGGGTGAGCAAAGTGAGCGCGCTCAAGCGCTCGACCGAGATGGTCGAGCACCGCGAGGGCGGCGACCCGAGTACCAGTCGCAAGTCGCCGGGCCGTACCAAATACGAGGCCGTCACCCTTGAGAGAGGGGTCACGCACGATCCGGAGTTCGAGCGTTGGGCGAATAAGGTCTGGAACTTCGGTGCTGGGCTCGGCGCGGAGGTCTCGTTAAAGGACTTCCGGAAGGAGATCAGCATCGAGGTGTACAACGAAGCCGGCCAAAAGGTTCTCGCGTACAACCTCTTTCGCTGCTGGGTTTCGGAATACCAGTCGTTGCCCGACTTGGACGCGAACGCCAACGCCATCGCCATACAAACCATCAAGCTTGAAAACGAAGGTTGGGAACGCGATGTGAGCGTACCGGAACCGAGCGAACCGACCTTCACGGAACCGGCCTAAGGACATGACGAACCAGGTTGCCACCACCATTCCTGGCGGTTACTGCGCCAACAGCGGGCACTGGCGTGAAGTGCATTTGCGCCCGCTTACGGGTGAAGACCATCTCTTCTTGACCGAAGAGTGCGAGGGGCTGCTGCCCGCCCAATGGGTCACCGAGGCGCTGACGCGGTGCATCACCCGGTTGGGACCACACGAGCCGGTGACGCGGGAGGCGATCCGATCCCTCACGATTGGGGACCGCGAGGCGCTTCTGTTACACCTGCGCCGCCTGACGTCGGGGAACCGGCTGCGGTGCCTTCTCACTTGCCCTTCGCCGGAGTGCCAGGAAAAACTGGAAGTCGATGTGGACGTCGCCGACCTGCTACTTCCGCCCTACGGCGAGACCGTGCAGGAGCACGAGCTTACCGTCAGGCAGGGAGACGGCGGCTCCACCGTCGTACGTTTTCGGCTCCCCACTGGAGCTGATCAAGAGGCTGCGGCCGTGGTAGCACACACTGACGTGGCTGCGGCCGCAGATCTCTTGCTCCGGCAGTGCGTCCGGTCGGCCACCTCCTCCGATGGAAACCCGGTGGATAAGCTTCCCGATGCACTTGCTGAGCAGTTGCCAGGCCGCATGGCCGAGCTGGATCCGCAAGCCGAGATCACTTTGCACTTGACGTGCCCGGTTTGCAGCGCCGCGTTCAGCGCGATCTTCGACACGGCCAGCTACTTGATTCAGGAGTTGAAGGCTGGGATGCACCATCTCTATCGTGAGGTCCATTTGCTGGCCTATCACTACCACTGGAGCGCAACGGAGATCCTCGGGATGAGCGCTGAACAGCGCCGGAAGTTCCTGCGATTGCTGGAGGAAGAACTGATGCAGGGGGCAGCGCAATGAGCACCTTCCTCATGAATCTGGCGCGACGCGGTGCGGGATTGCCTATGACAACGATCCAGACACCGCCGCCCTCGCCGTTTGGGGCGGAGATTGGCACGCATGCGGATGAAGGAACGGAAACGTATGGGGCCGCTCACGACCTCTCTATGGCAGAGAAACCCACTACGAAAAACACAGCTCCTCAGGCTCCATGGCGCGGGAGCTCGTCAGAAGAAGGTGTGGAACCGTCTCCCGAGGCGTCGACACATCACACTCCTTCCATTCAGCGCCTCTCCGAGACAGAACCCAGCATAACCAAGCAACCCTCCGTCGCAGAGCCGGCGGCCACTATCAGGACGCCATTGCTCGAGCCACCGCCGGCGCCACGGTGGTACGTGCTTCCAAATGCACGCGAAGCACAGGCGACGCCCATGGAATCGCCAACGCGTTTGGATCCCACGGTTCCGCAGCATCCTACGGAACGCGAAGACGTCACGGAGATCGAAGTTGAGCGCGACCTGCACACCCCGTCCTCTGTTGTTCACGACATCGAGGCCGCGGGCCAGCCTGCACATCATGCGAGCAGTCTGCCATCCGCTTTTGAAATGGTGATCCAGGAACCCAGTCAACAGCAGGGTGTTGCGCTGCCGGAACTACCGCCCGAACGGCCTCGGATCGGCGCACAGCAGGTGCGCGCGACGGCGCAGCCCGCCGCAACGATCCGCCCGGCTCTGGCTGAATCCCTCACAGTCCTTGACTTTCCGAGAGTCCCCTCTAATTCCTCGCTGACGCCATCCGCTCAACTACCGATTCACGTCCGGATTGGTCGAGTGGAAGTCCGCGCAACAACGGCATCTACACCGGCGCCTGCTAGGCCCAGCTCGCCAGCGCCGGTCGGATTCGATGCTTATTACCGGATGCGGAATTACCGGAGTTGAAGAATGGGCAACTTTCTGGCCATCGGCGGGGTGAGCGCAACGCTTCAAGCACTTCTGCGGGATCGCATGGAACTGCCTGCCGGTATGGTCCGCACAGATCTGCTGGTGACCGTGAGCACCCCACAGCCGGAAGACGACACCCAGGCTACAGAGCCTACCAGGGTCAACCTATTTCTCTACCGCGCCACGGAAAACGGTGCGCTCAAGAATCAGATGATCCCCGGACAAGGCCACCCGGGCGAGTACGGTCACCCGCCGCTGAGCCTGGTTTTGCATTACATGCTGACTGCCTATGGCGCCACTGACGACGCCGGTCAGGTGAACGAAACGCGCGCGCACTTCTTGTTGGGCAGCGCCATGCGCGTGTTGCACGACTATCCGGTCATTACGGACAGCCTGACGACCATAAACTCCCCGCCCACTCAGATCCTCCATTCGAGTCTCCGCGGCGAGTTCGAGCACATCAAGATCTGCCTGGACCCCATCAGCCTGGAAGATCTTTCCAAGGTCTGGACTGCATTAACCCGACCGTATAGGCTTTCCGCCGCCTATACCGTGAGTGTTGTGCAGATCGAAAGCCGGCGCATCAAGACGCTTGCGGCGCCCGTGCTGACGCGACGGATTCACCTGGCAGTTTCCAAGCGGCCGCAGATCGCGAACGTTTATCGGACTCCGGTGCTGCCCGGCGAACCAATCGGCGACATCAGGGCGCATGTGCTCCAAGAACTCACCATCGAGGGCGAGAATTTTCGCGCCGCTCAGACCTGGGTCAAATTGGGCGACCTCGAGCTCATTGGCGTCCAGCCTGCGTCCGACCGTGAGATCCGCATCGTTGTTCCCGACGACATGTATCCCGCCGATGCCGACCATCCCTTGCCGCGCCCGATTCCAGCGGCGGATCAACTCCGGCCTGGGCCACAGACCGTCGAGGTGCAGATTCTGCAGCCGACTGAGGTCGTCGAGGGTGGACTGGACCGGGGCGTCGTTGGAGTGGACGACCGGAGACAAAGCTCGAACCACTGCGTATTTTTGCTCGCGCCCGAGATCTCCCGCATCAATCCATCCAGCGTCGCGGCCGGTGGATTTGCCGGTGCGCTGCTCACAGTGACCGGCCGACGGCTGTTCCAATCGGGCATGAAGACCGTAGTGCTGGTCGGAGACGTGTCGATTCCGGTGCAGGATCCCGGCCCTGGCGGGCCGCAGACGGATACTTCGATCCAGGTTTCGCTCATTGCTTTGGGGCTAACTACGCCGCCCACCCCGGCGGGGCTCTACCCCGTCCGGGTCATGGTCAACAGCGTTCAAAGCATGGAAAACGTGACGTTCCAGGTGACATAGAGACAAGCCATGGTGGAAAGCATCGCGGAAAGCATCGAGAGTAGGGCGGCGATTACATGGGCGGAAGCCAATCAGGCGTATCTTCGCACCGAACTGCGCCGTCTCCGGCTGCTGTTTCTGCGCAAGGTGCGGTGGCTCCGACAAACCTGGCAGCAGGATCCCTTGACAAACCACCGCAGCGTCGTCATTAGCGACGCCCACGCCGACCGATTGCTGAGTGGCATGGACGATGAAGAAAGCCGATTCCACCAGGAAGATGCGGAATCGTGCGCGATTACGCGCGCCTTAGAAGCGCTCGAAGCCGATCTGACGAGCCGCCGCCAGAATCTTACGGAAGCCGGCGGGATACCCTCGCTGGAAGCGCTGGCGCGGTCGTTCGGGCTCAGTCCATTCGAGCGCGATACGGTTTTGCTCTGTTTCGCGGTTCACGAGGATCCCGAATTTGCCACCCTCTGCGCCTATATCCAGGATGATGTGAATGCGCGCTGTGCTATGCTCCACCTGGTTCTGAGCATACTCTGCCAGACCCGCGAGCAGCGCGAGTCGGCCCGAGCGACGCTTCTCCCGTCCTCCCCATTGCGCCGTTTCAGGCTGCTTACGTTGAATGAGGGGAGCACCGCCCAGTGCTGGCGGCCTGTGCGGATCGACGAGCGGGTCGCGGACTATGTGCGAGGTATTAACCGGCTCGACGAGAGCGTGGCTCACCTGGTGCGTCCAGCCGAGCCGGCGCCTATAGTAGGAGCGCATCGGGAGTTGGTTGACCAACTGGTCCGTTGGGCTGAATCCTCCGCCGGCCAGCCGTGGCCGCCGTTCCAACTCACAGGTCCAGCCGGCGCGGGCAAGCAGGCCATCGCCAGCGAGTTCTGCGCGCGGGCCGGATTGCAACTTTACACCTTCGACCTTAGGCATCTGCCGCTCCAGGACGCCGAGCGCCACCAGTTGCTCCACGTGATGGAGCGGGAAGCCGTCCTTTCACACATCGCGCTGTACGTGGACATAACAGACTTCGATCTTGCCGACCGTCTTCTGAGCGGTGCGGCACGTGACTGGATTGAACGCTACGGCGGCGTTCTCTTCGTCGGCGGGCGGGAGCGCTGGCAACTCCAGCGGCAGGTGCTGCATATTGCGGTTCCGAAGTTGGATGCCGCCGAACAGCGTGAGCTCTGGACGAGATCGCTTCAGGGAATCGCGAATTCGGTGGATGGGCAGATCCAGGGGATCGTTCAGCAGTTCGATCTTGGGCTCAGTACTATCCCACAAGCTGTGAGCTCCGCGGTCTCCAAAGCTCGCACGCGTCCGGGAGATTTCATGCTTGGCGCCGAGGACCTGTGGCAAGCCTGCCGTGAGCAAGTCGCGTGGCAACTCGGCAGTCTCGCGCAGCGCCTGACTCCCTGCTACACGTGGGACGACATCGTCCTGCCGGACGACCTGATGTGCCAGTTGCGTGAGATCGCGGATCAGGTGGCAGCACGCTCGCAGGTTTACGAAAGCTGGGGATTCGGCGCGCGGCTGCCTCGGGGGCGTGGAATCGGCGCGTTGTTTTCCGGTCCCAGCGGTACCGGCAAGACGATGGCAGCGGAGATCCTGGCCAACCATCTTCAACTGGATCTCTATCGCATCGACCTGGCCGGAGTTGTCAGCAAGTACATCGGGGAAACCGAGAAGAACCTCCGCAACGTCTTCGACGCCGCCGAGCAATCCGGCGCCATCCTCTTCTTCGACGAGGCGGACGCCCTGTTCGGCAAGCGCAGCGAGGTGAGGGACAGCCACGACCGCTACGCCAACATCGAGGTCAACTACCTGCTGCAGCGCATGGAAGACTACCGGGGACTGGCGATCCTCTGCACCAACCGGCGCTCGGCGCTCGATCGGGCGTTCCTGCGCCGCCTCCGGTTTTTGGTGGAGTTTCCGTTCCCGGACTGTGAAAACCGTGGCCTGATCTGGCAGAAAGTATTTCCGCGTGAGGCGCCGCTCGCCCCCTTGGATCTGGCGGCTCTTTCCCGATTGGAAATCAGCGGCGGCAACATCCGCAACATTGCGTTGAACGCGGCGTTCCTCGCTGCGGGCGAAAGCACGAACATCCGGATGGAGCACGTGCTGCACGCGGCACGCCGGGAATACGCCAAGATCGACAAACTGATCACCGAGACCGAGTTCGGCTCGCACATGAGGTTGATGAAGACATGAATGATAGAGCGCACGTAATCGAGATCGACAGCATTGTGCTGACGGGTGTGGATCCGTGGCACCCCGGCCGGCTGAGCGCTCTTATCGAAGCACAGGTTCGGCGGGTATTGGGGGGGGTGGAATTGCCGGTTTCTACGGGTGTTCCCAATACCGGGACCAGGGTGGCCGGAGAAGTGGCGCGTGCCGTGGTGCAATCCCTACAGGGAGGGATCGATCATGTTTAGACAAAGCCAAGCCAGGGTCAACTCATCGCTGGCTATACAGCCGGCTAAGCCTAGTTTCGCCACGCCCGCGCATCGAAGCTCCAGCCATCCCAAGATGGGCAATCAGGCCGCGCAACGGCTGCTTGGGGAGGGTGTAATTCAGACCAAGTT
>Ga0105104_10004025_pt1 | contig 10309 bp, 8 predicted proteins | sample PPLLaktember2015_3_FD_87034 | JGI IMG/M metagenome (GOLD analysis project Ga0105104, IMG submission 87034) | Freshwater sediment microbial communities from Prairie Pothole Lake near Jamestown, North Dakota, USA - PPLs Lake P7 Core (6) Depth... | ecosystem: Environmental > Aquatic > Freshwater >... | reverse complement strand
GGGAGCGGGGGCGCCCGAAGAGGAGAGGACGGTGAGCACGGACAGGAGAAGCGCGGGCACGTTGGACATGGGCAGGAACTCCGGAAGGGGGTGCTGGGGCCTGAAACGCAGGAGGGGCTCCCCGGGATCTGCTCCCCTCGTGTTCGCGCTCGCGTGGGGCGGCCGGGCCGGGTAGCGTCCCCGGCGAGGAGGGTGCGCGCATGATGCGGTGGGTGCTCGCAGGTCTCTGTGTGCTGGGAGTCGGGGGGCTCGTCGCCGCCCACGCCCAGCAGAAGAAAGGCGCTCCCCCCGATCCAGTGCTGATGCCGGCGGAGCGCATCCCCTCCGAGAGCGAGGCCAAGCTAACCGACCGCATGAAGCGGCACGGGGCCGACCTGATCGAGCTCACCCATGCAGTGACGGTGCTCGACCGGAAGGCCATCGCCCAGACCGCGGATCGCATCCGCCTGGACACGGCCTTCACGCTCAGGGTGGACGGAGGCGTGGTGCTGGACCCCAAGTTCCAGCAGCTCGACCAGCAACTGCGTGAGCGCGTCACCGAGCTGGCCACCGCCGCGAGGAGCTACGACGACGCGGCGCTCGCCCCGGCCTTCGGCCACACGATGGAGACGTGCGTGCGGTGCCACGTCTCCTATCTCAAGCGCGGAACGAAGCCCCGCTAGTCGCGAGCTGCTCCGGCGCCGGGCTGCCATTCGGTGGCGGAACGCGATAGGTCTCGGTGGACCGTGCGCAGACTCGCGGCGCTCCTCGCCCTCCTCGCCTCCCTCGCTGCCGCCGCAGAACCCTCGCTGGAGCTCGTCCCCGCACGGGTGAAGCCCGGCGACCCGGTGCTCGTGGTGGTGCGCGGGACGGAGGAGCTTCCCGAGGGAACGGTGGGCGCGCTAGCCGCCGCGTTCTATCGCCAGGGCGACCACGCCGAGGCGCTGGTGGGCATTCCGGTCGAGGAGGAGCCGGGACGCCTCCAGATCAGAGTCACCGCGGGCGCGGTCTCGCTCGGTGCGCCTCTGGAGATCGTCCCCCCGGAGTTCCCGGAGCGGAAGCTCACCGTGGCGAGCAAGTTCGTGAAGATCCCGCCCTCGGCGAGAGCGCGGATCAAGGCCGACCAGGTGGCGTTCCAGAAGGTGTGGGCGACCCCGCTTCGCCCTCGGGCGTTCGCCGACAACTTCGAGAAGCCGCGCGAGGCGGAGATCACCGCCCGCTTCGGCGACAAGCGCACCCTGAACGAGAAGAAGACCAGCCAGCACTTCGGCCTGGACCTCGAAGGGGCGACGGGCGACGAGATCCGCGCCGCCAACGACGGGCGGGTGGTGATGGTGCGCGACTGCTACACCTCGGGGAACACGGTGCTGCTGGAGCACGGCGCGGGGCTCATCACCGCCTACTTCCACCTCTCGAAGTTCCTGGTGAAGAGGGGCCAGGAGGTGCGGCGGGGCCAGCTGCTGGGGCTGGTGGGAAAGACCGGACGGGTGACCGGGCCGCACCTGCACTTCGGCGCGCACATCGGAACCCTGTGGGTGAATCCGCAGGCGCTGCTCGCCCTGCCCTTCCCGGGCGCCGCCTCGCCGCCGGCCACCTTCCCGCCGCCGGAGGCGCCGGATGGAGGGACTCCAGGGGCAGATGCCGGTGTGCGTTCCTCCGAGCCTGCGGCAGTCCCGCCGCGCGACCGGATGCCGGGGGACGGCGGAGTGGGCACCGCCTCGGAGACCCCGGCGCGCTGAGAGTTCCGGAGCGGCGGCGCCGGGAGGGGCGCCTCGCGCCAGGCCGCGGCGCCTCGAGCGACTCAGCCGGTCGAGCGCGATGCACGCCGCGTTCGCGAGGTGCAACTCGAGCTGGACACCATCGGGGACCGCTCCATCGGCAACCTCCTCCAACGCTCAGAGGCAATAGCAACAACTTCGACCAGGAGTGCGGAACGACGTCAGCGAACTACTGAAGGTCTCGTCGGTCGTGTTCACTGCCATTCGGAGTCCTTGCTTTAGCCTCTGAGCGTTCGCCTCGGGTGCCCGGACTGGCGCGGTCGGCGATCAGCCCTCCGGGCGCCCGGAGCGAGCTCGGCCCCGGCCCACCCTCACCGAGGAGCTGACCACCCGCGCCTCGACGGTCGCGCTGAGGGGCTCCCCGCACACGTTCCGCAACACTGCGCCCATCGGCGCTTCGCGTCCGGGCGACAGAACTGCGCTCCATGAACCGATCCACACGTTTGCTCGGAGCAATCCTCTCGTTCCTCATCGCCCCCCTCGCGCTGGCCCAGGAGCACGCGCCGCCTGCTCCCCCCCAGGAGGCAGTGGCCGCCTGCGCCGGACGCGAGGCCGGGGCGTCCTGCGCCTTCCAGCACGACGGACGGAGCGTCGCCGGGAGCTGCCTCGCGATGTCCGGAGGCACGCTCGTCGCCTGTGCCCCGCTGCACCTGCGACGAGGGCCGCCGCCCGAGGCGCTGGAGGCCTGCAGGGGCCAGCAGGACGGCGCCAGCTGTCAGTTCACCGCGCCCCGAGGGGAGACGATCGCCGGCGTGTGCCGGAGTGGACCGCGCGGTGAGCCGGCGGCGTGCGCGCCGAAGGATTTGCCCCCGCCTTCGGGCGCGGGAGGGAGCGGCGGATGAGGCGAGGGCATGACCACGCCGCATCGCTTCCCCGTGATCTCGACACGCTCCTCCGCCGGGCCCGGCGCCGCGACGTCCTGCGGCTGCTCGGCGCGGCGAGCCTCTTCCCGCTCCTCGGGTGTGGCCCCGGCGCCGAGGCGCTGGGATCGACGGGCACCGACGGAGGGTCCGCCTCGTCCTCCGGCACCGATGGTGGGACGGCCGGGGGAAGCTGCGCCAGCGTTCCCGCGGAGACCGCCGGTCCGTACCCCGGTGATGGGTCGAACGGCCCGAACGCGCTCGCGCTCTCCGGCATCGTCCGGAGCGACATCCGGGCGAGCCTCGGCGGCTCGAGCGCGGTGGCGGCCGGGGTCCCGCTCACCATCGCCCTCACGCTGGTGGACCCGGCCTCGTCGTGCGCGCCGGTGGTCGGAGCCGCGGTGTACCTCTGGCACTGCGACGCCCTCGGCCGGTACTCGCTCTACTCATCCGGCGTCACCGGCGAGAGCTGGCTCCGGGGCGTGCAGGCCACCGACGCCTCGGGGCAGGTGCGCTTCACCACCATCTTCCCGGGCTGCTACAGCGGGCGCTGGCCGCACGCTCACTTCGAGATCTACCCGTCGCTCGCCGCAGCGACCTCCAGCGCGAACAAGCGCGTGACATCACAGCTCGCGTTCCCGCAGGCCAGCTGCGCCGAGGTCTACGCCACGAGCGGATACACCGGGAGCGCCACGAATCTGGTGGCGGTGAGCCTGGCAACCGACAACGTCTTCTCCGATGGCGCGACGCTGGAGACCCCCACGGTGACCGGGAGCGTCAATGGCGGATACGAGGCGGTGCTCACGGTCGCCGCCGCGGGAATACGCTGAACAGGTCTGCTGAATCAGGTTCGGTAAGTCAGAATCACCCTGCCGGCCTTGGTCGACTCCGCCGAGACGAGCTCCAGCGACAGCCGCCTGTCGATGCCCGCGAAGATCGCCTTGCCCCCGCCCAGAACGATGGGATCGACGATCAGCCGGAGCTCGTCGACCAAGCCCTCGTTCAGAAGGCTCCTGACGGGGGTTGGGCCGCCGGCCCTTCAGGGTTCGCAGGGCCGCGACTTCCGCTCACCAGGCCTGCGGGAGCGACAGCGCCTTCCGGGCCTCGTCGGGGCTCATCGGCTCGCGGCCCACGTCGCGCGCCATGCGGACAGCCTTCTCCACCAGCGGCCCGTTGCCCTTCGCCATCTCGGTGCCGGCCGCGTCCAGGTAGAAGTTGTCCTCGAGGCCCACGCGGACGTTGCCCCCCAGAGCGAGCGCCGCTCCCACCAGTCGCCACTGGCCCCGGCCGATGCCGATGATCTCCCAGGTGTCCTCGCGCCCGATCGACCGGGCCATCGCGGCCAAAGTCTCCGCCGAGGGCGGCGCGCCGCCGAGGACGCCGAGGATGAAGCTGTACTGGAGCGGCCGCTTCAGCGTGCCCATCCGGAGGAGCGGCTCGGCGTTGGCCACGTGCCCGAGATCGAAGCACTCCAGCTCGGGCTTCACTCCGCCCTCGCGCATCGCATGGACCGCGAGGAGGATGTCCCCGAACGGGTTGGGGAAGACCATGTCGAAGACGAACGCCTTCCGCTTCTCGGAGTACTTGGCGTAGTTCATCGACCCCATGTTGAGCGCCGCGATCTCCGGCCGGGTCTTCGACACGTAGGAGAGCCGCTCGCTCTTCTCCGCCTCCGTGTCGGCGCCCATGTTGAAGCCGCCGGTGGAGAAGTTGACGATGATCGGCGACCGCGCCTGCACCTCGCGCTTGATCTCCGCGTAGGTGTCGGCGGACCAGGTGGGACCGCCATCCGGTGCTCGCCCGTGGATGTGCACCACCGCCGCGCCCGCCTCGTAGGCCCGCCGGGCCTCCTCGCCGATCTCCGCCGGCGTGTAGGGGAGGTACTGGCACTGCTCGCGGGTGGCGAGCACGCCGGTGAGCGCGGCGGTGACGATCACCCGGTCCTGCACGAGTGCCATGGCTAGCGGTCCTTCCAGCGGGGTGGGCGGCGCTCGAGGAAGGCCGCGATGCCCTCCGCGGCGTCCTCGGCCCCGAGATTGAGCGAGAGCTGCCCGGCGAGGAAGTCCATCGCCTGCGGCAGCGACATGTCCTCCGCGTCCCGGAACGAGGACTTGCCGAGGGCGAGGATGGCGCGGCTCTTCCCCGCGACCTTCGAGGCGAGCGCGCGAGTGGCGGCATCGAGCTCGGCCCTGGGCACAACGCGGTTCACCAACCCCCAGCGGAGGGCGTCCTCGGCCTTCAGCCGGTCACCGGTGAGGAGCAGCTCCAGGGCGCGCTTGCGGCCCACGTGCCGCTGGAGCCAGGCCAGCACCATCATCGGGAAGAGGCCCACGTCGATCTCTGGCGTCCCCAGGTCCGCCGAGTCCACCGCCACCGCGAGATCGCAGGCCAGGACCAGGCCCAGCCCGCCGCCGAGGGCGTGCCCGTTGACCCGGGCGACGGTCGGCAGTGGAGAGCCGGCGAGCGCCTCCAGCAGCGCCCCGTACTCGCGGCGAAGCGCATGACCGGCGAGGAAGCCGCCCTCGGGCTGAGCCTGGACCGGCGGCGCTGGTGCGGCGGGCAGCGCCCCCAGGTCCCCCCCGGCGGAGAAGACCCGGTCCCCGGCTCCGGTGAGCACCACCACCCGGACGGCCGGATCCGCCTCCGCGCGGGCGAGCGCGGCACGGAGCGCCTGCACCACCTCGGGCGAGAGCGCGTTCCGCGCCCCCGGCCGGTCGATGGTCAGGAGCGCTTGACCGTCTTCAACCTGGGAGCGGACCGGTCCTTCTTCCATCGTCCGTCCTCCGGGGTGGCTCGAGCGCCGTCGAGGAACAGGGAGGTGAGCTGCTCCTGGGCGTGGGCGAGGAGGCCGGACTCACGCGGGTCGAGGAGACCCATCACGAACCCGGTGAGGCTCATCTCCACCGACCCGAAGAGCATCGCCGCGCACAGCGCCGGCTCCAGCCCGGCCCGCAGCTCGCCACGGGCCCGGGCGCGCTCGAACATCCGGGTGATGACTCCGAGCACCTCGGCGAACGCGGTGCGACGGTTGGCCTCCCCGGTGCTCGGGCTCCGGGCGAACTCCAGCACCAGCACCCGGACTCCGCGGGGATCGATGCGGTAGGCCTCGAAGGCTACCTGGGCGATGCGGCGGATCTTCTGCTCCAGGGGAGCGTTCGCCTCCGCCGCGTCGCGGATGCGGGACATGAAGCCGCCCCAGCCGGTCTCGAAGACGAGCTGGAGCAGCTCCTCCTTGTTCTTGAAGTAGTGGTAGACGAGGCCATAGGCGACGCCCGCCTCTCGCGCCACGTCGGCGATCCGGCAGCCGTGGTAGCCCTTTCGCGCGAACACCTCGACCGCGGCCCGGAGGATGGTCTTCCGGCGGTCCTGGTCGCGCGCTTCCGCTGCGGTGCTGGCCTTGGTTCCCGGCACGGGTCTGGCCCCTCGTTGACTCGAAAGTCAGCGCCGGACCCTAGGGGGCAGCATCCGGGCGGTCAAGCGATGGAAACGGGGCGGCGCTCTCAGACGGTGGTGGCCTGGGTGGCGAACATGGCCCGGGCGACGCCCAGGAGCTTCTCCACGTCCCGGCTGTCCAGGTGGCGCGACCGCACGAACTCGGAGATGGGACGGAGGAGCTCCTCCCCGTTGGTTCCCTGGGGCGTGGGCTCGACGAAGAGCTCGGCGAGGCTCACTCCCAGTGCCTCTGCGAGGGAGGCCAGCGTCTCGACGTGCGCGACGCGTTCACCGCGCTCGATCATCGAGAGAAACGACACGCTGATCTTCGCCCGCTCGGCGAGGTCCTCCTGGGTCCAGCGATCTTGGCGCTGGGTGCGGAGGTCCCGAATCCTTCGACCAATACGCTTGCCGATGTCAGACACGGTAGGCCTCGAAGTCTCGATAATCCATGGGGAAAGTCTGGACACGGCCAGGCTTCCCCCGTTTGAACAGCTCCCCACGCGAGCTTCCGCCTTTGACTCAGAGCAAACCTCCTGCAAAGCCGCTCCGTTGTCCAGCGGCACACTCCGGGAACTAGCTGGCTCCGAACGTCCCGAAGTTCTGGATCGTGAGGAGGAAGATGAGGTCCGGAAAGCGCCACTGGAACGTGCTGCGGACGAAGGGACCGGTCCCGGGAGGGTCCTGGATGAACTGCCCGGTGGGGGGAGGCAGCCGGCCGATGACGTCGAGCCGCCAGCAGTTGCACGCCGGGGCGAAGGAGATGCCGAAGTTTTGCTGCCCGAGGACCGAGTAGCGCCCGGTGACCGGCGGCTGTTCCGCCCCGCCCGGGGACGGGATGAGATTCCCGTTGGCGTCCCGCAGGGTCCAGGTGGCGCCCGGGTACAGCGTCCCCGAGTAGGTGAGCCCCAGCCCGAACGCCAGTGTGACGTGCGCCTCGAGGGAGATGGCGCTCTGCCGCTGGCCGTCGCGGAACCCGACGGGAACTGGAGAGCCCACCAGTGCGTCGACGCCCTGGCGCATGTTGCCCGAGCCGCCCCAGCGTCCGAGGTCCGCCGCGGAAATCGCCGCCGCGGGCAGGTTCTGGGAACCGCCGACGTCCCGATCGAAGAACTGAACCGGGACGAAGAGCTGATCGAAGCGCAGGGTGGTTCCAAATCGCGGGATCTGGAACGAGGCGAACGCCGCCCAGAGGCCGGGGGCACTACGCTGGGTGTCGTAGCGGAACGTCACCCCGGTGCTGAAGGGAGCGTAGGCCGCACGGACGCTCACCACCGTATCGGCGAGGCGGTTCTCCTGGCGAAAGTCGAACTCCTGGGCAAGGTCCACCCGGAGCAGCTCCTGCATCACCGCGCCCGTGCGGCGGCTGAGGGTCTGGGTCACCCGTGCGACGCCCTGCCGCAGCGGGGCCTGGAACACCGCACCGTCGAGCTCGTCGTAGAAGCGGTTCTCCACCGGCTGGTTGGGTCCGGCGGGCTGGTTTCCGGGAACGCCTCCCCACTGGCCGGGGATTTCCCGGTACTGGATGCTGGGCTGGACGGCGTGCCGCAGCCCGTTGGCGAAGGTCCGGGAGACCTCGCTCGAGAGAAGGAGGTCTCCCACGACGTATCCGCGCTGGGCGGTGTTGCGAGTCACCTCTCCGACGTAGAAGTCCTGGCGGATCCACACGCTCGGGCGGATGCGAAGCCAGTCCCCCACGCCCCAGCTGCCGGACAGCATCGGGACCAGGTCCACCCGCAGCCGCGCCTCTCGTTCGCCGCATTGCCACACGCGGTCTCCCTGGGTGAGGAGGTCCGAGCGGCCATTCCCCGGACAGACCGCGTTGAGCGCTCCCATCGGATCGACGAGCGTCGGAGGCACCTGGCCGGGCGTGCCGAGCTGGTAGAGGCCGTCCACGCCCTCGTCCCCCGTGTGGCCACTGAACGGCGCGAGCCTGGTGAAGTCGGCGCTGAGCCCCCAGCTGAGGTGTTCCCCGAGGGGCCGCGACGGGAGATCGAGGTGGACGGTGGGGAGCTTCTGGAGCGTTGCCGGACCCCTCAGCCATTCCCCCCGGGTCGCCGCCCCCGAGTTGTCCTGATGGGGATCGAGCGAGGGGAGCGGGTTTCCATTCTGGTCCCGGCCGTAGAGCGCGGTGGGCCACACGTCACCCTCGAATGCCGAGAAGCCGCCCCAGGCGATGTCCTGCCTCGCGGTGACCTCGAAATTCAGGACGCTGTCCGATGTCCGCCGGCTCACCACCGCCGAGCTGCGCAGGTACTGGTTGGCCTGCTGGGCGACGTCGGTGGTGGTGTCCTTCACCAGCCCGGCGTCGGAGACCAGGTTCAGGTCGAGGCGGCCGGACCAGCCTGCGCCGAAGCTCTGGAGCACGGCTCCGTTGAGGCTGCCCCGGAACCCGCGCAGATCGCTGGTGACCGGGGCGCCGTTAACGAGTGACTCGGGGTAGAACGTCAGGAAGCGCGGGTCGCGTACGGGCCGCCGGTCGTTCAGCAGGAACAGCTCGACGTCTCCCCTGGTGTCGCGCGACTGCGCCCACCGCACCTCGGTGTCGAGGCTCGGGCCCTTCACCCCGAGCCCGCTCGCGTAGGGGGCGGGCTCGGTCGTGGAGCCCCAGGTGTATCCGGGCGTGACGGTCAGGTCCCAGTTCGAGGCCAGCGCGAAGTACACCGGCTGCGTCACCTGCCATCCGTTCTGCGCGCTGTGCGCCGGCGTGGTGACCAGCAGCCCCGACTTCTGCGGCTTGAGCGGCACGTCCAGCACCGGGAGCGGGAGGATGGGGACCCCGTAGACGTAGACGACCGGGAGCCAGAGCCAGGCCTGCTCGCCGGGGTGCACGTCCGCCGCCGTGGCCTTGATGCTCCAGTGCGCCTCGAGCGGGTTGCAGTCGCACGGGGTGAAGTCGAGGCCGTTGACCTTGAGATGCCCCTGGCCCGCGCGCTCGACGCGCTCCACGCGGGCGGCGAGTGTCGTGCGGCCGGTCGCCATGAGCTGCTCGGGAGTGGAGGTCTGCAGCAGGACCTCGGGCGCGACGTCCGCCTTCACGAAGAGCCGGCCGTTCTGGAGCTGCAGCCAGTTCCCGTCCAGGTCGAGGGTGAGCCCGTCGGCCACCGCCCCGGCGAGCCCATTGACCGCGTAGCAGTGTCCGGTCGCGGTGACGACGCGCGTGCGCTGGTCGTAGTCGATGCGATCGGCCTGGATGCGCGCGGTGTCGGTCCGCAGCTCCGCCTTCCCCTGGAGGTGGAGGACCTCCCCGTGTCCGTCGGACGTGCCCTGCTCGGCCTGGTAGCGCACGGGCTCGCCCGCCGCCGGGAGCGGCGTGGTCGGAGCCTGGGCCAGCAGGACGAGAACGAGGCCGAGCGGGGTCATCGCGGGGCGTGGGACGCCCCGACCGGCTCAGGGCGCGAACTGCAACGAGACCTCGTTGCCGTCCTGCCGGGCTTGATACTCCACTTTGTCCCGCAAGGTGACGGCGACGCGCACCGTCTTGCCACTCGCTGGACGGGGGGCGATCTGGACCACCGGTCCGCCGAAGTACCGGGTATCGAGCGGCCGGCGGTCGTTGCTGCGCTGGAAGCTGGTGTTCTCCAGCTCCAGCACCACCGTCCGGTCGTCGGCCTGCGAGACGGTGTAGCGCACGGGTTCGCTGGTCCGGACGAAGACCCGGGACTTGTCCGGGGCGAAACCGACCAGGGTCACGGTCTTGCGCCGGTTGCTGACCTCCGCGCCACCGCTGCTGGGCGTGGGTCGCGCGTCTGTCGCCTCGCGAGGCGGCGAGCTCCGGGTGTCCGCCTGCGCGACCACCGTCCGGCTCGGCTCGACCTGTGCTTGCCGCTGGGCCTCGGCTCGCGCCGCCTCCTCCTGCGCCTTCCGCTGCGCCTCGGCCCGCGCCGCCTCCTCCTGGGCCTTCTTCTGCGCCGCGGCATTCGCCGCCGCCACCCTGGCCGCATCCTCCTGCGCCTTCCGCTGCGCGTCGGCCCGCGCCGCCTCGTCTTGCGCCTTCCGCTGTGCCTCGGCGCGCGCGGCCTCCTCCTGGGCCTTCTTCTGCGCCGCGGCATTCGCCGCCGCCACCCGGGCCGCGTCCTCCTGCGCCTTCCGCTGCGCCTCGGCCCGCGCCGCCTCCTCCTGGGCCTTCCGCTGTGCCTCGGCGCGCGCCGCCTCCTCCTGCGCCTTCCGCTGTGTCTCCGCCCGGGCCGCGTCGTCCTGCGCCTTCTTCTGGGCCGCCGCCCGGGCCGCGTCGTCCTGCGCCTTCTTCTGGGCCGCCGC
>Ga0105104_10004024_pt1 | contig 10309 bp, 9 predicted proteins | sample PPLLaktember2015_3_FD_87034 | JGI IMG/M metagenome (GOLD analysis project Ga0105104, IMG submission 87034) | Freshwater sediment microbial communities from Prairie Pothole Lake near Jamestown, North Dakota, USA - PPLs Lake P7 Core (6) Depth... | ecosystem: Environmental > Aquatic > Freshwater >... | reverse complement strand
TACCGGATAAGCTTGCAAAAGTGACTGAGCTTTGTGATAGAGCGGTTGCCAAGGGGCGTCAGTTGACAGTCTTTACACAGGATGATGTGATGAGCAATCTGTTGCAGCAAAGGCTTTGGCAGCATTCGGCGACAAGTTTCTTGCCGAGTGCGTCCCCCAATCACGATGCTAGTCAGGATGTGCCCATCATTCTTGATACTGAAGGAATGAATCTGATTCAGGATGATATCTTGATCAACCTAAAAACCGAGTACCCGCCGTTTTTTAGCCGCTTTAGATATTTAGTCGAACTGGTGGGTCTGGATGAAGAGGATAAAGCCGCAGCGAGAACGCGTTATAAGTTTTATCGGGACCGTGGATATCAAGTAAAATCAACGGATGTTGCAGCTGTTGATTAGCTGCGGTATCCAAATTTGGCAGTATATTTATTACATGCGAGAACATTATGCGTGAAGATGACGATATCCCATTACTAACAGAGGTGCACGCGATTCCGGTGCAGGCTTTGGCCAAATCATTGAATGTCACTCCTGAGCTGGTCGCAGAGATCGTTGCGCAGATTAGGCCGCAGTTAGCTGATGAACTTGAGAAGTCGATTGCCCAGAAACTCAAGCATGACATGCGGCAGGATCTGCTAGATCACCTATTGAGTGAGTCAGCTAATATTCAGAAAGCAAATCAGGCCTATATTTCAAGTGCGCTTAATCAACAGTATGACCAGCAATCGGAGCAGATTGTACAGCAGCAGCGTGATTCTGAAGCTTCACTGAAGCAGTATATAAGTGACACGCTGGCTGGTGTGCAGCAGGATATGGTGGATAAAACACTGACTTTCGTGGATAAAACGAGAGCGGATATGGCAACGGAAATTCCTAAAATGATGCATGTCAATGTAGATATCATCAAGTCGGATTTTGAAAACACCGTTAGCCAAATGCAAGCACAAGCTGCAGCAGATGTGCAGGATAAGCTGAATACTGCGTTGCCGCAGATGGAGCAAACGCTTACAGACCAATTGCAGACAACTCTTGCTGATTTGGAAAAAGTAACGGTTGAAAATGCAACACACAAATTGCAGGCCCAGATAACAAGGCTGCGTGAAGATATTCTGGCAGAACATAAAGCTAACCTGACGCAGGAGTTGGGCGCTATTTATAAAGAGCTTACACAGCATACTCAGGTGGAGTTAAGCGTCTATCTGGATGCGTTACAGCTACAATTCCAGCAGCAGTTACAGTTGAAGCTGGGCGATACTTTCCCGGCGCTATATCAAGGCTTGTCTGATGAATTGAGCGCTACCTTAAAAACAGATTTTTCAGCTTTGGCAGAAAATGCCAAAAATGATTTTGTACAAGCCTTAAATACTGAGTTGCCAGCCGTCGAGCAGGTGCTTGGCAACAAAGTGCATGAGATACTTGATGTAGAGGTGCCACGTATTGAGCAAACAATGGCGGCTAATATCAAGGCCGAAATTGAGAAGCTGGTTGAGTCTGTGCGATTGATTTTTTCCAGGTAGATATAATTTGCGAGTTAATCTGTAAGTGCCTGATAAGCCTCAGCAGATAGTAATTTTTGTCTTATCTCGGAATCATTAGTTTTGAATTTAAATATCCAGGCTTTGTACGGGGTGTCATTGATTTGTTCGGGTGAATTAATCAGCTCCTGATTAATCTCCACGACCTCGCCATCCGCTGGGGCATGCAGGTCTGAACCTGTTTTAACAGATTCGATTAATCCGCAGGATTGGCCGGCTTTTAGCTTACTGCCAACTGCCGGCGCATCGATAAATACAATGTCGCCTAATAGGTTTTGCGCGTAATCTGTAATCCCTGTTTCCCACAAGTCATCCGCAGCGGGCTTAGCCCATAAATGTTGCACACTGTAGAAAAGAGACGGTGGTGTTTGCATGGTATTTACTCAATAATTAAAGATTCGTTTTCCAGTAAAATTTTAACGTAAATTACCTTGAGAACGATTTAATTTTTAATGTTAATATTAAATATTAAATTTGTTGATGACAAAGCTAAAGTTTTTATATAGTATTCAATCGTAACTGCATGAGATAGAACAGATTATGAAAATGATTGTACGTAAATTTTTGCTTTTTTATATTAGTGCAATGCTTTTTGCAGCACCGATGGCTGCGCACGCCGCGAGCAAGAGGATACACAAGCAGATTTCATCCAGCAGTAAATATAAAGTTGTAAAATATAAATCAGGCAGTCGTAAGATACACCATCGTATACGTGCGCATAGGGCTTCTCCTATTATTGATACCTACGATGGCACCACCCCGCTTAAGCTCGCTTCTGCAAAGGCGCTGGTAATTAATCAGTTAACGGGTGAAATTCTGTACGCAAAAAACACAGACACGCCAACGCCGATTGCATCAGTGACCAAGCTGATGACGGCAATGGTGATGCTTGACGCTCATTTGCCTATGGATGACTTGCTCTATATAGATAATGAGGATGTTGATTATCTTAAAGGTACAAGTTCCAGGCTACGAGTAGGAACCACGCTTACTCGCGGCGAGTTCTTGCAATTAGCTCTAATGGCCTCAGAGAACCGTGCTGCGTCTGCTTTAGGCCGTAATTATCCAGGTGGTAAAGCTGCATTTGTACAGGCAATGAATAATAAAGCGCAATTGTTGGGGATGCAGTCAACCCGCTTCGTAGATTCAACTGGTTTGGATAGTAACAATGTATCCACAGCAGAAGATTTAGTGAAAATGGTCAATGCTGCTTATCATTACCCGGAAATTCGCCAAGTAACTACATCGCCATCACAAGAAATCACCTTGTATGGTCGTCAGAACACACTTAATTTCGTCAATACCAATGCTTTGGTACGTGGTGGTAACTGGGTAATTGGTTTATCAAAAACAGGATTTATCAACGAAGCCGGTCGTTGCCTTGTGATGCAGGCAGAGATTTCTGGTCAGCCTGTGATTATTGTGTTGCTTGATTCAGCTGGAAAGATGACGCGTATCGGCGACGCAAATCGGATTCGCAAGTGGGTTGAAAATAACGATGCAGGCTCATTGGGCGAGCATGTTAGTGGCTAGTCCTTACTGGGTGTAAATGGAAAGTTAATAAAAAAGCGGCCTCAAGCCGCTTTTTTATTAACTTTTGCTGTAAGCCGATAATTAACTCTAAGTTTTCTTTGCGCTGGTTTTTTTGCTGACCGGTTTTTTAGTTGCAGTTTTGGTCGTGCTGGACTTGGCTGCTTTAGCTTTAGTCGTGCTGGCTTTTTTGCTGGTGGTTGTCTTGCTTACTTTAGCTTTTACTGTGCTAGTTTTCTTAGCCACAGTCTTTTTAGCCGGGGCCTCTTTTGCTGCTTTCGCACTTAGCAGCTCCAAAGCTTCTTCTAAAGTCAGCGCTTCCGGTTCTACACTTTTTGGTAATGTTGCACGAATTTTCCCATGCTGCACATAAGGGCCATAGCGCCCGGCATAGACTTCAATTTGTCCATCCTCTGTAGGGTGGTTGCCTAATGAACGTAGCGGTGCTGGCCCTGTATTGGCTTGTGCAAGCAATACAACAGCTTCATCCAGATCAATGGTAAACACGCTCATGTTTTTAGGAATGGATTTGAACTTGGCGTCGTGATTCACGTATGGTCCAAAACGCCCGATGTTAGCGACAATTTTTTTATTCGTATCCGGATGTAAACCTAGATCACGCGGTAAAGATAGCAGCATATTCGCTGTTTCCAGATTCACATCAGCAAGCGGAATTTCTTTTGGGATGCTGACGCGCTTAGGTTTCTTTTTATCGCCCTCTACGGCTAAACCTAGTTGTAGATACGGGCCATAAGGGCCGTTCATCAGCAGGATTTCCTTGCCAGTCTCAGTGTCGGTGCCGATTGCTACTGGGTCAGTGCCTAAAGATGCTGTTCCAGCTAAGCTGCGTTTGTAATCGCATTTAGGGGTGTCGTTATAACCGGTACAGCCAATGAATGTGCCGTAACGGCTGAGTTGTTTTTGTAAAGGTTTGCCACACTTGGGGCAAGCTTCATCGATGAGTTCGTTACCTGGACGTTCAACGTCAGCCTTGTCATGGATTTGCTTGTTAAAACCCTGCCAGAATTCATCCATGAGTGGAATCCATTCACGCTCACCTTCGGCCACGCTGTCTAATGCGTTTTCAAGATTGGCGGTAAAATCGTAATCCACGTATTTGGTAAAATGCTCTGTTAAGAACTTATTCACAACGCGGCCAACATCGGTAGGCGTAAAACGCTTTTTATCCAGCAATACATATTCGCGGTCTTGCAGGGTGCTGATAATCGTTGCATAGGTTGATGGGCGGCCTATGCCATATTCTTCCAGTACTTTGACTAAACTGGCCTCGGAATAGCGCGGCGGAGGTTCAGTAAAATGCTGATCGCCGTAAATTTTATCAACGGTTAAAACTTCACCGGTTTCGAGGTGAGGTAGTTTGCTTTCGCCTTCTTCTTCCTCATCGTCAGAGCTTTCCATGTAGACGGCAATAAAGCCCGGGAATACGAGCGTTTGTCCGGTAGCCCGGAATAAGTTGGCATCGCTGCCTACGCTTAAATCAACGCTCACCGCATCAAACTTGGCAGGTGACATCTGGCAGGCGAGCGCGCGTTTCCAGATCATTTCATACAGTTTGAATTGCTCATCAGTTAAAAACTGACGTACCTGTGTGGGACTCCGTGTAATGTCTGTCGGTCGAATGGCCTCATGCGCCTCTTGCGCACTTTTAGACTTGGTTTTATACATGACTGGCGATTTTGGCAAATAATCGGCATCAAAATTCTTTTTTACATAATCGCGAATTTGCATAACAGCTTCGTTTGCCAAACTGAATGAGTCAGTACGCATGTAAGTAATCAAACCTACGGTACCGCTGCCTACATCCACACCTTCATAAAGTTGTTGCGCCACACGCATAGCCCGTGAAGTGGTGAAGCCAAGCTTGCGCACAGCTTCCTGTTGCAGGGTTGATGTGGTGAACGGTGCAGCCGGGCTACGGCTACGCTGTTTTTTCTCGACGCGGGATACAGTAGTTTTCCCAGCACTGGCTAGCAGCAGTTTGCCAACGATGTCGGCCTGCTGGTCATGGTTGATAACAGTGAATTGTTCTACTTTTTGATTGTTCAACTGTACCAGTTTGGCACTAAAGCCATGGCTATGTTTTAAAGCATCTAAATGTATCGTCCAGTATTCTTGTGATTTAAACGCTTCAATTTCAAGTTCGCGTTCAACAATCAATCGTAGCGCAGGACTTTGTACGCGGCCAGCTGACAATCCGCGACGGATTTTTTTCCAGAGCAGCGGCGATAGATTAAAACCTACAAGGTAGTCCAAGGCGCGGCGTGCCTGCTGCGCGTTGACCATCGGCATCGAAATGTCACGTGGCTCGGCAATCGCATGTTCAACTGCACCTTTGGTAATTTCATGAAACACAACGCGTTTCATGAGTTTGTTTTTAAGTAGATTTTTTGATTTTAATATTTCGGCAATGTGCCACGAAATCGCCTCACCTTCGCGGTCCGGGTCAGTTGCGAGATAGATGCTATCTGCATTTTTTACCGCTTTGGCAATCGCATCTACGTGTTTGCTGTTGCGCTCAATGATGTCATATTTCATGGCAAATTGGTTTTCGGTATCTACCGCGCCATTTTTAGGGATTAAATCACGGACATGGCCATAGGAAGCAAGCACCTCAAAATCATTACCGAGGTATTTTTTGAGTGTTTTCGCTTTGGATGGAGATTCAACAATGAGTAGTTTTGACATGAATGCCTAAATATAAGGTGTTTGTTAGCTTACAGTTCGGATGATAGCAAGGTAAATCACTAAAATACAATAAGTTATGCTGTATCACGTAAAAATTTATTGGGTTATTGCTTACTTATTGCGAACAAATTCAATTTTGCTACCTTCTGTGCTTGCCAAACTCAGTGCTGCACCTTCGTTCGCAATATCTCCGAATAATGGATCTTCATCATCAGCTCTGGCCTGGCTTAGGTTTTTGAAATCATACAAGTTCACATCTGCAAGGTGTGATGGCTCCACATTGGTAATCGCGCGGAATATGTTATTGATACGGCCCGGCTGCTCACGCTCCCAGCCTTGCAGCATCTCTTTAACTTTCTGGCGTTGCAGGTTCTCTTGGGAGCCGCATAAATCGCACGGAATAATTGGGAACTCCATCTGGCGCGCATAGCTGGCAATATCTTTTTCGCTGCAATAGGCCAGTGGACGAATGACAATATTTTGTTTGTCGTTGGTGGCAAGCTTAGGCGGCATCGCCTTCAATTTTGCGCCAAAAAACAAGTTTAGAAATAGAGTCTCCACAATATCGTCACGGTGATGCCCTAATGCAATTTTATTAGCCCCAAGTTCCTTAGCCGTAGTGTAAATGACGCCACGGCGCAGGCGTGAGCATAGCGAGCAGGTAGTTTTACCTTCAGGAATCTTCTCTTTGACAATAGAGTAAGTGTCCGCTTCTACAATACGGTAATCAATGCCTAATTTCTTAAAGTAAGCTGGCAAGATGTCTGCAGGGAACCCAGGCTGCTTTTGATCCAGATTCATCGCAATCAATTTAAAGTTGATTGGCGCACGCTCTTGCAGGGCCAGCAATATCATCAGCATGGCGTGTGAATCTTTGCCGCCGCTCATGCAGACCAGTACGGTGTCGCCTTCTTCAATCATGTTGTAATCGCCGATGGCTTTGCCAGTAGCACTGATCAAACTATTGCGTAGCTTGATAAAGTTATTGGAGTGATTGTCGGGTAAATGTTTAATCATAAATAATGTTTGAATAGTGTTGGTGCAGCTTTAGGTGTTGCTGCCGATGTTTAGTGTCGCTTTATATTTGGAGTTACTTAAAGATTTAATGACCGCCCGCCATCTACCGCCAGCACATGGCCGGTGATGAATGGGGCGTCGTAAATTAAAAATTTGACTGTTTTGGCAACATCTTCCGCCTCACCTACACGTTTGAGCAGCGTTTGGCTAATCACACGCTGGCGATAGACTTCATCAAATTGAGGATTGCTTTCCGGCCACTGTACTGGGCCGGGAGCTACAGCATTGACACGCACTTCTGGGCTTAGTTCATGGGCTAATGATTTGGTGAGCGTGACTAAACCGGCTTTTGCTACACTATATACAATATAGCCCTTTTTGGGGCGCTCAACATGCATGTCGGTAATGTTAACAATACAACCATGATTTTTGCGTAACTCAGGTGCTGCGGCCTGCGTTAAAAATACGGGGGCTTTCAGGTTGCTACCCATTAAATCTTGCCAGTTATCTTCATTGATCTGGCCCATCTCGGTTGGGTAGTAGCTGGATGCGTTGTTAATGAGTACATCCAATTTGCCAAATTGCTTAACAGTTTCACTCACTAGATTTGGCAATGCTGCGATATTGAGCAAATCACCTTGAATAATCGCGACCGAATTAGCACGTAATAAATTAAGTTCCGCCTGCAACGCGCGTGCTTCGGTTGTGCTGGTCTTGTAGTGAATCATCAATTGCGCACCCTGGGCGTGCAGTTCCCTGCAAATGGCTGCGCCTACGCGCTTTGCACCGCCAGTGATTAAAACGACTTTGCCATTTATTGTTTTCACAGTTTGCTTATTCCTTTATCTTAAATATTATAATGGCTTATGAGTTCATTACCTATTCCTAATGCCGAAGCACAAGCGCATAGCCAGCAGCTAGCCGCACTAATTCAAACAAAGATCAGCCAGAATGCAGGCTGGATATCATTTGCAGATTTTATGCACATGGCGTTATATACGCCTGGCCTAGGTTATTACAGCGGCGGCGCCAAAAAGTTCGGAGTGGGTGGCGATTTTGTTACCGCACCTGAAATTTCCCCGTTATTTGCACAGACTTTAGCAAACCAGGTGGAACAAGTGCTGGCAGAAACTCAAGGCAATATTCTGGAGTTGGGGGCGGGCACAGGTAAGCTGGCGGCTGATCTGTTAATGGCATTGCACGCACTTAACCGGCTGCCTGCACAGTATTGCATACTGGAAGTTAGCGCTCACTTGCGCCAGATTCAATTGGAGACTATGCAAAATATTTTGCCGCCCAGCCTTGTGCAGCGTGTGGTTTGGCTGGATGCCTTGCCGCAAGACTTCGTTGGAATGATACTTGGCAACGAAGTGCTGGATGCAATTCCAGTGCATTTACTTCACAATACCGCGCAAGGGTTATGTGAAAGAGGCGTTGCATTCAATGGAGACTTTGTCTGGCAGGATAAACCTTTGCCCGTAGGAGATTTGTTTGATTTAGCTGCAAATCTTGCTTTGCCGAATGACTATTTAACCGAGGTTTGTCCGGCAGCTTCCGGTTTAATTGCCAGCTTGGCACATATGTTAAAACACGGTGTTATTGTCATGCTGGATTATGGATTTTCTGCACGGGAGTATTACCATCTACAGCGTAATCTTGGCACGCTGATGTGCCACTACCAGCATTATGCGCATACTGAGCCGCTAATTTATGTTGGCTTGCAAGATATTACCGCCCATGTCGATTTTACAAGTATCGCACACGCTGGCGTTGGTAATGGTTTAGAGCTAAAAGGTTTTTGTACGCAGGCACAGTTTCTGATGAACTGCGGTATTCTGAACTTGATGTCGCAAGTATCGCCAAATGATATGGCCCAATACGCTCCGCTGGCCGCGGCAGCACAGAAGTTATTATCGCCGGCTGAAATGGGTGACTTATTTAAAGTGATTGCATTGAGTAAAGAGTTTGAAGCACCGCTGCTTGGATTTGCTTCAGGTGATAAATCCCATACCTTATGATTACCCTCTAAAGTATAATGCGCGCCATGAAAGAATTAAACCAAACAGAAGATATTCAAGAGAACGATACAAGCCAGCGTCGCATACGCAGTTTTGTGTTGCGTCAGGGGCGCTTAACCAAAGGACAGGCGCGCGCACTGGAAACAGGGCTGCCAAAATTCGGTATCAGCTACGTGCCGGAACCGATAGATTTGAATGCTAAATTTAATCGAACCGTGAGTAAAAAAATATTGGAAATCGGTTTTGGCATGGGTGAAACCACTGCAAAAATCGCCCAGACTTTACCCGATTGCGATTTTCTTGCGGCTGAAGTACATACACCTGGTGTTGGTGCATTACTTAAGTTAATTGAAGAGTCAGCACTTACTAACATACGTGTCATTCAGCACGATGTGGTTGAAGTGCTTCAGAATATGCTGACAGATGGAAGTCTGGATGGCGTGCATATTTTCTTCCCTGATCCCTGGCATAAAAAACGCCACCATAAACGCCGCTTGATTCAAGCTGAGTTTGTAAAACTTCTCTGCAAAAAACTGAAGCTTGGCGGGTATATCCATGTGGCAACCGACTGGCAGGAATATGCTGAGTGGGTGCTGGAAGTGCTGAACGCGGAACCACAACTGCAAAATACGGCAAAAGATTATGCAGAAAAGCCAAGCTACCGCCCGCTTACAAAATTTGAAAATCGTGGGATCAAGCTTGGACACGGAGTCTGGGATATGGTGTTTAAAAGAGTTTAGAAATTTTCATACATAAATGGACACTAGTAGCTGTAGGTAAAAAAACTTTATATACCAGTATTCATTTTTAGCTAAATCAAATTTCAGACTCTTCCTCGTTGGCAAACAGCCATTTGCCAATGACTTTTTCTGCTTCTTCCACTCCCTGTTTTTTCAAGCTGGAAAATAGCTGCACGGTGCTTTCACTGTTGTAGTTGTTGCCCCAGGTTTCAATCAGCTCTTTACGTACTTTATTCAGGGTTAACGTGGCTTCACCACGTGAGAGCTTGTCTGATTTGGTTAATAAAACGTGTACAGGTTTTCCGCTAGGGCAAAACCAGTCCAGCATTTGGCGATCCAGTGGGGTCAGCGGATGGCGGCTATCCATGACTAAAACCAAGCCACCCAAGCTTGAGCGTTCGCTCAAATAGCGTGCAAGTACATTTTGCCAGTGCGCACGCATGGCTTCAGGGACTTTTGCATAGCCGTAGCCAGGTAAATCTACCAGATGTTTGTCGTTGCCTAATGTGAAAAAATTAATTAACTGTGTGCGCCCGGGTTGCTTACTGACGAACGCAAGACGGTTGTGGTTGGCAAGCGTGTTCAGTGCGCTTGATTTGCCCGCGTTGGAGCGGCCTGCGAAAGCGACCTCAATGCCGCTTGCTGGCGGTAAATCACGCAAATGATGCGCGGATATAAAAAAAGTAGCGTTTTGAAACAAAGGCATAAAAATCCAATTCTGTTTAGCTGGTTCCTTTTAGTATCAAAATACTGCATATTGCCCC
>Ga0105104_10004023_pt1 | contig 10310 bp, 13 predicted proteins | sample PPLLaktember2015_3_FD_87034 | JGI IMG/M metagenome (GOLD analysis project Ga0105104, IMG submission 87034) | Freshwater sediment microbial communities from Prairie Pothole Lake near Jamestown, North Dakota, USA - PPLs Lake P7 Core (6) Depth... | ecosystem: Environmental > Aquatic > Freshwater >... | reverse complement strand
CGCAACAGATTCTCCGGCGAAAAATCGCAGCAGATGTCAATATCCTGTGTTACGAGGGTGCAGCCATACGCAGTTGCGGCAAAACCCCCGATGAGCACAAAGGAAACATCGTGCTGTGTCAGGAGTTCGAGGATTTTCAGGAAATCACTTTTCATTACGGCCTGCATTTCGTAATTGATTCATTGCGTTGAGGGCCGCCTGGTGCCGGCGGATACGCTGAGAAACCGGACGATTCAGGTTATCCAGCAACAAGCCAATATCTACGCCATATCGGGCAGCTTCCGCCAGGGCAGGGAATTTTTTCAAAAGCGACTCAATATGAGGTGGTATATTTTCAAAAGTCTTAATAGACTTGCTTTTGGCTTTAATTTTCTTCATCTTGTCATTGCTTTGGGATGTTGATTTTTGCGAATGAATCAATTAATCGGCGGAACTGTCTTGTCAGGTCGGGGCTAAGCAATGATACGCTGCCCTTGACTAATGCTATTGTTATTGTCGTTGGTATGAGCAGGAACAAATAGAGGATGAAATAAGAAAGGCCGGTGAAAAACGGCTTCGGGAACTCGAATTTGCCGCCGGGGGTGGTAATCTGGGCGGGGGTATTCTGGTCGGGGACGATTTTCTGGACTATTGCGGGGGTTTTCGTATCGTTGATGCTGTCGTTGACTAAAGACAACACCCAGATACCTACCGGCACAGCGAGGGCGAGAAAAATAAACGCCATACCAATTCGGACAGTGCTGATAGCTGAACCCGCATGTTCCGGCTGCTCTTCAAACATATTTATCTCCCTGAGTTTTTGACGTTAAAATGGTCTTTTCATTTGTTATAGCCGATGCTATTGTATAGCTGACGTCGAAGGGGTCAAGATGATTGACGACGAGAAATCAGTTTTGTGAGGTGTGATTATGGGTTTTCCGAATATCCGGATGCGCCGGCTGAGAAGCAGCGATTCGATGCGGCGGTTAGTGCGAGAAACAACGCTGAGCATCGACAACCTGGTATATCCATTGTTTGTCCGCAAGGGCAAAGGGATTAAAGAGCCGATAAAGACGCTTGCCGACTGCTTCCACTTCTCGCCTGACTCAATCGCCAGAGAAGCCGGAGAGGTCGCGGAACTGGGAATTCCGGCGGTGCTGCTGTTCGGTCTGCCGGATAAAAAGGACAAGACCGGGTCCGAGGCATGGTCCGAAGACGGCGCTGTGCAATCGGCAATCAGACATATCAAAAAGGAAGTTCCCGGGCTGGCCGTGATTACCGACGTCTGCCTTTGCGCCTATACCGATACGGGTCATTGCGGCGTGGTAAAAAATGGTAAAGTCGATAACGACGCCTCATGCGAGCTTTTAGCCAAGGCGGCATTGTCGCATGCCCAGGCGGGAGCGGATATGGTGGCGCCGTCGGATATGATGGATGGGCGGGTAAAGGCGATACGCCAGTGCCTTGAGAAAAACGGATTTCCCGATGTCGCGATAATGTCTTATTCGGCCAAATTCGCGTCGGCATTTTACGGGCCATTCAGAGACGCGGCCGAATCGACGCCGGACGCATCGACGGGATTAACCGACCGCAAGACCTACCAGATGGACCCCGCCAACGCACGCCAGGCGCTTGACGAGATAGCTTTGGATATCGAGGAAGGCGCGGATATTGTGATGGTAAAGCCGGCGTTGTCGTATCTGGATATAATTTATCGCGCACGCCAGCGGTTCGATTGCCCGATAGCAGCATATAACGTCAGCGGAGAATATATGATGGTCCACGCCTCGGCAGCGGCAGGTCACATCGACAAGGACGCGGCGATGATGGGAATCCTGACCGCCATCAAACGCGCAGGCGCGGATATAATAATTACCTACTTCGCCAAAGAGCTGGCGAAGAAACTCAAAGGTTAGTTTTGCCTGCTGAGCAGCATTTAGAAGCTTAACTGTGGCGGTATTTGATTACCCTTACTTTTTCGAGGGTTATCAATCCTTCGAGCACGGCGTCATCGAGCAAGGGCAGCAGTTTGTTGAGGTTTTCTTCGGTATCCACAAGCTCAATAATAACGGGCAGGTCTTCAGACAGCCGAAGGACCTTTGCGCTGTGCAGTCGGCTATCGGCGCCAAAGCCGAGAATACCGCGAACAACCGTGGCACCGGCCATATTCAGCTCTCTGGCCTTGAGCACAATCCATTCATAAAGGGGTTTACCCTGGTATTTATCCGTCTCGCCGACGAATATCCTCAACAACATTCCCTGCTCAGGTAATTTCATATCGAAACCTCATCTCATTCTATCTGTTAAGAAGCTGCCCGCCATAAAACCCGCGTAACAGGCAAGCAGGCAAAGGATATTAGTACCGAGGACATTTGTGGCCGCAAGAGCAATCTGGCGGTCCTGCAGAAGATTAAGCGTTTCTATCGCAAAAGAGGAGAAGGTGGTAAAGCCGCCGAGGACGCCGACAAAGATGAAAACCCTCGTATCCCTTGAAAAAGCAAACCTGTCCGAAAAAATCCAAATCAGGCCAATCGCGAACGAGCCCAGCACGTTGACAACAAGAGTTCCGGCCGGGAAAATCGCCCCATAAAGCTGATGCACAACCGTTGCGCACAGATATCGAAGCATTGAGCCGATACCACCCCCAAGGGCTATCAACAAAATTTTTGTCATACGAACTCTCCAAACGAAAAACCTCTACCAAACCGGTAGAGGTCATCAGCTCAATAATTCATCGAGCGGTTCAGGCGAACCTCATCGCCTATTTTTCTAACGCTTTTACAAATTCCTCCAGGGTTACGCCCGCCCGTGCAATGAGCGTTCGCAAAGTGCCGCGTGCAACCTCTCGATGATTCGGAACCGATAATGTCGCTACATGCCCTTCCCTGGTCAGGATAATGTGACTGCCCTTTTGGCGAGCAACCGCCCAGCCAAGTTTTTCAAAGGCCTTGACTACATCTCTCGGCCTCAATACCGGCACGGCAGTCATTAAATGTGAACCTCCACCTGGTGGGTGGTTACGGTGAGGGGCATACCTTTTTCAGCTCGCACCTCAAGACATTCTTTAATCGCATCCCGGATATTATCCTCGGCCTCCAGTTCTGTCTTGCCCTGGCTGACGCAGCCGGGAATAGAAGGACATTCGGCAATGAACACCCCATCCTCATCCCGATATATAGTGATAATGAACTTCATTTTTCAATTCTCCTTTTTCAGCAATGATTTTACATTTTCTCTAACGTTTTGGCAATGAAAATCAGCTTGCCAAGAAGTGGTTAGTGTTTGCGGGGCGATTTTTAATCTCTCGACCGGCTCAAATTTGCCAGTTCTGCCATATTACCTTTTATTAACGCCAATTTTTTGGACCTGCTCCAGCGTTTGATTTGCTGTTCCCGGATTTTGACCTCTGATAAAGTTTTGAATTCCTCCTGGTATAAGATTCTTATGGGCTTATTATTACTTGTGTAATGGCCGCCGTCGCCAGAACGATGCCTTTTGAAGCGTAGCTCAACGTTATCAGTTACACCTGTATAAAGGGATTTATCCTTGCATTCCAAGATATATAGATACCACACCTCGACGCGTTCGCTTTGCTCACTTGCTCGGGATGATTTGACGCAAAGCGTCAAATCACTGGGGTACTAGGATTCGGACCTAGACTAACTGATCCAGAGTCAGTTGTGCTACCATTACACTATACCCCAATTAAAGTATTGACCTCAGGTGCGCATTTAATTTACACTTAACGCCATGGATTTGCAACTAATTTCAGGCGACGCAAAAACCGTAGTAGATGTTCTAAAGAACATACTGCTGGCATTCATTCCGTTGTTCGTGGCGGTGGACGCAGTCGGGCTATTGCCAATATTCGTATCGCTGACGGAAGGCCTGTCGAAAAGCGAAAAGAATAAAATCATCGTCCAGTCGATGCTGACGGCCTTTTTGCTGGCGGTGAGCTTTATTTTAGTGGGCAAGCTGGTTTTCAGACTGCTGGGCATCACAATAGGCGATTTTATGATAGCCGGGGGGTCCCTTCTTTTCTGCATAGCCATAATGGACATAATTAACCATACCAAGCAAAGACACCTTCCCGAACAAAACCTCGGCGCGGTGCCGATTGGAACACCTTTGATTGTGGGGCCAGCGGTCCTGGCAACCTCATTAGTCATCATTCCGCAATACGGACTGCTGCCGACTATTATTTCGGTGATTGCCAATATCCTTTTTGCGGGATTTATTTTCAGCGGCTCGTTAGGGCTGATAAGGGTGCTGGGCGACGCGGGAACCAAGGCCCTCTCGAAAATAATGAGCTTACTGCTTGCGGCGATTGCGGTAATGCTGATTAGAAAAGGTATAATGATGTTTATAAGCCCCGGTTAGTCAGCGGGCGGAAATTTCCGGAGATTAAAAGACATGGCTTTTATAAAACCAACAGAACAAACTCCCAAGCCAGGCCCGACGCCCTTCCGCTCAGCAAGCCCGGGGCAGACGTGGGATTTCAGTAATTGCGCGATAATCGTCGCTCACCCGGATGACGAGATACTATGGGCCGGGGGCCTGATGCTGCTGCACGCGGAATGCCGCTGGACCGTTATCGCGCTTTGCCGAAAGAGCGACCCCGACCGGGCGCCTAAGTTTGCGAAAGTAATGGAATACTTAGGCGCTAAAGGGATAATGGGGGACCTTGACGATAGCCCCGAGCAGACGCCGCTTAGCGAGAAAGAGGTAAGGAAGGAGATTCAATCGCTATTACCTTTGGACAGGTTCGACCTTGTGATTACGCACAGCCGATGGGGCGAATATACCCGGAACCTGAGGCATGAGGAAACATCGAGGGCGGTTTTGTCGCTTCACAATACCAAAGAGCTTTCCGCCAAGCATATCTGGATGTTCGCGTATGAAGACGGGGGCGGCAAATACCTGCCTAAGCCGGTCCGCGATTCCGACGTGAAGGTCTGGCTGACGGATAAAATCTGGGAGGAGAAACACAAAATCATCACCGATATTTACGGCTTCGGGCCAGACAGTTTCGAGGCAAAGTGCTGCCCGAAACAGGAGGCGTTCTGGAGCTTTGGCGGGAAATGAGGAATTAAAAAATGAAAGTTTTATTGCTATATGATTATCCGCCTTCGCCGGCGGGGCTTGCTACGCAGGGGCATCTGCTTCACCGGGGTTTGCAGGAGCTTGGCGTTGACGTTCATTCGGTGAATTTCGAATCGGGCCAGGAGAAGGAATGGTATTACCGGTGGTTCGAGCCGGACATAGTCGTGGGCGTGGGATACTGGGGGCATACGCCCAACTTAGTGCTTCATCCGCAAAGATACGGCGTTCAGCCCGTGCCGTGGTTAGTCGCGGATGGCTATATGGGCGATTATCACGAGATACTTGAAAAACTGCCGCTGATATTAGTTACCAGCAAATGGGTAAAGAACGTTTATGTCCGCGACGGGTTGAGCGGCAAGAATATCGAGGTATTGCCCGTGGGCTGCGACACCGACGCCTTCATACCCCGCGATAAAAACGATCCGAAGGTAACAGCCGTCAGAGAAGCGCTTGGCGTGGCGCCCGACCAGGTAATGATTATGACCGTGGGGGGCGACGCAACTTCAAAGGGCGCACAGGAGGTTATGCAGGCCCTTGCCCTGATTGACACAAAAGCGCCGGACTGGAAATACGTCTGCAAGGTCTGGCCCCAGCCGAGGACCGAGCAGCAAAACGCAATCGATATGCAATTAGCCGCCCAGTTGGGAATCGAAAAAAACGTTATTTATACAACGGCCGTTATCAGCAGGAATTTTATGCCTTATCTGCTGGCAGCATGCGATATTTACGCGGCGCCCTCCCGGCTGGAGGGTTTCGGGATGATACAGGTCGAGGCGGGCGCATGCGGCAAGCCCGTTATAGGCATAAAAGCGATGGGAATGCTCGATACCATTGTTAACGGGGAAACAGGATACCTAGCGGGGGTTTCGACGGAAATCAGGCTTCGGGAAACAATTCTGAATAAAGAGTCCGGACACGAAATGGGCCACAAGGTGGTCTTTAAAAAACCGAGAATCGTCGATTACCGGGCGAGCGTACACGATATCGCCAAATACCTGATGGAGCTGATGACCAACGCCAAATTGAGGAAAAAAATGGGCGAGGCGGGCAGGAAGCGCGTAGTTGAGAAGTTCGACTACCGCGTCGTCGCGAAAAAATTCGTAGAGATTATCTCAAAGCGGCTGGATATTTCATAGGATGGATACTGCCGGCAAAGGACTGGTTGCGAAGGCAAAAGAGGCGGCGATAAAGGTATTGCTGCACAATGCCAAAGGCCCATACAAGGGGCTGCCGAGGACGGCCGGTTGGGGTTATCCCGAACCATATACGCGCGACCTTATGATTTCATCGCTGGGTATCCTGCTTACAGAAAATTCCAGGTTAATGGAATCACTGAGAAAGACCCTTGAAACCCTCGCCAAAAACCAAAGCCCGCTGGGTCATATCCCGTCTTTAGTGCATGACGCTGAAGACCGCGGGTCAAGCGACAGCACGCCATTATTTTTGACGGCGACGGCTTTGTTCAGGCAGGTAACGGGAGAAGATGATTTTATCGAGGAGGCGGTCAAAAAGGCGCTTTCGTGGATGGAGTATCAAAGCCCGACCAATCGCGTGCTGGTCGCGCAACTTCCGACAAGCGACTGGCGCGACGAGCAATGGGTGCTCGGATACGGGTTATACGTTAATACGCTGGTTTACGCGTATTTGAACCTGTTTGGCAGGCAGGACCGTGCGGTCGAGCTTAAAGAGCAGATGGACAGGTTTACCGTCAAAGGCGGCAAACAGAACCAATATATTCATGAGGGACTGGTTTTAGCAAATAAGCCATATTACGCGATATGGTCATACAAGGTTTACAGGAGCGAACGTTTTGACCTGTTGGGCAATGCGCTAGCCATACTGACTGGAATCGCTTCCGGCTCAAAGGCGCGAGCGATTGTGTCATGGGTGGAGACGGAATGCCTGTCGATGAGGGAAAAAGGGGAGCTGGCGGTGGATTTGCCTCCGAATTTTTTCCCATACGTCAGGCCCGGAGACCCCGACTGGATTCCAAGATACGAAAAATACAACCTGCCCGGCGAATACCACAACGGCGGGGTATGGCCTTTTGTCTGCGGATTTTATGTTGCCGCCCTTGTGGCAGCAGGTAAATACAAGCTTGCGGAAAAGAAACTGCTGGCGCTGACGGAACTTGTTCAGTTAAAGCGCATTGCCAAAGAAGAATTTGGATTCAACGAGTGGTTCAAGTCGCAGGACGGGACCCCTCGCGGCGAGGACTGGCAAAGCTGGTCAGCGGCGATGTATCTTTACGCGGCGGCATGTGTAGAGCAAAAAAAGACCCCGTTTTTCGACCGGATTCGCGAACCGGCCGGGGTGAATAAAAATACATAATAATGATGAATCGACTTTTCAAAATACTGGTTATTTTCATAACGGCGGTTTCGCTTGCCGGATGCGAAAACGATATATTTAAACCGAAAACCGAAGGCATTAAAATAGGCGAGCTGGCGCCGACCCGCCAGCGTATCAAGCCGCAAATCCTGCGGACGACCAATATCGATATCGTGATTTTCGAGCTGCCCGCGGAAAACGTAAGGTTGCTGGACGACGCCTGGGGGATTCTTGACAAGGGCACACTGCGATTCAACGACCCCAACGGCTTCGCCGCCAACAAACTGCGGGCGGCCGCGGGCAAAATAAGCGATATAAATAAAATCGACCCGATTCTCAAATCAGCAGGCGCAAAAAAGCAGTTAACCACCACGATATTAATGTCTGACGGCCAGCCGGAAGTGCTGAATATCTCCCGAATGACCGAGAAATCGACTATTTCTTTTATCGGCCACAATGGCGCAGTGAAAAGCTCCGAGGCGGGGCCGGGGGTTCTCGCCCTTGAGTTATCCTCAAGAAAAATCTTCAATAAGCGAGGGGTGGCAAGCGTTAAGGTGCTGCCGGTAATTTATACCCCGACCGAAGGTATCGCTCCGGCGATTGCCGAACGCCTTAAAGCCGGCGACATTCGCTTCTTTTCCGCGGGTTTAGGGATGGACATGAGATCCGGCGATATAATTATGCTTAGCACCAGCCAGTTCAGCCCGGATGAAATCACAGCAGCAGGCAGGTTCTTCACAAAAACAGGTCAGGACGCGTCGGTCAAAGTGCTTTTAATGGTCTGCACATCGGTCAATTAATGATGAATTCTCCAAAACCAGTCGTAGCGTTGACTCGCTGTCCGGATTACAAAGAATCAGAAGTTGCCGAAGCAATTGCGAGACAATTTTCATTACTCGGCGGCATTGAACGGTTCGTTAAAAGAGGCGACAGCGTTTTATTGAAACCAAACTTCATCGCCCCCAAGCCCCGTCATTGCGCAACACAGACAGACCCGGCGATAATCATCGAAACCGCCAAGATGCTCAAGGATTTCGGCGCAAAACCGTTCGTCGGCGATTCGCCGGCGTGGGCGGATATATTTGCCTGCGCGGAAGCATTGGAACTGGCTGAGCCATTAAAAAAGCTGGGTATTCCCGTCAGGCAATTAGATAAGCCGGTGAAACGCCAAATAGCCGGCGTAACGGTAGGAATAAGCTCGGTGGCCTTGGAGGCCGACGTGATTATTAACCTGCCGAAATTCAAGTCGCATCAGCAGCTTGTCGCGACCTTCGCGGTCAAGAATATGTTCGGCTGCGTCAGCGGAAAGTGGAAGGCATACTGGCATTTCGCCAAGGGAAGCTCTGAGAAAAAATTCTGTAAGATGCTAATCGAAATATATAAATTTATGGCCCCTGCCCTGACCATAATCGACGGCATAACCGTAATGGACGGCCCCGGCCCAATCAACGGAAGACCCCGGCCCCTCGGCTGGCTAATCGGCGGAACAGACCCAATCGCCCTTGAAATCGTATGCAGCAAGCTAATAAACCTCGAACCTGAACGCTTACCCATAGTTAAAACCGCCCGACAAATCGGCTTCGGCTGCTCGAATCCAGCCAATATCGAAATTATCGGAGATGCGTTTCCAAAAACCATCTGCACTGATTTTATATTGGCAGAATCGATACCAATCCGGTTTTCCCTCCTGCGCGTCTGCAAAAGTATCTGCAAACAGCTCCTGCTGCTCGCTCGACATTGACAAAGAGAGTCAAAAGGCATATAATGGCTCGCTCTTTAAGGGGTTATAAAGGTTGAGCTACAGGAAATTTATGCGTTTTTTCCCCGGTCGTGCCAGAGGGCTTGAATCAGCCGTCGGCGCACTGATTTTGCTTGTCCTGATTGCTACGGCGGTCGGGGTCTATATTTTGCAGCGAGACTTTAATATGGACCGATTCGGTCGCGGGCAAACTACGGGGGAATCCACAGTCGCTAAGGGGGGATTCAATCTGAGTTCCGCCGGGACGGCTGAATTTCCTGCTGCCGGCAACAGCGAGGCGTATAACAACGACAATCTTTACGAAAAAATCAACGGCAAGGCCCCTATGTATCAGGAATCGGGATTTGTGTCGCTTATCACCCAGCGGTTCGCCAAAAAAGACAATGCCGAACTTGGGATGGAACTGTATTTGTATGATATGGGCGACGTGAGGAACGCGTTTTCGGTTTATAGCAGGCAAAAAAGGGCGGACGTCGTTGATATGAACGACGTGCCGATGAGCTACAAGACAAGTAACGCGATTTATCTTACAGCGGGTAAATTTTATATCGAAATGGTTGGTTTCGCGGAGTCGCAGGAACTTATCGACGCGATGCGAAGTATCGCCAAAAAGCTGATTGCTCAATTGCCGGTCGATGCAAAAGATGAAATCAAGGAATTGAGTTATTTCCCGCCCGGGACCGTGGCGGGAACATGGAAACTTCAGATTGCCAATGCTTTCGGATTTGACGGGCTTTCGAATACTTACTCAGCGCTATACAAAGTTGATGATAAAGCTGTGACAATATTTTTCAGTAAATGCGCGAATGCCGACGAGGCGAAGAAAGTCGCTAAAAGCTATAATGACTTTCTGGTAAGTAACGACGCGAAAAGCATCCCCCCTGCCGGCGAGTCGCTTAAGGTGATTAACGCGAATGTGCTCGATTTCTACGGAACCAGCGAGATTGTATTCTCGACGGGGGTTTTCGTCGGCGGCATTCACGAGGCAGACAACAGGCAGGCGGCGGAAAAGGCGGCTGAGGCATTGATTGAACAATTGAAGAAAATAAATGAATGACCCTAATCAGATAAATACTAATCGCAGGCAATTGCTTATCAGAAGCGCAAAGGCGACGGCGTCGATAGCCGCTGCTATAGG
>Ga0105104_10004021_pt1 | contig 10311 bp, 3 predicted proteins | sample PPLLaktember2015_3_FD_87034 | JGI IMG/M metagenome (GOLD analysis project Ga0105104, IMG submission 87034) | Freshwater sediment microbial communities from Prairie Pothole Lake near Jamestown, North Dakota, USA - PPLs Lake P7 Core (6) Depth... | ecosystem: Environmental > Aquatic > Freshwater >... | reverse complement strand
TCACCTTGAACTTATCCGCAACGACCGGCTCGCATATCGGTGCAGACCTGGTAACGACAGCTGGTTCCACGGATGCGGTGACATTAAATTCCAATGTTATTGTCGGCGGTATTCTTAATCATGCCGGCGGTTCGATTTCATTGGGTGCAAATAATTTGACCATTAAAGGCGCAGCTTCAACAGTTGATGGTGCGGCGACGATCTCGGGCACGGGGAAACTTGTGTTCAATGCGACAGGCGCCTCATCTCTCACCGTTGCGTCTACTGCAGGAACAATTGCAGCAAATGTTGAATTGAACCTTGATCTTCCGGCGTCAGTATTTACTGTGCAAACAAATAATCTGACGATTTCCGGAACTTTGACGCTGACACAGGGTGTGTTAAATCTCTCCTCGAACCTTACATTGTCTGGTAATGCGTTAAGCCTGACAGCAAACGGTTCAACGTCCGGTGCAGGTGTTCTCACCTTTAAGCCGGCAACAGGAACGCTCACTGCAACTCTCGCAGGAGCCACAACATTTAACAACCTGACAATCGATGGCGATGTCACGCTGGCAGGAACAACCGGTGCGTTAACGATTTCAACAACATTGACGCATACCTCCGGATTGTTAACTCTGGCAGATCGCGACATTATCACAGCAACATTTACCCGCACGGGCGGCACGTATAGTGCAGGCAGCGGATTCTTAGAGGTTACGACGGCGTTGACGCAAGGTACCGGATTCAGCATTCCGAACCTCCGCATTAATGGAACGTTTGCCGTAGTTTCTTCAAAAGATTTCTCGGTCACAAAAACACTTCATTTGCTCAGCGGTACATTTACACATACCGCAACTACTCCTCGGTTGCTTATTCCCGATGGTGGAACAGTGCAAGTGACAGCTGGTGCACTTGATGTTGCTCCAGTCTATGCAAATGGATTTAACCTTACGTATTCTCCGCTTGCAGCCACGACAATTGTCACTGGCAAAGAATGGCCGACGGCTGGGAATGTGAAGACATTGACCATTAACGGTGCGAATGCAACGACGTCAATCGTTCAATTAGCAACCGGCAGTCGTACAGATTCATCAGCACTGGTATTAAAAAGCGGTGTTTTGGACCTCGTTGATAATACGCGGACACTTACACTTGCAAATGGTGTAATGATCAGCCGTACTGGAAGCTCTTCGATTACATTGAATAGTGGAGTTCTGGCACTGGCAGGCGTAGTTGACGTGACGTATAACGGCACAGTTGCTGTCGCAGCTACAGGTGTAGAGCTTCCGACAAGTGCAACAGCGTTACGGAACCTGACGTTTACACGTACAGGAAACGTTGTCAACTTCACAACGACGAATGCTCGAAATATCACCGTGAATGGAACTCTCAGTATTCGCAACGACCTTACAAGCACCGGCACAATCACTGCGCTCGGTGATGTATCAGTTGCATTGGATAATACGGGTTCGAATGCTACAGCCCCGGCAATTAACTTCGGTGCCACGGCACTCACGTTTAATGGAGCGAGTGAACAAACATTTATCGTTCCTGCAGCTGGAATTTCTGTAGGTTCTATCACAATTGATAAAACCAGTGGCAGTTTAACGCTCTCTGGTGGTGATCTTACTTGCACAGGAACAGTGACATTAACAAGCGGATTGATCAAGACTGGTTCGGCAAATGCACTCATATTAACCAATGGGGCAGGTGCAAGCACCAATAAAGGTTTTGTCCGTAACGTCGCAGCAGGCAAGAAGAGTCACGTTGTTGGTAATGTGAAACAGAATCTTGAACGTTCTACTTTAATTGCATTTGCTCGTAACGAATTCCCGGTTGGTGATACTGCAAATTATCGCCCAGTAGCACTTACCTTCTTATCATCAACAAGTGGTAACTTTGGTATATTTGCGACAGTGAGCCACACGAATACACGTCCGACCGGAACTGCCGGATTGCCAATTGCAGATGCAATTGCAACAGGTACTCCGATCAATGGTTATCCAAGCTTCTTCTGGACAATCAAAACAGACGGTTCGATGGGTTCAACCGCATTCAACCTTGATCTTACAGGTGAAGGTGCGCTTGCTACAGAAGTCAATCTGGCTGATGTCGGTGCAAACCGCGTAAAGATCATTCGACGTGGTGGTTCCGCATCGGATGTTGATAATATCTGGAACCTCCAGGGCACAAGAGATTCTTATGACAATCTGGTTGTGTCAAATGTTCCGACCGTCATTGCAGTCAATGCAGTCGGTGGTTTATCAACCGCAGGTGCAATATTCACATACGGTTATGCTGGTGCCACAACGGGCTCCAAAGTATCCGGTACGTTGACGTATGCTAATCCCACCGCAAATGGAATCGGTAATGCAACAGTTACCCTGACACCTGCGGCCGGTGCAGCAATGACGACAACTTCGAGCACCACAGGTGCATATTCATTCACAAATGTTCCTGCTGGAACCTATACGGTTGCAGCTTCGAAGACCGGAACATGGGGCGGAGTCACAGGTGGTGATGCATTGCTTGTCGCACGCCATGCCGCTGGTATCGCTCTCGTAACCGGGTTACCGTTAGCAGTTGCAGATGTCAACAGCAGCTCATCCGTTACAGCCGCAGATGCTTTGTTAATCGTCCGTCGCGCGGTTGGTCTGGATGCAACGTTTGCTGCCGGCGACTGGAAGTTCTCAAGTCAGCTCGTAGCAGTATCAACATCTGATACCGTAGTAAATCTTAACGGCTTGTGTGTTGGTGATGTGAATGCATCTTACACTGCTGCTTCCGGTGCGTTTGCAAAAACCGCATCCGTAAGTCTGGCAAATGGTTCAACGACTTTTGGAGTTTCTTCCGCCTCTGCGATGACGCTTGGATCTGCAACAATTCGGATCGATGCGAAATCGGTTAAGATTGCTGAAGTTACTTCCAAACTTCCGGGCTTCGTGAGCCGGATGACAGAATCAGGCTTGCAATTCAGCTGGTTTGCTGCTGATGGAAAAACTGCAGTGAAAATCAGTGCAAACGAACCGCTGATCTCTGTGAAACTTGAAGGAAAAGCCACAGAAGGCAGCAGTGTCACAGTCGAAACAGAATTAACGGATATCAATGGCACAGCACTGAACAGTGAAGTTGCAATGGCCGTGAAGGAAATTCCTTCAGTGTTCGCACTGGCGCAGAATTATCCGAATCCGTTCAATCCTTCGACCACTATTAACTATAACTTGCCGCAAGCTGGAATGGTGACATTAACCATCTACAACGTGATGGGTCAGGAAGTTGCAAAACTCGTCAACGAGCAGATGAATGCCGGATCGTATTCGGTCGAATGGGCACCGCGGAATATGGCAAGCGGTATGTATATCTACAGAATCAATGTTCAGACAGAAAAAGAAGTATTTACATCAAGCAAACGCTTGATGCTTCTGAAGTAAGATTACTTCCACTATCTAGCATCCCGCTTTCTTAAACGAAAGCGGGATGCGTCGGTGGACTAATATCAATAGTGGAAAGGAAAGAAGGTCTGTGTATGAATAAGATACTAATGTTTATCTGTCTCCTGTTATTGATGACGTATATGGCGATGGGACAGGGGACAACAATAACACTAGGGTCTGTCACGGCCCCCGCAGCAGGCGCTGCGATTAGTGTACCCATCAATGTAACAAACTTTACAAGTGTTGGGTCAATTACTTTAAAGGTTGCCTATGATACGGCTGTGGTGACGTATGCAGGACTTGCAAATGCAGCTACGGGTATCAGCTTCACAAGTAATGCGGCGAATGGTGTCATTACATTAATCTGGTATGATGCCACAGGTCTTACACCTCTCAGCATTACGTCAGGCAAACTCGTTGACATCAATTTTACGTATAAAAAGAATTCAGGTGCGGTTACCTTTAATACGTCTCTCTGCGAAATTACAACTGGTGCAGGTGTCGTTATTGGCGGGATAACGTATGTAAATGGCAGCATCAATACTGGTTCATCGGGATCATCGACTTCAATATCGATCGGTTCTGCTGCCGCTCCTGCAGTTGGCGCGGCGTTCGATGTTCCTGTCAATGTTGCTAATTTTACAAATGTTGGAGCTATTACCTTAAAGATTGGTTATGATACCGCTGTCGTTACATTTACCGGTGTTTCAAATGCACCGGCAGGAGTGACGTTCACCAGCAATGGCGCAAACGGTGTTATCAATCTGATTTGGTATGACGCTTCTGGAAACACGCCTTTAAGTATTGGAACAGGTAAACTTGTTGATCTCGGTTTCACTTATAAAGGTGGTGCAGGAACACTCGCATTCAATAATACACAATGCGAAATAACCACGGGTGCCGGTATTGTCATTTCCGGTATCGTTTACGGAAATGGCAGCATTACAAGCAGTGCATCTACATCAATGAAAATTGATTCAGTAAATGCTCCTGCGGTAGGTGCTGCATTTAGTATACCTGTCACTGCAAAAAATCTTACTGCTGTTGGCTCAATTACTTTAAAAATTGGGTACAATGCAGCTGTTGCAACCTTTGTTAACGCAACAAACGCTCCAGCAGGCGTTACTTTTACAGGGAACGCTGCGAATGGTGTTATTACGTTAATATGGTATGATGCATCCGGGAATACACCGTTAACCCTTGCATCCGGTAAACTGCTCGATCTCAATTTCACATATCTGACTGGTTCTTCACCACTGACATTTAGTGCAGCAGATTGCGAAGTAACGACGGGCGCCGGTGCAGTGATTACCGGTATTGCTTATATCAACGGAAGTATTACGAATATCAATCTCAAGCCGGTATTAAGCCCTGTTGCTGCAATTACAAAAGCAGCGCGTGATACGGTGAGATTTACTGTAAGTGCAACAGATGCCAATCCAGCGGATGTGCTCACGTATAGTGCTCCTGTTGTGCCGACCGGCGCAACGTTCACTCCTGCGACGCGTACATTCTTATGGGTTCCCGCTCTTGCACAATACGGTACGTATCCGGTAAAGGTGTTCGTCTCGGACGGACAGCTGAAAGACAGTATTACTGTATCGATCACTGTCACCAGGCTGCCGATTGTTGTTCTCAATGCGATCCCCAATCAGCCTGATATGAATGATGCGAATCGTACATTTAAAAGAAAGCTTACATCACCAGCGGTATTCGGGAATAATGTTGGTACGTTGACATATACAGCGAGCAGTGATAAAGCTGCGTATGCATCGGTAAATATTATTGCTCCTGATACACTTGTGGTGAAGGGTTTGAAACCATCAGCTGGTGTCGCTATCTTAATAACGGTTGTTGCCAGAGATACAAATGCTAATACTGGCACCACCACATTTAATGTAACGATAACCGGAACTGTGGGTGTAGAGGAAGTCACTGGAGTACCGACAGAATTTTCCGTGTCTCAGAATTATCCGAATCCATTTAATCCGTCGACAACGATTAAATTCGGATTGCCTGCACAGGCACCTGTGACCATGGAAGTGTATAATGTGCTCGGTGTGAAAGTGCGAACTCTCATCAACGGTGAAGTGATGAATGCTGCAGTCCATCAAATTCAATGGAACGGCAAAGACGATGCAGGTGTCTCTGTATCGAGCGGTGTGTATATCTATCGCGTAAAAGCCGGTGCGTTCCAGATGTCAAAGAAGATGATGATGCTGAAGTAAGAAACTTCCGTTAGAAGAAGTAGTTTTTCAAAAAACAGTCCCGATGAAAATCGGGACTGTTTTTTTTATGTGCTATTCGGAAAAAGGAGAGGCGTTCAATGGAACGTCTCTATGGAAAATAGCGTGTTCTTTTGTGTATGAACAATGAGACAAAGTTAGATTCCTGTCAAAAACATTCTGGAATGACATCTTTCTCTTTTATCATTCCCACCCCGACGAGTCAGGATTAGCAGGAATCTTAAATTAGCTCACTGCTCTACAAAAGAATATTTTTATATATGATTGAATTATTATAATATTTTCTTTTTTACCTTTCATCGACTCCCGTCGGATGTAGAGTCCGATCAACAGATCGGACAACGTGAGATCAATGAAAAAAAAGTCCAGTCGGTGACTGGACTCTACGAAGAAAGCGAAGATTTATTATACCACATTGAATTTCACTGAATGTAGAATCCGATCATCAGATCGGATTTAAAATCATTCAATGTATAGAATATTTTCTCACATCAAATCACGCCAAAAGTAGAGTCCCTGCATGCCGGCGATCATCAGATCTGACATCATGAAACCAATGGAAAAAAGTCCAGTCGGTGACTGGACTCTACACTCATTATTCCGTTTCTTTTCCCCGCATAGAATCCCACAGCGCATAAGCGAATAAAAGAACAAACATCACCAAACCGGCAATCTCGCCGTTGGTTGAATTTGCCCAATGTTCATTGTTCAATCCGGCATAGCCAAATGACCATTGCTGGTCTATAAACTTTAAGAATGCGTTAAAGACACCGAACAATGCTCCGCCGGCAATAAAACCGGATGCAATCAATGTCCCCCGCTGGAACCGGGCATTATTAAGTTTTTCGTTCTTCGTCCTCGTCGACACAAACCACGCAATGAATCCTCCAAAGAGCAGCGGCGTGTTTAATTCCTGCGGAATATACATCCCTAAGGCAAATGCAAGCGGTGGGACTTTTAAAATAACAAGTAAGAGTGCAATGACCGCTCCAACAATATAAAGCACCCAGGGAGTCGGTGCATTCGACATCAGCGGCTTAATGACGGCCGCCATCGCATTCGCCTGAGGGGCAACCATCGCATTATCGCCCGTGAAGCCATATGCCTGATTCAGGACCAGAATAACACCGCCCACTGTTGCGGATGAAATGAGAACACCAAGAAATTTCCACGTTTCCTGCTTTTTGGGGGTAGATCCAAGCCAATAACCGACCTTGAGGTCGGTAATAAAGCCCCCAGCCACCGATAGCGCTGTGCAGACGACACCGCCAATGATCAGGGCACTCACCATACCGGAAGTGCCGTTCAAGCCAATCTGGGTCAGAATAAGAGACGAAAGAATCAACGTCATCAGCGTCATTCCGGACACCGGGTTCGTTCCGACAATGGCCGTCGCATTGGCAGCGACGGTGGTAAATAAGAATGAAATAATGATCACGACAAGCAATGCGACGACTGCCTGTGCAATGGAGGGCACGACTCCCAGTGCAAAGAACGCGAAGAGTGCGAGGGCGGTGAGAAGAATCATCGTCACAATCCACAGCATACGGATATCCGATTGTGTCCGAATGCTTGTTCCCTCGACGCCTGCATTATGATGCGCGATCTCTTTATAGGCAAGTGAAAACGCACCGGCGATGATTTTGGATGATCGTATGATGCCGATGATCCCTGCCATCGCAATACCTCCGATGCCGATCTGGCGTACATACGCCCGAAATATTTCCTCCGGGCTCATCTGCCCAATAAGTTTTGTCGTGGTCATCCCGAGCGGCACAAGGAGATTCTGGCCGACCTCGTAGACGAGCGGCACAAAGACAAACCATGACAGAAACGAACCCGCTGCAATAATTGCGGCATATTTAAGCCCGATGATGTAGCCCAGTCCGAACACCATGGCCGAGACATCCACCTTGAACACCATCTTGAATTTATCGGAGAGCATCTCGCCCCAGCCGAACATGCGGGTGGTGATGACTTCCGACCATGTCCCGAATGCACTGAAAACGAAATCAAAGATTCCACCGATAAGGCCGCTCACCACCAGGACCATGGCCTGCTTGCCGCCTTGTTCGCCGGCGACAAGAATTTCTGCTGTTGCGGTTGCTTCGGGAAAAGGAAGTGTGCCATGCATGTCTTTGACGAAGTATTTCCGAAACGGAATCATAAAGAGGATTCCGAGAAAACCCCCAAGCGCAGACGCCATGAACATCTGGAAGTAGCTGGACGGAAGTGCAAGAATATACAATGCGGGAATCGTAAAGATTGCGCCGGCGACGATGACACCGGACGCTGCGCCGATGGACTGGATGATCACATTTTGGCCAAGGCCATTTTTCTTTTTTGCCACTCCGGTTATCCCAACGGCGAGAATTGCTATGGGAATTGCTGCTTCAAACACCTGCCCGATTTTCAGCCCGGAATACGCTGCAGCGGCCGAAAAGAGTACTGCCATGACCAATCCCCACGTGACCGACCAGACGGTCACTTCAGGGTAAGATTGTTCGGGCACCATAATTGGCCGGTATTCTTCACCCGGCTTTAATTCTTTGTATGCATTCTCCGGAATGCTGCTTGTGGTGGGAGCCTGTTGATCCATTAATTCTCCTCGCAATTAAAAAAACTCAATAATTCATAATCATACAACGATCAATTCATGCGTGTCATTTCTCTTTGTGAGAGCTTTTTCTGCAATTACCTGCTTTTTTCGACCCATACCTGGGCTAAATTCAGCACTGTCTCGACGGCCTTTTCCATGCCCCAGACGTTCACCCATTCTGTGCGGCTGTGGTAATTTGCTCCGCCGGTGAAAATATTCGGCGTCGGCAATCCATTCTCGGTCAGGCGCGAGCCATCCGTACCGCCGCGGATCGGTGTCCATTCCGGCTGCAATCCGGAACGTTTCGTTGCTTCGAACAGGTAATCGATGACGCGCGTATCTTTTTCGAGCCGGTCGCGCATATTGCGGTATTGCTCTGTAATCTGTAATTCGATCTTTGCTTTTGGATACATCGATTGAACTTCCGCAACCGCTTTTTCCACGATGGTCTTTAACGCGCCCAATCCGGCGGTCTTGAAATCACGGAAAAGAATCTTGACGGTTGATTTACCGACACCGCCTTCGAGCACATAGGGATGAATATAGGGTTCGTATCCTTCCGTGGTCTCCGGTGCCATGTTTTTTGGCAGCCGTGAAATGATGTCGGATATCACGCGGACAGAATTAATCATAATATCTTTTGCACTGCCTGGATGAATATCCCGGCCATGGACGGTAATGAGACAGGAATCTGCACTAAACGTTTCCTTGTTCAATTCACCGGGGGTGTCACCGTCTATGGTATAGGCAAATAGAGCGCCGAATTTCTTTATATCGAAAAATTTTGTCCCCGCACCGACTTCTTCGTCCGGAGTAAAGCCAATCTTGATATCGCCATGAGCGATTTTCGGATTGCCGATCATGGTTTGTACCGCGGTCATAATAATGGCAAGACCGGCTTTGTCATCCGCACCGAGGAGAGTTGTTCCATCGCTGGTCACAATCATTTTTCCGCGGGCGGTTTGAAGCGCGGGATTTTCTGATTCGCGGATAATCACCGTCGGATCGCCCGATAAGACGAGATCGCCGCCGTGATAATTGGTGACAATTTGCGGCTTCACACCGGCCCCGCTCACTTCAGGGGAGGTGTCCACATGGGCGATAAATCCGACCGGCGGAACGTTGCCCGGTACATTTGATGGAATGGTTGCCATGACGTAGCCAAATTCGTCGATACTGACTTTCGGCACGCCGAGGTCTTTTAATTCCTTTACCAGCAGATTCAACAGATCGAATTGCTTTGCAGTACTCGGATAAGATTCTGAATCTTCCTTCGATTGTGTGTCGATGACGACGTATCGGAGAAATTTATCGAGAACAGTTTCAGACATAGGTATCTCCTCACATAATAGAGTTGGTCCCCGGGCTGTTTTGTTCAGCCCGGTATTTGAATGTATGGGATAAGATAGAAAGAAGGCATCATAAAAGCAGTATTTAAAATTGAATTATCCAAAATGGTGTTGCGCCGAAACTGATTTGTTCTTATTGTACATCAGCAATTTCCCGAGAACCTACCAAGGATTTCACTTCCAGGGGGAGGGCTATTCCATGCATGTGCGTGTACTCGTGCTCTATGCATTCTTTTATTCCATTGTTTCCTGGGCACAGGAAAATCAGTCTGTGGTGGCTGAATCTTTTGATGAGGCGGCCGCACCGCATCTGCCTTCGGACTGGAATGGAAACGGTTTTTCAACCTCCTCCTCATCACCCCGTTCTTCTCCGAATTGTGTCTCTGCAACCGGCAACCGGACCGTAAAAATACTGGTGTCACCGGTTTATAATTTCGAGGCACGGCTTCCCGATAAATTAATTTTCTGGGAACGGAGATCGGGCACTGCAGCCGGTTACCGGCTGGAAATTCGTGCATCGATAGACGGGGTGAATTTCGATATCGCGCTTGCAAGGTTTGATACGATCAGCACGAGCACGAGTTATGTCCAACGCGCCATTGACCTTTTGAAAAAGGGATTGAATTTTGGATCTCAGGTCCAGTTTCAATGGAAGATACTCGCAGACAGCTTAAAAAATACAGGACTCCTGCGCATCAACG
>Ga0105104_10004019_pt1 | contig 10313 bp, 10 predicted proteins | sample PPLLaktember2015_3_FD_87034 | JGI IMG/M metagenome (GOLD analysis project Ga0105104, IMG submission 87034) | Freshwater sediment microbial communities from Prairie Pothole Lake near Jamestown, North Dakota, USA - PPLs Lake P7 Core (6) Depth... | ecosystem: Environmental > Aquatic > Freshwater >... | reverse complement strand
CACCTGCACAATGGACAGCCGCAACTGAATGGGCAACGCAGGTAATTGTGAACGCTTTTATACCTTATGGCAACTATGATACAACCGCACTCTATTATCCCGATTTAGAGAATGTGGCAGCGATGTTTTCGGTATTTTGGTTGGATAAAGACCCGGATATATATAAATTGGCATGGGATGAACTGTTAAGAATCCTCGCCCCGCTGCCCCTAACCGGGCAGGATGTTAGCGGTAGCGATCCTGTATTCATTGCAACCCCAACCCAATATGGCTATGCCAGGCGGTTGCGCTAATGCAAGTATCCATTCACATAGATACGACTGCCCTGGTTGATGGCTTAAAGGGCATGAAGGATCGCATGATTAACGATGAACCTTTATTGCAGGCTTGCTCCGCCCGCGTGCAGGAAAGTATTGCCGAGAGGTTTTTAACCCGGGGGCATGGTGAGTGGGAGGCGGTCAAGGAATCAACCTATTTGGCTTTGCAGCGTTGGTCACTTGGCAAGATAAAGACGAAAAAGGGTAAAAAGGCTTATGCGGCAACCGGGCAGGTTATCGGCACAACCCTTTACCGCAACGGTTATTTGATGCGCAGCTTTGGCGCTCCTGCCGGTATGAAAGCGGTGGCGGGACCAAATGGCAGCGTATCACTATTCCCACACAAAGAGATCGTTAGTTCCCATGTGGCTTTTGCCAGCTATCACCAGACGGGCACGCCTAAAATGGTGGCAAGAGAAATTTTTAAATTGCGTGACAATGAAATCCAATCAATTAGGAGATATGCATTTAACTGGTATATGAAGGGAACGCTGCAATCGTGAGCTTTACGCAACTTTTAGTGGATATGAAAGCACTGCTGGACGGGCAAGCTGCCACACTGGGCATTGGTGAGGTGTGGATTAACGCCACCATGCCATCGCTGGATATGGTGGGAGTGAATCTGCATGGGCGCTGGGAGCCAACACAGGAGATCGTGGGCTGCAAGCGTGCCTATGTAACGGTGGAGATTAGCGACCGGCGCAGCTTATCACTATCCAACTGGGAAGTTGACGACATAACCGAAAAGATTGAACAGGCAATATATACATGGCTCGGCAATAACGCTGTGCCAAGTTACGAATTGGAAGGCATAGACCCCTCGGCAACGGGGACAACCATAGTGCCACCGAAGGAGGCAGAAATATCATGGCTCAAAAATCAGTTGCAAGTAAGGGTGTTATTCACGGAACCGGGAAGGTAAGCAACCCAGTGGCAGTAGAGGTTAAGCCTCCGGTTATTAAAGTGGCGCCGATTAAAGAGATTAAGGTTAAGACGCCAATAGAGGAGATTCAGGAACTGCTTGATGAATCGCCAGCGGTTAAAGTGACAACGCCGGTTATAGAGGATGATCAACCGCAGGTTGAAACACCGCCACAACCGCCGCAAGAGGTGCGTTTTGACCTGCTGCCAGCAGTAACATTCCACATTGAGCATCGCGGGACGCATCGGGCATTTGATACTGATAAGCAGATGTTGGTTAATACTTGCCTTGACCGCCCCGATACTTATGCAGTTTATGCGCCTAACGGCGCTTTGGTGCGTAGATAACTTAACTTTAAATAGGAGGTTTTACGATGCCTGTTACCAGCACGCCGAGATCGTATGCCGCCGGGCATTTCCGCTTTTTGTTTGGCGATAATACCCAGGCGGATTACCTGAACCGATTTGGCATAGAAATCCCGTTTGCCGTGGATAGTTTCGGCTATTCGGCGCAGAATCTAAAGGAGTATTTTGACTTTGGCATGGAGGAGTTCCTTATCCACATGAACTCCCGCGAAGTCAGCAAAACCTTTTTAACCCATAATCTTGGGTTGGCATTTGCTGCTGCTGCTGCCGCCCCTGCCGATACTCTAATCCCTGGTCACGAGGAGCAGGTTGTTCCCGCTGGCTTGACCATTACGCTTGCGCAGGCGCCAAGTCCTGCTACATCGTTGAATGTTCATGGCATCACCGGCGGCATTGACCAGATTCTATTGGTTAATGCAGGTGCGCCTGGTGCTGGCGAATTCCAATTATCAGCGCCAACCGTTATAACCTTCAATGTGGCGCAGCAGGGCATGACTGCTTATGTTGATTATACCTATTCCAGCGTAACGGTTGGTTTAAAGGCTGCCACTACCCCCACGAGCTTTGTGCCTGCTGCAGTTAGCGGATTGGGCATGATTCGCTTGGGACCACAGAACGCAACCCGGGCAATGTGGCTGGTGTGCAACATAACCAACATGGTAAGGGCGGGCGGTTCGTTCAAAGTGGATGTTGACCACAATAAAATCGGCGGCGGCTACGATCTATCCTATGCCATAACCAGTTCTTCAACCGCTGCCTGGAACCTCGTGTAATGTGGGCGCTCCTGACCTCACATTAGAGGAGTTTGATGCAATTGCTGCCCGCGCAGAAAAGGAAGGGACATTGCTTGATCCAGCTTCTGCGTTGGCAGCAATCAAGGAAGTTAGTTATGGCGGTAGCGATGTTAATAATGATGCTAAAGAGTATTGGCAGGGCATCAATGCCGAAGTAGCAGGGTGGCAGGATGAGCGTTTGCCCAGCATGGAAATGTTGCGTATTATGCAGCAGAATGGCGATGCAACCGAGGGCATAGGATTGGCGATTTGGGCGGTTGCGCTTTGGGGTTCAGATAACGATAAGATTCAGTTACGACAGGCATTATCATCATACCGGCTTAAAACAATTCCCACATCATTCGGTGATACAGTGAAAATCAAACGCTACCCGGGATTTGCCAAACGATTCTTTAAGCGCTGGTATCATCGCAGTTGCCAGCTTGCCGATGAAATCAAGGCGGCGGCGGATCGGATGCTTGCCATTGTAGAGCGCTACCGGGAGTTATGCGGATTGCGGGAGCAGGCGCGGGACAATCTGACCACCGTTGACGAGGTTAATAGCAACGATGAATATGAGGCAAAGCACCCCTGGCAAACCGGCGGCAAAGGCTACCAGGATGCGTTAGTGCGGGCGCGCTACGGAGATTGTGCTAGACTGAATTACGGGGAATATCTGAACTTACTATGGCATATCGGGGAAGTTGGTGGATTGTAATGGTTGACGAAAATCTGAATATCATAATTGAAACCGAAGGCACCGATAAGGTGGTTACCGACATTGGTAAAATTGACGAGGTTACGAAAAAGCTGAAGGATACTGAAGAAGAGATAACCGACGCCTACCGTGAGCGAATCAAGGCTATGATGGATATAGAAAAGGTATCCGATAACTGGATAAGAACAAACAAAACGATGTTGGATCAGGAACTGCAGATTTACGAATCATCAGGCAAAGGGGAAAATCAGAAAAAGAAGGAACTGGGAACCTGGGGGAAAATAGAGGACAAAATAAAGCATGTGTCTGTTCGCAAAGAACAGTTAATCAGCGTTATGGGGCAGCTTGTAACCGGCAGCGGTAATGTCACAAACTCAATCGGCTCAACGATAGCTGGTTTCAGCACAATGGGTTTGGTTATGGGTGCTGGCATAATGATGATTGGCAATATGGTTAGTGATGCGGCAAAGCTGGAGGATCAGAATAAAAAATTGGCTGCATCGTTTATCCTAACATCAGATGCAATGAAAGAAGGCGGTTATGCCGCTATCGGTTATGAATCAAAGTTGAATGAGATTATTGAATCAAATAGAAAAATAGGATCGGGCATTGCATTGACCGGTGAGGCGGGCGGTGGTTCCCGCGTATCAAATATGGTGGATACCGCGGTCGCCAGTTTGACTGCACAAATGGAGGCACAGGGTAAATCACATGAGGAAATAACGGCGGCGCTTAAAACCAATAAATCCAAAATAGAGGATTATGCTACTGCAACCGAGGCAGTATCGGCAGCCCAGCGGGAATTAGACAAAACAACCGGCGATGATGTTGTTACCATGATGAAGAAGAAGGTATTAACTGAGGCGCTGAATACTGCAATCGCCCGCCAAAAGGATACATTGGAAAATGTAACCACCGCTTTTGGTGGATTAATACCGGCAATTAATGGAATACAGCAATGGTTTCAGACTCTAAAAGGCAGTATGCAAACACAAGGGGTTGTGAAGGGGCAGGCATTTGGCGCAGGACTGGGTTTGGGGGATTATAGCCAGCGTTGGCGCCCGGGTGCAACGGGTGGCGGAGGTGCGGCAAGGATGAAGGTTAATGTGCCCGTCCCCGGCGGCATGGAACCACTAATACCTGAACTGCCAGGTTACGAGGATGCAGTTCAACGCGGAGGATTACAGCAAGCCAAACAAACAGGCGGGGTTAAAAAAGCCGTTGATAACTTTGGGCGTGACCTTGCTGAAACCACTGCTAACCAAGTTGCCAATGGTTTGGTGCAAGCGTTTCAGGCAGAGAAGCCCAAAGAAGCATTAAGCGCTTTATTTATGACGGTTCTCAATTCATTATTTGCAGCAGGCATTGGCAAGGTTATCGGCATGGCATTTGGTGGTCCCGCACTCCACACCGGTGGTTATTACTCCGGTGGAGCGTGGAAGTCCTTTGCTGGCGGCGGTGACATGGGATCGTGGGTAAGTTCGCCAATGGGGATATTGGGCAGCAAGGGAAATGCGCTGGTGGGCGATGCGCCCGAATTGGTGTTAAACATTCCACAACTCCAACGGCTAATGGGTGGTATGATGGCACAAGGTGGAACAACGGTAAATAATTATATGCAAGGGCTAATCGGGCAAACCCGCGTGGGCGAGGGCGTAAGAACCGCCTACCGTGACTCACAAGCCCGTCAAGGAAAGGTAACACGATGAAAGCATTGGTATTAATGTTAATGGTAGCAACGCTGGCAGGGGCGCAGTGGATGCAGACGGCTACCGTGAATTTGGAATTGAACCAGTGGAATACAGCGGGTTCAGATTGGGCGCTGGCTGGTATGCCTAATATAAAAGTAGTCATGCGGGATATTCCAGGGCAAGGTAACAAGCCATGCACGGAAATAAGTTGGCAGCACACAGATTTTAGTGGTGTTATTGCCGATAATCCGCAGGGTGAAAATTGGTGGCGCCCACAGACTGCTAGTGAAGGGCGATGTTTTTATCTTATCGCTGGGCAAGGCTATATCCGGGCTTGGGAGTATCCATTTGCGCCAATGCCGCAGTATAAGATTCTCTACAATAACTATGAGAATGGGCATTACTTCTATGTGGGTTATGTGGATTATTTGTGTCTGCCGGTTGAACCCGCAAGCGTGGGAACGATTAAGGCGTGCTATGGAGTGGATAATCAATGAGCGAACCCCGCCTAGTGTCTAAAATCCTACTAACGCGCACGCCAATAAACCCGCAAAGCGTGACTATTCTTGCTGATGATATGCGCGGGCAGCCAACTTGGAGTGACACTACAGAGGAGATTTGCGGGGAGATTGTTGGAGGTAGGGCTGACTTTGAAGTATGGCTGGATCGGGCAACAGCATTAAATCTTACAGATTTTCCTGGTGGTTTCCTTGCCGAATACGATCCCGAATTAGAGGATATTTTCGCTACTGTTTACCTTGAAGGCGTAAAGAATCCAGTATGGTATGGCATAATTGCAACGCATCAGTCAGGGATGGGGGATCAAACCCACACATTCAGCTTTGATGGAGGTTTGGAAGTTTTTCGTCGTTATACGGTGGATCAGTATTTTACGCAGGATCAGATCGGACGGTATCATAAGTATTTAATAAACAAGCTGGTCGCTAATGCTGATATAGCCACGATGCCATTATACTTTGGGACAACGCCCCGCGTTTCATATTTAGAACAGCCCCAAACTATCTTTTGCGAAAACCCGCCGGCAGGGACAATCCCACAGCCGAATAGTAGGGTTATGGCATTGGCTGTAAACGGATCGGATGTTTTTTGTTTCGTTGATTTGGACTTGCTTTCATATTCCAGCTCAACCCATGAATGGACTTATCACTCTACGATTTCTCACCCTAGCTTGATAGCGATTAGTGGTTTAGGGTGGCAAGTTATAGCAATGGAATATGTAGCGGCGCCAGCACCCCATATAGATTTTTGCCTTTCAAGAATCCCGGATGGGACAATGGTTAGGGGAACTTCACCACATCAGTTAATGCATGAAGTATACTACATGGGTGTGGATTTGTAAGCTATAATGGAGGAAGGAGGATAAAGAAATGACAAGATTTGAACTGTTTAAGCAGGAACACCAGGGCAAACATTTCTGCGCGTGTGGGTGTGGGCAAGAAATTATTATTAAAAGAAAAATGATGTTTTCATCTTATGGAATTTCCAAATGTATACCTGGGCATAATATAATTCGTCAAAAACGATTTGGCGCAGCTAATCCTAATTATGGAAAAGGGAAATGGGAGGGTTTTTTATCGGAACATCATGGCAAGCATATTTGCCAGTGTGGCTGCGGAGAGATGATTATTATAAGAAAACATCACACAAGCATGGGAATCCCAAAATTTATTAATGGACACTATTCAAGGATTAGGGGTTGTTCAATTGAAACACGTAAAAAATTAAGTGAAGCGCAAAGGGGCAAGCGGCACTCAATAGTATCTTGTCAAAAAATGAGTAGATCAAGGAAGGGAAGGCGTTTTCCTGCAGAACATTGTCAGAATATAAGTCATGCTCTTATTGGCAGGGATGCTTCTCATGGCAAAGGTTGTTGGTATAAGGGTATTTGGCTCCGATCCTCGTGGGAACTGATCTTTGCCCAATACCAGGACATGATGGGAATAGAATGGCAATACGAACCAGAAGCATTTCCTATTACATATTTTCATGATGATAAACAAAGGGAAGGGACTTACCGCCCCGACTTTTACCTGCCCAAAGAGGATATTTATTATGAAGTCAAGGGATATTGGCGCGGGGATGGCAAAGCCAAATTCTATGCCTTCATCGCCCAACATCCCAATCTTAAAATTAAGCTCGTTAAAAAGGCAGAGATTGATGTAATGCGATTGGCTTTAAAACAACATGAATTGGCGGCGGTTAGCTAATGGCAGTTACGCTATATAGCACTGACTTTATGCACCAGCACGAGCGCATAGCCAGCCGGGGGTTGCGCTACCAGGGCACCGGCACCGGCGGCACGGCATATTCATCCTGCGAATCCATTGGCGTGGCAATCCCATCGCCGCCAGATCAGACCTACGGCATTGGCACGCGCCCGCAGCTTGCTACGGCGACCAACCTGCCTATTGGTAGTAGTGTCACGAATACTTTAATTAATATGGTTGGCGTATTTTCATTCCCCATAGGTTACGGGCTTGACATAAGACTACAGGCGGGCACGGTTTATCATTGCGGCTATATAACCGATTGCCAGAACGATGGTGTGAACACGCGGGTTTATTTCAGCACTACCATAGGGGCTGCGGCGCTTATAACTGCTGCTCCGCCCGCCGCCGGTAGTGGCGTGCTTTATACCTATTCATCCAATGCTGACCTTGCCGCCATGCCAACCGCTAATGTGCTAATAACCACGCCGACTTTTGTGGAAGTTGAGTTCACCCCCGGCGACCTGGTTAATCCTGCCGACCCGCCAGCAAGGGAGTTGTGCGAGGTCAAGGTATTAAGGCGGTCGTATATATGGACAGGCGCATTGGGTTATCTCAATATGGATACGGGCTTAACGCTGCCATGTACATTGGAACCGGGATACTATGCTTTCAAAGCGCAATCAAGCAACTGGGCAAGCCACCCCGCGCCCAGCACCGATAAAACCAACGCCGATGCCAGCCCATTTGTCATTACATTTGACCGCCCCCGCTATGTTTGCGATTTGGGGAGGAACATTAAGCAAAAGGATTATGTGGCAGCAGTTCCCCCGGGCGCATGGGATCATCAGCAGGGCATGGGAAACAGCAAAATTGAAACGGCAACCGCCATCCTGCCGATTGAAGGGCTGGGCAATACTACCGAGGATAATCTGATAAAAAGCGTATTTGCAACACTATCCATCTATCCCCGCGATTTTTCATGGGAAACATACCCTCACCTGATTTTGGGGCACAATGTTTTTTATAATGAAGCCCGCGAAGCCGTTGCTACCGCCTATCACTTCTGGAATAATCAGCACCACATTGGTGAGCAGGTTATCCAGCGGGAATGGCTTAACACATTCGGCGAAATTGCCGATGTCAAGGATAGCAGCAACCGCGGCGCCGAGTATCCCGCCGGGTTATCATCCGATCTCTTTATCAATGGCTCCTGCGATTTAGCCCCGGGCGATATAATCCGCATTGGCGCAACTGAATCCTATGATTACTGCATGGTGGATAGCGTTGAACCCTATTTCGGAGACCCTACGGGTAGCGGCACAGATGCATTTTATACCCTGGTGCTGGTTTACCCATCGGGAACATCATCATGGGTGGGGCAAAGGATTTACAAGCTCCTTCGCACTAACCGGTTGGGGCGTTGGGTGCGTTACGATGCCGACTGGACTAACCTAACCGTTATCAAGGAATGCACGATTGACACCACCCGCGATGCCGATGGTCAGTTCTACCTGCGCCGTGATAGCGGCAAGCCCCCCGGTGCCGAGTATGTGGTGGAATACGACGAAACCAGCGGCGTGTGGCGGGTTGAATTGCCCGATGGCTATATCCCCGCCGCGCCGGTAGTGGTGCTGGCTGATGGTAGCAAGATAGCGTGCCGATTGGAGAATCCCATTGGCTTGCCGCTTGCCTATCCCATTCCCGGCACCCCGGCAATCTGCTACCTTATATTCAATGCTGGTGATAAATCAGATAAGAACTGGCTGATTTTCAACCCCGACTTGGGCGGCGTAACCGTGTGGGCGCAGTATCAGTATTACAGCGATGATTGCTTCATACAGGAGTTTTGGGAAATTGGGAATAGGGATGCCCCGAATGATCTTTGGGCTTGCGAAAAGGGTAATGGCTTGCTTTTGCGCTATAACGCAACAAACAATGATGCCGATATTACGCAGGACTTGGGGCGCGGGCAAACTGAATTGGGAGCTAAACCAAAAATCAATGATGCGTTTGTAGTAATAGAAGAATGGCTATCCACCCAACCATCAGGATATTTAAGTTTATTGTCAATCCAACACGCTGCCCACATAGACCGCTTGCCCATTGATATGTCGGTATCCGATGCCATTGGGCAAATATGCAAAGCGATGGATGCCAGCCCCTATGTGGATGGCAACGGGCGGTTGCATATCATCGCCCGCAACGGCGCTATTGAAATGTCCAAACCCCTTGAATCCGTCCGCTACCCGCAACCGGCGGTATCATGGGGCATACAGTCGCAGAACATTCGCGTGAATTACTACGGCGGCGTTTCCCAAGCCAACAAGCACAAAACCTTCCGCGGCGTGGATGTGCCGATTGTTGAAACCTTTGCCCATGCCAATTATCTATCCACCACCATCGCCAGCCGCGCTACCAAAGGCAGCATCGCCGCCCGCATCACCGTGGAGGAGTGGGAGAATCAGCTAATCACCCTTAACGATATAGTATCCATGCCCTACCCCAGCCGCGACTATGGCGAGGGTGCAGTGGTTGAAGGGCAAATCATCGGCATCTCCCCGCAACTTGACAAGCAGTCAGTTGACCTCAATATAAGAAGGCTATAATGACCCTACACGCCGATTTGGTTCAGACGGGCACCGCCGATTGCGTGGTTTACGCATGGGATGGGGCGCGGGTTGAAACCTTCAGCCTGCCGCCGCTGGTGTGGAGCCGCGAAGCACCAAGCTCCATTAGTTACGATAGCCCCGGCGAGATCGTGGATATGTCGGCAGGCATGACTACCCGCGTGGTTCGCTTTGGGCTGCGCTTCCATATCAAGATAAACATTCCCGCCATGAAAGCTACATCGGCGGAAACCTACATACAGCAGATAGCCAACCTGGTTAGCTGGTCAATCCGCAATCACAAGAACCCCGCCGCCTGCATGATATGCCTGCCGCACAGCGATAACACCGGCATCTGGCATTTTGTGGAAGTCGTGGGGACATTTGAATATGCGTTTATTAACGGCAAAGCCACCGGGCACAGCGCCAATTTTGAAATGATTGGCACCGAGCTATTATCCAGCATCCCCATCGGCACCGAAACACCGAGCCAGTGGGGAGCGCGGGCAGGCATTGCATACACCGCTGGCGACCGCCCCTATATTGACCAGTGGGCATCCCGCATCAAGCCCTGGTATCCCGGTCATGTGTATTACGGCGACATACCGCCCGCATGGACTATCGGCGGCGGCTTAACCTATGTCAGCGAACGGGTGTGGACTTCCAACTTTCTTATCAAGTCCGCAGCCT
>Ga0105104_10004018_pt1 | contig 10313 bp, 9 predicted proteins | sample PPLLaktember2015_3_FD_87034 | JGI IMG/M metagenome (GOLD analysis project Ga0105104, IMG submission 87034) | Freshwater sediment microbial communities from Prairie Pothole Lake near Jamestown, North Dakota, USA - PPLs Lake P7 Core (6) Depth... | ecosystem: Environmental > Aquatic > Freshwater >... | reverse complement strand
TCTTCTTCGTCGCAAAAAGACTGGAACAGAAGATTATGTCGATGGATTGATAAGAATGGTTGCGACCAACCGGCTGACGTGACATTCAAAGGGATTTTTCTCCGTCTATACACTGCCTCCCAACCAAGCGGTGAGCCAGGAAAGTCAAATCAAGATCAACAAACGGCTCAAACAAAAACCGGAATACCGGGATATCCGTAAGCTCATTTTTAAAAAATCCATGAGTCTCATACGGAAACTTTCCGAGAACGAAATAGTTCTCCTGCGGAAAGCTGGAAAAACCGCTCAGTTTTCGAGTGAAGACGCACGCCGCACTTCCACCATCAAAAAGAATTCCATTACGTTAACGGTGACCTCTCCTCACTTTCTCGATACAATCAATTATTATGCCGACAATTGGCTGCGATGCTGGTTCAATTCTCTCGATTCAAAAAAGGTGGATGAAAGTATCAAGGAGTCAAAAGATATAGCCGGGTGGTCAGCGATGATGAAAGATGTTTTTAAAGAGCTCTGGAGAATTACAAAAGTTGGAGGCTGGGTTGCATTTGAAGTCGGCGAAGTGAGGAATGGATCTGTCAGATTAGAAGAAATCATTCTGCCCATTGGTGAGAAGGCCGGCTTTGCATGTCAGGGGATACTGATCAATCGTCAACAATTTACGAAGACAGCACATATCTGGGGCATTCAAAATAATAATCATGGAACAAACACCAATCGAGTACTCCTATTTCGGAAGGACTAATATATCAGGCTCAATCCGGATTGTTGACCATCGGAATATCCCGGGAATTCAATGCAATGACGTTATTCCTTCTCCCGAGTCATCACTGTTGATCTTTGATATAAATAAAAAAGAATAAATTTCAGCCGTATCGCCATCCACTCTAAAGAATCCCTTTGAGATGCCCCGGTTCATTTTCTGAAGAATCTAATGAACCAATCCAATCTCCTCGATCGAAACACTCACTCCACTGTTCCGTAATCTCTCGCCGCCGTTATCTTCCGGTTATTATTTTACACGCCGGTTCATTTTTTTTTGTCAAACTTACGTATATTTAGTACACTATGACAAAAGAAGAACGACAAAGTCTTCACGTGATTATTCACCGTGCGCTGGAAGAGGATTTAGGCGACGGTGATATCACCACCCTGAGTACCGTCCCGGGACGATCGAAATTCAAGGGGACGTTCATTGCAAAAGATACCGGAATCATTGCCGGGCTTGAAGTGGTGCGAGAGACGCTGAAATATCTGGATCCACGTATTTTATTCTCTTCGCGCGTAGAGGACGGCCAGCGCGTCACCCGGGGAACGGTTCTCGCGACCGTGCGCGGCAATGGGCGTGCTTTGCTCATTGCCGAACGAACAGCCCTCAACTTCTTCCAGCGGATGTCCGGTATTGCCACTACCACCCGGCGGTATGTGGACGCCGTACGCAAAACAAAGGCGATCATCGTCGACACACGGAAAACGGCCCCCGGCTTACGTCTCTTGGATAAGTGGGCGGTTCGGCTTGGCGGCGGCCAGAACCACCGATTCGGCCTCTATGATATGGTGCTCATTAAAGAAAACCATATTGCGGCCGCGGGCGGAATCACCCTGGCGGTTTCCCGTGTTCGGGCAGCGGATAGACTGAAACGGCCGATCGAAGTTGAAGTACGCAACCTCAAGGAATTGCGTGAAACGCTCGAACTAAATGTAGACAGAATATTGTTAGATAATATGAGCCCGGAGCAAATGCACAAGGCAGTTCGCATGACGAAAGGCAAAACAGCATTGGAAGCATCAGGAAATGTCTCGCTGGAGAATGTTGCGGCAGTTGCTGCGACCGGCGTCGATATCATTTCCGTCGGTAAGTTAACGCACTCCGTGCGCGCACTGGATATCAGTTTTTTAATTGAATAAGAAATATCATGGCTCCCATCTCAGCGGAATCAATTTATCAAGACTTGAAATTAAAACTGCATGACGTCGTTCCCGATGTTGAACTGCGGTTGAAATCGGACATTGCATATGAAATCAACCGGTTAAAAAAAGAACGTAATGCGGTTATCCTCGGCCATAATTATATGGAACCGGCGCTTTTCTATTCCATACCGGATTATGTCGGGGACTCCCTGGAACTCAGCCGCATTGCAGGCAAAACCGATAAGGACATAATCGTATTCTGCGGTGTCCGGTTTATGGCAGAGACGGCAAAGATCTTATCCCCGCAAAAAACTGTCTTGATCCCGGCGAAGAAAGCGGGCTGTTCGCTCGCGGATGGAATTACTGCAGAGGATGTCCGGCAGTTGAAGGCGCAATTCCCAGGTGTGCCGGTCGTAACGTACGTGAACACCACCGCGGAAGTAAAAGCGGAATCGGACATCTGCTGTACTTCCAGCAATGCGGTGGCGGTCGTCCAATCACTGAAGAGCGAAACGGTCATCTTTCTCCCGGATGAATACCTGGCCCGCAATGTTGCCCGTGAGACGGGAAGGCATATTATTTTCCCCTCGCTCACCGGCGGTCAACCGGCGACCGACACCCTTCTGGATAAACCGGTGATCGGCTGGAAAGCGCGGTGCGAAGTTCATGAAAAGTTTTCGGTCCAGGATATTCAGGACATCCGCAAACAATTCCCCGATGTCCTCGTCCTTTCGCATCCCGAATGCAGCCCGGAAGTCGTCGCTGCGTCGGATTTTTCAGGAAGCACCACCCAGATGATCCGGCATGTGCAGCAGACCCATGCTCCGCGGTATCTCCTGTTGACGGAGTGTTCCATGGGCGACAATATTATGGCCGCAAATCCTGAAAAGAATATGCTGCGCCTCTGCAGCATCCGCTGTCCGCATATGAATGAAATTACCATGGAAGACACGCTGGAAGCGCTGCAGAAGACCCAGTATGTGGTCGACGTGCCTGAAGAAATCCGTGTGCGGGCGTATCGCGCCGTGGAAAGGATGCTGAGCATTATCCCCAAAGCGTCCGATTAAACGTGATCGTTTTCAAATCCGCACCGCCAACAGACCGTGGCACGAGATGGAAAATTTTAAATTGAAATTTGTTTGAGACGGATTAATTGAGTACTGTTATTCATATCCTATGAGCGAATGTATTGAAACGGATGTCCTGATCATCGGCAGCGGAATTGCCGGCAGCATCGCCGCGCTAAAACTTGCCGATACCGGTATTCATGTTGTTGTGGCGACTCGGTCGATGAACCCGGAAGAATCCAATACGTTTTACGCGCAGGGCGGTATTGTATTCAGAGGAAACCATGACTCCCCCGCAAGCCTCATCGAGGATATCCAGCATGCAGGAGCAGGGTATTGCAACCCGCAGGCCGTAGAACTTCTTGCGAACGAAGGACCAAAATTAGTAAAAGCCCTCCTTCTCGAAAAGCTTGCAATTCCTTTCGACCGGGAAGCCGATGGGTCTTTGTCGCTGGTGCTTGAAGGAGGACACAGCGTTGCAAGAATTCTTCATGCGGCCGATTCTACCGGAAAGCTCATTGAACAACATCTGATCCGGGCGGTAAAATCGCACCCCAATATCACTCTGCTGACCGGCAGAACAGCGGTAGATTTACTCACTCCTGCGCACCACTCCCTCAACCGTCTATCGGTGTACGACCCGATTTCCTGCATCGGCGCATTCGTTCTTGATCAGGAATCCGGACAAGTGCAGCGCATTCTTGCCCGTGCGACCATTCTTGCCTCAGGCGGATTAGGGCAAATATTTCTTCGGACAACAAATCCTGCAGGTGCACGCGGCGATGGATTAGCCATTGCCTATCGCGCCGGTGCACGTGTATTAAATTGCGAGTTCGTCCAGTTTCATCCGACTGCATTCTATCATCAAAATGCACCGTTCTTTTTGATTTCTGAAGCGGTGCGCGGCGCGGGGGCACGCCTGATCGACTCCCACGGCAGTCAGTTTATGCAGAAGTATGATCCTGAATGGAAAGACCTGGCCCCCCGCGATGTCGTCGCACGCGGCATTCATCAGGAAATGTTGACCAGCGGTTCATCAAATGTGTTCCTGGATATCGCTTCCTACATGCCGGCAGACGATATTCGGGCACACTTCCCTTCAATCTACTCGAACTGTTCTCAGTACGGCATTGATATGACACAAGAGCCCATTCCGATCGTTCCGGCGGCGCATTATTTCTGCGGCGGCGTTTGGTCCGATCTGTGGGGGCGCACGACCGTCAATCATTTATATGCCGTCGGTGAGGTTGCATGCACCGGGCTTCATGGCGCCAACAGACTGGCCAGTACTTCCCTGCTCGAAGGACTCGTTTGGGGATATCGAGCCGCAGAACATTTCATCAATTCGGTGAACGAACACCCTCAGCCGCATGCAGAAAATATTCCGCCATGGCAGGAAACCGGGACCTACATCAGCGATTCCGCCCTCATCAGCCAGGATATGAGCGTCATTAAAAACATCATGTGGAACTATACGGGCCTTATCCGCACGAGCGAACGATTACAGCGGGCACTCCGGGAATTGAGGCACCTCGAATCCGAAATCGAACGTTTCTACCGCGCAGTAAAATTGTCGGACGACATCATCGGTTTACGCAACGCGGTACGCGCTGCCATCATTGTCACTATCTCTGCCTGGGAAAACAAAACAAGCGTGGGCTGTCATTACAGACAATAACCCGATTGCGTTGAACGATTAAGGATATGTTCTGATTTTCTCCTTATCGTGGTATAACCGGTATATCACTTAGAATGAATTAATTCTGTGAAACAGATCGTACCCGTCTATTCATTCATTTGACCTTCCTTATCATCTGTCCATTGAATGTGAAAATCCCTGTTAACCGTTTCTTAGGGTTTGATACAGAAGCCAAATAATGGTATGTTTCTGGTGTTTCGTCCTTGAAGTATTGATCACGATCATTCTTCCAACTCACCAACAACATCTGGAGGTCATATGTTATTTCTCTTAAGCATTGTCATTGTCATCGGAGCGATTGTCGTCGGTTTAAATGCACGAAAAAAGGTGCAGGAAGAACACAATCCGTTATTTAAAACCACCGCGTCCGCAGCCGGTCTTGCGGCAGTCCTTTTTGCTCTTATTGCCCTCTCGCAGATGTTCACGGTCGTTCCGGCTGGGAACGTCGGCGTGGTAGATTTTTTTGGTACGGTCTCAGATAACACTTTGAAAGCCGGCATCAACTTCGTCAATCCGCTCGCCCGTGTCATAAAGTTTTCAGTCAAGACGCAGGAAATAAAGGAAGTTATGGACGTCCCTTCGAAAGAGGGTATGACCGTCCAGCTCGAGATCAGCGCGCTGTATCATCTCAATCCTGATAAAGCAGCGGAAGTGTATAAATCGGTTGGAGAGAATTACGTTGAGATCATACTCGAACCGCAATTTCGTTCCGTTGCCCGGGGGGTCACAGCCGGATATGAAGCCAAAGCACTCTATACCTCCGAACGTGAAATGCTGGCACAGATCCTCATGAACGATTTAGAGAAACTCGTCGCACCGCGGGGCGTGACCGTTGAATCCACACCGTTGCGCCGTATTGGACTTCCGCCTGGATTAACTGCTTCTATCGAAGCGAAGCTCCAGGCAGAGCAGCAAAGCCAGCAAATGCAGTTTGTCCTGACAAAGGAAAAGCAGGAAGCCGATCGGAAAAGAATTGAAGCACAGGGAATTTCAGATTTCCAGAACATCGTTGCACGGGGAATCAGCGAACAATTGCTGCGCTGGAAAGGCATCGAAGCGACTGAAAAACTCGCCAACTCCCAGAATACAAAGGTGATTGTTATCGGAGCAGGGAAAGACGGCCTGCCGTTGATTTTGGATACGAAGTAATTCTCCAGCTCCGGAGTCTGAGACGACGGATCTCAGACTCCGGTGATACCGTAACGGGTTACCGATGCCGGGATGGTAAGGAACGTTCTCAATCCTCCAACATCAGCTCTGTATAAACGTACAATTATTTCATGTGACGCTATGAAACTATTTTTTACCGCCATTCTTCAGGCTCTTGATATTAACAGCACCACTTCAACGGGCGCGAAGAGCATCGAAAAATATATACATCTTCTCTTCATCCTCGCCATTGTGCTGATTTGTTATTTACCCTTTTTAAATAAGGCGTACAACATCGATGACCCGTTGTTCCTCTGGAGCGCGCAGCATATTCAGAATGATCCTCTCGACCCCTATGGGTTCAACATTAATTGGTATCGTCAGGAAATGCCGATGTCGTTTGTCACAAAAAATCCGCCGCTCGCTTCCTATTATATCGCTGCTGCCGCTTTTGTTCTCGGCTGGGGTGAAGCGGCGATCCATTTTACCTTTCTCTTCCCGGCAATCGCGGTGGCCTTCGGAACATACTTTTTTGCAGGACGGTTTTGCCGTCATCCCCTGCTCGCGACGCTCGCGGGCATCCTCACGCCCGTATTCCTTGTCTCAAGTCTCACGGTGATGTCGGATACGTTGATGCTTGCTTTTTGGATAGGGGCTGTCCTTTTCTGGATGCACGGAGCCGACCATAACAATTCCGCGGCGTTTATCGCCTCCGGATTATTGATGACCTGTGCAGCAGCGACAAAATATTTCGGCATGATGTTGATCCCACTTTTACTGATCTATTCTCTCTACCGGGACCGGCGGATAAAATATTATCTGTTGTATTTCCTCATTCCCCTGGTGCTGCTCGCCCTGTATCAGTGGCGGACGGCGTCCCTCTACGGGCATGGATTACTCGGAGAAGCTGCGGTGTATTCAATAAATACGAGTGTCTATGTGAGTCTTGGCGTTGTATCAAAAATGTTCATCAATTTTGCATTTATCGGAGCATGTCTTGCAAGTGTGCTGTTGTTTTCAACCAGCCTCTGGCCGCGAACCGCCGTTCTCGGTGCATCAGTCCTGTGCATTGTCGGCGTGGTTTATTTTTCCCGCGTGGAAATGATGGATTATTTTTTCCTGCCGGCAGGCAGCACAGAGCGGATGATCTTCTCTGTTCAGTTCTGTGTCTGGGCGATCGTCGGAATAAGCCTCGTTATCCTTTCCCTCCAGGACTTGTTTCATCACCGAAACGCGGACACCATATTATTATTTCTCTGGACTATTGGAACGATGATCTTTGCCGGATTTATCAATTGGTCCATCAATGGGCGATCGATACTGCCAATGATAATCCCGGCAGGAATTCTTATTACGAGGAAACTGGAGAACGGGATAACGAATAAAATCCCACGAAAAAGCTCTTCTGTCATCATCGCTCTTTCTTTTTCCGCCATTCTTTCGGTGACCATAACGTCGGCTGATGTGAACTTTGCAAATACTGCGCGATTTGCAGCAAAAACGATCTGCTACATATACGGCGGTCAAAATCATACCCTGTGGTTCCAGGGTCATTGGGGATATCAGTATTACATGGAACAGCTTGGAGCTCGACCGATAGATGTTTCTCATCAACAGATGAAACCGGGAGATCTCATCGCCGATCCAACGACAAATTCGAATCTCAGAAGAATCCCTTCCTCGTGGGTCACGAGAATCGATTCCATGAGCATACTTCCATCTCGTTATGTCGCGAGCGTCGACGCGCATCTTGGAGCGGGATTCTATTCGAATATGTTTGGTCCGCTTCCCTTCGCATTTGGATTTGTTAAACCCGAGAAATTTACAATTTATTTGTTCCGGGGGTATGATGACTGAGCCGGTTTCTTTCACCACCCCAACTCGCTGAACCCCATGAGATTGAATGAACCTTCAAGCGTTATGAAACGGGAGAGAAATATTTTTTGCAGAGGAACCCATGCCGCTATGCAATGGATTTGATAATGAAAAATACCTTGCCCAGCAAAGCAAGGAAATTCTGGAACGAGTGAACCGTTTCGACAACAAGCTGTACCTCGAATTCGGCGGAAAGCTGTTATTCGATTATCACGCAGCGCGGGTATTACCCGGGTACGATCCGAATGTGAAGATGCGTCTTCTCCAACAATTACGAGATAAATCGGAGGTCATACTCTGTATCTATGCCGGAGATATCGAACGAAAAAAAGTTCGGGCAGATTTCGGGATCACGTACGACGCCGATGCGACGAAGCTCATCGATGACCTGCGCGAATGGAACATTACCGTCGCCGCCGTTGTTATTACGCGGTACGACAACCAGCCGTCAGCAACATTATTTAAAAATAAACTTGAACGGCGTGGAATCCGTGTCTATCTACACAAAGCGACAAAAGGATATCCCATTGATATAGAGACCATCGTCAGCGATGAAGGCTACGGGGCCAATCCCTATATTGAGACGACAAAACCAATTGTCATTGTTACCGGACCGGGACCCGGAAGCGGCAAGCTCGCCACATGTCTTTCTCAATTTTATCATGAGTACCGGCGGGGCCTCCATGCCGGCTATGCGAAATTCGAGACGTTTCCCATATGGAACCTTCCCTTGAAACACCCCGTCAACATTGCATATGAAGCGGCAACCGCTGATATCCGGGATTTCAACATGATCGATTCCTTTCATCTCGAAGCATACAACAAGAAATCAATCAACTACAACCGGGATATGGAAGCCTTTCCTCTGTTGAAACGCATCATTGAGAAGATCACCAATGCCCCGTCGTTCTATCAATCGCCGACCGATATGGGAGTGAACTGTGCAGGAATTGGAATAGTGAACGACGATGTTGTACAGTCAGCAGCAGTCCAGGAAGTCATTCGCCGCTACTTCCGATATGCATGCGAATATGCAATCGGATTTACCGACAAAGAAACCGTTCAGCGGGTTGAACTGCTGCTGGACGAACTCAATGTAAAACCGGAAAACCGGAAAGTGGTGAATTGCGCCCGGCAGGTTGCTTCCACAGCAGAACAGCGTGGAAAGGGGAACGAGGGAATCTATTGCGGCGCAGCAATGGAAATGCCGGATCGTTCTCTCGTTACCGGCACAAATTCTGCACTGATGCATGCCGCCTCCGCTTTGGTGTTGAACGCGGTAAAGCAGCTTGCGCAGTTCCCCGATGCGATCCATCTGCTTCCGCCGGACATTATTAATTCCCTGACGCATTTTAAGAAAGATGTTCTCAGAGGCAAAATGGTGAGTCTGGATCTGGAAGAAACACTCATCGCGCTCAGCATCAGCTCGACGGTCAATCCGGCTGCTAAAACGGCAATTGAACACCTGAAGGTACTCCGGGGCTGTGAAGTCCACATGACGCATATACCAACCCCGGGCGATGAAGCGGGATTTCGCAAACTGGGGGTGAACCTGACGAGTGATGCGGATTTTTCCACAAAGAGATTATTTGTGAGTTAATCGTGAAAATAAAAATATGATAAAACAGACTATTATTCTTCTGACCTTGTTCACTCTCCTCTTGCCGAATTCCTTGTCCAGCCGGTCTGACAAACCTGAGTCGGCCCAACTTATTTTAAAGAACGCGGTCTCTCTCGCACAATCCTCTCAAAAGAATGTATTACTTCTGTTTCACGCTACATGGTGCGGTTGGTGTAAACGCTTAGAGACGGCACTCGAGGATCCGGAAATCAAAGCATTGATCTATAAAAATTATATTGTCGTGATGCTTGATGTAGAGGAACGAGGAGAAAAAATTCAAACGCATGAAAATCCGGGCGGTCAGGACATGAAAGCTGAATACGGCGGGAAAAACGCTGGACTGCCTTTTCTCGTGTTTCTCAATGGAAAAGGGGAACGAATTGCCACATCGAATGTGATGCCCAGAGAACAGAACATTGGATATCCCGGGACAAAAGAAGAAATCAGCGCTTTTATCACGCTTTTGAAAAAGACAGCACCGCATCTCACACGCAAACAATGCTCCGTTGTTCAAAAATACTTTGAGCAGCACGCACCCCAGTAAACTTTGACACGAGGCAGTCGTATGCCACATTCCAAAACACCGGTCTTGTTCATTGGACACGGCTCGCCGATGAACATTATTAATAAAAACGATTATACAACATCTCTGCAGAAGCTGGGATCCTCCCTTTCGAAACCGGATGCGATTTTGGTCATCTCGGCCCATTGGCTCACCAGAGGAACATTCCTCTGTTCGGCAGACCATCCGGAACAAATCTACGATTTTTACGGCTTTCCAGATGAATTGTATGCCGTCCAGTACCATCCCCCCGGTGCGCGCACCATTGCCGAATCTCTCGCGATCGAATTGAAAGATGAACGAATCCAGCTGAACCCCGATTGGGGTATTGATCATGCGTCGTGGGCGGTGCTCACCCATATGTTTCCCAAAGCAGAAGTCCCCGTTTTTGAAATGAGCCTGGATGTGCAGAAGAATGAACGAGAACATTAT